>Ga0179593_1474362_pt1 | contig 10392 bp, 16 predicted proteins | sample CZODoug2_1_08_16_FD_185931 | JGI IMG/M metagenome (GOLD analysis project Ga0179593, IMG submission 185931) | Vadose zone soil fungal communities from Angelo Coast Range Reserve, California, USA - CZODoug2_1_08_16fungal (PacBio error correction) | ecosystem: Environmental > Terrestrial > Soil >...
AACCAGAGAAAAAGGAAGAGGAGCGAAAAAAAACTTTACAGCAGGACAAAGTCTCCACTTCGCAGAGAAGCACCAGGATACATCATAAAGAATTTCTGGAAAGAAAAAGGGGGTCAAACACCCTTTGCAAGGAAGGGTGAGGGGACTCCGTTCAAGAAGGAAAAGAGAAGAAAGCGATAAAAATAACAAGAGAAACTGCGAAAGGGAAGAAATAAGGTAGGAAATGAGCTTCAGAGAGAAAGAGTATCACTGATGAGGTAATCTCCGTCGCAGAGAAATGGGACGGGAGAAAAGGGTTTAGTTTTCACACTTAGAAATGCCAAGGGTGGGCGTGCAGCAACATGGAAATAAGGAAAGGGACGCGGCCAGGAGGCCTTTGTTGCAAGGGGGGGAAAGTGAAAACCTCAGGGGAAAAAGTTGGCCGGAGGGGGAAAGTCAAAAAAATTCAAGCAAAATACAAAATGGTTTGGGATAAGCGACACCTAAAAACAGGTTTATGAAGGAGCGGAGGAAGGAGAGAAGAGGTCAAGGGAAGGCAGCGTGAAGTCAGATTCCATGGAATCACAAATGAAGAAGCTTGGGAAGAAAAAGTCGTGATCGAGAGGGGCGCTTGCAAAGCGCCCCCTAGGACATTCATGGGAAAAAGAGGGGTTCGGGAATGAGGTGCAGAAAGGCCGAGGAGAGGGGGGACAGAAGGGGGATGGGAAGATGGGGAAAACGGGGGTGCACGGTAACAATTGTAGGGTCGGAAACATTGAAAAGCTTAAGGAATGCGTTAACGGGAGGGAGGGGGAAGAGACGGGCCGGCTAACAGGAAAGGGAAGGAAAGGGGAAAACCGGGGGATGATAAAGATAGCGAGGGGGAAAGAAACGAAAACGGAGGGAAAGGGGCGGTCAGGACGAGATTGCTTGGAACTGAATTCCGAGAAAGAGAAAAAAGGTTGGTTCGTTTGACAGGGGGGAAAAGAACGCCGGACAAGCAGAAAAAAAAGAAAAAAGAAGGACAACAGGGGCAGGGAGAAAGAGAGAAGAACACAAGGGAGTGGGGGAAGGAGCGCAGATTCAGACGCATAAAAGGAGAATCGGATAGGAGGAGGGGGGGTGGTATTATCCTTAACAGAAAGGGGGGGGGAGAGGGGGAAAGATGTGATTCGACGACCCAACTGCCCAAGGGGGGAGTTTTGATCGAGAAGTGAGTCGAGTCATCCCGACTAAAGAAACGCCAAAGGAAAGTACAAGAGGTCCCTTACAGAGAGAGACCAAAAAAAACGTAGAAGAAAAAAAAAAAGGGAGGAAATAGATCGGCATTGGACTAGGAGAGGGCGAAAGGTAAGGGAAAGACAAGAGGAAAAAAGACGCAATCCAGTGGCAAGGGGGGGAGACGAATGAAGGAAAAAGAGACCCATAACAGTCTCATCAAAAAAGGGACTTGGTCAGATATAAAAAACAGAGGGCGAGATCAAGAAAAAAGACGGCGGCAAAGGGGGGGAGGAGGAAAAATAAATCTCAACGGGAAGCATTCGAGCTAGGCAATCCCTGCATGAGAGGCGATTGAGGAAGACGAGGGATCAACTGGAGGGGAACGGACAAGGGTGCCTGCGGATACATGGAAACACAAAAAGTGGGAAGAGAGGGGAGTCGACCACAAGCTCCCAAAAAAAATGGGACCGACCAGGGAGGGAGGAGGGGGAACCAAAGGTCGGTCCGAAAAATCGTTCACAAACCAAGAGAATAGGAATACTGGGCTGTAAAAAGAGAAGGGGCGAACCCGAAAAAAGGAAATAAAGGAAGAAATAAACTCGTGGACGCGCAAAAGGTGAAAATCACGCTCACAAAAAGGAGAAAAAAAAGCATGAGCTGAAAGAAGAAAAAAATAGAACTGGGGGGGTAATAATGTGAAACTGGGGGGCTCACGACGCAAAAGACAAGAACCCGACCTGTCCCACGGGGGACATTAGGATTGACGTGGGGGGGAAGGTCAAGGGGGAAAGGAAAAACCCAGAGAGAAAAGGGGGGAACTGGGAAGAACCGCTTAAGGAGAAGCAGAAAAGTTGGGGAGGTGTCGCTTGGGTAAAAAAAAAAATTCGAGGCGAGGGGACGAGAGAAGGGGGGGCGCGCCATAGAAAACTAAGAAAGGGAAAACAGAAAGGGGGGAGGAAAAAAACCGCATTGGAGGCGACCAGGAGTGTCCTTATCCCGTTGCCTGCACAAAAACATTTAGTAAGGAGATGGGAAAAAAAAAGAAAAAAGGGAGGTTGAAAAAGAAAAAAGAAAAAAAAGAGAAAGAAGGGATAAGAGAAGCGAGAATAGAAGAGAAAAGGGAGGGTGAGACAGTAGCGGCCTCCGGAGTCTTGTCCGATTTAAGAGAGGGAGAGGAGGACTATTGGTGGAAGAAACGGGAAAAGAGGAAGTGGGAAGGGAGTGGAAAAGTGATGAGAACCGGGAGGAAAAGGGGGGAAAGTTGAATATAGTAGGAGGAGACACCTGGGGAGTGAATCGATTAAGCAGCATTCACGGGGGGAGAGAAATTCTCCGAGGAATGGGATGAGGAGGGGAACAGAAGACGTGGGTAAAAAGGTCTCAAAGAAGAGGATAACGATGGAGTAGGAAAGAAAGATGCTGAAAGGAATTGTTAGCAATTCCAGAAGCTCCACCAGAAAGCGTTATTGGGGAACAACAACAGAAAGAACCCCAAAAAAAACAAAGAAAAACCACCAAAACAAACCAACAACCAAACCAAAAAACAACAAAAAAAAAAAACCCAACCCCCAAAACACCCCACCCAAAAACCCACAAAAAACAAAAAAAACACCCCACCAAAAAAAAAAAAAAAAGAAAAAAAACAAAAACACAAAAGACGATGAAGAAGGCGGAAAGATAAATGAGGGAAAAGTTAGTTCTCATTCGGATTGAGTCTGGGGCAAGAAGATTTGGGGGGGGGGGAAAAGAAAGATGCGTGAGACCGTCACGAAATTAGCAGAAAACAATGGAAAGGAGATTTGCGGGAGACCGAGCGAGGGAGGATTTCGGACGGGAAAAAGAGAAAGGGGAGTAAAGAGTGGTGATGTCTATGGGTGGTTCAAAAATTACAAAAGGAAAGAAAGGTCTTGACAGAAGGGCTCTCATGTGAGAAGGCCTGAAACGGGTCAAGGAGGGGCCAAAGGGAATGTCTTGGACAAGAGGAGGGGGAAAAGGAGAACGAATGAACATCAGGGGGAGGGAAAGGACGAAATTGACTCTCCGGCTATACAAGGAAATATGAATGTTGGGGAAGAAAATACCGGGCTTGGAGGATGGGGGAGCATATTCCCCCTTCAAGGAGACGAATAAAGGAGAAAATGGGGGCTGGCTATTGGACAGGTGGGGGAAAGAAAAGACGCCGAGAGAGAAAAGCCTAAGACCATCGGTCAAGAGGGGGTTTGGAACTTGAAAGGCTGAAAGGTATGGGGGCAAACCGTCATGAAGGGGGGACACGATGGAAAAAAGTTGGGAAAAAACTGCTCCACAAAGAGCGATCATCCAAAGGGCGCAAAGGCCTGGAGGATGGGGGATGGAGAAGAAAGAAGGGACTAAATAGAGGAACGGAGTCTGAAGTCTGGTAAGGTCTCAGGTTTTACGTCAAAAGTTCAACTTATCTCGGAAAACTCAGGCAAAGGTACTTGAGAGGAAGGAACAGCTTAAGGCGATCAGAAATAAAAAAAGCAACAAAGAGCAGCAAATAACGAGAGCACACGACTCGTGAGGAGGGGGTTGAACTTGGGACCGGAAGGATGGGGGAGATCGCAGAAAAAAAAAAAACACGGAGAGAAAGAAGGAGGAGATGAAAGAATTCAACACAAAAAAAAAACCAGCATCACAAAAGAAGGGGCGTGAATCACAGGGCTAAAGGGCTCACAGGGGATCTGATATCGGAAAAAGAAGAAGGAGACGAAAAATGACGGATTTATTCATCACGAAGAGAAGGGTGGAAAATCGAGGAAGAACAGGGACCGGGTTGCCAAACGAAAAACAGATAGAGTACGCTTAAGAGAAGGGGAGGTGGAGATCCGCACAGCCGAGGAATAGGCGGAATGGCAGTGAAACTGGCTGGGCTAAATGACAAGGATCCGAGGGGGAAATAGGGACAAGCACGACAGGGGGGGGTGACCAAAGACCGTTAACAAGAAATGGACAAACTGGGCACGGAAGTCAGCCCGACTTTCTGTCGGCGAATGTGTTGAAAGAACGCATTGATGGGAAAAAAGTTGCAAAAAGATCCAAAGAAGGATGGACTCAAGGGGAGTCGACTTGATTCGAGGGAGTGGAAGTGTAAGAGGATAAAAATCGACCATAAGTGAATGACTGATTATTAGCAAGGGAGAGCATAGAAAAAGAGGAACAAAAGGTTTAGAGACAGAAGCTGTAACGTAGGAAAAGGAAAAGGGGGGGAAAAAAAAAGACGGGAAGACAAAAAACGTGACCTTTGGAAACTACACATTAAGAACTGGAAAAACAAGGGTGGCGAGGTTAATTTGAAAACAAACAACATCATTTTACAAGGGGAGTGAAAGCAAGCAACACAAAACAAGGGAGAGAAAATAAGAATCATGGTAAACTTGGGGGGGGGAAAATTCAGTGGATAAAGGAAGGGGGACGGTCTAAAAACGGAGATGGAACGGTCTTATAGGCAGGCACAAAAGCAAATGCAAAAGTAACTCTGCGTAAGAGCGCTTCAGAAAAACCCAGTCGGAAAGGGGGAGGTTGGTAGATAGAGGAAATTATCAAAATTGAGACGGCCAAGAGATGGCGAGTGGAAAGAAGACCTGCGAGAGAGAGAGACCCTAGTTGGAGGAAAAGGAGGCTGTGCAATCACCGGGCCAGGAGACCGAGAAAACGTTGAAGCCGTCACTCGCTTGTAAACCCACGGGCAAGAAGAAAGGGGGAAAAATCTCAAGGAGAAGAAAAAAAGGGTCTGGGAGCCAGCCAGAAAGGGTTCGCCCAAAAAAAGAAGACTTTTTATTTGTTCCAAAACTGCGTGCGGCGCCGGAGAAAAAGGAGGAACGAGCGAGGAATAAAAAAAAGAAAAAAAGAGGGGAAAGCGCAAAGGGGACAACGAGAGTACTAAGGAGATGATCTAGTCAAAAGATAATAGGGGGCTATTGACGGACATCTTCTCCGAAAGAAAAAGAAAGTTTTATTTTCAATCCTAAAAGATGGTTGGGGAGTGCAGTGAAAGGAGTAAAGGAAACTGCCACTTAGGAGCACAATCGGGACGAGTTGGGGTGAGGACAAATTGAGTAGGGGGGAACTAATGATGAGGTTTGCACTTGCGCGCTACAGGGAGCAAATCTACTCATAAGAAGTTTGTTTAAAGGCAGGAAACGCCAAAGGCAGGGGAGTAGAATCAAGCGGAAAGGAATCTCCATCATATGCAAGGGGGGCGGGGGGCGGGGGATGGGTGCGTCGGACCGAAAACAAGAAGAAAGAAAAGTAAAAAGAAATGAGTGGAAGCGTAAAATTCTGGATTGTCGACGATATTAAAAGCTTCAACGGAGCACACTAGTTACATGCCTTAAAGGGCCTCTTTAGGATGCCAGAAAAAGGAAAGGGATCTCAATTTGAAATCAGGAAGGGGGGATACGGGCACGGCAAAAAGGAAAAAAGGCCACTAGTTTACAGGGATTACTTTAAGGAGGGGAACGGCGCTCCTATCGGCGCCGAGCCAAGAGGGCCACAGCCAAGGAGGTTGAAAATATCCGTGGGGAAAAGGGGGGAGGGTAACTCCATATGTTCAAATTAAGAGAACCCGGAAAGGGAAAAAGTTGGTCTTTTCTGCTGAGGGCTGGTCCGCATCCGGGAAGCATCGCAAATACGTTTTTTGGGGAGGTTGAAAAAAAAGGAAATAAGAAGGAGAGGACCGCAGCCTGATTAAACGAGCGTGACAGAAATCGCCACTCAAAAACGGGAATTGCCATCTATCACCAGGAGTTTTGAGAGCGGGAAAAAGACGCATAATGGAAAAGAATAGGGTCAGAGGGGGGGGAGGGGGCATAGGTGTTTTAGGAAGGAAAAAAGGCAACAGGGGGAGGGCTGGGACTACAAGGATTTCCCTGAAAATCAGCAACCTCCACTGAAATTCGGCATGTCAAAAGACGAACGAGGACAGCGAAAAAAGGGAAGGAGCCATCAGAGAGAAAAAAAGGAGAGGAAAACAGAAGATGCATGCTCGGAGTTCGCTTTGAATCTGATCGTTCGTCGGACCGCGAAAGGGATCCTCAAAATGGCAGGGTGGGGCGAAAGAAAGAAGGAGTCACGTGAAGGGATCATAATCTGTGCCCTTTGGCAGGAGATAAAACCCAGACCAAGATACACCGAAGCGGGAACGACAAGGGTTTATGCGAGCAGACCGCAAATCTCCATGGGTCCAGCTGGCGTACGATGGCAAAGAAAAAAAGAAAGGTAGACAAGTGGGGAGGGGAGGTCAGAAAACGCGGGGAACAAGCATCTGCGGCCACAGTTTCCCTGTCTGAAAATGGAGAACGAACACAAAACTTCGCCTATTAGAAAGGCGGGGTCGACCAGCAAGCGCGAAGAAAAAAACGGAATGTCAACCATGGAGGAATTGGAACCGAGAGGATCGGTCATCACAGCGTCACACCACGGTCTCTTTAAATCATGGAAAGTGCCACAAGAGCCTTAGCGGCCCAAACGAAGGCAGGACCGGCGTAAGCCTCTGGCAAAACAGGGGCCGCGCCAGGGGGTGGAAGGCACAAAAAGTACAACTCAGAACCAGGATGGAAAAAGACAATCTCAGAGGATCGGCCTCCATAGAAAAAACCAAATAAAATTTCCACGGGCGCGCTCTAAAAGGATCATCTGCGAATACAAAGAAAAGGGGAAAAAAGGAAAAGAACCTGTGTTGGCTTCCTGAGTGCCGTTTTTGGGGGGTCACTGCAGACGGATCCGCCGCCCGAATAAAAAGTGGCATCTCTGAGTAAACTGGCGGCTGGAGTGCAAAAAAAGCCTTGTTGATTGTAGCTTTTAAAAGCAATTCGATGTCGTAAGATGGGGGCCTCGCCGCGACATTGAACGCGCCAGAGGCACTCCTCAAGGGACTTTGGCAAGAAAAAAATAAAAACAAGCCTCATGGGCGCGGGACCAGAGGTGAAGTCGCAGCAGCAAGGCAGCACCAACTTTGCCTGAAGGAAGGATTGAAAAATAAAGCTGTGCCCGGGCCTGCGAAAAGACGGCAGACGACCATATTAGAAGGGGAGAAACAATGGTGACGAGTTCCGCCAGGGGCGAGGGAGAAAAATGAGGGGCTGGAGGAGCGGGGGGGAACGTCATTTCCTAGGGTGGACGGCCGAGCGCGCAAAAAAGCGGAAAAAATGGTCGAAGGGGCGTGCGAAAAAGGAAAATGGCACCAAGAAAAGATGAGTATTAGAATTGAGATCAAATGCATCGGCGGGGGAAAAAGGGGAAGGGGAGAGAGTGGAAGGCTATTCCACGGGTCTCGATTCTCAAAAAGGACAGTTATGATTAGGTTAACAGCCGCCTTGTTCACAAACCGCGCGGTCTCAAAGGAGGGTAAGAGAAAACATCAGCACGAGTAGGGGGAAACCGCGAATCCAAACAGTGCCACAGCGTTTGGCGCATTAGGAAAAAAAAAGAGGGATAGAAGGAAGCCTTAACCATACGAAGTGACGGTATTTACCCAAAGAGTCTTCTGGGCTCAAGAAGGTCAAAAAAGCGGTAGACACGCACAGTCGAAGTTAGAACAGAAATAAGGGGGATCAGTGCTGGATCCAGCTCTCGGGATACCTCCTTACCATGCGAACTGAGGAAGCTTTTGTGTGGTAGGAGGGTTGAAAAATGAACTGAGCTAACATGCTGCCAATCTCTGTTCTCCGAGCACTACTGCTGACACCGGGACTGTGTTCCGCGGAAAGGTCGAGAAAGTCTTCACGAAACTCAAAAAGGAATCTTTTCAATTTAAACAGAGAAAAAACAAAAGGGACCGCAGGCTATAAAAAAGGGGGTACAAGAGTCATAATCGTGTGGGGTTTGATGTTTGATTCCCCCTTCAAGACGGAGAAGAATGAGAATAAATTGGGCAGTGCTATTGGACCTGGCAAGAGGGGCCGAAAAAAGAACACGCGGAAAAAAGCGTGAAACAGGGGGAAATGGCGGTCAAGGTGGAAAAGCGCTCAGAGGGGGTTGACACGAGGAACGCGAAGTTTCCAAAAGTAGCCCGCCAGCGAAGAAATTCCGGGGCCGATTCCTTGCTAGGGTGAGGCTCCTAAAAGCAGGGGAGAGAGGAGAGGAAGGAGGGGAGGGAGGCTGAAGGAAAAGGTTACGTCCGAAGAATTGAAAAGGATTCGCCCGGCTTAAGAAGACCGAGGCTGGATCTTCCTGGAACACCGCGAGAATCTCCGATCCACTGGCCCCATAAGAAGGCCCTCTTCAAAGCGCACGACATGGTTCCTTGGGTAAGAAAACTGGAGGGAGGAGATACGAAAAACAAAAACTGGGAGGGGGAGCTTAAAGACCTCTCACTGAACCCACTGAAGCCGGCACGGAGCTTTGAAAGAAGCAGCCTCACTTCGTGACTCGGTGGCTCCAGGAATATGGAGATCGCGCTAGAGGTACTACTGCACAAGACGCTTTATTCAGAAAAAGGAAGGTGAAAAGGAAAGAACGTTCCGAGGACGAATTACAGCCTCACCGAAAGAGAGTTAGACCTTAGTAATAATCGTTTAGGAGGCCGCAAAGAAACAGGAATGATCGCGCTGGCGTGGAGCGTGACAAAAAGTGAGACTGGGGCCTCTGGACAAGGCAAGAGCATTCCAATAAACAATTTACCAACCCGCATTGGACAAAGTTCAACGATCCGCCCGCTGGTTCATTTAGGCGGCGGATTTGGGGGGAGGTTCGTGCGTAAGTTGGGACCAAGGACCAACAAAAAAAAATGGGGACAATTTATTGACGCCAGAAAGGAAAAAGAGGGGGGGAAATTAAAAAACAGAAACTAAAAAGAAAAGTTGACTGAAAAACAACAGTCTCATTAACGATCATATGCTGCAGCTCGTTGAGCGGGACCATGAAAAGCGGAAAAAAAAGAGGAAAAAATAAAGACGATTGGACTACAGGAGTCGGGAAAAACCGGGTCAACAGGTGCAGAAAAAGAAAGCAAATTTACTGGAAAGGTTTAAGTTAAAACCAATCGACCTAAAGATTTTAACCAGTTTCGAGGGGAAAGTGAAGGCAGCACCAGGAGCAGCAACAATAGACAAATCATTGGGTAACTTGGGATTCTGACACACGGCTGCATGGATCCTCCCGCCATGACGGAGGTGACCCAGGTCTTGGGGCAAGCCAAGAAGAAGGGGACCTTCACGAATTCTCATTCTGGCAGAGAATTATCGCGAAAAATCAGGAAAAAAAAGGTGGCCTGAGGGAGATCAAGGGGAAGAAAAATGAAGCGGGAAGCCTGAGTCGAGTTCACGAGAAGGCCTGAAGTCGTCTGGAGGCGCGCGGTTTTCTGAACAATGGCGCTGTTTAACAGAATACGACTGGAGAGGGAGGACCTCGGAAAAGACGTGAGGAATTGTCAAGCGCTGAACACCGAACGGGGCCGAAGGGAAAGTTGAATCGCAACTTCATCATCCGCATTTCTGGGCAAATGATTTTGCCGCCACCCGGCCTTTTCTTTCCGCCGCTCACTGTAAACGACAACTGGATGAGCAGAAAAAAAGGAAACAAGAAACGGACGCGCCATGGAGAACGCTCGCGTACTCATTGAATCAAAGGGAGCCCTCTATCAATATGGCGGGAAGTCATCGTCGCAGACAGGAACAGAGTGTAGTTTTCAATCCTGCGGAGGAGATTAGCCAGACGGCAACAAACACTGGAAGGAAAAGCGAAAAAAAAAGAGGCGAATGGGGGGGGGAAAGAAGGGACAATTTGAGGCTTTTCCCTCCTGAGAGGTGAAGCTGGAGCGCTCAATTCGCGGCGACAATTCGACGACAATCGAAATGGTGTCAAGGCAAAAGCCCAAAGCAGTGGGATGAAATCACGGAAGAGAAGAGATCATGATAATCAAGAGAGGGCGGGCAGTGATCGTCTGCGCACAAGAATGAAGAAAAGGATTTTGAACGATGGACCGGAGATCGCGAAAGCGGCGAGCGCGCCACTATTATTCTTACCAGATCGGTGGCTGGATGAGGCTGCAGCCGAGATGACTGTTTCCATCCTGGGGGGAAAACTGTGTGCACTTCAAACGGGGCCGCCCCGATGGCCAAGCCATGAGGATTAAGGCTAAACTTACGCAAACGCTGCAAGGCTAGGGTGGCACAGTCCTGTAGGGAAAGCGGTGGTGGTTCCGATATGACCGATCCGCTCTGGGGGGGAAAC
>Ga0179593_1619034_pt1 | contig 10392 bp, 11 predicted proteins | sample CZODoug2_1_08_16_FD_185931 | JGI IMG/M metagenome (GOLD analysis project Ga0179593, IMG submission 185931) | Vadose zone soil fungal communities from Angelo Coast Range Reserve, California, USA - CZODoug2_1_08_16fungal (PacBio error correction) | ecosystem: Environmental > Terrestrial > Soil >...
TCGGTCGGCCCAACGACCGCGCGACCAAACCCCGCTCCGCGCCTCGAGAGCTCAACCATATCTCCAATCTTCCAAACGGAAGAGGCGAAAGAATTCAAGAAAAAAAAAGGGAAGGAAAAAGATCTAACTCCGTCGTCCCATACATTAAGCCCTTTTAAGAGAACTCTGACTAAATGCGCACCACCTTCGAGACAACCGCCCCCGGCCCGCAAAAATTCCGGCGATCTTCCTCTAGACAAGAAGTGGGAGAAGAACTGAGGGAAAAAAAACCAAATTTCGGCATCCACTGAAATTCCTACAATAAGCACATCGCATCACCGCGACTTAAATCGAATGTGGGGCGAACGAAGAGGCCTCCTCGCCTCTAGATCTAAGGACTCAAGAGAAGTAGAAGAAAGAGGGAAGAAAAAAATGGGGGGGGGGGGGAAAAGGAAAGAAAAAAACTCAACTAGGCTCAAACGCAATTCAAGACAAGAAGAGAAGAACATGCCCTGAACACCGTCGAAAAGATTCCCCTATCCCTGATCTAAGGGGGGGGGGGAAGGAAAAGAAGAAAATGGTGGAAAAGAAGGAAAAAAGGAATTATGAAAATATAATGAATCGTGAGTTTTGTGCATCGAATGTATGTCTTTATATCGGCCATCATAATTCCTCGGGGGGGAAAAACGGAAAAAAAGTTCAACCTAAAACACACTATCTCTAAAGAAAAAGAAAGACGAAGAAAAGAGAAAAACAACGCTAGGAGGGCTTTTCAGCGAAACACCGGGAAATCTTTTCTTTGAATTGAAAGGGACGCAATAACAGTAGCTTCCCAGAGAAAAAAGAAAAACAAAAAAAAAGGAAAAAAAGCGGGGAAAACATTAGGGTCTCCTAAAGGGATTGAAGCAAAAGATCAAAAAGAGAAAGGAACTATCAACCCCGGCGAAGGAAAATAGGAAAAAACCACTCAAAAAAACGGAAAACTCAAGATCCAAATCACAGAAAGAAAAGCCCGCTCGAAGAAATCCGAAAGAGACTAAAAAGCCGAGAACAATAGCTCTTCTCGCAAAAGGGGGGGGGGGTGAGAGGAAGAAGAAGGTTTAGTTAGGATGGTGGCATCGGGGAAATCCCCTTCGAATGCGCGCGAGGAGAGGATCGCGTGCATGAAGGAAAGTTAGAATCGTACGGACGAACTCCAGACATTTCATAATATTGATGATCGAGGACTCGAACAGTAAATGGGAATGTTTTTAAGACGCGGAGGAAGGAAAAAAAGCTCCCAAAAAAAAATCGAAATTCACCGCCCAACGGGAAAAAATTTTCGAGAAATGAGTTTTAACCGCATTTTTGCGGGAAGGGGAAAAGGTTGAGGACCAGAGTTAAACGTAACGCAGAAGGGATAGGGTGTTTACGGAAGATAGCTGTTGAAGAGATGGACCTCGTAAAAAACCCTTGCTCAAAAGTCCATCGGCAACCAGTATGGGGGCATCACTCACAACAACACGGAGGGAGGAGAGAGGCCACGGGGTGGAACTTCCCCCGATAAAATTCAATCTGCGAAGGAGGGTCGGGGGTCCTACAAGCCGATAATAAAGAGGAAATCCCAGTAAACCAAAGCCAGCCTTGAATGAGACGCACCCACTCTTCATAACCGATTGAATACCGCAAAGCAGGCCGACACTCACTTAATGACTGGCTCACATGAAAAAGGCCGACGGAAGGCCATGGTGAGGTCTAGCATGGGGGGGAAGGACGTGGTCAGGAACGAATTAAACGTCACGCTAAAAATTTAGGGGTTACGGAGTAAAATCCAAGGACTCTGGGGGGGGGGAGGGAGTATCTAGAAGGAGGTAGTTTGACCACGCGCCTTCGAGTGGAGGGGGCATGGGCGTTTCGACAGTAAGCCATTTCTTGATTTGCGTTTGAAGGAGGGGTGGGGGAGCATCTCTAGGGGGGGGGCAAGGAGGGGCAGAGGCGGAGGGGATTTAACGGTATCGTGCAACTTTTCCGGCGGTTGAGTTCGTCTCTAAAGTAGTTTTTCAATATCCGTGCGACTAGAAAGTACAAGGGAGGGAAGGCAGGGGTCGGGAGTGGGATTGGGTGGGGGGGCGCTGGGAAAGGGGCCCTAGAAAACTAACTAAAAGGAGAGTAGGCGCTTTGGCATGGCTGAAACGGGAAGGTCTCTGGTTTGAAGATCCAATACTCTGTTCAGAAAAAAGGGAAGGGAAAGAAAAGGGGGGGGGGAAAATGGAGCGGCAGGAGCCACCTTCCGATTTGGGCCTTTTCGGAGCGCGTAGGGCGGCCCGTAGTGTGACGGAGTGACGGATATCTTTGGTTGGAAGCTATTACCGGGGAAAACTTGCTAGAAGAAAAGAAAGAGAGGAAAAGAAAAGAGAGGGGTCAGGGACACTAAAAGTTGCTAGGAGAACAGTTGACACAGGTGTTGGCTTGCGAATTAGCTAATGGTGCACTTTCGCACGCGCTTTTTAGGGTCCAAAAGGGAGGGGAAGGACTGAAGTTTTGAGAACAGGAAGTGGGTGTTGTTGGGTCGTCTTGTGGGACCTTTGGCGAAACCGCGGTCTACAGTTAGAAGCAGGGCGTAATCCTGAAGTTGGGGGGAATTAGATTTCGCCAAAAAGGAGAGGGGGAAAAGGGAGGAGTCAGGAGGCGAGGGGGTCAGGGGAATCAGGGATTTGAAAATCATGCTTGAGCTCGAGAGAAAACCGATCACCTTTGGTGGGGGTCCTCCCAGAGTTCTAGAGTCGGAATCCCTCAAAGGGAAAGATTGTTAGAAAGAAGATTGAAGGGGAAGGGGCGAGAAAAATTTGAGAAAAGGGAAGGGAGTCATATTAAAGCGGAAGATTTACACCATGATTTCTATCTGTTATTTAAAGCGGCGTATGGAAATTGCATATAGCAGAGAGGGATTCGATTTTAAGGGGTTCGGGTTGAAAACTGGGGTTAATCGGGGGAGAGGGAGGGGGGGGGGGGGGACTATGCAGGGGTCGGGAAGTTAAGAGGGGGGGGGGCCTGGAGACTCCAAACAAGATTCAAATATATAGGAAACTCACCATCCGAAGAGAAAACCAGACGATATATGACATTCGGAAAGAGAAACCTAACTCCCACGTCTCAGATCGATCTCAGGGATACGAAAAGAAGGAAAAAGAAAGAAAGAAGAAAGACAAATAGGGAAGAAACCTCTTTCCACCTGGGTACTTCAAACGGAATCAGAGGAGAAAAAAAAAAATCGACCCCGAGAAAAGAGAAAAACGCAGGGTCGTCTGGGAAGAGGGAAGAGAAAAACTTGCTTTTAAAGACTCACATTGGCGTCAAACCAAATTAGAGTAGGATCTAAAAAGAGGAGAAAGAACCTGAGACCTCCAAATCTAAAAAGTGGAAGTGAAAGAAAAGGGATGATAACGAGAAGAAGAGGACCAGGCAGAATACTACAGAAGCTTGACCTCCGGGGTAGAAAAAAAAAAATTGTGGAAAAAAAGAAAAAAAAAGAAAGACAAGTACGGCCCTAAAAAAAGGAGGGAGCGGGAAGAGGGGGAAAAGCAAGAGGAACAGGAGGAAAAAAGAAAAGACCACGGGCAAGATTTTGAGTCATCAAAATGAAAAAACAAAGGAAAAAACTTAAGGGGAAAGGGAAGTGGGAACATGGGGGGGGGGTCTCATATTTGATTATAGAGGACCAAAGAAAGGAGTAGAAAATTCACAAAAAGAACTTTCTCTTCAAAAAGAAAACAAACCCGACTTCGGCTGAAGCGCCTGAGAAAAAAAAAAACCAACGAATAGGGGGGGAGGGGTTTAATCAACCAGGGGGGATCGAGGGGGGACATCTCCGAAAGGGGCAAATTCCAGTCCCAAATAGAAACCCACCAAAAAAGAAAAAGACCGGCAAGGGGAATGGAAATCCAAAGATTTCAAGTCCAAGACTCCAATAAAACCAACTAGCAAAGCTGGGCCTATCTAGTAGAAGAAACCGTCGCTAAAAAAATCAAGAATAAGAAAATAAAGCCTCAAGAAACGAGCTAATCTAGGGGATACAGAGAAATCGTAATCATCAAAACAAGATCCTTCGAAGGCGAAATCCGCAAAGGGGGGGAAGTGGGCATCTGCGGCAAACGCCTTTTCCAATTACGATCGGGGAAAATGGTAAAAATTAGGACTTGGAAAGAAATTCAAGGATAAAGAAAGATCTACCAACACAGAATTGATGAGAGGGACGATATATGAAAAAGAGGATGTGGCCTAAGAAGAAGGAATCTCCCTAAATGAAACCTAATGAAAACAGATCTACAACGAAATCTGACCAGAAACGGTTAAATTCGAGAGGGGGTATAAGTGATTTTGATGCAGTTGGTGAGTCACATCGGTTTGATGACCCGAGCAGGGGATCCCTAATTACCATAATATTAAATTGTGTCTTACGTAGGATCTGGATCCCTGACCCTTGGGAGCAGAGAAGACCATCTTCGGTCCAGGGAATGTGCGAACCAATTGGGGGACTCTCTAAAGGAAAAGGGGGATGATGAAAAGAGCCCATAATGGGGGGGGGGAACTCCCGATCTGTTCTCTCGCAGGTTGCAGGGGAATAGAAAAATCATCTTCAAGAGACCTTGGGAAGATGGAAAATCCCAATAGACGTCAAGACCATTCTCGGGGAAAGAAACCGATGGGAATTCAGAAAACGGGATCCATACTTTCTGAAGGTACGGGAAATGAAGGGCGCGGGAAGAAGGCATAAAAAGGGGGGGGAAGTCAAGCGAAATTCTGTAAACACTTTACGAGGGTAGAGTCCGCCGAAGAAGTGCTTTAAATTTGGCTATTGTGGTATCGTAGACAAAAAAGAGAACAGACTGGGGATAATCGCAAAAAGAAGGCGGAGTGGAAGGGAAGTTTGGTACTTCGTAAACATGCGAGGTAGGTGGCGCAAGCGGCGATTGGTGGGGAAAGCGTTCTGGCGGTCGTCGTGAAATGGGGACGCGGTTGAGGAGGCGGGGGAGAGGGAGACTTTTTTCGCGTTGGGGAAGGATGGATGTGGCTGAGATAGACTTCTGCCGGTGTTCATGAAATATGGTTGAGGGGGGGGGGGGCGTCACGGCCCTCGCGACTACAGGGACGATTCGGCGTTGTCGGGGCAAGTGGAGGAGGGTTTTAGTGGGGGGGTTAAGACGATTATATGGTCATGGATTGCCTCGCGCGGCGAGCCAAAAATACGTGGATGGGGGGTGAAAGTCGGAAAAGGACGTAGGGCGCCGCAAGTGGGGGGAGTTGGGAAGTTTCGGATCCACTTTGGAGAGGGCCAGCTAAAGGAACACTAACATTAAACACTCCCGATAAGGGGGCAAAAAGGAAGTCAGGGGACAAGTTGTGGGCGACGGAAAAGATCTCAGTCGCTTGTCGGGAGTGTTTTCGGGTGGGCTGCGCTACCTTTTGCTCCAGGGAAGGGTTGTGAGCCAGGGGTTGTCCGGCTTTTTAGGGCTTTGCCAATGAGTACTCTTCTAGCTTCGCGCAGCCGGGCGTAGGCGCGGGCGCCCATCCAGCGTGTAGTCTCCGTGCCTTGGCCGTGCTTCGCGGTATGGATGATAGGAGGTCGCAGAAGGGAGGGGGAGGACTTCCTTGGGGGGGGCGCCCGGAGTTGAAAAAAATATGCCGCCCCTCATTTCACGTTTGAAACCGAGGGGAAGGGGGGCGGTGATCTAGTTAAAAAAATTCGGCCGAAAAAATTTTTCCTGGTAAGGATCGTTGTCTAGCTAAATTTAACGAGGCGTAGCATGCGGCATAGGAGAGGAAGGGGGCAGCAGGGGTGGGAGATTAATGGGGGACTGAAACTGGGAATCGAGGACTATTTGGTTAGTGAGTAGGTCAGACAACCCCAGAGGAGAGGTTAAGGGCACAGACTCAACAAAGGGGGGAGACCAACCTCTCTCGCTTCCGTTCCAATCTCAGTCAAGAGAAGAACAGATCTGGGGACTGATGCCCCAAGAGGAAGGGAGCATCATAGGCTCTATTGCATCTAGAATTCCAGCAAAGGAGGGCTCATAAAAGGGCCTGGGGGGTCCAGAACACTACATGGCACCACCGCGAGATCACAACACCGCCCCCGGCCGGCTCAACGTAGTAGAAAGCTACTAGATCGGGTCGGAACCAACAAAGGTCATCGAAGCCAGGCCGAAGCGCCTGATCCGGAAAAAATCAGTCTCTGCCGGGGAGGAGGGCATCACTGATGGAGGGGAAACGCGCCTACGACTCTTCAGAGCACTCAGTAGAACGCCTCTTCAGCGTAAGAAAAGAAGGTAGAACAGGGGAAAGCATCAACGTGTCAAAATACTCCCTAAGACTGTGAAAATGAGGGCTAGCGAAGCACTCTGAAAATGAAAAACAGGGCCCCCAACCCCGAGCTGGATTTTTTATCAGGGGCAACGACGGAAAAAAGAAAAACGTGAAAAGAGAAAGTGGTGTAGCGATGTAAGTGGATCGTGAGCGGGAAAAGAAAGAAGCGAAAAAGGAACAACACAAAATGTTCTAGCACCCGAAAGGAAGCCTCAAAAAGAAAAAAAAACGGCAACAAACGACATCGTCGGGTAGGGTAAGCGGGGGGGAGAAATGGCAATTGCGGAAATCACCCGAACCGGGCCACCTTCATAGTCCAGGGGAAGGGAAAAAAAGGAGAACCTGCAACAAAGCCCAAAATCCTAGCCTACTAATATCGATTCACATTAAATAAAGTCCCTAACAAAAAGAAATAGGGGGGATAGTCGCCACCTCAATCCTCAAATCCTCCGTTCCTTTAGAAAAAGAGAAATCAACGGAACTACGACTAGAGGGAAAGATTCCACAAAAAGAATCACAATCCGCATGGACAAAGTGGTTCCTCTCAGTGGGGGATCGTGAGGGAAAAAGGAAAAAAACGACTTAAAAAGTTCAAAACCCGAAGGCAGAGAACGTATTGTCCCCATTGTGCATTTCCATTGGTCTTCCCCGAAAGAGGCAAAAAATCAAATTATCTGGCTCTCTTGAGGAAAAAGTAAAATGGGGGAAAAAGACCGGAGGGGCACGAAGAAAAACCACCTCAGTTACGCGCCAACGGGAAACCTTGGAATAGAAAGAAATAATCCTAGGAAGACACTCGGGACAAAAGATAAGGGTTTGGAGACATAAGTGTCGTAAGGGGACTGAAGCAAGGATTTACGAAAAACCTCCACAGCATTCGCAGAGGCGCAGAAAAACTTAACACCCGTATGTGAAGCTCTCTACAACCAAACACCTATTAGAGATAAGAACCAGACTTTGGTGGGGGAAATTAAAAAAAAAGGGCTTCTAGAAGAGTATTGGGATAACAATCCTACTAAATATTCCTTATCATAACAAAGTAACGAACCAAAGCATATGGGGGAATTAATTCTCTTTAGGGGAGGAACGAACCTGGAAGGGGGCATCAATTTCCTATGACTTCGAGACCGGTTTTCTCGGTAATTTCGAGGTCGAGATGGGGAAAAAAAGGAGGGCCTGGCAGGGCGGCGAGAAAGGTCTTCGGCGCGGAATTTACGAGAGTGGCGTCGAACATGTCTGGGGGAGATTGAAACGAGAGAAAAACTGGCGGGGGGAAGGCACGCTCGGTCCCCTAACCCGCCTTAGGGGGAGGGGGGAAAAAAGGAGAAGAAGGGGGGCGTTGAGACTGAGGGAAAAAAAACATTGTCAAATCTTGCGAATTCGAGAAATTTTGGCTGAGAGTGGGATTTTCTGGAGATGAAAAGGGAGGGCGATGTAGGAAAAAGAAGGCGTTCATGTCTTTATTCTGAGTAGAAGGGAAAAGGCGGAGGGGTTCCTCTGGATGGAGGGGGGGGGAGCAAGTCGCACTGGCTATTTCGTGGTTGTGTTTCGCTTGAAATGAACCAGGGCCCTCGACGCGACTACGAGGGCTTTCCGCGCTTTGGTGAGTATCTCATGGGGGGGGGGAAAAGACAGGGAATAGAAGGGGGAGGGGAGGCGAGGTAAAGGAAAAAGGCCAGGTAGAGGAGGCTGGGTACCACATGAGGGGGGCAATGGAGGGAAAGAAAGAAAAGAAGGGGAGCATTAGGGGGGGGGCGTTGGGTGTTTAGCGTGGTTGGGTAATTGGGCGATAATGAATGGCCAGCTAAAGCGCCCATCACCACACTTTGCCAAGAAGGATCATTGCTGAACAAATTGGGGGGGGGTGAGAAGAAAAAGTAGAAAATTAGCTCAGAGAGGGGGAAGGGGGTCTTCTGGCGATGTTGCATCCCAAAGAAGGGAGGAGAGTAACTTCTTGTCGACACAGAAGGCTTGTGTGTTCGTCTTGGCTGGGGGGGGAAAATGGGGTTAAGAAAAACTAAATTAAGGCGTGGAAGAGACTCGGGAACGCAGAGGCCCGGCGGGGAGGTCCATATGTACGTCGCGGGCAAAGGGAGCGGGGGGAACCTTTGGCCGCGTCTGTGTAGCGAATGCGATGGCAATGTGTTGGTGTAAAAACGCTTGCGAAAAGAGTAAGGGGACCGCAGCAGGGGGGCATACGGCTGGGTTTCAAGCCGCAGGGGTCTGAGAGGTGGGTGCGAGGAAGGAAGGGTAAGGGCCGCGTACCAGGAGAAAAGGGCCTAGCCCGTGAGGAAATAAAGAAAGGATGATAGGAAGGGAATGAGTCGCTAGAGAGGGGGGCAAGTTGTCGGAAGGGGGGGGTGCTCGTCATCGAGGAAGCGGGTTGGGTAGGAAGGGGAGGGAAGGGGAGGCTGGCGAAGATGCTCTCAAAAAAAAAACTCATAGGAGAGTCGGAAAGAAAAACCAAGCTACAAAAAAGTCGCCAACTGGCAACGAGGAAAGAGCTAGGAAACACATAATCGCCACGCTGCAAACAACATCGCCGACATCTCTTCTAAATGCCCACAGACCAAGCGCCGCAAGTAAAAGCGACAGCGCGACTCCTCGCTCCTCTAGGTTGGTCCGCGAAGGACAGAACCCCAACAGTCGGGGGAAAAGACCAAAGGCCGTCGGCTCGAAAAAAGGGAAGTGGGCGGCATCGTGCCTCTACTCGTGGGCTTGTCGAACTCCCGGGGGGGGGAGAAAAACAACCAGGCATCGGTCTTACGAAAAATCGTCAGAAGACTATCTCCATGAAAAGAACCAAGAAAGAATCCGCATGAAGAAAATCGGAAGGGATTTGGCTGAGAGGAAAGAAATAGAGGACATCCGCGCGGGGGCAGGTAGCACTCCTGAGAAAATTAGAAATACAACATACAAAAAAAGGAATAAAAATCAGCCAAAAAGGAAAAGAACGAAACTAAAATCATGGAGGAGTAAGTAAAAGACGAAAGCCTCTGGGGAACTCTACCTTGCAATAAAAATTCTAGAGCTAAGACGAAGGGGGGCGGAGCAAATGTGTCATCCGAACGTGGGGGATTTGAATCGAAAGTGTGGGAAGTAATGTGGGAAAGGAGGGGGAGAGACAAGCAGGCATCGGGAAAAACAACCCAACGTTCTAGTTTTGAGATCAAAAATAAAACGCACACAGAAGGCGTGTCGATAGGCCCTAAAAAAAGCGAAGTTTCGGGGGGGGAAGAGATCCTCGAAAAGGGGAAATCGCTTTCATGGACAGAATTCCGCGCAGAACAGGCATAGTCCATGGGGAGATTCAGACCAACCCGCAGACAAAACGCCTGAGAATCAAAGAAGGAGGGGAATGAGAGAGAAGCGGGGGGCCAGTTAAAACCAAGTCACTCCCTAACTAGCCGCGAAGTCGAGGAGGGAGAAACAAATGCACATCGCGAAAAAAGCAAAAAAAAAGGTAAAAGTAGAATGAAGAAAAAAGGCCAGGGGGGAACGATAAAAGAAAGAAGATACATCTACATCGACCGCTGGGGGCCAACTCATCACAACATCGAGAGGGGCAGGCCAAATTGTTTCATCAGTAAAACTTGGACATGGTGGAGAAAAGGAAACATTCAAGGAAAAAGGAACCCTAAGGGGGGAGGGGGGGGGAGGCGCGATTATCTTGGAAAGCACCTTATCGGAAAGTGAGACGCTCCTCAAGAAGCCCAAGGCTTAAAAAAGAGTTGGATAGGCGGGCTCGCCTCTATTCCAAATCGAAAAAGGGTTTAAGGGGCCGACGAAGACCTCGTGAGGGAGACTAAGACCAAACCCATAACCGGGGGTACTCGAATTTCCTTCAAGCACAGAACGGGACAATTTTTACGAGAGGGTGAATGTGGTAAAGGCAACTTCAGGGGGTGTAAAGTCAAAAAGGGGGATGGAAAAAGAAAGAAAAATGGGGTGACAACCGTCTTCTGCTTGGGGGTTCGTTAACGGGACTGGTCAGGGATTTACGATAGGATACCCTCGTGAAAAAAGGAAAAAGGGGGAATTCTAATATTCAAGCTGTCTCACACCCGATCA
>Ga0179593_1423770_pt1 | contig 10391 bp, 12 predicted proteins | sample CZODoug2_1_08_16_FD_185931 | JGI IMG/M metagenome (GOLD analysis project Ga0179593, IMG submission 185931) | Vadose zone soil fungal communities from Angelo Coast Range Reserve, California, USA - CZODoug2_1_08_16fungal (PacBio error correction) | ecosystem: Environmental > Terrestrial > Soil >...
GGGAGGTCACGGGTGGTGAAGGTGGAAGGAGGAAAGGGAAGGTATGGCAGGGGGGGGGGCCATCGGGTGGGGTGGGAGGTGGCGCTGCCAGTTGGGGGGCGGTTTGGAACAGGAGGCCACATATTAGGTGCAGGGTGTTCCTTCCTCTCATTACAATGGGCATGTGGGGGAAAGTCATGCCAAGGTTGGACCCCTCAAAACTCTTCATCTCGGTCGAGGGGACTCAAAAGAAGGGCTCAAAATTCAGTAAAGGGGGGGCTAAAAAACTTAATGGAACTCGAACCATTTCAAAGCGAAAAGCAATAGAGGGGCTCTGACCAGCACACTGACGGACAACAACAAGTAGGGAAGGAGAGTCGGAGATTCATGGGTGGCAGCCGCCCCAGCCTTTTCCGCCATAGGGAACCATCTTATACTTGGAAAACTGAGAGCTGACTCTCCCTTTCACGAAGGCACAGCGGGAAGCATCGGTAATCGTACAAAGTGACCGGTTTTAAAAGCCGCTGGGTTTGGGTCACCGCCGACATCAGCCTTAAGATGTGTTGCTTGTGGGTCATGCAAATGTTCCTCGCGAACCCTCCCTCTGCTCCGACAATTGGAAGCATGGATGGAAACAAAACGCCATCCCAGGAGCACGAACCTAGGGGATAAGGGGAAACTTTCTTAAAAAACATGTTGGGGGGGAAAAATCTTTCCATCTCGGAAAAGGGGGGTGTGACCCACAGCGACCGGAATGCTGGCTCCGTCGTGCTCATCCAGGGAAGCGGCGCCTCCTCCAAAACAGGGTTCCGTGTGGTGAATGAGGGGTACAACCTTCCTTGTCACGGGTGGAGTGGTGGCTGGCTTTCCAGGGAGAATTGTGAGTGAATGCTAATCACGGGGTTCGCACGTTGTGCGGGGTGGGGGGATGCTTTGCACAAGGATATGTGGACGGGTACATTGGGCTGGCAAACCGCGGAGAGAAAGCCTGAGCAACGGGGTATTGTGGAGCCTGGGGTTCGGGGGAAAAGGAATCGATTTCCAAAGAAGGGGCGCTCGGGGGGAGATGGGGGGGGGCGCAATGCTTTCGCCGGCCAAATGCAGTGTTAGTCTTAAAAACGACTCCTTGTGGGGGGAGTTAGTAGTACAAAACTGTAGGGGCAGGTGGAAGAAGAAATGTCGTTCGTTTCACGCGTGTGGCCTGACTGGAATGGGAGGAGGAAGGTGGGGGAGCCACCTAGGGACCAGATTAGCATAGAACTGATGGCGGGGGGGATGGCGGTACGACGGGACGACGGTACTTTGGGTAATGGGGGAGGGGGGCAGAACCATTGCAAGGACTCGGTTTGACAGGGAGGAGGACATGTCTGAAACTACAAGTTAAAGAAATCACTAGGGGGGGGAGTCCAACTGGGGGGTGGGTCAAGCAATTAAGAAGAAAATGCTATTTTGCGGTCAGGGACAATCAAACCGAGAGTGAGGGGGGGGTTAAAGCCTGAGTAGGGTTGTCCAATGGCGGGGGAACGGAAAAGGTGAGGAAGGTTGGCGTGGAGCGGAACGCGCCAGGGAGCAGCAAAGGGCAGATATGAGCAACCAAATCTAAAGGGTTCTAAAATCTACAAAAAACTGTCGAAAGGGGGGGTGTGGAACAAAACTTTAACAGGTGCGTTTAAACTGAGTACACTAAAGGTTCCCACGCTGAATTTCAGTTCCTATTAAGTCGCATTAAAGAGGGCCCCAAGATCCGAGTGTGGGTCTCATGTTCTATGATCCCTTGGATGTATGGGTTTTGGGCCCATTGGTTTGGTGTGTACTGGGGTTCTTTAATTGCCAAAAGATATGAAAACTGGGAAAGGTCTCGGCGAGTAAGATGAGAGGGTTGTGCACGTTTAATAGCCAGAAATGAGGCAAGATTTTGGTTGGAATTGGGTGAAACGGATAGTTCATGGGGCATGAAAACTCATCGTGATAACCCTGGATAAAAGTCGCAGGGAAGGTTTAAAAAAAATTCAAGCAACTAATGGAACAAAAAAAAAAAAACTGTGGAAAGGCTCCTGCACAGGAGTTCTTCAAGGACCCTAGGCAGGACCTATTGAGAAACGGAGGGGCTGAAATGGTAGCTTGTCCAGAAACTGACCTTTTAATCCTTTAAAAAAAGAGCATCTCAAAACTCTGGCAGTCGATACAAGTGGAACATGAAAAAAAAAAGGGCTTAGAATGCAAAAATCTACGGCACGGATGCCTGAAAAAATACCCCACCCCCAACTTGTAAAACGAAAAGCAGATGTTTGGTCATCTGGGAAGCTTTATTGATCGTGGTCATTAGAAGCAATGCTCTTTAAATTCCGGTGTGTGAGGTGGATGAAAAAAATCTTGAGGAAAAGGAACTAAAATCCCTGTGTCGGGGGGGGGCGTACGCCCGCCCAACACCTGCGGACAGCTCAGAGAGCTCCCAAAAAAGCCCATTGCCCCAAAGCTTCCCTGAGCGGGGTGCGAGGGTCAAACCGACATGCCACACCTGGATGTGTTCAGCAATCACCTATCAAAAACCTGAAAGAAAAAAAGAAAAAGATGAATTAAGAGTTGCAATGAGATGCCAGGTCTCCAAAAGCAGAAGGCACTGGGTGTGGGGGGGGTACCCCGGACGGGGGGGGGTGCCCTTCTTGACCAAAAAAGAGGGTACTCGGGACCTGTGTCTATCTGCCGAAGGAGGATGATACAGAGGGTACCTTCTGGAGAGAAAAGTCCAAACGGACACGGCCAAATAAAGGAAAACGATGGGACAAAGGGTGGGAAAAGGTGGGAGCCCCTTTCTGGGCAAGGAGAGAACAGCGTAATTGAATTATTGTAGAGGGGAGGGGGCAAGTAACGGCAAGCGACAGTACAGGAAAAGGCTGCGGTAGAATGAGTTTAGACCAAAAAGATAGTCACACAAAGTTAAAAGACGAACTGTACGAGTCGAAGGTTTACGAGAGGAGTCCGAGAAGTGTTGGCAAAAAGAAAAAACGAACAACAAAGGTTGCAACACCCCAAAATATCCAGTGAGATATCCAATGGGGGAAACGACAACTGTTGGTAGTCCTCTAGTTAATTAGAGCGTGGGCGATTTACTGCAGGATGCAAAAAAGGGGGCAAACAGGTGGAAGGTGCGTGTCAACCATCAAAACGGCGGTGAGAATGAAACACAACCGGAAGAGGGACAGCCCTTGATAGGGCATACTTGAGGTGAGAGACGGAAACTCACAGGCCACCTTCAACCAGCAGTTTACCATGGCTGGGGAAACACCGGACAGTGAACAAACAATAACCAACCCCCAAAATAGGCTGTAGATGTTGAGCAGACTTTGCAAACAGAAAAAAGGACCAAGATGAGAAGGATTAAATCGGTTGGTCCACAAGGTCACCACACACGACCGGTCCAGGCCAACTGGTCCAAGCGAGGATGATCAAGGAAAAACCCAGAGGACCTTGTCATGGGCAGCAACCCAGCAGTACATAAAGAAGGGCAACAGTCAGTAACCCCTGTCAAGAAACCATACGACACACGATATTCAGCAGAAAAGAATGTCGCCATCTGGGGGATCAACCCTGCCTAAAAATAGCGACAAGGGACAACACCCAATCCTGGAAAAAAAGGGGGGGGAGTAGGGGGCCAGCCCCAAGTCGAAGGGGGAAAGGGACGGGTTGGGGAAAGTACTAGGGAACAACATAGCAGACCTACCAAAAGGGAAAAGGAGGGACTAAGGACATCCCAATCTTAATTCAAATTTCACTTGACCCTCCTTGGAGCGAACAGATGCATCCTCATCTGGGCGGCCCCGGGGCCGCAGAAGGTGACCCCGAAAAGGGGAGGGGGAATTCGCTCCCGATCTAGTAATCCCCGACTGGGTGGCAGGAAATTAGACTTCCACATATGCAGGAAAAGAAAAGAAACCCACTAAGGATCAGAGAAAAGAGGCACATTCGACATTGCCAATCAAATCGAAAAGCGGGACGCAGCCCATTGTGGCAAGGGGAAAAAAGACCCAGTTCAATGGATGGTTACAACAATGCACCACCACGGCGAACAAATTTCGTTTCATTGTCCTTCAGCGCCGCCAGAAGTGGCGAAAGGGAGCATGAGAAGTTCGATCCGATAAAGCGTCGTCCATCAGGGACACCCAACCCCATATTCAAGGGAAATAGAATGAACCCAAGGCCGTTCATGGTGGCACTGGAATCCAACATAGGGTTCAGTGAAAAAAATCAACAGGAATGCAAAGGGGGTGTGTTTACTTAGGAAGATGCGGGGGGGGAACGGCGGCATCTTACCAAACCACGAAGCCTTTACTATGGGGGAAACTGGGGGGGCAATATTTACGACGATTGACGAGCAGCCGGGAAGGGAACGGCGAGAAGTCGCAGGATGAGAACGACGATATTGGCAAGGATGGGCAAACCCTTTGGGAAATTGTCCATGACAGATAGCACGAACAGGACCGCATCTGCAGTAATGGGTGACGGGCTCAGTGTAATCGCTAAACAGCGATGATGGGAGGCCCTATTACCAGGGAAGGTAACCAGAAGTGGGGAAAACGGCTCAGTCACGTCACTCACGGCAGATGGTGTACAACAATTCCGAAAGATGACCAGCTGGAAAAGGGGGGGGCCAATCCCGGCCCTTCCCCAAACAAAACGAATCCGTTTAATTAGGGATGATGACCAAACACGCGCGAAAACAGTGTAAATCTCATGTACCAGTTCCTCAACGTGGGAAGACTTAACAGAACACAGAGGTGCCAAAAATCGGGGTAAGCTAAGATTGTGCATGAAATAAAAATCCTACACACACGTCGACAGCCAAGGGGGCAACCAAAAAACTCGAAGGTGAAAAGAGAAACAGCTGGGTATGCTCATAAAGCCTGGGACGAACAGGTAAAACGATGCGACTGTCCCTAAATCTACAGCACAAAAATCAACCACTAGTCATCATCACAAAAGGGGCAAAAAAAACGCGAAACCAGATCAACCCCAACAACACACGGGGGGAGTCGATCAAATTTGGGAAAAGGGGGAGGAGTCCTGGTCGGATTGGTCAGGGCAACTCTTTGTCATAATTTTACGGACGTAAAAGGGGAGCAAGGATTTTTAAGGGGTATGGGGGGGGGGGGGGGACTCAGCAGGGGGGGGCTCGTTCGTGAAGGGCAAACCACATTCTTCGAACAGTGTTTGGTTGAAAGTGGCATACAGGTCTTTCGACGGGGGTGAAAAAGAACTGTGATGGGCTGCAAATGCGACGTGGAAACGAACGGGGGCCAAAGTGGGGGCGTTTCCTAGGCCGGGGCCTGGGGGGCAAGGCAGGCGGCACAGGAGGGAAAAAACAAAAAGTTAATGCAAGCTTGCAAAAATGATGGCAGGTTGGGACCCCACATTGCCGAGGGTGGCCAAAGACACCCAAAACTGTTCTCGTGGGTAAGCACAGGGCCCCTGTCAAGCCTGATAAGGTGAACAAGGGGGCCTCTCCGCTGGGCAAAAACAATCGTGGGAGCTGTGACATCAGAAAGGTAAAGACACCCACCCAGATAATGACAATTATGCGATGAAGGCTTACAATTCAGATGGGTTCAGAAAACCAACCCACTTGATCTACTTACACGAAGTAGAGGGAAAGACCAAAGGATAGACAAAAAAAACGCTGAACTCGGGAAGAGCTCCGAATATACCCGGTGGAAAAGAAAGATGTGGGACACCCAAAATAAACACTTCTTGTCTTTGGGGTAGGAGGAACGAAAGTACAAAAAAGACAGATATTTCCTCCCATGGGTAATGACCCTGCCAGACCCCAATTGATCAACGGGAAAATACTAGTAATGACCCACTGGTGGACCCATGGGTGGGGGAAGATGGTCATAGAGTTCACTGGAAGAGGGGTTGGGGGCTTCCTGGGGGAAAAATGGGAAAATAACGCTCCTGCCATAAGGACAAATCGGGCTTACCTGCAGTAGGCAGATATTAAAAAAACAACGGGGGTAAACTTTTCTGGAGTTGGTAAATGCATGAACGAATGGAGGGGGGTTAGGGAGGGGACCCATGGGGCAAGGCTGTCCCCCGATGAAAAGTGCAAAGGGAAGCCACTGCGGGGTGTCGCGCAAGGCTTGCAGTGGGGGGGGGGGGGGGGGAGTTAACGGCCCTTCAGGTTGGACCGGCGGGTATAACCGGACCGGTTCAACCAGGGGGAAGGCACGACACTGCTAACGGAAAAGGAAAATATTTTCAACACTTGGGTCTGGGACGGATGCGGCAAACAAGGGGACCCACAGAAAATTGTCAACGCGTTGAAGGGGCGCAAGGGCGGGGTCGCGAATGTCTTCCCCCGTTATTGCAAGTGTCTGCAAAAAGCTGCTTAGCAGGAGTTAATTCTTCTCGTCCAATAACGGCCCAGGGTCAGGGCGGGGTATGACGATCGGTTAAGAGTACTCAAACCCTGGCCAGTCGGAGGGGGATTGTGGCGTTGGGGGTCGCTATGGGGGGGACCTTGGGATCCTTTGTGTGGCTTTTTAGAAGGGGGGACAAACGCATCTCACTGGCGAAGAAAACTGCTGGGGCGGTGAGGGGCAGCGGGGAACGCCGTTGGGAAGTAAAGGGGGGTTAAATGGTTTGGAAAAAAAGGAATCAGAAGAAATCCTTGGTGGGGGCCCTGGAGCTCTCTGGACCTCAATCTCGCAAAGACCAGGCCCTCACCTCTGTGGTGAGGGCTGGTGGAAGGGCAAAATGTATAAAACGGCAGAAAAGAGAATATGGGAAAATGTGCAGAAGGCGAAGGTGCAACAGAAAAACTTGGCTTGCGGGGGTTGGGGTGAACAGAACTGAGGATGGGGGGGGAACGGCGTGTAACAACCCGGGGGTCCAACAAGCAGAAATTGTGCCAGGGGGGATACATGGAAGATCAAAGTTTGGTTACAACAGAAAACAAGGGGGCGGAACAGATAACTTGCACCATAGCAGGGGGAGAAGGTGGCAAAAACATGAGAAGGGGTTGGTGTGCAACACGAAAGGGAAAAAATAGGGGGGGAGGGGAATCCATTAATGATCTTCCAAGCTATGCAGGAACTGATGGATGAGCCAAACAGGGGGGGGAGACGGGGGGGATCAAGGGGGATAGTTTGGGTGGTGGCAAATGGTGGGGCGGATTTTCTTGGAAAAAAGACTTGTCAGGTTTAGAGAAAATTAGAAAGCTGGCCATGTTGGCCTTTTCAAATGTTTCCGATGCCTGTTTGTTAGGAAAAAAGAATCAGGGAATAACACCGCCCTCTTGTGCCGAGGAGACCTTGGGCCCCAATTAGCCTAAAATCGAGTCCTTTCGAGAGCAAAGTTGTAGATGAACACCAGGATGTTCCCCTGCAAGGGGTGGGCCCCGTGGCCCGGGAACCCGAAAAAGTAGTCAAGACTTGTGCTGGCTAACTGCTAGGAATGATTGTCGAAGAGGGGAGGGAAAATCCTTAGGGGGTCTCATCTGCTTGGATGCGAGAAAGGTCAAAAGTAAAGATTCTCATATTTGAGAATAAAAGCAAAGCTGGCACGCGACTACATAAAGAAGGGGACCAACCAAAAAACAACAGTGGTACACGAGATTGTTAGGAGAGTTCCCCTCGGGAAAAGAAAGAAGTAGCGGGGTCAAATTGCAAATTAGGGTAAAAATTAAGAATTGGCGGTTTCAAGGAGGTTGAATGGTGAGGATCAAAACCAAAAAAAAGGTGGGGTTGGAGCGAACCATCACCAGAACCAGAGATCGTTCTCGACAAAAAACAAAACGAGGGGGGAAGGGGGAAAAGGGGGGAAAGATGGCTCGAGAGTTTGAATGGGCGGTAGAACAAAGTGGGCCCTCCACAACCCCCCCCACAAACACAAAGGAAACACACACAAGTACCACCCCAACCAACAAAGGGGAGGTGGGTCCGCAAATATCACCCTAAGAGAAAAAGACAAAAAAAATAAAAGGATAGAAGTGGGGTAAGTAGGGCTGGCACTTCAAGAGAGAGCGGAAAGTCAGAAAATACCAAATGGGGGGTGGGGGGGGGGGGGTCCCTTCCTGTTAAGGCAGGGACGTGACCGAGGAGGGTGCTTCACAAAAGAAAGGAAGGAGGTAAAAAGTCGTCTGCAGAATGGTGCGGGCGGGAAAAAGGATGTCAGTAAAGTTCTGTAACCAAGGAACATGAAAAAAAGGCACAGGAACACCCGGGACGTGACACAGTGTAAGTGACTTTAGCCCCTGAGTTGCAAGAAGAACTCTAGAGATTAAGAAAAATGTGAAGAGGACAGTCCAGTGTCCTACTGAAAGGAGTGCGGTTAAGGGTGTCCGGCACAAAGGTCATTGAAAAAGAAAAAGGAAAAAACCCACTTTATGAAATTGCTGGTAAACGTCTGGGGGGAAAGGAGGGGCAAAGAAAACCACGAAAAACCCAGTGTCCCCAACATAATCCTGGATGTGACTCAAACCCCGAACCAATGTGTTTTAGGTCTCAGTCCCTCTCGTCCCGTACTCTGGAAGGGGGGGGACATCTGTAAACCACTGCCTCTTGAAAAGAAAAGGGCCGTTTCAAGGCGGCCAAACACCAAACGACGCAAGGGTAAATTCACAGCGGAGGTCGGAAGTGTATCGTATCAACTTTGGGGGGCTGAAAGGGGGGGCCGGGAGAGAAACAGCTAACCCTGAAACCGATCGCAGTTGGACAGATACTCCATGAACACAAAACCGCAAGGAGTAAAAAAACCAAAAAAAGAAAAGAACACGGGGGGAATGACGGACTTCCTAACACAAAGACACAAGATAGCAAGAATTGAGTAAGAGGGGGGGGTGAGGAACAATCCACAACTCAACAGATGTAGGGCCTGGCGTAACAAAATCTCCGCCTGGTTCCCCAAAATAGGAGACGGATTTGGGGAGAAACAATAATGAAACTAAAGAGTCACCGGGTAGGGGGGTCTCTTAAAGCCACAAGAAAGAAGGTTTCGAGAGCAAGATGCAGGAAATGGTCCAAACCCACTGTAAAAAAGTCAGGGGGGGGGCAACACCCATCTCGAAAAAAGGAACGACGAGAGAAGGGATATACGTCGTACGCAATACGCCGACCCACGAAGGAGTAAGTGGAAAGACAAAGAAGGGAAAGGGACTTGCATGACCGCCATCTAACCCGAAGAGGACAGCACTGGCCATGGGGCCGCAACTGGAACAAAGAAGAGGAAAAGAGGGACCCGGAGGAGTCAGGGGCCTTCAAAAACAATCGTGTAGACCCAGGAAAGGGAACCGACCTGCACAAAAGAAGGACAAATAAAAAATACACCACAGTCTACAAAGCAGGGGGAAAACCCAGGAAGTGGGAGCAGGGGGGGAAAAGGGTCCCTGGGACAAAGATTTCCTCATTTGGCAAGACAGAAACCCTCCCCACCATTGAAAGAAAAAAAAAAAAAAAAATGAGGGGGGGACAAACACACCACCCCCAGTTTCGGGAGGTCACTGACCTGATTCCGGGGTGTAAACAGGAAAGAGCAAGGGTACAGAGGGGACATCGGATAGAGGGACCCAAAAAAAACCCCCTCTTACCAGGGGGAACGTAAAGAACCAAAACGGAAAAAAAAGGGGGTTACAAAAGACAAAGGGCACGCCCCAAGAGGGGTTCCGGTAATCAGGTAATCCTCATCTAACAGTTGATGACCGGATAGCTGGCTGGGGGGGGGGGGGCGAGAATTACCAAGACCAACGAGCAATTCGAGAGGCTGGGGGGGGTGGGGGCACTTCATTGACACAGGAATAGCGCAGCAGGGGAAGGTAAACGGAGACAAGAACACGCAGCTAGTGGTCTCAGCTGAGTGTCCGAGGCAAGAACAGTGGGGGCGTTGCATGAGGGGACAAAAACCAACCAAGGAGGGGAAGTCAGAAGGAATAAAGTTAGCGGTGAATCTCCAGGTGAGTTGAGAAAAGAGAACATAGATGGGGATGAGAAACGGCCCGGTTAGAAAGGAAAGTGGGGAAGCCAAAAGGAGGCATGCAGAAAGGCATCTGTGGTACCAGCGACTCACGAAGCATACTCGGTTGGAGGTGGGGGAAACCCGGAACAGGAACGCGGGAACAAAATAGAAGATTAAACAGTTAGGATTACACCCGCCTAAAGAATCAGGGAAGCAGATGGCACAAGGGAACACTTCATCGGAACCGAACCCAGATGGTCAAGAGCTGTAAAGAATCACTGGTGCCAACGGCACAGAAACAAAAAAGAGGCAGAAAAGGTATTAGCACCCCACTGACACTCGTAAATGATAAATCTCCAGCGGAGTATACGCAAAACAGGGCTACAAAAAGGAAGCTAAAAATACCGTAACATCTAAACAAGCTGACCAGACGACTGGGGACCGACCAGGGCCCAAACAACAGAAAA
>Ga0179593_1433229_pt1 | contig 10391 bp, 9 predicted proteins | sample CZODoug2_1_08_16_FD_185931 | JGI IMG/M metagenome (GOLD analysis project Ga0179593, IMG submission 185931) | Vadose zone soil fungal communities from Angelo Coast Range Reserve, California, USA - CZODoug2_1_08_16fungal (PacBio error correction) | ecosystem: Environmental > Terrestrial > Soil >...
CTACGGGCTAGAAAGGAACGCGAACTCGCGACGAGAAACAAGGGAGAAAAAGATCTTCGAAAAAACCTCGAGGGCGACGGCGTGAGACCGGCCGGACTATCAGGAGCACCCAGGGGAGAGAAGAAATTGCACTTGAGGGCCTCCCGAAGTCGGAAAAGGAGGCAGGGGCACGGAAGAGTCGGACGGAAGATTTCGATTGGCGTTTTCGGAAATGATCCACCAAAGGCGGTTAACCAAAAGAAGGTGATGGAAATTCAAGGCGGCGAGGGGAAAGGAGGGGAATCTCGGTCCGCGACAAAACGAGAAGAAGTTAAGGGGCCGTCGTCAAAGGCCTGAACTCGTACGGAGCACATCAAAATCAAACAAGCAGATCGCAAGACCTCACGGTTACGACCAGGAGATGAATAACGCTTATTCGACAGAAACAAGAGTTCGCAGGGGAGGCCGGAGGGAGAGTCGGCTAGAAACAGGTGTGCGTCGAATGAAGGAAAGAAAGAACTAATCGCCTCTAAAAGGAAAACCCAATCCGGAAGGAACCAAAATTCCCGAAGAAGAAAGAATTGCACTAGAAAGAGGGAGTTGGGGCGGCTCGATAGGGAGGAAAAAGCTGCACTGGCCTATTGGGGAGCACGATCCGGTCAGAAAAAGCAACGGAAGATCATGCGTCTAGAGTTAAGGAGAAAACAAACTGGCTCAACTGAAAAGTCAGGAGGGATCGGCTCAACGAGATGCGACAAGAGAAGAGAGGAGAGGAGAGGGGAGAGGAGAAAGCTCTCTGACAACAAAGGAGAGAGGAATGCCTCGTGTGAGCAACGGAAAAGGTATTCGCGACAGAAAAACCTCGAGATTGTCTCTTAGGGGGGACCGCTTCTAGGAAGAAGTGGGGGATCATACGTTTCGACCGGCGAAAAGCAGCATTATCTGCGTTGCTACAGGAAAGCACGACCGAACTGGCCCTCGCAAAAAGCCTAGGGGGCAGCTTCTCGCCAACGCGCCGGACGGGGGATAGGCGTCGCTGCCCCGTCGGAAATCGGGGGAGGCTTGCCCTAGAGGCGATCGGGGGAGAGAGGGTCGAAGAAGTGCTACCTATGTCGAGCACGGCGGGACCGACCTATCGAAGGATTGACGAGCGAAACTTCGGAAGCGTGCATCACCGGAAAACACACGGTTACGAACCGTCCCCAGGCGCGATCTTACTTGCGGAAACAGAGTCCGGAAAGAGGGTGAGGTTGACGGGAAGAAACGGACGTCCGGAGGAAAATGCAGAGGGAAATGGGGGCGCGTCGGAAAAAAAGCATCCACTACAATTTAAGAGGCAGACACCGGTTCCTGGTGAAAAGCTGTAGGTGGGAGATCTGGGGAAAGAAGCTAACTCGAAAAAGCCGGGGCCTCGATCAGCGATATTCAGTGAAAGGGCCCGAAAGCTAAAAAATAGGGTCCGGCACGTTGGGAGGGCGCTAGGGGGGGGGGGAGAAACGTAGGGGGCCGCCAAACAGAAAAGGAAGATAAACGTGAGTCACGAGCTCAGAGAAGGCCGCTTCTCGTTCGAGTTGCGTGGAGAAGACTAACGCGGAAACGACAGATGTTCGAAGAGACGCCGACGTCTGGCGTCGGGACGGCAAAAAAAAACGTGAAAACAAAGCCGAGAGAAAACCGGTGACTATAAGGAAAAGGGGGGAACGCACCTCAAAAGGGAAGCGGGGGGAAACCTCGAAGGTTACAGCGGCCTACGTCAACACCATGCAGAATTACCGGGAGGTTCAGAAAAAGGAGAAGAAATCGTAGAGCACCGTCAAGCGCTGACAGGCAGGGGCTTGAAGGCGTCAGTGAAAAAAACTAAGTGCGCGTCTCAAACAAGCGGGAGGAAACCTGGTTCGATCAGCACGCTGCTTTGGGTCGATCAACTTAACGCGACAGGGGGATGGAGACCGGAGGAAAGGAAAGGAACCACGGGGGGATTTAGGGTGTCTAAGGGGAGCTTCTTCTACGAATCCGATCGATGAAGGAGCCGCAGAAATACCGTTCCAGGAGGTAAGCCGAAGCAACTCGGCCGACGAAACGCCTCAAGGGCTACGAAAGCAAGGAACTCTCAACTGCGCGCGTCAGACCGGCTGGATAGCAGGAGAGAAGGAACAGTAGGATCGTCGACCTACCGAGGGGAATCCGTTAGCCGTGGAAAAGAAAAAGAAAGGAGGAAAGGAAAAAGTAAGTCACTATCAGTCCACCAAATCGGCGAATCCCAACATTCCAAAAGGGAAACGAGACGGGATAACACACGTCTGTTGAAAAAAACTGCGAGGATGGCCGCGACGAGAAAAATCAAGGGGGGAGAGGTAATCGCAGCAGCGGCGTGGCCGTGCATCCACCGTGGGGACCGGAAAAGCAAATTCGAGGGAAAAACGAGAGCAGACGAAGAAGGAATTCGTATCAATGCATGCGAGCGCCAGAAAGGACAAAAAAACAACAAACTGGTTAGTAGAAAAGGGAAGAAGAGGCGACAATCGCTGCCAGAAAAGTCTACATGACTGGAAGAGAGGGGCTGCTCTCGAATGTGACCTCTCGAAAATCAAAAGGGAACAGGGACTGCAGGAGAAAACTGACGGAATTACGATCCTCTCGTCGTCAAGGAGGCGTCTTCCTAACGTGCGGGCTTCCACCGCAAGGGGAGAGAAGTCTCGGTCACATTCAGAGTGGGGAAGCGGCTTGTCGTGGGGACCGGGGAGAGGTGGGGAAAAGGGTCTTATTACGTGCCGGAGGAGTAACTGGGAGCGGGGGGACGGTCGCACGGGAACTAAGATCACGAGAGCGCTCATCCAAGGGCGGGTGCCCTGCTCAGCACGCCCGAGCAAGGTCTTGCCAAGGGAAACGCGCGCGGGCAAGGGTTGGGATCTTCACGGGCGCGGTGAGCCTTCTACACAGGGTGCGCGCTCGGAAAGGCGAAGAATCTGCTTAAAGTCGCAGAAACAGCAGAAGGCAACAAGAAATTGGAAGCGTCCTCGTACGACCGAAAAAAATATCGTGCAGAGCACAAGACGACGAGGAGAGAGGGGGGGGCAAGATCAACGGGAAAAGACGAAGAGACGTGTCGTCTGAAGCCGCGCAGCATACAAATGAGCAATAGGACCCGGGGCGCTACGAGCTTCTCAAAGAACGCGCCATCAGAAAGTCAGCTCGGAGCGAAACACAGGTCGAGTGGAAGGGAAGGAGGGAACTCAAGGCACGGGACCTTGAAGGAGGCTGGAAAGGACGAGCTGGTCCAAATGGGGAAACGCTCACTACGGCAAGCTGGAAGACTCTACAGCCGAGTCGTCAGGAAGAAGAAACGCGACATAGTCGGGAGGAACGACAAGGCGACGGAATTTCAGGATCGACGACTTCAAAGAAAAGTGGGAGGGACGGGGGAAGGGGTGGGAATGTACCGGCCGCATCGGCAAAACTGGGAGGAACAAGCACGTGACGTGTGACACGCAAAAAGAAGGGAACTGAGGACAAAGTAGACCAGGAAATCGGTAGCTCTGGCCGAAGGTGGAGCGGTGAGGAAATCGCATCCTACAATGTCGGGTTCGCAGACGTGAGGACGTAAAAAAGGAATTGATTGGATGCACGTCTAGTCGCTCGGACCGACAATCGAGGGGAACGCATGCGCAGTTCTGAAAGGAAAGGAAGAGTACGGCAGCGCACAACCCAACCCCCCAGACGAAGGGCGGTCCAGTCAACCGGAAAAGAGGAAAAGAAGAAACCGAAGCCGGTTGGCGGGAGGTTCGGAAGAGCGATCTGCGGGCGCGGAAGTGAACTCGATGGAGATCGCCAGAAGACGTCTACCTCGGGAAAGAACAGACTCAGGGCAAGCTAAAAGAGGACCCTAACCAAGCGCCCACGGGAGATCGCGCTCAAGTCGGTCGGCCTCCTTGCGAAGGCACTAGAGAGTGAGAGCAAAGAGACAGAGAAAAACGAAGAAGAATTCGGAGTTAAAATGCTCCGGTCAAAGAACAACACTTCTATACGAGACGCTGAGGAAAAAACCGAAAAGAAACACGCTCGGGGGGAGTCGCGAGCTCGAAGGGGTCTGCGATCCCCAAGCGATCTCTCAAAAAAAAGGGAGAAAAAGATAGAGGGGGAAGATTCGCTTTTGGTATCAGCGCACGAGAGCCGAGCTAGAGCTTGTCTCCCTCTAGTGAACGAAAGGAGAGACTAAGTGAGCCGGAGGTCAGTCGACAAAAGAAAGGACCGACTCATGATCAGTCGGTAGCAGGTAGAGAAGACGAAGGGGGCTCGCACCAAGCACACTAAGGCAGCTGCGCCCAAGAAAGTACGAAGGGGGGAATCGCGATCAAGAGACCACGGACTGGGAGAGGGGGGGGGGAGGGTAAGAGGGCTGAGTGAAACGGAGGAGGGAGGGGGGGAAAAACGAGCTTCACGGGCTCGACATGTCAAACACCTTGGCCCGCGCCCAAAGCAAAGAAAAGCAGGAAATGACGAGAGGCCGAAGGGGATGGTCAGTCACAAGAAGGGTGGACTTCAAACCGTGAAGGGGAATCGCGTATCGATTGCGGGGGGAAACAGTCGCTGCCCAGTAAGAAGGGGGACAGTTGTAAGAACGCGGCCAAAGGGCAAAGGTCTCGGAAAATTGACGAAAGAAAGACTAAAAAGAAACGAGCATCTCTTCCAAAAGTTCCCCAAAAACGAGAGAATTTCGTGTGTCTACGAAACGAAAAATCGAAAGGGAATCGAGCAGAAAAAAGAAAAAGAAAGCCGTCGACAAAGTTCAAGGAAACGACGATCGATGCGGGTCATCAAAGCCCAAGGCGTTGAAAGAAAAGATCGTCGAATACTTCTCCACAAAAAAATCCACTCTCGGGTAGAGCCAGCACTAGTGATCCCGTGGCGAGAGACGAAGTTCGCGGGCGAGAAAATCAGGAAAAAAGGGAGTTGTCATGACAGATACGGCCGGCGTGCCGAGGGAAAAAAAAATGTCACAGCTCGGAGCCGATCAGGACGAAAAAACAGGGTGCACGTAACCGTGAAAAAAAGGTACGACGCAGCCACAGGGTAACTCGCCCTGGACGGCCGCACGTCCTCGACCGACCTGGAGCGGCCTTGACAGGTTCGGAAAAAAAAATAAAGAGTAGAGCAAACAGAAGAGGCTGACCGTGCAACGGCTGCTGCGGGCGTAGAAAAAGAAGAGCGTAAAAAACAGGAATGCGGACTGTCCGTCAGACCGGGCATCGCCGCACGGGACGAAAGGTAGGCAGTTGCCAGAACGGACAAAAGAAAGTACTGAGCGTCTTCTCGAAGGAACGATCGGCTACGAGGCAGGGGAATATCGAGATGACCGCAGAAAGAAAAAAAACACGCGCCACTACATCAAGACAGTGCCGCGCGGACGAAACAGGGGGGGCCTCTCAATCACGTGCACAAAAGCTCACACGGACTGCTACGAGAAGAAGTGAGAATACCGAGAAAGAGTATCTACCGCGGAAGTGAAAAGTGACCTTACAATACAGTCACATACAGACTAGACGGTGACCACTACCAAAACGGAAAAGACCCATGTCGCAACGAGACTTACACCAAGAACTCGGAAGGAACGCCGAAATTGACGAACAAAGGAGGGTCTTAGGGCAGAGGTAGAAACCGCATCCCACACTGTCGAACAGAATTCTAGGTAAAACAAAATGAAAATCCACCGCAGTAGAATGAAGCGGCAGGGCGCCCACGGATCGAGACACACCAAAGGAGGGGGAGGAAAGGATAAGAGGGCGCCTCAAAAAATGGAAGCTCCTGACGTCCGCTGATCGGAAAAGGAAGGGGTAGCCGAGAATTCATCTAACGGTCTACCCCGGGGCTGCGGAAAAAACGCTGCTGGCGGAGGGGGCTGCGTCGTACGGACAGTTGAACGCGTGCGCTTAAAAATCCTCTTTACTTACGTCCTGGGGGGACGAACGGGGGGGAGGGGAACCGCGGCGTGGTCGAGATAGGGAGTAAGGCTGAAACAGGAGGTCGACAGGGATCCAGCTGAAATTCGGGAGGGCGATAGGGACCTGCGACGAAGAGATCTCGGAGACGTGCGCTAAAAAAAAAGCCCGAAAAAGAGGATACGACAGGAGTGGGGCGAGGGAGGGGGGAGCGGAAGCGCGTGATCGGGCAAAATGGGGAGGCTCTGGGAAGCATAGTCCATGAGATGCAAGAGCCAGAAGCTCGTATAAAACCGATCCTACGACGAGCAGAAGAGCAAACTTCAAGATCCAGGTGCTCGTCCTGGCGAAACTTAGCTTATCGTGCGGGCAAAGACGAGCTGGAAAGGAGCGCGAAATCCCTTTCCGCTGCGGGAGGAAAAGCACGAAGACAAGAGAAAGAACAACGTGCAGGTAAACGCTGCCGGAGATCAAGGTCGTACCTGACTCGCCATCAGAGAAAATGCGTCGATAATGCTCACTGAAAGGCAGGGAGGATTCGACATGAAGGGCGGACCTAAAAAAGAAAACAGGGGGGGAGATCACAGCACTGAAGGCTCGATCGGCTCCGGAGAAGGAACGAATCACATCGACACTGCTGGAAGAGAGGGAAAACGCCGGGTCGTAGGGGAGGGGGTCGGAACGCTAACCTCGTAAATCGCGACGAACCAGGAACGCAATAAAGGGGGCATGAAACGAGGGCGATGAGGCTTGAGGTAAGAGGAAAAAACTTAAGCGGAGGACAAAAACGTGCCGGGGGATGAACAGAAGACCGCTCGGAGTGACCGTCGGCAAGGGGAACGCGGCACATCGCAGAGCCAGAGGGAGCAAGCTCCAATACACCGACATCGTTAACACCGCGAGGTGAGGGGATGAGGCTATTGGCGAGAAATCGGGGGGGCGAAGTCGCTCGGCACAACGACGCGACCGCGACGGAAAAATGAATGCGAACTTCCGACTCGTCAAGGGAAAGAAACCAAAGATTTCAGAAGCAGAAAGGGCGTCCACGAAAGACAACCCGGAAAATGGGAAAAAGGAAGACAACCATCCAACGAAAGTGGACTCGAGGCAGGCGCCGAAAAAAAAAAATCTCGGTCGAGGAATTTAATCCGTAACGGGAAGGGAAGATGTCGACAAGTCGCAGGAAATGAGAAAGATCGGGGAAGCAGCACCAGTAACGACGAGCAAACGACGGGGGAAAACGGAGAGGTTAGGAATAGAAAGCGAAAAAAGATTGGAGACCGAGAGGCACCAAGACCGAAGAAGCGTCTGGGTAGAAGGAGACCCCACAGAACTCTAGCTCGCCGAGCTCAAAGCGGGGATATCAGCTAGTTCGTCAGGTCGAACTCTAGTGGCGCGGAGAAAGGAGCATCTCTCTAAAAAAAAAAAAGGAGAAGGGGAAGATTTCTCGCGTGGGCTCGCGCAGATGAAAAAAAAGGGGGCGTGACCCGTAAGAGGCAGCTCGAGTCTAGGAAATTAGGGCAGGCGGGTTCGGAAAGACTCACCGCGAAGTTCGCGTGCTAAACCGGTCGAGGAAGAGACGTGCTCGCCACAGAGATCCAGGCAGCTTCCGCAGGAACGACTAAGAAGAGGAAAATCTCAGCTGGGTCTCTCGGGAGGGGGAGTAATGAGGCTCCTTGACCTAGAGGATCATTATGGCTAGGGGGCGACGAAAGCTCCGCACACATGTCCCAACACCTGGCCGCGGGAAGCGCCTGCCTCACGAGCGAAAAAGACGGTTTATGGGATAATCATCATCATCACCGAAGACCTCCCTGACGAGATGCTTGCGGAACGTCGGGGAGAAGGAAAATTTCAGGAAAGGGGGCCGAGAGAGGCGACTGCGTCGTATGGGAAGGAGTGACCGAGGCGACGATCAACAAACAGAGTCGCCTCGAAAGGTCGCATCACCGTGAGGAGGAAGAGTGATATCTGGCGAAAAGAACCTCGAACTCCCAAGCGAGCTCCGCGTGACAAAGGGTCGCCACACGTGTGGCGAAAAATGCGTGAATAAAGGGCCGTGATTTGACCGAGGAGGAGGTACTTAAGAACACCTCACCCGGGAAGAGGGGGATCGCGAGAAGGTCTACCGAGCAGCGGGAAGAGGACGGCAGTCGGAGTTCGAGTTTTAGGGAAAACTCGACGAAAAGCATGGTCGGTGCGAAAACGGAAACTCGTCGCCGACGTCTGCGGGCAGCTGAGGAACGGCCAGCCCACTCCGACCTAGCACCGTGCTCAGGAAGACCTCCAAAGGGAGACGAAAAAGGGCGAGGAAGGAAACGATAGACATTAAAAGGAGAGAAGAGTGAGGGATCACTTATAGGACCAGCAAAGAAAGGAACCGATTGACTGCAAAGCGAGGAAATCGCTTCACAACCGAAAAGAGAGATCAAAAAGAACTCGTCGCTGAGAGAGCAGATCCGAGACGAGTGTAGACGCGGACAACCCTAAATGGAAGGGGACGGTAGTGTCCCGGAGGGAGGGACGAGAAAAAAACGAAAAGGCGAGAGGAAGCCAGAGGGGAAACTCTGGAAATCCGCCTCAAACCGAGGAACACCGATTGAACTAAAAAGACGAACGACCGAAGGAAGCAACGCCAGGGGATCATCATCGTGCAGAGATCATTGAACGCAGCTACGGCGAGAGAGCCATGAACAAGACCAGGGGGATCCCGTTCACAGGGGCTACACGGAGTCAATACAAGGATCGAAACCACAAAAAAGGAAGGACATGTCGTGCCGAGACGGAGAAAAACAACAAGCAGGTGAGCAAGAAAAAGACCTTGAAATGACGACGAAAAGGAAACTGACTTACGCAGCAGTGCGTAAAAGTAGAAACACAAAGGGCGAAAAACCGGAGTTGAAGAAGAGAGCGACATACAAAGAAAGGAAGTAGAGGGGCAGCAGCATGGACCAACGAAAAGCTCTCCAACAAAAAAGGAAAAAAGAGATCGCGCGCGGGGGGAAAAAAGCGGACAGGACGCGGGTCGCAGAGAGAAAATTGTACAATAGCATTCAAGGCCGGGGGGGAGCCGGGAGCGAAAAAAACGGACGGAAGACGATCCTCTCGGAACAGTCACGTAGGCGTTCGCTAGTCCACCGCAAGAGGGGGGCGCTAACTCGGGCGACATGGGGGAGTAGCAAAGTGGGGTGCCTCGATAAGTCGCGTGACGGTCGAGTCAGTGGAGAGGGAAGGGGGGGGGAAGAGCCGCGGTAATCAGGAAAAATTCTTATTCAAACGACTCTCGGTAGCCGGAAAGAAATTAGACGCGCGCACCTGATGTAGCACCGGGGTAAAAAAAAAAAGTAGACGCGCAGGAAAGCGCATAGTCGGAGAAGGGGACCGCGGCGAATAGGGGAAAGGGAGCAACGTCGCGGATGAACGCATCGGCTTCGTCACGAAAAAAAAGAAGAAGCAACGGCAGAGAAAGGGTAAGGGGGGCAAGAAATGTGAATATGTGTACGGAACAAGCCCGAAGCCAGAGTAGTACGCTACGGTAACAAAAAAAGGAGGTGTCGAGATAGCCGTCGCAGGCAACGTGAGGGTCAATAAAAAGGAAAGCTGACGAAACTGAAAGAGACGGGAATTACCTCAGCCAGGCAGACAAGGTGGAAGTCGATATGTGCAGGAAAAACGAAAAGTTGGAGGTCGAAGGAGGGGAGTCGGTCTTACTCCGAGTAACCACGGTGGAACAATAGGCGAGATCGCGCCGAAAAATCGCGCTCCTGAGAAGCCGGCGGAGAAAAAAAGGAAAAGGGGAGGGATTGCCGTCATGAGATCGACGCGAGAGTCTACGAGCGCGACGTAGGCCCGGAGAAAGTGACACCGATTCGAGGTCGTGTGTTCGAGAGTAACCGAAAAGGGAAAAAAGCTTGCGTACCAATCACTGCAGGACATCCGCGCGAGTCCGTCGGAAAGTCCGAAAACGAGGTCAAGAGGCCGGGGTTCGAAAAATGGGTAGGAGGGAGTCCAGCAACAGACAAACGGGGGAACCAGAGAAAGGTGAAGACAGGTGATACTGAGAGGATCTTCGACCGGGTCACGGAAGACGCAGTGTCCGCCAAAAAAAGGAAAAAGGCCTTCAGTCTGCAGCGACAAAAAGGCCGAAAGCAGTAGGAGGGGAAACCGTAACGGGGGAACAACCGTAATGAGAAACTTCTTCGAACCAGAAAGAGGTTTTAGATCGTCGGGAAAAACGAAAGACGGGGCGAGGCAAAGTGTTGGGCTCGACAGGGGGCCGAGCTGCGACGACAACGCTAACCTGATCCGCCAAACCCCCCCAGAAGGAAAACAGGCTTCCCTAACGAGCAAGAAGGGCGCCAAAAAAAATTAGACTCGTCGGACCGGGGGAGAAGAAATGAAAAACTCTGGGCGAGAGAAACGGAAGGGGAGCACAGAAAGCATATCTGAATCGGTCAGGAAAACACTGAAAAACCG
>Ga0179593_1473009_pt1 | contig 10391 bp, 11 predicted proteins | sample CZODoug2_1_08_16_FD_185931 | JGI IMG/M metagenome (GOLD analysis project Ga0179593, IMG submission 185931) | Vadose zone soil fungal communities from Angelo Coast Range Reserve, California, USA - CZODoug2_1_08_16fungal (PacBio error correction) | ecosystem: Environmental > Terrestrial > Soil >...
AAGCCTAGGAGTTCGGGGACGCGGCCAGTATCCAAGCCCTAGCTGCAAAGGAACGCAGAGGAGAAAAAAGCGCGCCTTTCAGCCGGAAAAGATTACCCCTCTTACGGAACGATGAGGTGATTAAGGACGCAAGGGACTTATGCACGGTTCTTGCAGGGCAAAAAGGAAAAGATGAAGACGGCAAGAAGGACACCGGGCTTCGGCTGCGAACATATAGGGAGGGAAAGGAACCGAAAAACTCAAGGTGGTGTGGGCAGCATAGAAGCGGCTGGATAACTGAGCGACCAGTCACTAGGTCGGGTTAAAAACTCTGGAACATGAAGGGGACATCTAAACAACAGAGGGGGTAGCAATACATAACTCTGGGAGAAAAAGACTCCGAGGGGAAGGTTTGTACCCGAGGGGAAGAATCCAACTACTTGGCATCGTGGCGCACCGGGAAAAGAGGGAAAAGCCCTATCCGGTCAGTACTCTAATGACCATAATGCGGGTTAAACCCCCCAAAGGTGTGAGAGGAAGGGTATGCTTGCAAAGGAGGGTGAAACTAATGGAGAGAGAAAGGGAAGGGTTTCGGGGCCGTCATGACTCATATTAAAGGAAATGAGAGCCCGGTTTTCCCTGCGTCGAGTCCTTTTAAAGCATATGGTTGGTAAACGAAAAAGGGCTGATCAGGAGGAAGGGACGAAAAAAGCGCGAAATGGGACAGGGGGAAATGGCTGGCGGGGAAAAGAGGCGATACACAGCGCCGAAACGTTAGGAAATGAAGCAGAAGGAGGGTTGTGAGCAGCTGGAAGAAAAAAGAAGAGAAAAGCCAGCATAATAACGCAAAGACAGGGGGGGGGGGCCGCTAACCCGGGGGGAGGGGGGTTAACTATAGAAAAGGAGGGAAGCGCTCCCAAAAGGCTGTCATAGGAGAGGAATTCCAAGACTGGTGTGGGGGGGACGAGAAAAATATGGCTGGGCCGGAGGAGGTTTAAGGAAAAGGGAGGCTCGTCGAGAGAAGACCTCTAAAGGGGAAACGTCTGCTACCGGAAAATATGAAAAAAAAGAGCCAAAATAGCATCGGAGACCAAGGGGCACGAACTCCGAAGGGCCGGTCGCAGAGGGGCAAAGCGTGGGGCAATTTCCGAAATGAATGATGGCGCTCTGGCCCGGAATAGGTGAAATGGGGGGTCGGTCACCAAGGACTGAAGCTGGGGATTAACTGGGAAAAAAAGAGAAGTGGGGGCGCTTGCTGCGCATAGTTCGTAGGCTTTTTTTGGGGAGTGGAAAAACAAAAGAGGAAGAGGGGCTTGCGCCATGCGGGGGAAATGGAGGCGGACAAAAAGAGCGGCGAGACGCTCGGGCGATATTCGAACCTTACGCGACACTATAACTGCCGCCTTTGGGTAAATAGGGGAGAGAGTCTCTTTAGCGGAGGAGAGGATACCTGGTCCCGCAAACCATTCTAAAACACTCATCTAGCCAGCGGAAGAAAGGGGCAGGGGGCTAGACGGTCCGGGGGCTGCATAAAAAAACATCAAGAAATGAAAAAAGGGGGACGCCTACAAACGAGAGAGAGTTAGGGCATCAGCTCCCAAAAGGGGGTGAAGACAGGAGAATACACGAGAAAAGTGGAAAGGAGGCAGGTGGAAACGTAAAATGTGAGCTGAAACTCGCCGGGGGTAGTAAGACGATCGGCAAGCCCCTTAGGCGAAGAAAAGAGGAAGGGGGCCCGGGGGAGAAGCTTATCGCTGGGAAAAGCCTGGGAGGACGGCGGGCCAGCCAAAGAAAGCAAAGAACCCTGAAGCAGCAAAAAGGACCAAAAAAAAAGACCTACTTAAAACAGGCCGTATCTGATAGTAGAAGTGAGAGTCTCAGAAAGCAACAAAAAAAGGAGGAAAAAGAAAATAAGAGACCCCTGGAAGATTCAAAGATACGGAAGGAGGGGCCCGCGGGATTGGTCGCTTCTTACGCTAACAGTAGAGGGGAGGTAAGGGGGGGGGAGGGGGGGGATGTGGCTGAAAAGTAAGCAAGCGACACCGCAAAATCACCGGGGGGGACCGCATCAAGGGGAGGAGACTTAGAAACGAGAGGGGAGAGATCTATTGCAGTCTGGTGAGGGCACTCTATGGGTTCAGAGCAATGGTACGGTAAAAGGGCACGTGAAAATAAGGAAGGGAGGAGGCTCCTGTAATGGAAACCCGGGGGGGGACGGTTAAAGGCCGCAAAGCGGCCTTGAGACCCAAAGGTGGGTTACTACTCATGGCCATTGAAGGTGAAGGGAGAGACAGTCAAGCGAAGAAGAAAACAGGCAGAAAAAAAGGCTTACAACGGAATAGGAAAAGGCAATGCTGGAAGATGGGGAGTTACCCATATAGAAGCGATAAACGACTACGCTACCGTGAAAGCGTATGAACACCAAACAAGATAGGAGTTCTAATGGGGGGGGAACGGAAAAGACCGTGACTGGGGGAAGGCAGAGGGGGGGGAGGAAGAGGCGAAGGCGGAACTCTGACCCAAACAGGACAAGCCTCAATCGGAGGGGAAAAAGAACTTCCAAAAAATTTGCAAAAGATAGAAAGTCGGCTTCTCAAAACGGAAAAAAAAAAGAAAGCGGAACATGGTAAGAAGGGAGTAAGGGGCCCTCTAAAAAGTAACATACCTCGGGGAAAAGGGGGAATGCAGAAACAGAGGGAAAGATGAAAGCACTCTATCCTTAGACAATAACAAAAAGTGAGATGCGAAATAAGATCTCACAATTTGTTTCTGGTTCTGCTTATCAGGATAAGGGGAAAAGGGAAAAGTCCCAAGGAGATTCGTAGATGGACTAGCCTGACGTGAAAGGGGGCGTCCGGGGGGATACACACCGTTAGGTAGCCCCAAACCTATTCTTCTCAAAGAAAGGGAAGCCTCTACTTTACTGAACCGGAAGAGGGAAAGAGATATGCAAATAAACTGCAGGTGCCCTCCCCTAAAGGTTCTGGAACTCAAAAAAAAAAAACACCAGGCCACGGGAAGCTTGGGGAGTTAGCACCGAGAGCCTTTGGCGATCGGTTGTAGGACACAAGTACTCCAAACAAAAAAAAACCTTAAAAGGCGCTTGCAGTTGTCGGAAAGAGGCTTGCTGGAGTTCTACACAGGGGGGGGAAACCCATATCAAAAAAGCCATTTTCAAAAATGGAAAGAGGAAGGGGTTCGTCATAAAGGAAGAATCGGCCTCCGGTAAGGTAACACAGGCTTTGGTACAAGGGACGACTCTCCAGCACGATCGGAAGTGGGCAGCGAACCTCTAAATATTATTCAGGGGAAAGGAAAAAGACAAGGAGGCGCTGTCAAAGGGAGGGGCAAAAATCCGGTTCTGCCATAGAGGAGTCACCGCGGCCGCCTAAACATGGAGTTTTCGGGTTAGGAGGTGATCATTATGAACGAGCCAAAAGGATGAAGTGGGAGGAGACTGAATTTGGGTCGGGAAACGAGCTCGGGTGCTGGGAAGAAGCAGACATGCTGAAAAAAAAATAAACGGATGGGGGGTAACAAAGGTGGGAAGCAGATAATAACCACCCCTATTGGCAGGCGGGGAAGAGGAGGGACGGTCAAATAACGCAGATCGGGGGGAAAGGCGCTAAGAGTTCTAAAAATAGACCTTCTGAAAAAATGATCCTGGGGGTGTGGAAGGAAAGTGATCGCCGCCTAGGTTAAAAAGACGAAATAATACGTGAAATTTCCGCGAGGTGCCGAGATAAAAGACTATCAGGAAAGGGAGCAGTCTGGACCTTCCAAAAAGGAAAAAAAAAAGCCGGCAAGATATACGGGAAAGAAGAAACAAATGCGTCCAGTCTAGATAGAAGGGGAGAGGGAATTTAGCATATGGGAAGACGTTCGCATTCATAATCATCGATCTACAAAAGGGGGGTAAAAGATCAGGAGGAAGGGGAAAATCTTCTAGCCTGCTGCCCGGGGAGAGGAGAAAAAATCAAAAGGAAGAGGATGAGGCTCTCTCCCAGGCAAACCGGAGAGTTAACTATATATTAGACGGCACACGCCTGGAGGGGGTAGAGAGTTAGGACACGACTCAAGACTACTGGAAACCGGAGGGAGGTCTAAACGCGGCTTGATCAGGGCAAAAGCGGGAGGGAAAAGTACCGTCTCAACTGAGGAAAGGGTTAGAGGGAAGGGGTCCCGTCGAAACCGCACCACAAGTAGCGCAGGGGGGTGTGGGGTAAATCGAGGAGAGAACCGACGCGGCCTTCACTAAGGAGGGGAGAAGGGCATGCAAAAACCGGAGCAAAGGGACCGGATAGTTTTGTCAGCCGGAATCACTAGCTCGGATGTTTTGTCGGGACCGCATGTTCGCTCGGCCAAAGGGGGAAAAAAAAAAAAAAAAAACCGGGTCCAAAAAAAAAAAAAAAAAAAAAAACAAACAGAAGTTTGATCGGGGAAACTTCGTCGGCCAAAAGTGGCAAGAAAGGGAGGCCTCTGGGAAACATCATTTCCTTGATCTTGGAAAACGCAACCAAGAAGAACCGGTTTAGCTTCCTGGGCGTGAGAAGGGACTTAGGGTAACTGGAAGAAACTACTTTTTCGTGTTCCTGTCCAGGAAAAAGCATGACGGGGGGCAGAAAAAACCACAGAGGACCAAAGCTTAAAAAGGAGAGGGCTTAAATACCTTCCTCTTTTTCAAAAGACGAGAGAAGTATAGGAATTCGAAAACCGAGAGAACGTTGGAAGTGGGAAAAGTGGCTGATCTTGGGGGGGAAAGGGAGAGTCTCGACCCACAGCGCCGGAAAAGCCTGAATACACTCGGTCCAATTTTTCAGTGTGGTGGACAAGAGGTGTCCAGACAAAAAAGAGCACAGCCAGCAATCGCGGGGAGGAAAAGGAGAAAAGGCCGAGAAAAAGTGGCGAAGTGTGGATCTCACGGACAGAACCTATGAGGGAAAGTTCAGAGCTCCCACCTTCGACTTATTACACAAGTAGGACTGCTTGACTGGGGTGGGGAGAGGGTCACATATGAATGGAAAAGAGAGGGGGGAAGGATTTCCAGGAGAGGAGGAGATCCCGCTCGAAGGGTGGAAACCTTAGACCTTAAGCCTTGGAGCCGACGCGATGGCCATCGCAATCTCGTCGACTTGAGCACCAGAGACGCTGGGGGAGGTCTTCTATTTCAAAAGGAAACGGAAAGGGCTGCACATGGGCCACGGCCGCTAGGGCAGCTTGGGGGACTGAGAAAAGCCTCGAGGTTGCAGCTGCTTCAATCGGGGAGAAGGGGTACCATCGGTTTGCAAGGGAACTGTCAGGGTGCCGCTTCAGGTGCGGCGCAGGAAAAAGAAGGGGTCAGCGAGACCTGACCCTCCAGCTAACGGGCCCAATCCTGATGAAAACTGGAAGAAGAGGGGGCTAGGCACAGTCCTCGTGTTGAGGGAGAGGAGACGGGCCATAACACTTCGCCACAAAAGGACAAAAGGGGGCGACTCTACCGCGCAGCGTTGGGAGAAGCTGCCGGAGGAGGGCGGACCGAGGAGATCAAAGAACCGGAAATGGGGTGGACCCAAACGGTCTTTTCGGACAGGGCGGTGGGAGAAGACGACCAAAGACACCAAGGATCACTCCGGCAGGGCCACGAGGAAGTTACACGTAAAGGGAGAACTCACGGGGGGAAAGGAAAACAATAAAAGGGATGCCCCGGGACAGAGGAGAGCGTTCCTCCCAGGAAGAAACCAAAGGCAAGGAGAGAGGTGAGCCTGGAGGAGCGCAAGCAAATGAACAGCAAAGGAACGCAGACGCCTTGAAAGCCAGCGCAACATTTCCCCATACGGCACCCCTCCTACAGAAAAAAAAAGGAGTGGATGCGGTGTCCAGGGAAAGATGCAGAAAAAAAAGAGGGAAGGAACATATATCAAAAACCGCAATCTAGGGGCCTTTCCGGAAAGGTCAAGCTGGGGACGGAAAGAAAAACAGGCGAGAGAGTTTGCTGTGGGGCTGGAAGAAAAATCCTCAGTCCCCGGGCGAACCTTGGCCTCTCATTGGAGGGACGCAGTCTCAGCCATCGAGAGGGGCCTACGGTTGTTAAACAGGGATGAGGGGGTAACCTGGATTTAAGAGCGTGACAAATGGGGGATTTAACTTAAGGGAAGTGCAAGAGGGGGGGGGAAGATAGACTGGTATAAAAAAATGGTGCTTAAAGGCAGAAGCCGCCTTCCCAAAAGTGGGGGAAACAATGACTGTAAGGAAGTCGGGAGTTAGAAACATGCTACAAAGGAAAAAAGGGAAGCTATCAGCCGTGAATCATGCGCGGCTTTCCTTGGGCTCTGGGGGGGAACGATGGCGGACGGGAAAAAAGCGATAGGACTGAAAGACGACGGAAAGGGGATTCGCTCATGCAAAAAATCATGCTGGAGGAAACAGGGTTTGGGGAGCGGACGGGAATCGGAGAAAGAGGATCTCTCTTGGGTCCGAGGACACTAAAACTTCCGCCCGCGCCTCAGGAACAATGGGGAAAAAAAAAGCTTGGACCAAGATTCCCTGCACAAAAAAAAAAAAAAGAGAGGCTCGAATAAACGGGAAAAAAGAACTCGCATTGGAATAAGGACGGCCGTTTCCCTCTCACGGACTCTACCGGAGGGGAAAAAGGGTTCCGCCCGGAACCAGCACAGCGCTGGAAGACCGAAAAAAGCCGGACTATATATCGCTTCGGTGGGAGGGGGGAAAGAAGAAAATGCCTAAAATTTGTTCGTGGGATCTTTTAGGGGAGGTTTATCGATAATGGGAAACGGAACTTCAACGTCGCCGGAGAGGGAGCTCCTGAACTCGAAAAATAACGGGGGCCGGGGAGACAGACCCTTAGGCGCCCAGCCTAGGGGAAGTCCCCAAACAAAGCGATCCAGAGACTGGGACGGGGAACAGGCGACTAGGGAAGCGCTAAAAATGGAAAACGCGGACGAAGGGCCTCTGGTTCCTGTACTCGAGCCACAAAGAGAAAAAAATCTGACCTGGCGAGCTCGACCGACAGAGGAGTGAGAACTGTTTTAATGGCTAAAAAAAAAGAAAAACCTTGGGAAAGGGGATCTTGAAGGTTGGAGGCAAGCGGCTTTACCGGCGCTGTGTCACAGGGGGGCCTCGCAGGTTGAAACCATCAAGAAGTTCAACGTCCAACTGTAATGGGGTGCGTAGGAAAAGAAAGAGCGGGAAGCAGGGGAAAAGCTTTGTACGTAGGCGCAAAGACTGAAATCTTTCTCGAAAATTTCACCTCAACAGAGGGATGTGCGGAACCAGAGGGCCGGAAGTCTCCCCGGGGAGGGTTTAAAAAAAGGGGGAGGAGGAAGCTGCGGCCCAACGAGCCTATACAGGGCAGCGGAAGGCCATATTTCCTTAGGAGAACCGACCGAGAAAAAGACGCTACAGGACAAAAGGTGGAGCCCTAAAAACACGTCGGAGTGTAGATAACTCGGGTCGCCAACACTAAACGCGGCGGAAGGGGCGAAAAAAGGGGAAGGCCTCAATCACAAAGATAAAAAACTATGGGGCAGGTGAGAGGGAGGGCATGTAATCTAACATCGCGTCTGTTAATGCGCGACTAGGAGTTCTAGAGAAGAGGCCGGGCACAAAAACAAAAGATCCAGTGGTGTCCGGCGAATGACCGCAGAGGGGTGAGACAAACCCGGAAGGAAAGACAGGAAAGGGCGCGTTTCCTAGATGAAACAACGCGCGAAGCAAAAACGGTGGACGCGGGGGCGAGTACTGTGGACAAGACCGACCCGCGCGTTACCCATCGAGAGGAAGAAAAGAAAAGAGAGGGTGGAATCGAGCGGGAAGAGAGGACGAGAGAACAGTGCTGGCGCATACCTTCAACTTAAAAAACAGACCGGCTCTGATACGAAAAGAGAGATCTCACAAAGAGGGGAAGGGAAAAGAGGGCTGCAGGGAGGAGGACTGAAGTTCGATAGGAGGGGGAAATTTGTGCTACCAGAAGGAGGGGGAGAGAGTTAATCTCTCGCCCGGCCGCGCCTGTCCGTATAAGGGAAAGAGGTAGCTCGGCGGGGTCCAACGACGAGTCGAACAATGACGAGCGAAGGAGAACAAGGGGGGTCTTGCTTGGCGAAGCCGCGGGAGGGAGATCAAGGCGCGGAAAAAAGGGAAGTGGGTCGTCCCGGCACCGAAGGCACTTCGCACGCCCCAACAAGGAAGAAGGGGGTGGCGCAGCGAATGAAGGACGGGCGAAGAAATCTAGGGAGATTTCATGCCGCCAGAAAGGCGAAAAGGGGGGGGGAAAATCTCCAACTGGGAGCAAAAGCACTCTTTTGGGGACTTCCATCCCTACTGAGAGCTTGAGCACAAACTCCCGAGTAATAGACAGCCCGGAGCGTCCTACGAAGGAAGCATGGCCTTGATCTGGGGGAACCGCAACAACGCTGGAAATAACAGTTGAGAGGGAAGAGGTAATACTTTCCATCCCTGGCCGAAGGATGGTGGAAAGAAGGGAGCCCGGAAGTTCTCACTTGAAATCATAAGTGTTCAGAGGTAAATGAAAAAAATGTGAACTGGAAGGAGACAAGGGCCCGACCTTGGGGGGGGGAAGAATATGAAAGGGAGAGATGATCTGTGAAATAAAAGCGGGGAATTCATTTTCAATGGCGAGCTGGGGGGCAAAGGGAGGCGGCAGGAAGGGGCAAGGAACAGGGGGGAACTACACAAGGCGCGGCAAGGGGGTAGGGGGGGAAAGAAGAACTGACCAAGAAAAAAAAGAGCACCCATCCGCGCGACCCACGCCGGACGGGGTGGGAAAGGTTTGGAAAGCATATCGGAACGAAAAGGGGGGGGCGCCAGAGAGATTTCCAGAGAGGACGGGTACCGCGAGGGGAAGGACATGATTTTGGAGTTCACATAGGGGGCTGGCCGGCGAAGGGGTCGATAAACCGTCTTAAAAAGGTCAATGGGGAGATAAAACAACGGCGAATGGAGAAGCCCGTAAACCGTATCGAGAAAAATAAATCAAGACTTGGTCCTCTCTTTATGGCCGCACACGCGCGCTCTCGTACGAAATTCTGCAGGAAAAAACGGGACGCTGGGGGGGGACCACATCCGTCGGGCAAGTGCCTGAATCGGGCGAGGGGAAGACCAAAGGAGGCTTCATTGGGTTCGGAAAGGGGGAGCGGGCATGGGGGATGGCCAACTCGAATTTGCGCATGAGGAAGGGCTCCTTAAAAGGGTTGGCAGCCGGATGCCTAGGATTGCGGCGGAGGTCAGGGGGCGGTCGCGCAAAAAGCGGGCAGAGAGAGAGGAGAATCTAGTTCGGCGACAGGGCCATCCTTTCTTAACTGCCGCAGGAAATCGGGGTGTAGAGGGCAGTACCTCATCGCGCGCTCTGACGGAAAAGAATGGGGGGGAAAGACCAAAGACTTCTCCATCTCCAGCCAAGGGGAAAAGGAGGCGCGATGAGGAGATGAGTGGATTCGGGGGGGCCAATGTCTATCCCTTCAATGACTGGGCGGAATTGTGCGCCGTATCAAGAACGTTACTAAAGGCATGTGAAATAAGTCTCCTGGGCTGCGAAAGGGAAAAAAAAGGGGGGACAAAATACATGGAGCCCGAGAAATCCCAAGAAGTAGAAAAGGTGGGAAACACCTAAATGGGTTTAAGTGAAACAGCACGAAATCGGAATCCACGTAGGACAGCGATCGTGCGGGAAACGGCTCGCCAATGTATGATTCCGATGAGAAGGGGAAAAAGAGGACGGGGACAGAAAAAACAGAAAAAAAAAAAAAAAAAAAATCAAAGAGCCTTGAGCGAGCACGAAATCCCAGGCCCCTCCTTACGGAACAGGCCGGGCTGGAAACGAAGGGGAGGCCTCTAAACGAGGAAGAGAGATCTCACAAGGAATGAAACATCATCTAGGGTCCCTTTTACGCAGAGGGAAGGAGGGAAAGGGGGACAGGAGCGCATACGGCGATTGATGTATTTGCCCTTTTGGTACAACCTCCTGCTCCGCGAAGCACCGAAAGAGGGGGAGCCGAAATAGATAGAATAAAGCCGACGGGAAACCTGGAACCGATGTAGGTGCTGTTCACTGACCCAAGCGAGTTCAGATGAAGAGTGAAGGTCGTGTCACGCGACTTTTCCATCTGGGCCGGAGGTATAGGGATCAGTTGAAACGTGGGAATGGGAAAGCAAAGCGCCTTATCCCGGCAAAGGAGAAAAAGGGGGTGTAAGGAGAAAAAGTTCCTCCGAGGATGGTCTCACCGAATCCTAACAGAAAAGCTGAAAGTGGCCGCTGCATCATCTCGCTGGAAGGTAGGAGGGCCTAATTGGGCGGAAAAAAGAGATTTCGCAGGGCGACGAAAGGACTCCTCGACAGACACAGATCATGCGACATTACTCAATTTGGGGCCGCGACGAAGAATTCGGGGGGCGCA
>Ga0179593_1569231_pt1 | contig 10391 bp, 13 predicted proteins | sample CZODoug2_1_08_16_FD_185931 | JGI IMG/M metagenome (GOLD analysis project Ga0179593, IMG submission 185931) | Vadose zone soil fungal communities from Angelo Coast Range Reserve, California, USA - CZODoug2_1_08_16fungal (PacBio error correction) | ecosystem: Environmental > Terrestrial > Soil >...
AGGAAGCGGCGGAGGAAGAGTGGAAAGCTGGAAAAATGTCTTCCTATATGGAAAAGAAGAAAAAGGTTTCGGGGGAAGTGTTTGCTCCTAACGACCGTGGCAAAAGCATAGCCAAAGGGGGAGAAGGCCCGGCACCGCGAGCGCAAGGTCAACGGGGGCGACACAATTTCTCCTAAAAGAGGTCCTCAAAATCGATTGCTTCAGAGAAAAAGGATCGCAGAAAAAATGATCCCGGCAGGCGAGCACGCACAGGGCCATCAGAGGGACGTAGGTAAGAAAGAAGCGCCGAGAAGACGAACTATATTAGCAGGAAAAAGGTCAAGGAAAGGCGGGAAAGATGAACAACCTCAGCAGGTCTGCCCATAACGACAAAAAAGAAGGCTACGAAAAAGAAAAACTTTCGCCACCAGATCAGCGACAGGCAGTAGGGAAGAGACCAGGAAAGAAGAGATCACCTTTAACAGATGTTCCGAGGGGGAAAAAAAATGCTCTTGGAACCGGCAACGCCCTTGGAGGCCTACCAGAGAAGAACACAGTAAGAAAGGAAACGAGCTTACGGCTCAAAGCTTGTCGCGGACACTAAGATGCATTTCCCAGGGTAAGGACTTCTCGGGGAACTAAGGTGGATTTCTTCCCAAATAATCCTTGAACAGTCTATAGAAATGGACGACCCTTGATAGAGAATTTTTAATATAACATACATAGGGTGCCATGGGGGGGGGCATGGGGGTATTCATCCGTTGAGGGAAGGTCTTGCGCGAATTTTGGAGGGGGGGAAGGGGAACTCATCAAATGGCGGGCGGGAAAAAAGAACTTTAAAGAGGAGGAAAGGAAACCTAATGCTCGCGATCTGGAGAGAAAAAGAAGGCGTGAGGGGGGGTCATAAAAGGGGTCGGCGATATCCTGCTCCTTGGCGCGACAAGAGGAAACCGTTAATGAAATAGTGGCGAGGGAGACTGCTATCAGAAGGGAACACTGAAGGAGAGAAGATCTCCGTCCATTCTCGGAATCATAACCTAAGGACCTATTAAGCCCAGGGAGACAAAACGTTAGAGAGGGACGCATAGTTATAACCTAGCCCTGAAAAAGGGGGGTCTCTATCCCTTCCGGTATCTTAGAGGATTCCACGGGGGCCAAGAGCCCACAAGGGGGGTGGACATCGCTAATCCCAAAAAGATAGAGGAGAAAAAGGAATTCACTTTAATTAAAGGCATACCTTGGGGTTTCCTAGCGAACGAGTACAGGAGCCTGTAAGGGAAGCGCGGCCCCGAAAGAAAGCCGGGAAGAAAAGTAGAGAAAAAGAGGTTCATCAAGGGAGAAGGAGAAGGGGCCTGGGAGTCCCCTTTTCCTGGGAAAGATGGGGACCCGAGGGAGTCAGACGGAGGGGCAGGGTCTGGAAGGAGGGGGGGCTTTCCGGAGAGCAGAAGGAAACAAAAACGGGCGGCGTACGAGAAGGGGGGGGCCCAAAAGAGACCTTAAACTAGGGTGCAGCCTCCCGATAATGGCGGGGAGGAAAAAGAAGCCTGGGAAAGGTGCCGAGAAAGAGGGTGGCAACGGGGGACGTGAAAAAGGGCGGTTCTGCTCGAAGGGAAGAGGAGACGGGTGTTTCCAAGGGGACCCTCCAAATGACCGACCAAAGGCTGCAGACACTCTTTCGGAAAGACGATAGAAAGGAAGGCCATCACCTCTCATCGGGGGAGGCTAATGGATCGCCTGCGGGGATAAGGGGTTTCACGGACGATGGGGGGATCCTGTGTAGAAAGAAATAGCCAAAAAATAGGACTCCGCCGCGACGCTCTGAAGAATTCGATCTGGGTTGGGAAGCCCGCGAAAGGACAATGGCCGGAGATGTCTTTGGGGAAGATTGGCGCACAGAAAGGTTCGTCGCCACAAAAAAACTCGGCCGAAAAGGGAAACCATTACCCAGGGGGAGAGCCGCTGCAGGTCGAGAACGGAAGGAGAGAGACCTGCCGCGGCGTCGCCGGAACTGGGTGAAGGTGTAAAAAGGGTCTCGTCTCAAAGATTCGACTGGGACGCCGTACTCGAAGGGGGAAGCAGAGCAGGGGCCGGCACCGCTACTTCAGAAAGGGGACAGGAACAACCCAGAGCCGCGCGTAGCGGGAGCAGGAACATGCGCCGTAGGGAAAGGATCGGCGAAGAAAAAGACATGATCCGCATTCGAAAAAAGAAAGTTCCAGCGGAAGGAACCTGAGGGGGAGCGGAAGAGACGCGCACGCGCCGGCCGAACTATAAAATGAAAAAAAGGGCACTACCGGACGGGGAAAGAAAAAAGAAGATTCACCACAAGAAAAGAAAGTAAAATTCGGCGAAAGGCAGAAGAAAAAGAAAAAGCAATGGGAAAAAAAAAGGAAGACCCACCACGAGGGGGATCCGAAGAAAAAAAGGGAAGAGGCGATCCATTCCTCGGAGAGAGGCAACCTGTACAGGTCCGAGGGTTAAGGTAAAGCATAGGGGGGGGGGGAACCACAAATTCTCTCAAGAGTTGGGAGAGAGGGGGGGACCTGATGCGACCGCCGAAAAAAAAAGTTAAGGGGGGGGGGTAAAATACGGAGGAAAGGGAATCAGTACCCTAAAAAAGAAGGGGGGACGGCTCGTCGGGGAGAAAAAACAGATAGACGATGGTAGGTCAACGGCCAGGATAGCAGAAAAAAGCTATAATGCACTTCTCGAAAAGAAGGGGATTTATCAGACATCATCAATGGATTGGGCCAAGGTGACAGGCCGTTCAAAAGCGCTTCTTTCTCTTTAGGGGGACGCCCGGGGAAAGGAAATGGAACTCAATCAAAAGGGTGCGTCAGCAGGCCTCTGAAACGAAAGAAAAGCCGAATGCCGAGAAAAAGAGAGTTTTCACAAAAAGTGGGAAATACACTATGTCGCGTCAAAGCGTGGAGAAACGCTCATGCGGGGCATTGTAGGAGAAAAAAAAGGGGGGAAGGGCGAAGCCCTTACCTTCTAAAGAGATTATTATAGGAGAAAGAGGAGGGGAGGGCTACGGGCCAGTAGAATCGTTTGCTACCAACCTACCAGGGAAGAGAGAACAGCCGCCAGGGAAGATCGTCTACATATTTTAGAATGGAGATTTGAAGTCTCGAGCCATTCTGTATCGGGAATCAGACAGTGGAGCGTCCGTCACCATCCAGGGGGAGAGGAAAGCCCCCGTTCCGAAAAAAAAAGGGGAAAAATGAGCCAATAAGCTATCAACTAAGGACAGGGAATGGGGGGGGTGAATGTTTCGAGATAAAAGGACCTGTATCTCCTTTTCCAGGAAAAAGGGCCGGCTATGAAAAAACATCTTCTCACACACGGGGGGCGCAGTTCCCGACGAAGGGATTGCCTGGGAAATTTAGATGGGACGAACTCTTCTCGGAGAAGGAGGCCGACCCAGAAGGGAGGGTCTCATCCTCGAAGATCGAAGGCGGAGGACATTCGCCCTGGCACATCCAGAAAGAAAAACACTCGAAAAAAGGGCGCGCTTTGGGGGGGGGAGCGATCTCTCAAGTCATCCTATAAGGGAGACTTTTCTGCGGCGTGCAGGTGGAAGTGGACGCTCACGCTCCATGGGGAATGGCGGCCCAATCCTTTCTTTAAGGGAGGCTGGGTAAAAAAGAAAAAGGTTCCTTCCGGGAAAAGAAAAGGGGGCTACCTGAGTCTTCGGTCCGGCTCGGCCCGATCGGGGCAAGAGGCACGATCACCTCTTCATCTTTCTGGGGGGAAAGGAGGGAGTCGAGAAAAGGGGGGAAGGGTTCCGAAAAGGGGGTGCCTATCCTTCGGGAGAAACCATAGGGAAAGGAAAAAGGGACCGCAAAGGAGACGCTCTTAAGATATCTGGGGTGTTCCTGAAAACAGGCCGCCCAAGTTGCCGGGAAATAGAGAGTTCTCTGCTGGGGGGCCTCGGAAGGCGTCCACAAAATAAAAGTTCGGAACTCCAACATAAAAGAAGCAACTCATCTCTGGGGGCCATTTACATGCCCACTGGCGAAAGCCAGTTCATTGAAGAGACCTCTCAACAACAGAAAAAGAGAGAAACTTCCGGGAAGAGAGGAGTTGGGCCCCTGGGTTAAAGGGGGGGCATCAGCCTGCGAGAAAAGATTGGCGTACGACTTATGGGAGCCTTGGCGAAACCCGCGATGAAAAAAGGAGGGGGAAGGGGTCACGGAGAGAGCGAATTTGAGACGGATAGAAAGGCGAGTCCTCCAGGCGTATGGCTTCAGAGAAGCACGGATCTGAAGGAACCCATGAAAAAAAAGTAAAAGGGAAACCGGTCCTCGGAACGACGAAGAAAGATCGGCCAAGAAAGAGGGGGAAAAAAAGACGCGAACTATATGAAAGAAAAGGGGAGCCGGTAAAAAAAAACGTCAGATGGCACACCCATAAGAAGTAGGGGAAAAGAGAGGACTTTCTTGCGAAAAGGCGAGAAGGGCAGCTCCACCACGGGGTCAGACAACGAGGCGGACGCGATCAACTTAGGAAAGAGAGAGTGGGGGATATAAGGGAGATTGTAACTCACTAAAACGCAGATAGGGTGCCGTTATTCTAGATAAAAGGCACCTTTCTCTGTTAAAGAAATATCTTCAAGTCTGAATCCTCTTTGGAAGTATTGAAGACCTTAAAATTTTCGAAGAATGAAGGGACCTTCTCCGCGTGGGGGGTGGTGGTTATGTGGGTGAAGGCTCTCCACCTTTTGCGTGGGCTAGTATATGGCCCCTAAGGGCCTGTACAAAAAGAAAAGCTAGAAGGTCTCTCGAAAAGAGGGGGGATTGTGAGCTCAGAACATACAAGGTAAAAAGGGGAATTCCAGTCCTTCTAAGGGGGGATCTGCTTGCTCTTGCGGGTGTCGGAAAGGGGGGATTCGGATGGGAACGACATCAATTGCGGGGAGGGCGCCTCAAAAAAAGGAAAGGAGCCCGATACCGAATGAAAAATCCGCCCAGGAGAAGGCGAGGAACAGTGCGGCAGTGTTCACCCTATGTCGCGAGGAAGGCCGTGATCAAAGCTGCATAGAGCAGAGGGTCGGGGGTATGCCACTCAAGAGAAGAAGGGAGTCTCCATCTCACACAGAGAATGGAGGAAAAATAAAGCCGGCCGGATAGAACCAGAAAAAAGGGGTTCATACCAACCTAGGGCGGCAAGGGAAAGAAGAAGCGCTTTATCACGGCCAGGAAGGGGGGGATGAAACACTGAGACCTTCTCCTGGGGCGGAGACAAAATGAAAAAAAAATTCCGGGAGAAGGGAAAAAAGGCCATTTTAATGTAGTTCCAAAGAGAAAGCCCCCGGGCGACAATACAGCGAGGATCACACGGCTGAAGATAAAGGCATACCGGGGGGGGGTCGACAAGTCCGTCCCTGGGACACCAGTGATGAAAAAAGGGGGGGTCCGGTCTTCGTCAAAAAACTTGGGAACGACTAAGGCCGGATAAAAGAAAAATTTTACCTGGGAATGGCACAGGACTTCGACCCTAGGAGAGAAGGGAAGCGCAACCGGAACGTGCTAAAAAGGCCGAAAAAGAGGACGTCTGCGTGAAGAATTTGGGGGGGGGGCGACTCCACTGAAAAGAGGCACAAAGGAGGCAACCAAGCTCTCTCCCGATTTAAGAAGAAAGCAGGTCGCTGGGGAAAAGGGACCGTGGTTTCGACCGTGATGCGTTCAGAGGTTGGCTGCTCGCCCCTGGAGGCATGGGGGGAGGGACTTGACGACTGGGGAGAGGGAGGGTCCTGCAAGGGGACCGGCCTACTGCTGCCCGAGGGGAGGGGGGGGCGCGGACCCTTCGGCAGCGGGGGGAGAAGAGGGGAAGGAGGCCGCTGGACGGGGCGGCGCAAAAGGATCATGATGTGAAGGCCAGGGATCGGCCATCCTAATCCATAAAGGGAACCGACAGGGAAGCTACTCTCTGAAAAGGACGGGGAGAGCGGGGGACCTTGACCTGGAATCGGAAATTTCCTCAATGGACAGAGGGGCTCTTTCGTTTGCCAAGAGGAGGAGGAAAAGTTCTGCGAGTCGCAAAATTAAGGGCGAACCAATCGCCGCCAATGAAACCAGAGCGACGCCGCTGCGGGAGTCGAGAGATCAACAAACCAACGGGGGAAAAGAGTAGGAAAAAAATGCCAGGCGTCGCCGTTTGGGCACACGGGAAAAAGAATGGCGGAAAAATGCGTCTCGCAAGAAGTTGGGAAAGGGAATGTTGGCAGGAAAAGAGCCTGGGAGAGATGCCGGCTATTAGCCAAACGCAGAGGCAAAAACCCCAGAATCTGGATTAGGAAGATCTTCTTCGCGAAAAGGACCGTTAGGGGGGAAATTTCTTCCTAGAAGGAAATTAGAGGGAAGACTATCTCTCCAAGGTCAGAGGAACAAAAAGGACAGTTGCTCTCATTAACTCGGAAAGAGAGAAGGACGAACGAGAATGAAAGAAAAAGGAAAGAACGGCTTCAGTACTCATCTTAGAAGGGGAAAGATCAAGATCAATTTCTTAAGTCTAGCCAAGAAAAGGGGCGTCCAGGGCGCCCTCACGGCGCCACCAAGTAGCTTATCGCGAGAAAGGAAGAGGGAGCACCGTTACCCGCCTCGCAAAATTTAGGGGAAAGGAGAAAAACCAAATGCGCGAAAGGACGCAGGGGGGGGGTTGACCGGATGCGACAGGGAAACCGTGAGGGAAAAGACTCGCTACGCGCGCCTGAGCAGGAAATAGAAGGGAGGGAGACCTTCCGGTCGTAGGGGAAAAAATGATCTCGGGGGGCGACGATTTCCTTCCCGGAAAGAGTAACCCCAAAAATAAAAAAGAGGGTTCCAAGAAAAAAGGGGCCCCCCCCCAAGAAGTTGAGAAAAGGGGGCATGCGAGAAAAAAATCGTGTGAGGTGAAAAAACAAGAGGATTTGCAAATAAAAAAGAAGTCAGGAGGGGCCTTGCGCGAAGGGTACCCAGGGGTAGCGATTTACTCAGACAGGAGGACTCAGGGAGCAGAAGCCCGATACCGAATGGGAGGAGGTCGCCAAGATTGGTACGCCACTACGGTAGAAAGGGGGAAACGCGATGGAGAAGGAGAGGGGACGCTTGTCTTTTGGAGAAAAGGCTGGTCCTCAAATACTCTCCAACAACAACACGTAAGCGGAGAATCGCCGTCCAGAAAAATACCAACCGAAGAAAAGGAGTCGTCCACGCCGGAAACCAGGATCGAAAACTGCCTAGGAAAACTGCCTCAGGGGGAGCGAGAGACATTCCCGAGTCAGCAGGTAAAAAGGGAACCATCCATTTTATGAGTTCAAAAATCCCTCGGGGAAAGCAAGAGCAAGAAGAGGAAAATCAACGGAATGAGAAGAAGCATATTACACTGGGGAACTCACCTCACCAAGAGGTATCTCCTGTGCTCAGAGGTTCAAGGAAGGGACGAATCGTAGAAGAGGGTTCGCAGTAACAAGGGGGGGGGGGTAATGGGGAAGGGAAATTCTCAGGGGGACTGCGAAACTCACTTAATCGACGGGTTACCGGAACCGTTGGGCAAAGAAAAGGAAAGAGTCGCAGCAAGGAAAATCTTCTAACGGAGGGGAGAGCATGTGGGCGCCATGGCGCTCACGTAAAATCGGAAGCTCGCGGGGCGGTTGCTCTCGAAAAAAATGTAATCGCGATCCGAAGGGAAAAAAAGGGGGGGGGGGGGGGGGCGGAGTGCCCGTGGGGGGACACTGGGTGCGAAAGGGCTGGCTCTCAACAGAGACCGCCAAGAAAAAATACCGACGGGAAAAAACTTCTGCTGACTGGTAAAGGAGAGGCCGTGACTCTAAAGAAAAGAAAAAAGCTCGTTCGGGGAGGAGGCCCGGAGAGGGAAGTCTTTCCGATCACCTCGAAGGTTCCGAGTTTCCGCTTGACAAGCCAGGGAAAAGGGGAGAAGTTTCCTCTCATGGTGAAGGTCCGGCTCGCAAAAGAGACCGTCGCCTGGGTGGGAAGACCGGGGAAAAAGCGACGCTCGGCGCAATGAGGGGTTACCGGGGGGTCTCTCGTCTGAAAAGGACGCAATCGTAAGGACTTTGCCAAGAAGGATAGAGAAAATCACTTTTGCGTCGCCAGGGCCCGGGGGAGGGAAAAAAAAAAAATCTCTTCCCCATGCAATTTAACACTGCAAAGTACGCCTCGGACAGGTCAAAACTATCAACAACCACAACGATAGGGAGGGGAAAATTCCTCGGAGCAAGAAGGGGGGGAAGGGGGGTTAATGTCTCGAGGGGTAATGCGTTCTCTAGGCGCCGAACGTGGTGGCGAAAAAAAGGAGCCTTGGCAAAGCAAGAAAAAAAAAGTGAAGGCTATTATGCCCGGCAGCCAGAGAAAAAAGGGTCACGGGGAAGACACCAGCGCCGAGCACGGTAGGGAGGGGGCGGTCAAAGGCGAGGGCTTCTATGGCGAAGGGTCAAACGTTAACCCCATGAAAAAAGAAGGGAGACGGGCATCTGAAACGACAGCAAAGATAAGGAAGAGGCCATAACTCTCCTATACGGGAAAAAGAACGAGATGAAAAAAGGAAACACTACAGAAGGAAAGCGCATAAACCGTCAAGCAATGTCTTGCCCCAAAAGCGGCGACAAGGGCTTAAGAAAACTTCAAAATCCTCCACCACTGAAGAAAGTCGGATAGGGGGGGAGTTAGATATAGAGGAGAAAGAGGGACCTAAACTCGCCTTTTCAGGTTTTACCCAAAGGGAAAAGCACTCCTCTGTTCACTAGTTGTAATGCTCACCAAGAACCTTTCCAGGGGGGCAAGACTCCTCTGAGAAAGAGGGAGAGGGAAAAGGAATGACACTATACATTTGGGAAAAAGGGGTAAACGAATTCTACCCTATCAGGTACAATAGGCAAGGCCGAGATCCAGGGGATCGAGGAGGGGGGCGCTCCATTTAAGAAAGGGGGGGGGGAGATCGTAACCAAGGTGCATGGATTGGGATGCAGACTTCAGGGTGGATTCTTGCTCTTGCCAGAAGAAGAAAGAGATTGGAACTCATCAATGGGGAGGAAAAGAATGCTGACGACCCGATACAGGGACGAGAGAGAACCCAGTAGGAGAAAAAAGGGTTCGAGACGCGATCCTGGCCGCCCGGAGAGGATGGAAAAAAAAAAAAGCCCTGGTTAAGTCTGGTCAGGAAGAAGGGGGGCGATCTGTCAAACAAGGAGAGAAAGAGGAGAATGCAAGGAAAAAAAAAGCGGTTCGAGACTTCGAAAGAAGAAGAGAGGCTCTCCATCGCACGGAACTGAAAAGAGAGCTACAATGACTGCCGATGGGACCCGAATTCTATTGGCGATCGCGGAGCCATGGGGAAGCGTATGAGCGCGCACTCAGCCATTTGAAGGGAATACGCGAATCAAAACGGCAAAGTCGAAGAGAAAAACAGGCTGATTACTTGAATTGGGGGGGGGGTGAGGGGAAAAAAAAAACTCCCACTAGGGCCTGGAAAAAGAACTCCGACGAGGGGGTTTTTGGGGTAAAGAAAGAGAAAAGGAGGCCGACGACCATGACAACACTTGATAGGGGAAGAGGCCGGATTGCCCCTGTTAAACAAGGAAAAAAAAAGGGGACTGACTGCGCCCTCGAAGGGTATCGAGAGGGGGGGGAGGACCCTTAAACGGTGCTGGAAGATGCGGGGGAGCAACACTCGTACGACTGCAGGGAGGTCTAGGGGGACAAAGCGCCATGTCTCCCCGGAAAAGGAAAGGGGTACCGGGGGAAAGCTCTCCCTATTAATGGGAGATAAGCCAGGGTCGCTTTCGGGAAACCTTGTTGGTCTGCAGAGAGTTCACGTCGCGGGGGCTGCTCTCAAGAGGGGGGAAGGGAGAGTGACGGTGTGTTTCATCTGCCGATAAAAGACCTCAGGGGAAGAGGCTCATCTCGGGTTTCGGAGACCATCCCGGGAAAGAACCTCGGAAGGATTCTTTCTCTTGAAGCAGAAGGGACGCCGCAGGAGAGGGTTCCCGGGGCCAATTGGGGAAGGGCTATCCTTCTCTCACAAAAAAAGGGACCTGCAATGGGAAAAGTCCTCTACGCTCTTCGCAAGGGGGATGGGTGTTCCTTAAACGGGTTTGCCGCTCGGGAGAGACCGGAATCAGTCCGGGAAAAGATTTGTCAATTCGCTCTGCTAAAGGGTTTAGAGGAAAAAAGGAACGGTCTTACAAAAAACCATCAAAAACAACCTTCACCCATTTGCCAAAATTACGAAACGAAGTGAAATCTCAACAAAAAAGAAAGGGAGGGAAAAGATATATATCGACCAGAAGGGAAGACCTTGGGGGGTAATGGCGTCCGGGATGTTCAGGCTCGGGACCCAGAGTGATGGTGTCTCTAACAGGGAGCAAGCAAGAGAACGATGGAAGGGGAATGAGTCCCGGCAAGCAAAAGGAA
>Ga0179593_1570825_pt1 | contig 10391 bp, 11 predicted proteins | sample CZODoug2_1_08_16_FD_185931 | JGI IMG/M metagenome (GOLD analysis project Ga0179593, IMG submission 185931) | Vadose zone soil fungal communities from Angelo Coast Range Reserve, California, USA - CZODoug2_1_08_16fungal (PacBio error correction) | ecosystem: Environmental > Terrestrial > Soil >...
GCTAGACAATGACGACAGACTCGTCAGGCGGCCCAAAAAAAAAGGTACGCGGCAGGTCTGATCCTATGTGTTAAAAAAAACGCAGCAGGGCGCATCGAACGTCCGGACGCTGCCAGTCCATTGGAAAAGAACGGAGATGCGAGACGGGCACAGCAGAAGGAGGGCACAGTAGTTCGCCGCGACAGGGAAAGGATAGATATCCAGGTCAAAAAAAAAAGAGGCGAAGTCCGGCAGGACTCGAGCCCGATACTGTAAGGAAAAGCTCTACCCCGAGATCGATTGTAGGGATGGTAGGCAGTGGGAGACTTGTGTTCATGGGGTAATGTCTATTCCCAACTGAGCGCTTAGAAAAGAGATTGATAAACTACCGGGAAATTAAGCCGGCGAGGGGACGCGTGACGTGTGGAAGCCGTAAAGAAGTCTGTTAAAGGGGGTTGTCAAAAGGCATATGATCTTGCCCATAAAAGGTAGTGATTGAAAAATTCCGAGCGGGCGAAGAGCGGTGGGCCGGTCTGCATTTTTAAAACAGCAAAAGACTGGAAGACTACAGAGTACATGAAAGGACTCATCGGAGACTCCGGAACCTCAATCTGAAAATTAGTGTAGATGAGGCTCCCTCGTAATCTATCGGTCTTATGTCAGAAGTGCGGTAGAATGTACGTCGTCCTGGCAAAATTCACGAATTCTTGGTAGTGGGCAAGTAGGGCGGGTGACACTAATCAGCAATTTTCGAAGCTAAAGGGTAAAACTAGGGTGTAATGTTACAGGCGGGGACAGCCCTGCGGGATGCCGTCTCACAAAGGCACTTTACGCCAGGGCCCTGGACCAGGGGGAAGCGGAAATGGCTTTCGCTCAGAGGGGAGCTCGCGCCCTGCTAAAGGGGCGGAGTACTCACGCGAATCTCCGGTGGGGGTCGATTTGGAAATTTGAAAAAAAATGTTTCTGGACACTTCGCAACCACGGGAAGGGTGAGCGCAAGAAATACCGGGACTACAATTAACCATTAGGGGTCATAACAGTAGGGAGAAAACCGATAAACATCTCCTCCAGCAGCAAATTCGATCAAGAAGAACATGAAGGCATAAGAAAACGGCCTCAAGAGGAAACCGACAGACCGAGAGCGCATATCTCGATCCTCGTTATCGAATTGACGATCGGAACTCGGCTAGCGGCAAGGAAAAAGGCTAGGAAAGTCGATCCGGGAGGCCGAAGTGTCCAGGTCAAGCAGCTGATCAAGACAAGTGTCTTCAAGGGGGACGTCCAACCCCGCGAAGCGAAAAACCAATGGCGCACATTACCAACTCGGGGGAAAAACGCAGTTGGCCCCTCGCAAGAAAACTCCTCTTCGGCTAAGGCCCGATACAGTTTCTCAAAACTGAGTCGCTGTCGGCGCGGTGACCCGGGTAAAAGACAGCAAACCAAAGCGTAAGCACTGTCTTATCGGAAAAAAAAAGGAAAAGACGAAAGCGACTCGCACCAAGAACGTTAAAAGGAAGGGAAGAATGCTCAGTCATTGTTCTATTTGTGGGGGACTGGGTCATAAGATAAAATCCTTCGGGTCCTTTGAGGGAAAAGAAGTTGAAAAACGAAAAAAATCGAACCAAGGGCTCAAAAAAGGATGGTTGCATTACGAGGTATATGCACACACACCTCTAGCGCAAAGGTCGAAAAAGGAAAATATCTACAATCTGAGAGGCCAGGGGGTACACCGGGTGGAACAAAAGCTAGCATAATTCTGTAGGCTTGAACCGAGCCGCTGTCCACTGCTACAGAAAGTGGCTTACCATACGACAACGAAACTCAAACTCGCGGACGTCGTTGGGAAAAGGTCGGGAGCATGATAAAAAAATTTAAAAAAAAGAAGGCTCGCCTCCCTATTGGGGTTTTCTGCAGTAAGAGTTGAGGGAGTGTCAATGCTGTGCTAGCGCTTGGGAATGTAAAGAAAAACGCATGAAAGCCAAAAGAGGGTTAAATGGTGATTCGATCGGGACGGTCGATGGATTGGGGGTTTTTCGATCATGGAAAAGAGAAAGGATACAGCAGGAAAAGGGCGGTGGAGGGGCACGGCGATTCGACCGGGTGGGAGGGCCACCCGACAGCACGATCGCCAAAACAGCTGCGTCGGGGGAGGGGACGGTAAACTGGCTCAGGAAGTCTGCCGCACGTCTGACAAAACTAAGGAGCTATCATAAGAGGTGATGGACAAGAAAAAAGGGGTGGCGGGAGGCGGGGCCTCTGCCTCAAACCGCGGTTCTTCGAGGGTGTCGGTAAAAAATCTTAGCTTAAACGGCGTCTCGGGCGGGAACGGACGATGCGGGTTCAACATCAAACATGGGCGGAAACGACGGTCCCCTGAGAGGTCCAAAGTATCAAATCACCAAGACGTACATCCCAAGTGGACATCGGGGGCTGATCAAATGCGAAAAATAGACACTAAGACCCATTGAAAAAACTTCAACAACCGGAGGGAGGAAAAGGAGATTGGTAGTCTCGGTTTTACGTTTTGAAAAGATACGGTCAGAGTGGCGAGCTCGGGATCGGATGAAAAAGTCTTGCGAGGCGGGCGGTGAATCGGCTCGCCGGTGGTTTCGACGGCCTCAACACCGAGACAAAGCATTACGATGCCGAAGGAAAAAAAGGATCCCGAGGAGGCACCACCACCTAGTTAATCCTTGGACATTCGACGAGTGTGGAAAGGATGGGGAGAGAGTTCGGAGGACCGCCAGGACCTTGAACGAAGGGGAGGGAAGATTGGGGGGTTTATGGGCGAAACAAGGCTCAGCATGCGACCGACCAAGCCGAGAGAGGTTTTCTAAAAATTGTCTGGATACCCCTGATATGAAACGACCGTTCAAACGCCTGCAATGAAGTGGATGTCCAGAGGACGAACCACGCTGCCCACAACCAGCAGAAAAATGAAAGAAGGGTTTGACCCCCTACGGGGGAAACTTTCAGCGAAGCCAAAATCGATCCCTTGTGACAAAACGACGTCTAGATGGGGTTTTACGTACGAGAACCTCGCGGTATGTCTCTAGGGAAGAGTTCAGTTGTACCAAGTAAAAACGGAAGCCCAGGGGGTTATTCTTCGCAGGGGGTCTCAAGATCGATTGGGGCGGTTGAGTGCGGTGCCGCTCCCGGTCTCGCGATAAGTTTTTCACGCATCGTGAGCCCAGGGAGTGACAGCGGGGGCCCCGAAACCTTTTAGGGGAAATCGACTGCCCCCACCCGCAACACTGAGGGGATCACCTGGAAACTTTGAGGGGGCGAGGGTCTTGTCGCGGAGAGTTGTAGTCAGATCGAGCGAACGACTGGCATTCGGGGCTGGAGCTGGGAAAGCGAGTTATTAGTCAGAAAGGGAAGGTGCGCACTAAGAGGAGCTGAAAGGAAAGAGTGGCAGGGGGGGGGAATGAGTTACGGGACGGTGGAACATCTCCTGGCCTTCGCCTCTGTCGAAAATGAACCCCTAGGGCGTGAACTTCGGAGCCTATATGCGTCGACTGCGCCGGGAGTGCCTTGGGGCCAGCCAAAGTCAGTAAGCCGCTGCAGAGAATGACGTTGGATCGCTCGTCAAATTATGGGGGGTACAGCCGATCGGAGAGGCGTACTGGTTTGCGGTATATAGCTTGATTTTGCTTAAGGTTATTATAAGTTCTTAAGGTGGATTCGCAAGCCGATAGCAGGTGGCAAGGTGTTGCGAACTTGATGTCAATCCGCCGAATGGAAAAGGGCCCTGACCCGGCTGTGTCAGAGAACGCGGGAGGTATGAATACGGAGGACACTCCTGAAAAAAGGCGACGGGCGACCGACGTTAATGCGAAATAAGGGGAAAATCGCGTCACTTGAATCCTCGCGTGATGCGAGAGGTGGACGGCTCACGCCAAAAAAAAAAAGATAAACGAAAAAGGGCGAGGTAAGGGAGAGGATCGCAGCATCATTGCCACGAAAACCCGTCAAATGGCTGTTCCCGGATCAAGGGGCGAAATCTGGGGGGGGGGTTTGGGTGGGGGGGTGGGGGTTTGTGGGTGCGCGCCGCATTCGCAGGTGATCATGGCCTCGTAGGAATCGGCTCGCGGTGATAATGAAGGAATTCGACCTGCGAAAATCTTGGGACCGCGGTCGTCGGCTTTCTGACACAGGGCGCCGTCTCGGGGAGAATCGATGGCTGGTACAGCCGTCTGCAAAGATCTAAACTGGGCCCCCACCGTGCATGGAAGGGGAGAAATGTTGTCGGGACGCCGGTGGGTGAAGAGGGAGGAAAGAAAGCTGAGGGAGGCGAGTTCGGGTTCTGCTCTAGCGGAGAGCGGCACGGCGTAGGACTCAGAGTACGAAAGAGCCTACCCGTTTAGAGGACCCTAAGCGCCCTCGAGGGAAAAGATCTTCTCTTCGCGGCTCAAAAAACCAGACAAGGCAAGTTTAAATTGCCGCAACTGGCATCTAAACATATTTCCGAGAAGCTGCGAAGCTATGGCCCTCACTGCGGTCCGGCCCACTAGGCAAAGCTACCTGCATCATCGGCATAAAGTCACAGTACGGCTCGAGGGGATATCCTCGCAGCGCTGCGGCCATGGCAACCCGCTGGGCTGGCATGGATGAACGGCTGGGGAGCCATCATCAGCGAATTGTTGGCCAGGAGTGAGAGATCAGGCGGCGGAAGAGGGAAAAGATGGCGAATCCAACACGATTAGTGAAAAGGATCGCCTCAATGTGAAGGTTTCTGCTGCCTTACCAGCTTACGCCGGCCAAAACCAGGAAACAATGGAAGCGGTCTCATCCATGGCGTCCAGAGAACCGGGTTGCCCGGCAGCAGCTGCAATCGGAGGCAACCACCCAGCTCGGGTGGCTAAACAATTGCCTAAGCCAGCGGCCGACCATCCAAAACCGCATGGGGGGGCCAATCGGTGGGGCATGGAAACCGAACAGGCGGGGACTCCTTTGCGGAAATGCCGCTCAACATGTAGGAGAGCCGGTCGAGAAGGCCGGGGTGAGAGGATGGTACTATCTTGGGACTTGAGGGGCGCGAATGATCGGGTCTCGACATGGGAAGGAGCGAGTGAGGATCGTGATTGGCGGGCCAGAAAAGCGTACATGGTTAAACGAGCTTCAGCATGACAACGTCGCCGCATACAAAGCGTGACATGTAGCCACTGGAACGCCAACGTCAGAATGGGGGGGGGGCCATACGGAAGACGTCCTAAGGATGACTTTACAGTCTGGCTGAAGGACGTCGGTGAGGGCCCCGGTTGAGGAAGATGGCTGGTGAAAACATCACGCAATTCAAGGTCGCAGCAGGTATAAGAGCAAACGAACCCGTGCTCCCGCAAAAAACGGGACTGCGCCAAAGGCGATGGCGCAAGGGTTTGAGGTACACGCAGGGAGGGGTCCTGGAGATAACAAAACAACACCTTTAGCCGAACATAATTCGCCTTTGAGGCAAGTTCAGGAACACCATGAGGAACGACCAGAGCATCCTGCCGAAGGGCGGGGGGATGAGAATTTGAGTCTGCGCGGACGCTGAGGGGGCAAGCAGCACAATCACTGCGGACGGTCAGGGCCGGACCAACGCGCCCGTCCGGAGGACGTTGACGGCGTTGTAAGTAAGCCCCGCGACTCCAAGGGTCTATGCGTGCATGTTACCTTGTGATCGTCTGGGCTGGATTGTTTCACAATGGTTGCGAGGCCGGCGGGGGACAAAAAGTTTACGTACCCTTACTAAAGCAAAACTGGAAACCCTCGCGAGACAGCAGCAACGGCAACCTCCAGAAGCAGGGGATGGCTGCAATAACCGTCACAGAAGGCTGCCTACGGCCTCTCCTAAGCGGACCCATAATCATAGGGAACGGGAGCAAGGATCGCCGGCGAGCGCCGAAGATCGACGCACTGTGGCGCGAAGGGGGCTCCATGAAATTTCCAGCGCACTTCAAGATTCGCCAAATTGGTCCGCACACGGGGTAGGACACAAGGGTCCTCAACAGACAGCAAGACTGAGTTCGCTCCGGAGCAGTATATTGTTGCAAAAGCAGCTCTGCGCTTCAGAACTAGTACAGCTACCGGAAAACAGCAGCAATGCCAGGAGCTTTTTCAGCGCCCTTCTGATAACAAAAGTAGGACAACGCAGAGGAAAGGAAGCACCAAAGTGTCCAGCAGAGAATTACAAAAAGGGGCATATGTTTGTCTGGGGTGCTGGGCAGGAAACCGCTATTTGGCATGGTAATGAGAAACCCACTGTTGCTTTGATCTTCTCAGGTGTGCGGACGTAACCAAACCATAGGCAGCGACGGGGTCGAATTCCAACCATTGAGAGGCGAAAAAGTCGCAGGGCGGCGATGCTCAGTATTTCACCGATGGGTAGCTAGGGAGGTGGCATAACCAACCGGGAGCCGGATTCTTTTGTGAAAAATCAAATGAAAATATAACTAATCTAAGGTGGAGTTTATTCGACAAGGTATCTACTTTGGAAAGCTCGTTCAAATTATATTAGATCCTTTTTCAGGATGATCCCCGCGAAGGACGTGGACGGAGAATTTGCTGGGGGACGGCCGCGTTTTGAACGTAACTTGAGACACGTGAAAGGAAAATCGGCAGGTTGAGGACGGTGGCGTGTTTCTCTCCTCAGTCAAAGACAGCTCAATGGCAAAACACATAAGGGAACCTCCGGGGTCATCCAGGGAGCAGGAGAGCGTGAGTTTACTGAGCGCAAAGCCTACATCTAGAGAAGATCCAGGACATTCGGAAATGCATAGTGTCGTTCCGGGGTTGTCGAGCTGAGGACGCAAGAGTGATAAATCGGCCAAGAATTCGGGCTGAAAACTTGATTAATCCAGGGTGTGTTATAGTAGAAATCATGCGTCTTGCGCTCTTTCGCCTAGGACAGATATTAATGATGGGTAAAAACCAGAGTCCTTCGGCAAATGCGGCAGTACCGGACCAGGGGGGGCATTAAAGGAACCTTGCCTTCCACCAGACTGTTATCCCGATATACCGCGTCTAGACACTTAATCTACGCAGTTCAAGAGAAAAGAAAAGCAGACTCGTAAACAGAGAAAAACAACAACGGGGTATTATTTGTGATAACCGGGTCTCGTTGCTGAAAAAAGGTGTAACAGCTTCGGTTGTGGTCAGAGGTGAACGGCGGGTGACGGTAACACGGGAAAAGAGCTGCGAGGGGGTGCTCTTGGCCGTGGGGGCGGATGGCGCCGGAGGTAAAGGCGCATGGGGGGTCGCCCCCAAGAGTAAGGACAGGAAAAGAATTCATGGGGGAGCGCAGTCTCACACGGCATAAATCGCTCAAAATGACCAGTTCACAAGAGCGTTGCGAAGAGCTCTCGTTGGTCATTATCGAACTTCCCATAAATGAAACGGAAGAGTGTAGGAACAAGCGATCAGGTGGTGGGAGTCGGTGAACGCGGACGCAAGCATCGGATAAACCAGCCGTCCGATGTGTTCAAAGCTTTAGAAAGGAAATGTGAAACACCCAATACTTCCGACCCGGCAAAAAAGATGGGAGGGGGGATGCTAGGGTGGAGGAAATCGTAAATAAGCCTCTATGCCGCAGCACTGCGAGTTCGCAGGTCTCAGAAACACCCGGGCTGTCCTTAATGCGGGGAACTCTTGGGGGTTCTTCAGACACGTCGAATTGCGGGCACAGAATGCAGACGCGTGTTGGTGGAGGGTAGGTGGTAGCTCGAACCTGGTGCGGTTGGTGATACGCGCCAAGGACGGCGCACTACATCTGAGGAATCCAAGGAGACTGCGGTGACCTTGTCTGTCCCGCGATGTTGCCGTTGGGGGAAGTGCTGGGCTGCCCAGCCGGTGCTCGACAAGAAACTGTGAGCTGGTTTGGGGGTAGCGGGGCGGAGGAGCACTCGTGTTATCAGACAAAACCAGCGGGTTGGTTCACGGCGCCCCAATGAGAAGGGGGACTGCGCAAACCAAGCAGCATGAATGGAAAAGTTTGGGAAGTTCTGGCGCGCGCCTTCAGTTGGTAGTCCCGCATAAACGACTCTGGAGATTTGTGAGGCTGAGATCGTTCCGACGGGCAAAAAGCACGCCTAGAAAAAGGCGCAGAGCGGCCCGTAGCTGGAGAAATCGGGTTATGGAAGGGTCCGGCTGGGGTAGGGTTTTCTCATTTAAAAACTTTGGAACGCTCCCCTGGGTAGGGGGCCTCTGGAGCTGACACTTCGCCGCTCAGGGAGTGATTCGACTCCGACGCGTGCTTTGAAAAAAAAGCGCACGCTTCGAGAGTTAATGATACACGTGGGGGACAGGTGCTCGTCCAATCAAAGCCTGAGGCCTATTTGTATGCCTGCAGCTAACTCGTAGCCGCTGAGAAGGCGAAGTGGGAGGGGACAGGGTGTAAAAATGGGGGAAAAGAGTGGGGTACGAGGGGGGGGGACTTGTGCGAACCTTAAAATATAGGGTCTAACGAATGTCTGGTTTATTTCCCCGACAGGGGACCTTGGCAAAAACACATGGGGGAAAAAAAAACTTAAGCAAATCACCTGGGAACATGGAATGCCCGAAAAAAGTCTTTTCGATGAAACAGCGAGAAACCTGCGAACGCGGCGAGAGGGGGAAGAAGAGATTGTCAAGAACATTACCGACCATCGCGGTCGACCGATCCCGAATGAGAGTGGGTGAGGACAACTCATCCGTGTCACGCCGAAGAAAAAATGCACTTCATATGCGCAAGGATATCGAGATCGGACGAGGGCAACGACTACCTTTCAAAGCCCTCACAGAATTTACAATGGACGATGGCGCGCCACGACAAACAAACAAAAACAGACACAAGGAGACCCATCAGAAGTTCTGGAATTAGCAGATGTTCACTGAGACTGCTACCGTTGGGTTGTCAGCGCCCAGGGAAGGATGTAACCTGTCCGGCCGATGAGAGCGAGCCGATACTCACCCAGTAAGCACCTCCGGTAGAATCAATCAGGTTAGCTTGGTGAAAGAATCCTGACATAGGAACCGGAAAATGAAATAAGGGGGAGCTCGGAGGTGTTCACTCCACTTTTGAGGCGACGATCCGCAAATTTTTGGTCAACAGTAAAGTGAGACGGGAAGGAATGGTGCCAGATTCGCCATAGCAATTCAGCAGGGGAAAGAAGGGCATTCACCCCTCCATCGTACACAAATCCCGATCCATCGTCTCCGAGGGGCCCAGCTCTTGATCAGAGGACATCGCTCCAATCGCAGGAACAAAGTCCGCCGACAGGGACGGGCATTTAAGAACTGACCGAATCCGTCTTCGGCCCGCTGTCGCGCAAGCCTTGGCCTCACTGTTCTACTGTCGCTCCTCGCGCTGAAACGAAACCGAAAGAAAAGTAGAGAGGCCGGATACAGAAGGGAACGCAGCTGCCTGCGATGAACCTCCGTCTGCTGTTGCGGGAAAGGGATTGTGTGCGTTCGAACAAAGTTTATTTTCGGGGGGAAAGGACCTAGGCGAGCGGGAGTAAGTTGAGAAGGAGGAAAAGGGGGGAAACGGAGACAACACGGAGGAATAGAGAAGACGCTCAGCAGGAGCTGGGAGACGACGGACCTCCCGGAAAAATCATGATGCAAAAACAAGGGGACTCATGGGCCCAAAACACCACTTTTGGAGCCGCTTTAATCAAAATCAGGGCGAAGGCGACCCTTGTTTAAAAATTGACGCGTCAGAAAAATCCGTTCCAGAGACGAGGCAACTCGGTGCGAGGCTTCTCAAGGAGCTCGGAGAAATCGAAACACCCGCGCAAATGGCTAAGGGAGCGTTCGGTCTGCGTCAGATGTACCTATTGACGTTTCAAACGGGCAAACGGAAAATCAGGGAAGAGCGGATCTCGATGTGGGAAAGTTCGGGGGGAAGTTTATGGGGGACACCGTTGCCGGGCGATCTTTAAGCACTGATTGACAGAAAACGTACAGCTTCTCAGGACGGGGGGGAAGCGGGGGCACAACCGGGATGAAAAAGCCGCCGTGGGCAGAGTCTTGATCAGTGTTCCATCGGATCGGGATTGTATCTTAAAAGGTGGGGGGGGTGGGGCTAGCAAATGGTCTTGCGAAGGCAGATGGGCGGAAGGTGGCAACGCTGGCCGCTCAGAAGGGGAGACACAGGTCGAGCGCGTAGAGCGCTTCGGGGCACCTAGGGGGGAAGCAACTTCTAGGGAAAAGGAAGCGGGGGTATCTCAGATCCGGTTTCGTAGCTAAGGGGGCGGCCTGTCTACGCAGTGGGGTAAACATTGCCTGCGGGTTGATGGAGAGGTATTCCCCGACCCTCTCACCCGACAAGAGCCTGGTCGCGAAAAAGTGTCATTGGCCGGTATGCTGACGGAAGGGGGCTTAGGCGCCGCACCCAAACGTTAGACGGGGAGAAACAGTCGTATCCGCCGTCGAGTTGCAATTTCGCGATT
>Ga0179593_1584916_pt1 | contig 10391 bp, 17 predicted proteins | sample CZODoug2_1_08_16_FD_185931 | JGI IMG/M metagenome (GOLD analysis project Ga0179593, IMG submission 185931) | Vadose zone soil fungal communities from Angelo Coast Range Reserve, California, USA - CZODoug2_1_08_16fungal (PacBio error correction) | ecosystem: Environmental > Terrestrial > Soil >...
CAAGGGGAAAAGGGAAGTCGCCAAGGAGGAATACGGATCCGAGTGACAGACCGAGGAGCTATCGCAGTGTCTGCAGCAAAAGAAACCGGACCGGGCTATGCAAAAAAGGCAGGCGAGGGGCATCAGGGACAAGGGGAGCGATCCAAACAGAAAAAGGGGGGACCGTCAGCGCATTCATTCAGGAAAAAAGGGCCTACCAAAAGCAGAGGGTCGTCAAAAGACCATGAAGAAACGCGAGCTAGAAACCGGGAAAGAGCTGGGAAAAAAAAAAGATCGGGCAGGGGCACCTGGGGCCCCCCGGAAAGGAAGGAAAAAAATTACGCTCGGAAAAAAGAAAAGGTCTTCATCGAGAAATATGGGGGGAATAGAGAAATGTATGAAAAAAAAGCACGACGTGGTTCTAACAGGGGGAATGGGGAAAAAAAAAATACGTTGGGAATCGAAAAAAAAAACAAAAACGAGGAAGGACGAGAACAGGGGAGTCAGGAAAAAAGTTTAAAGAGGGGACCCGCTTCCTTAAAACCCCGTGGGGAAAAAAAGGGCCACGCGGGGGAAGAGAGAAACTCGGGAAGGCCGGACAAGAAAATACTCAAGCAGGAAGTCGGAACAGCCGGGCCAAGAAGCACTCGAGGTCTTCCCCCGAACCCTCCCCCTTTCTTCTGTTACATCAAAAAAAAGGGAAAGCGGGAAGGGGGCCCGGGGAAGGGGAAGCAGCTCTCCGAGAAAAAAACCATTGTAAAAGAAAGAAACGGCAAAACGCTCCCCTCAACCCGATCTCCAAAGGAAACGGAAAATTCCGAACCAAAAGGAAAAAGAGGAGGCCCCAAAACCTTGGAATCACTCCAGCGGACTGAGGGGAAGGGGGAAAGTTCTGCAATTTCTTAGCGGACCCGCAAGGTCAGGGAAGCGCGCCAAAAAAGGGAAAGCAAAGCCCGACAGCACGAGCAGAAGCATCAAAAAAAAAAAATTGCAACGGACCAGAAAGGGAAGAAAACCTTTCCTTTTCCACAGGGAAGAACAACGATTCCGCCAAGGCGCCTCCACAAGGAAAAAGGACGTATGGAGAGGCCAAACAGGAAGGCAAAAAAAGGGGACAGGGGATTTCGCAAATGTGTAGGGGGTCCGGTATCATGGGCCAGAACTTCGCCTAAAAAAGAAGAAAAAAGCAAACAAGACGGCAAGGGAGGGAAGGAAAAAGTTGGGGATAACAAAAGAGAAAAAGGGGGAAAAATGGACACTCTCGGACCGAAGTGAATTCCGCTGAATGAAAAGGAGGACGGCTGCAAGAAGGGAGGGGAAGTGGCGACGGGAAAAAGGGTCCGAAAGGACGCAAGGAACGAAACAAACGAACGGAGGGAGCGCAACCGGCCGACAAAACCATCGAAGAAGGGGTTGCAGGGAACAGAGTTACAAAGAACAGGAAAGAGGGGCTGAAGAGAATGCGCAGAGTTCTAGAGAGACGCTCTAAATCCACCCGCACACCAGCAAAGACGGGGCGTCCAAAGCCACCTACAAACAGGAAGGCCAAAGGGGGGGAATCCCGCATGGAGATCCTTCTTTGGGACGCAAGGGGAGCTTTCGCGTGGAAAAAAAAACTCGAAACGTAAGGTCACTCCCTGCAAACAGTCTGGAAGTCGAACACATTTAAAATTACCAAAAGGGGGCGGGGGGGAGTCAGGACCAAAAATGTGTAACCGAAAAGGGTACAGTTGCAAGAAGTCGAGGTGGAAGATGGCATGGCAACGGCGGAAGGGTACATCTTTTGTCGCAGATGGCGGAATGGGTGAAAAAAAAAGTGGGAGCGGGCGAAGGTACGGATGAAATGAAAAAAAGCCACACCTCCTCTGCCAAGGACGAGAAGCCCTATGGGAGGAACCGGGGAAAAGATGCCCGACGGAGATGGAAGGGAAAAAAAAACCTCAAAATTGAAGGGGGGGGTGGGGGGACGAAATTAGCCTTGAAAAAAGGGGGAAGGTTATTCCATAAAAAGAGCGAAAAAAGCCCTGCGAAAAAAAGGGAAAAGTGATCAACCATGCCTACAACAGGAAAAAATCCAAAAAAAGAACGAAAGAAAAAGAAAAAAACACGCTACGAATCCCCCGCCGAATGTAAACCCGGGAAGTACGGAAAAAGGAGGAGAAAAGGCCGCGAAACAGCCGCGGGAGCTTAAAAAGACGAAACAATGTGGAAGAGGGCGAAAACACCCAACACGGGGGGGGGATAGAGGGGGAGGAGATGGGGGAAAAAAAAGTTTGAAAAAAAAAAAAAACAAAATAACAGGAAAGAACACTTCTTGGGGCGACAAAGAAGGGCTTGGGGGGGCGCGCGTGGATTCCGGGGGACGAGCCATCTTAGGGAAGGTGATCACGGCAGAAAGAAAAGTCGCAGGCTTTCGGAGGGAAAATCAGTGGGAGTTTGGAATAAAAGTTGAACAACGGGGGAGGGACACAATCACGAGCCAACCCTCCTTCTCAGTCAAGGTTAGGAAAAAGAAAGAGGAGAAGTCCAGATTCGATCTTGGGAGCTTTCGGGGGGAGAGCAAAACAAATCTGCTATCGAGAAAACTTCGCCAATTCCAAACAAAGACTGCAAAAAGGAGGTTGGGGTTGGTCCATGAAAACTCTATATCCAAGACTCTCGCGGGAACGGGAAGTCGCAGAAACCGGGAGGCCAGGGGAAATGGACAAAGGGGGGAAAAAAAAGGGTGACTTCGTCGAGATCAAAAGACACAAATAAATTGCCGTTCAAAAGCGGTCACCTACAAAAAAAAGAAGGCCAGTACACTGAGCCTTCGGAGGGGGTGCGGGAAGTAAGAGCCGGGGGGAGAAAAAAAAAAGTCGAGAAACGTGGAAGGGGGAAAAAGGGGCCCAGGGAAAAAAAAAAAAAAAAAAGGAGGAAATTTTCGGTCCCAAGAGCGGCCCATTGATTGAAAAAAAAAAGGGGAAGGGGGTTTCAGGACGCCACCCCGGGAAAAAAGCCGTAAGAGTCCCGGAAAGCGGTGCTCGTTGAAAAGGCAAAAGCGAAAGAAAGGAAAAGCAACGACCCCTGCGAGAATAAAGGTGGGGTCAAGCGGAGCACTGTCGTTGTCCAGGGGCAATACAATTTTACTGCGAAAAAGGGAAGGGGGGTGTAAGGAAAGTAGGAAAGGGGGTAAGTTGGGGGAGGAAACTAGACGGGGGGAGGTAAAACACTTACATATTAAAAAAAGGGCGAAACAAAAGGGTTTGCGAAGAAGAAACCTGCCAAAGAAGCACACCAGGGGATCAGGGCAGCGGGTGCCAGTGCATGAACCAGAGACCTCGTGAGTCGGGGGGAAAAGGGGAGCCCCAAGCCAGAAAAAAATGAAACAAGGAAAAGGCCTGGGAAAGGCCTCCTGGAAAGAAGGAGCAAAACGATGGTCAGGGAAAATCCTGAGGGGAGAATGGCGACGAAATGTCACCGGGTAACGGTGGATTGTCGTCAAAAGGGCGGCCAGTTTTTGGAAAAGGGCGGGGCGAAAAGAAGGGGGGGAAAAACCGAAAAAGCGTCCAAAAGCCCCTTCCGCACCTGCCAAGAAAGACCGAATCAAGGGCCCACACGAAGGAAAAAGTCCGAAAAGGAAGTTTGAACCGGGGCCTCCGGAGGAAATTGTTCGGTCCCGGCCGTTTAGGAGGGAGGGAAATCGGAAAAGAGACGGGGGGTCAACACGTTCGAGAGTCAGGCAACACCCGCCCAGTTCCAAACCGCCTCAAGGGGCGTGGAGGGGCACGAAAAGTGGGGGACGGTAGGGAAAAGGTCCGAGGGGGGGGGCGATCAGGGGAGAGGACCGAGTAATCCTTAGGTCAGGGGCGAGGGAGGTCCCGATGAAAAAAATAAGAAACGGAAGGGGCCACGGAGTTAAAAAACCCTAGAGGCCAAACATAAGGAGGAGACCGGGCACCATGACGTTAAGGAGAAACTTTTTTCCGAAAAGCCTGGATGAAAAAAAAGTATTGCGGCGGGGGAAAAAAAACACGCGAAACAACCCCCCAATGAGAACTGAATTAACAACAATAAAAGGAAGTTGGACCAATAAGGAGCAGGTGACTACACTTGAAATGAAAAAAACTGGCCGAGCCGCGGGTAAGACGTCGGCAGGACAGAAAAAGGACGGAAAAACAACACCAGTGGGGGACCATTTTTAAAAGCAGGGGGACCCAAAGGGTGGCGGAGGGGGAAAAAGGGAAGGGCTTTGTCGTTCATCGACCCTCACAGTGAGGGTGCAGGGAGGCTAGGAAACAGGCTGGGGGAAAAAAAAAGTGGTTGATCGACTGAAGGGGGGGGGTCCTGAATAAAGAAAAAGAGGCCAGCAAGCAAAGAAAAAAAAACCGGGAAAGGGACCAAGCAGAAAAAGAAAATGACTCGGGAAAGTAAATTCGACACCTGCGAAGGGGATGCCCAGGAAGGACTGGAGGGAAAGGGAAAAGGGGGGGGGGAGGAGGTAGTGGAAGACCAAAAAGGAGGAGAGGAAAAAAAAAGGAAAAGAAATCCGGAAAAAAATTAAAGGGAAGAGGGCCAAATATATTTTAAGAAGAAAAAAAGGAGAAAAGATAAGTGTGTTTCAGAAAGCCACGAAGACGGCAAGAAAATGCCTTTCCCCTACCGACAGGGCGATGCGCTGGGAGAACGTTGCGCACAGGAAAAAGGGGAAAAAAAAAAAGAGAGGTCTGGGACCTTAGAAAATACAGCTAATAATCTACTGTTCATAAGGGAGATCGACGACAAAGGGGACATGCCTCGCCGAAAAAAAGGAAAAGGGGCCAGAAGCGCACCAAAAGGGGTTTACGAACATGGTAAGGAAGAAGGAGGAACAAGTCTGTCTCGGCAGACATCAATGTCGTGGAAAAGAAATAGGGGACAAGGAGGCCGGCGCCGGAAAAAAAATGGGGGCGGGAACTAGGGGTTCAAAAAATTCGAGGAAGGTGAATAAGGGGGGGGGGATACCAGGAAATGGCGGAAAACTTAAAAATAACGAGAAGAAGTTGACGGAAAAAAAGGGACCCTCTGTGGGGGGGGGTTTTCTATTAAAGAAGACAACGCTTGAAAAAAGGGGGGAAAAGGCTAGAAAAAAAAACCTAAACAGGGAGGAAAAGGAAACCCAAAGATTGATCACAAAGAAACCTTCAACACTCCTCCGAAAAAAATCGAGGGGATGACGAGAAAGGGGCCAATGGATGGCAAGGAGAACAGCGCTTAGAACAGGGGGGCCAGGGGAAAAGGGTCGAAAGGTGTCCCCATGTGGAAAAAAACAAAAAAAAAAAAAAAGAAAAAAAAGAGAGTCGCAGAAAATCGTCACTAAGAACCGAGAAAAAGGCTCAGAGGCAAGGACCAACTTTACTTGGGGCCGAATGCCTCAAAAGGGAAAAATTCCATCAAAGGGATATGAGCCTGGGGGAGGAAAAAAGCGACCAAATCAGGGGTTGGAAGACCCCCGACAGGGAAAACTCGCCTGAAAGGACATGCACGAGAAAAAAAAGAAGGTAAAAAGAAAAACCACAGAGAATCCCGCCAAGGGTTCAACGGGCACGGGAAGGTTCCAGTTTTTCAAAGGGGGAGACCGATTCAGGAAAAAAAAGGGGGAAAGGAAAAAACAACAAAAAGGGCAGGCCGGATGGACGGATCCACAAGAAAATGGTGAAGAATAAAAACGAATTCCCTATCTAAAAAGGCTTTTACGCAAATTTGGGGAAAAGGTCTGTATCATGGGGGGAACCTGAAGGAGAACTCACCGAAAAGAACCTCGGAGGAAAAAAAAAAAATTTGGGTGGGAAAAAGGAAAGTGGGAGGGACTAAAATTGGAAGATGCAACTCTCACCCGCCAGTGAGGAAGAGGCAACTGAGAGAAAAAAATGAGCAAGGAGGGAAGAAAAAGCGGCTCAATTCCCAGGGACACCGGAAGAGCATACGCGAAACGGAAAGGGGCGTTAAGGGCCAAAAAAACCATCGTAATCCTAGGGGTTGCAGGGCACCAGGAACGGGTCCGCACGGGAAGGAAAAAATCCTGGGGTGCGACAACGACGTGGGAAAAAGATAAGAGGAGCGTCTACTTTGAAAAGGGTCCACCAGCTCGGCGTCAACGTAAACAAAAAGAGGGACCGGGCTCCAAAGGCAAGAAAAAAAAAAAAAAAAGACATTAAGAAGGGGGGGAAGTCCTTAGGGATTCACGCGTTGGATCGACTGGAAAAAAGGAAAAATCGGGGGGGGGGAAGAGGGGAACGTTGGAAAAAAGAGGAAGGGTCAACATCAACTTAACTTGAAACGGGAGCTGCGAAAGGGCCGACGGGAACTCTATAGAAAACGTGGCGAGGAAATCGAGGGGGGGGTCACGCGTGGAGCCGGCAACTGCTGGTGAGGTCGGCGTCATCCTGGAAAAAAAAACAGAGAAGAGATTGGGGGCTGATAAAAAAAAACGCAAGGAATTTTTCAACAAGCTCGATAAGCTTGAGGGGGGAAGAACCTTGACGAGGGGATCGCGTAAACGATGTGAAGTGAAAAAAAAACTGCGACTTGGGAGGGAGATGATCCCTGAAAAGAAAATGTGAGTCAGAAAACTTGAAAAAAAAAAAAAAGTGCCGGAAAGACTTGGAGAAAAAGGCGTCCGAATCCAGGAAACCAAAGGGAAACCCGTAATCTCCTAGGGGGTTAAAAAAAACGGAGAAAGGGGGTGCAAAGACACAAGCAACCTCCTAAAAAGCTTGGGCCCGATAGGAAAATTGTGGCTGCCAAAACAACTTAGGGATTAGGAAGGGAGGGTTTCCAACTCTGGGGGTTCGAAATCGGGTTAAACACGAGGTGTTCGGAAGAAACGCGTTTGGGGAAGGGAAAAAAAAAAACTGAGGAACCAGGTGGGCTACATCTTATTGCGAACGGGGCCGCCCGTCGGGAAAAAAAAGGATAAAAAAAAAGAGGAAAAATGGGAGTTAGAGCACAATCCTCTCATGCTTTCGCTGTGCAAGTTTGAAGCACAGCCCAGGTGTCCACGGGAAGCAGAAAAAAAAACTGGTCAGCCACAACAAAAATGCCCCAGACGAACACACCATAAAGCCCCACTCTCTAAAGGCTCGTCCCGAAGAAAAGTCGCCCCTCAGGCCAAAGAGCACCGGCGATGGATGAAGGATTGCAAAGGAAACTTCGAGCACGCCTACTACCGCCCAAGAAAAAGTCCGCAACGCTGGAAAGCTTTGAAAAAAGCCCCAAAGAAGCGCCAAGAAAAAAAACTGCGGGAAAAGCTCCACAGTATTGGTAAAAACATCAGGTCGCAAAAAAGTAAGGATACCCTTAGTGCCGGTTCCTCCGCCATTTGACCAGGGTTTGCAGAGAGGGGTGAAGGGAAAAAAAAAGAAGCAAAAAAAACATAAGGCAAAAAGGAAGGAATACTGTCACCGAAAAAAGGAAGACATCGGACGCGGAAAGGATTGGGGTAGTGGGGGGGGCCGGCTGGGAAAAGAAGGACGCGCAGGAAAAGAAAGAGACGAAAAACGTTTTCACACCGTGCGCAATTGGAAAAGTGGCCACGCCCCACGAGTAAAAAACGGGGGCGAAACGGGAAAGGCAAAAAGAGGAATGGGTGTCAACACCAAGGGGGCCAGGAACCGTTTTGAGAAACCGCGTGCATTCATGGACGAAACCAAAAAAAGGCGAAGAACACGAACGCCATACCGGGTGCCTAAAAAATCATAAAAAAAATCTAGGGGGAAATTGGAATGCGAAAGACGGGTAGAGAAACAATGTGGGGGTAAAGAGCGAAATTCCCTGGGGTGGAAACCTGCCAAGAAAGGAAGGGGTGAAAAGAAAGGGGGGTCTGGGGGGGTCGGCCCTAATTTCTTTTAGGTCGAAAACGAGCAAGGAAACGCCGAAAACCGCGAAAAGGCCTTTCAGAGATTCGTCATAAAGTTGATGCGCGAAAGATCGTCCCTCGGTGGAGTGGGGGGGGGAGAAACAAGCCATAGAAGAGAAAAAGGGGAGGCGATTCATGGAAAAGAAGTGAATGGAACCGGGAAAAATCCTGAAAGAATGCCGCTCTATGGGGGGGGACAGAGGGCTCGTTGGGGGGTGGAATGGTGGAGCTGTCGGGAGGGGGGCAAGCAGTTTCTTTTTAAGAGAAAAAAGGGGAAAACCGTAGCCACGGGTCTCAAGGACCATGGCGAGACTAAGCGCGGGGAGGGGTCCCATGAGCAGCAACGCACAGTAAGTTTTCCTTTGGAGGGAAAAAGGGAGGGAATCCAAGGGGAAAAAGGATGTCAGTGGATCGAATCGCGCAAGAAAGGTTCCACATGAAGGAACCTTACTTAAAGATTAAAATCGTGAGCCCAAGAAAAACGAAGCAAAGAAAAAGGGGGGACCATCCCAATTGTTGCGTTCCTGAAACCCAGATTTGGGGGGAAGGGTTAAAGTTGGGCGAAACTTGGAGGGGTCCCTAGTGGAAGCGATAAAAAGCCGCGGCCCTGTAAAACGGCAAGGGGTAACGAGGCGAACAGGAAAACGGAAAGGGGCCGAAGGTCAACAAATGATTATAGGTTTTTTTCGAAGGGGAAAGGCAGGGAAGGCAAACAAAGGACCCAGGGTTAAGCACCACTGAAAAAAGCCAGCGGGGGGGGGGAGCGCTCTTTCGTAGCCAACCAAAGTCAGGAAAAAGAAACCCAAAATGTCTAGAAATTTGAAAAATTTTTCCGAAGGGAAAAAACGACCTCGGGGAAGAGCAAGGGGGGGGAAAAAACTTCTCGGGGAGTGGGGCAACAGGGTAAAAGGGAACAACCCCAGCCAATCCAAGGTTTGCGCTTCAAGGAAAAGCGCGACCAGGCGAGGAAAAGGAAAAATGGTCATTGGAAAAGTAAACCCTGCCTAGATAAGCCCCCTCGCGAATTGAGGCGGGAACGAAAGGACACAGAAGGGTCCGACAAGGGGGAAAGCAAGATACAAAGACGCAGTCCTCCGCCTGTAGGGGACGGGATGCAAAGCACTTCCTATAAAAAAGAGCCCCCTCAGGAAACCACCTAAAATAATAGGGGGGGCCGCCTTCCTGGGGTTCCTGAAATATATGGGGGGATTGGGGGCCGAAAGAAATCCAAACCACAGGAGGGAGGCCGGAAACTTCCCTTTCGCGACCAAAACTCATCTTTCCCGCCAAGAAACAAAAAGAAGGAGGGCCTAAAGGGGGCGGGGAACTTACGGGGTAACGTCGCGAAAAAACAAAGAGAAGGTCCGGGAAAAAAAAACGCAACCGCGGGGAGTGCGCTCATGCACACAGGGGCATTCGAATCCAAACAAGGTCTTGTGACCCAGGAAAACAAAAGGAGAGGGGGCTAAGAAAAAGTTTCTACCAAACCTACAAAGAGAACTCGGCCACAAGGGGGTACGCGCCTGAAGAAACGGCGCGGAGCTGGAAAGGGAACTGAAGGGTGACCTGGGGAGAAACGAGAAACAAGGAGCTACAGGCCTTCCATAATAAAAAGATTGTAATATGCCTTAACCTTATTCACAAAGGAAGGAAATGAGGCGCGGAAGCTGTGAAAAGGAGGGATACAAAGCGAGAGAGTCCTCCCTTATAGACATTGGGGACGGCTACATTGAAGGGAAAAACGTTACGGAAGATTAAAAGACCAAAAAATGGCCAGCAAGGGCGAAAGAAAAACGCTGTGACCTACCAGGGTGCCAAAGAGCACCCAATACTATTAGGGGGGAAAACTGACGAAGCCCTCCTCAAAAGAAACCGAAAGGGAGGTGCACTAGGACGGGCCTGACCGGGGGGGGGACGTGAAGCATCTCAGAAGCGGAGTCCATTGTGACGATGATGAGCTAGGGAGACGGGAACACAACTAAAAGCCTTATTCCTGAAAAAGTGATTCCAGAGGAAGCCACGTCCAATAAATTGCAAGAAGGGGATACCTGGGACCATCAGATAGCAAAGAAAAAAGGTCGGGCAAAAGACAAGGGAAAAACAGTACCCTCATTTCCGGTGGAAAGGGGTGGACTCTTCAGAAAAAAAAAGGAAAAGGGGTTGGAAAAAGGAAGAAGGAAGACATAAAAAAAAAACTATACGAAAGCCAGGCAGGGATTTGGGGAGGGCCCTCGCTCTTCAATCCTTATCCCAAAAAGAACCGATTCACGCCCAGCCGAAAGGAAAAAAAAAGGGGGAAAGAAGGGGAGGGCACAGAAGAGGGGAAAAATGAAAATAACGCTAAAAAAACGGGAAACGATTACTCATCAGTAGAGAGCTTTCGGGGAGGCCCGTTCCCCGGGTTTGTAAGGAAATATGCAAGAAGGCCCGGAACCAGGGGAAGGGTTACAGGACAAAAAAATTGGAGGCAGCTCTAAAGGGAATCCCTCTCGAAAGACAAGGGGGAATTGCAAAAAAAAAAAAATATCGAGCAAAA
>Ga0179593_1361411_pt1 | contig 10390 bp, 14 predicted proteins | sample CZODoug2_1_08_16_FD_185931 | JGI IMG/M metagenome (GOLD analysis project Ga0179593, IMG submission 185931) | Vadose zone soil fungal communities from Angelo Coast Range Reserve, California, USA - CZODoug2_1_08_16fungal (PacBio error correction) | ecosystem: Environmental > Terrestrial > Soil >...
CCATGACAAACGAGGAAAGATGGGTCATGTGGGAAACAATGAGGGAAAATAGGGGGAGAGCAAGGAGTTGAGCAAAAGTCGAGAACGGATGGGAAAAACTGAGAACAACATCTCTCAGAAAGGAATATGAAGAGGCACCGAACCCGGAAGAGCACATAAAGGGGACCATGGTGCAATGGAAATGGAGGGAAGGAAGAGAAGGGGAAAAAAGAAAAAAGAGTGCAACATTCTCAAATTGAAAACGGACAACGATAGGGAAGGACCCAAATGAAAAAGAATGAGTGCCACCGGGAGAAACGTTTGCAACAAAAGACCTGTGGGACAAGGCAAGGTTTTTGACAGAGGGGGAAAAAGATATGCAAGAAGATGGCGGAAATCTGGCGAGGCCAGACCAGAAAAAGAAAAAAGGAGGGGGAGGAGCGAGAAAAGAAGGTGTCTCTCAAAAAACGACTACTCCGTTGCAGCACGCGGAAAAGATGCGCATGGGAAAAGATGATCGTCGCAACTCCGACAAGGGCACCTTCTTGGTGGTGCAAAAGAAAAAAAGAAAGATCAACAAAATAAGGAGGAGGGTGGGGGTGTTTGGGGGTCGTACTGTGTCGAGCGGGGAGAAGGGGGACAAGTGGGGCGGGGGAGGAGAAGAGAAGACAGGGTTCGACCCACACGGGATTGAAGGAAAACACTATATAACATGATGCGGGGGTTCACAGGGAACACTAGGGGGGAGGGCTCCACGAGCGCGCCATCATGGAAGGACTCGAAGAAGAAAAAAAAGGCAAGTGGGTTCATCCTTCGGAGAAGGAACGTGGAAAGCAAAAAGTGACGTAAGCCGTGCCACCAGCCGGAAGGAGCACAAGGGGGAAAAGTTGGAAGGAGTAACCCTGGAGAAGACAGAGCTCTTGGAAAGTGTTCAACAAGAAACCAGTTTTAAGAGGGGAGGGTGCCATGAAGGGAGGAAAACTGTACCGAAGAGAATAGGACGCTGACAGAGCGTGGGTCAGTACCAAAGCCTATAAACAGCGTTGGATCTCCAACAGACTCGCCCGCGAACGGGAGAGGGGAGAGAACCTGGAGAGAATTAAGCTGCATGAAAAATTGGCGGCAAGGGCAACTGGGAGGGACGCTTGGGAAAAATGGGGATTATAATACGGAGCATGGCAGGAAGGATAGAGGGAGCGAAATCGGGAAGGGTACAGAAAAAAACACCCAAACTCAGTAGTGAGAAAAATAAAGCAAAAACCTACGTTGGGTACCAGGGGCCAAGAGAGGCAAAGTGGTGTCATAAGCGGAGGCCGGGGGAATAGAAGGGATTCGGCAGGAAAGCTTTGGGACGAGGGGGGGGGCAGGGTCGAAAATACGAAAAAGAAAAATCACGAATCTGAAACGTCCGAAGACTTTGAAAGGAGGAAAAATAAAGTACGAAGTGGGAAGGAAAGGCACGTGGAAGATGAACGCGAGTGAGCTGGGGGGGATAAGGGCGGAGTAAGGGAAATGACGCTCCCCGATCAGTCGAAAAAGTTTTGAAAGAAAACAAAGAAAAGTCCGTGAGGACACGAATCTTTCTTAATACTGCCAGGCGGAAAGCGAGGATCGGGGTGTAAGTCCTTTGGATATGCGGGGGGAGATAGGGGGAGTTACGCTAAATGCTAACTGTAAAGTGTGGGGAAAGAAGCACGTGGTTCCAGGCAATTTGTTTACAACGGAGGAGGAACGCTTTCACGGGGGAGAGGAGGGGGACGAAAACCATGGAAACGGAGGGAAAGGGAAGAAAAAAAGGGGCAAGAAACGGTGAGGGGACTGGGAACCTAAGACAGGGGAGGAAAATGAGAATATCGCCGCAGAAGGCAAGGAGAGGGGAAAAAGTGTCTAGTGGGGGAAAGGCAACAGAGAAGCGAAAATATGGCGCTCTCAATAACAATAAAAAAGGGTCCTAGAAGAGAGACACCGGGAGGGAGGGTTGAAATAGATAATGTAACAATCACGGACAGGTGTGGGCGGAAAAAAGGCTAAAGGACTGGGAAAAAACCCTCTAGGGAAATGCTAGGGGAAAAAAAGTCAAGATTGCACTTGAAGAAAAAGCAAAATCCGAAGTCAAGGATACGGGCGGCTGACACCCTAGTAAATGGCTGTCATAACAAAAAAAGGTCGACCAGCTAAATGTAGGGGCAGGAGCGCCTTTTGGCGTTCAGATATAAGGAAGAAAAAGCGGCGGGGAAAAAAAAAGTCATCAAGCAAAAGTGAGCTTCCGGGGAGGGAAAGTTCGGTAAAAGCAACGCTAAGGACGGAGCACAAAACCCAACACGGAGGAAAAATAAACAAGGGGACTACTAAATGAGGTTGGACGAAACAAAAAAGCTAAAGCACCTGACATAAATAATCGGAAAAGAGTGATAGTAGACAAGGAGGGAGGAGAATGACTAATCGAAAAAGAAAAATAAGATAGGACGGCTGATTGAGAAGGGGGGGGGGGGGGGGCAGGAGATGCATCCCGAAAGCAGGGAACAACGATGGAGAGCTGACGCAAAGGGGGGACTTGGGAAAAACAGAGGGATAAAAATTTCGGAAAAGGGTCTTGAAAAGAATATTCAGAAAAGCTGCTCACAACGCGTAGGGGGATGCGACGAGAGATTTTTTGGGCAGAAGCAGTCCGTCTGAAGACTAGCACGAAGGGACCTCAAAAGAAGGGGGGAAAAAAGCAAGAAGAAGAGTAAAGCTTGTGACTCTGGAAAGAGAGGAGAGCAGCCTCCGGAAATAGATCAAAACCGATGCTTCAATCGGGTTCGATGAAAGGAGAAGCCTCCTGCGACTGGGAAAAGGAGAGAGGACTAGTGGACAAGTAGGACCGGGGGCAACTATCACGAATTTCGAACGATAAGGGCAAGAGGAAAGTGGGGAGGGTTGGGCGGCAGCGCGTACCATTCAAACTGACATCCAAGGGAAGCATTCACTACCGGGAAAACACAGGGGGTAACAAAGACATTTTGGCAGAAGAAGATAGGCTAACAAATCCGAAAATAAAGGGGACGAAAGGTTGGGGAGAAGACAAAGGCCTCAGGGTTCCTCGCCCACTATACGACTTCGGAGGAGGGGAGGGATTAGGAAAAGAGAATAAGAAACTGGAACAACTCAGGGCTGACAAATAAGGGTTCGCAAATAGAGGTTTCAAAAAATGGCATCGCCGGACCAAAGTTGAAGGGAAATTTCTGCGAGTGCGAACCCTCACTCCTCTGTAAACGTAGTCGGCCTGGGCGCATGTGGTAATAGAACGGCTAAAAATAGCGCCATTGGGAGAGGAACAAACTCAGACGTGCCCGAAAAGAGAAATGTGTGGAGTACCAACTCGAATGCGGACAAAATTGGTCAAGAAATCGGGAAACGATAGTTTTCCCTCCAGCAATTGAAGCACCATGTGGGGACTGCCACCCCCCCCCCCCCCCACACCCAGCGCTCATGCTTACTTCACAGAAAAAAGAAAGGGCAAGCATGTGGCCGCAACCCCAGTTCCTGGAAGGAGGGAAAAGAAATGCCGTGACCAGGTAAGTTAGCGAAAAACCATAATAGTCGAAAACTTAAGCTCCACAATCTCAGATTTGGAAAGATATAAGCAAACTTCCGGTTAAAAGAAACGGGAATTTGTGAAAGAAACTTGCGCACTGACACCGATCGGTCGCGCAAAAGGAAGACGAGAAGAACAAAGAGAAAATTCGAAGGAGAAGGCACGGGGGACGGGACAAAGAAAGAGAAGAAAGGGGAAGGAAAAGCTTCTACGGAAGGGACCATGACGGGGAAGAGATGGATGTTAGACCTCAATCCGCTCCAAGCTGGCTCTCAGGGAGACCCGTAGAGGAAACAAGAGCGGGAGGGAAAAAAGGGAGACGGAACCAGCTACAAAGAACAAGAGGGCGAGGAGAGGGAAAGAAACGGTACATCTCCGCATTCTGAAAACAGCATGCATAATGAGACCATGGCGCGAGGAGAGAAAACATGAAAGCTAAACGGAAGGGGGACCTGCAGGGATTACACAGGAAGGGTAAAAGGGGAACAGGAAAAAGAGATATCTGAAAATTTCGCGGGGAGGTGGGTGCGCTTAACCTGGAAAAATCGGATTTAAATGGTTACAAAGAAGGAAAGCTTAACACCGACAGCCTACTTAAGGTACATGTATCTAGGGGAACCATCCGCTGCACAAGGAACTGGTCGTGTTTTGAAATGAGAACAGATCGCGAAGGTAGGAAAAGTTGCGAGATGGAAATGAGAAACGTTTGGGGGCACGGGAGGAAGGCCGGACGTCAAGATTGGAGTAGAAGGCATCGAAGACGGGGCAGTGCAATTCGCTGAGGTCCGCGAAGAGCCATGCTGGGAGGAAAATGGCAAGCCCCAGATGTTCAAGGGAAACAATCAAGCACATATCCTCGGGAGAAAGAAAGGGGAGCAAAAAAAAAGCACGCCGTTCTCGAAAAAGGAAACACGAGGGAGCCCCGCTAGACAAATAAACAAGGATCGAAATGGTGGGAGTGCTTCCGGGAGACGGGGGAACCAAATCGTGGGGAGGAGGGGATGGGGACTACGGAATGGGAAAGGCCTACAAAAAAAGACGGAGAAACGAAGTCGATTAGGAAAATAAAAAGAAGTGGGAGGGAGAAAACCAGCCTCTTCGATTCAGGTTTGCTGGGGGGAGCTCCAGGCCCACATCTCAACGAAAACGGGGACAACAAAAAAATTGCATCTTTTGGACACCGGGGAGGCGGGCCAATAAACGAAACGAAGGAAGTACCTTTGAGGGGCAACGAACGGGGGAGGTACAGGAAGGTTAGAAAAGTCGTCGAAATGCTCAAAGGCTTAAAATGGAGCGAAGCCTCAAGTCAGTGCGAAAAGTGAACGTGAGGGCAGAGGGTTGAGGTGCCGGAGTCATCTTCATGGAGAAAATTGTGGAAACAGCGTTGACCTCACAGCGTTCCATCGAGACAAAAAGATCTAAAGGGGGAATAATAGAAGATAGATCCATTGGCATGAATGTAACACACAATCCTCCCTAAAAAACTCTAGGAAATTGGGGATGAGTGCTCTCAACCAAGGGAGAAGAGGAAAGGAAAAGAAAACAGTAGAAAAGATGAGGGGGAAGTCGATGCAGGGGTAAGGGTGAAAAGTGAGTTTATCCGCTGTGCGCTAAGGAACGAGGATGGGGGACCAAGAGGAAGGCAAACGATCCTCCGCCAAAGATTATACCTTCAAACTGCAAAGAAGGTCAAAGCACCGACACGTTTCCATCTCACTGGATGAGGAAGGGCCGCGAAGTTTCGACACTATGGAAATTCAAGCCGGGGAAAAAGCTATTCACGAATAAGGAAACCGAGGCCTGAAGGAGGTCACCGTTGCTCAAAAAGGTGACCCTCCAAGGGGAAAGGCTTAACGCTTTTTTGGGCGACTTACAAGAAGGGGGAAGGTGGGGCCTGCATCAGAAAAAAGAGAAATAGAAAAAGAAAACGTCCAAGCTACATAGATAATAGAGTTGCGCGAAGATTACGACGATAAAACCATGACGGAGGAAACGCACAATAACGAAAAGAGTTGGTTCAAGAAATCCACCGGAGGAAACAAAAAATTTCGATAGGGGGGTACGTACGGGGCGAGCGGTCTTCAGTACAGCCGTGATCATGGCCTCCGAGGAACGCAATAGGGTTTCTCAAACAGGACCTTACGAAACCAGCGATAGGAAGAAAAGCGGGAGGGTGACTGGGAACAAGGGGGGAGGACCAGCGAAAGAAAAAAAACCACAGACTAAGAGAAGGCCAGAATAGGAAGCAATTGATCGAAGAAAAAGGGCATCCTTTCCGTACGGAAAGCAAAGGGGAAATTCAAATTCTCCGGGGAAGAGGAGAAATCTGGATAGATTTCGCTTTGGTGTATCATGGAAAAAAAAGAAAAGAGGTGCATGGAGGGTGGGCTAGAGAGTAACCTTAATGACAAAACTTGGGCGTAGGAAAATCAAGCTGCTGACGAATAGCGCTTGGAACCGGAAACATCTAGTCACGTTTGAAGCCGGAAACCATCTCTCCCAAATAACGGAAGAGAGTCGGGTACTCTATAAGCGGTAAAGACACGGTCAGCAATTTCTGGCAGAAAAAATGCGTGGTCCTGGGGATGCCAGATGGGGGGTCGCGCAATGGGAGTTGTAAGTTAGGGTCTATATCCAGAGCAAGGGCGACTTAAAAAAAAAGGTCTGGAGAAGAATCTTGTATGGAGGACATTCGACTCGGATCGACAAAAAAAATGGGACAGGTTCCGACGGCTGAACTGAACGTGTTTTGAAAAAAATCAAAGAATGAATATACAGGGGGGGAGAAGAGCAGAGCAGCTTTGGAAGAGGGAGATGGTGCAAATAAGAAGGACGAGAGGAACAAAAAGCTTAACAGTCCGAGAAATTTGAATGCGTAAGAACGTAAAGGGTTTAGGTGGGCCAGGGCAAGCTCGACGGCTACTGGGCGAGGTGTCCCTCGTTCGAAGAAGTCTGAGCGAACGGAAGGAAGTAAGAAAAGGGAAAATAACCGAATAGATACACGGGCACGTAAGGTAAGGACCCTTCGGCAAGAGGAAAGGGGGGGATCACGGGTGTGGGGGAAGAAAATAGCTATCGGCGTTGACGCTACTACCGGAATATGGCGACCTAACGAAATAAGGGGGACAAAACAGGAAACTCGTGGCACATGTCTGATGTAAAATGGAAGCTGAGAGGAAACGCGAGGAAAAAAAAGATATCAACCGGACTGGGACCGCAGCAGTTGAAGATTGGAGAAAGAAACGCCGCACGTACGGTTATTCAGGGGGTAGCACAAAGGTTCTCGGGGTGAAAGGCAACGGAGGTGTCTAGGAGCACAAGGAGGAGAAGACGGGGGAGAGAGTACGAAATCTGCAAAAAAGAAGAGCTAAAGGAGGGAGGGGGGTTGAACAAGAGCGCATAAATTACAAAACACATGCAGTTGGTCTCGGGAGCCATCAGTGAAAAAGAGAGTGACGGGAATGTCAGAAAAAAAGGGGAACTGAGCTGAGGAGTAAAAAAAATCCCCCGCAAACACCGAGTTCGATAGGCGGACTAAACAGATGACGTGCTGATGAGACCTGTCCGAAAACATTCCATTCTTGGGGCGACTTTGAGGTCGACAGAAAAGAGGGGAGGCTCTGCCAAACGGCGCGAAGGACATCCAGTTTTTTTACACAAAGGGAGTGAAAGAGAAAAGAGTCAGGAAAGAAGAAGACGAGGAAAGTAAACAGAGCGCAAACGTCAATATTCCCTCCGCGATAAAACATGACTTGCTCAGAGGCCCAAAGTCTAAAACGCAAAGGCAACAACGACTTCTCAGATGGGGGCGCCCCGGAGGGAAGGGCACATCGAACCCAATGAAAGAGGTTTCTAATTGGGGATCCTGAAAGATCGGCCCGAGTCGAACGAGCCGCTTCTTCAGGGAGGGTGGAAAACGTATTTTGGGAGGAGAAATTGGACGAGAGTCTTCCAAAAGGAAAAGAAGAAAAAGAGAGAGAGACAAAACAGCGATAGGGAAAAGGGAGATTTTGGAGGCATAAGAAAGGACCTCAAAATACGTTTTGAACCAATCAAAGAAAACAAAGAGGTTTCAGACCTCGGGAAGAAGCGCGGGATGCATCCTCCTGAGTAAAAAGACGCACGAAGAAGCTTAAAGGGAAGAAGTACATTATAAAGGAATCTTGCACCTTATAGAAAGAAATCGGGTCTACAACGGGCAGGGTACGGAGCCTTGGACTGCAAGATGCAATTCGCTCCTCACAAGGAGCATCTGAGAAAAGTTGAGACACTGGAGCCAGAGGGCCAAAAAGACTATTCAAGGCAAAGGAAGGCACAAGAAAGGCACAAAGGGGATGGGAGGAGGACGCATAGAGCATAAAGAGCCGATAGTCAAAAGACAATACTCTCTGCCAAAAGGGACTGGTCGAACCTGGGTGGAGACACGTACTCAGGGGCAGGCAAGCAAGAAGAAGCTAAGCGAGGGTGGGCCGGATTTACAACAAGAAGATCAAAAACTCTTATGACCAAAATGACTTCAAAAAATAGTGGTTAAAAACTGGACATGGCGGCCGCCAAACTGCCTGTGGAGGGGGAGAGGAGATTCAGAGAGAAAACTCAATAAAAAAAAACGGTAGGCAAAGGGGGGCAGGTGTATGATGACATATCGAACGGGACAAGACGATTGACCCTAGGAGGGCCCGTCACAAGAGAACAGTGTCGCTTAAAAAATAGAACGTGACGCCTTGCGCGAGAAGGTGCAATCTGAAGAAAATGTCGTCGGGGGACAGAAAAACACAAAGAAGGGAAAACCGGGTTGAGGGCGCGGTAAGATACATCAAGGGAAAAAGGGATGAACGAGGGCCTCCTCCTGTGTAAAAACCAGTGATGTAACACGTTATAGGCGCAAAATGCCGTTCAGGCAGGGAGCGCAAAGAAAGAAAGAAGGATCCAAAACGGGGAGTCGCCACAAAGAGAAGGGGTCAGGAAGGGAAGAGAAAATAGGACGTGGGCATAAGAAACGTGTTGTAAAACACGGAGGGAGCTTTAAAACAGTCAGGAACAGAGGACTACCGCGAAGAAGAAAAACAGCAGAACGAGGCCGTCTGAAAGGCGGAAAGCGGCCCTAAAAGGCGTACGGCTTTACAGAAAGAAAAACGGGACTAAAGGGTAAGGACGGATATCAGGGGAGATAAGGGGAACCTCCATCCCGATTCAAGTGGAAGAGGAAAAGCCAGTTGGGCAGGGAAAAAGTTCACATGTTAGACAGGATAGCCAGAAAGATGAAAAAATTGGGACAGCAAATAAGGAGGGACCAGCAAGACCGTATAGGGTGTCAGGAGATAGAGGGGACTGTACAGCTCCAGATTCTCTCAGCCATGTTATATTCCCATTGAGCGATATAAGGAAGAATTGGGGACCAATCGCAGGGGGAGTGCAGTGTTAGCTCAGACAGGATGACGCCGAGGTAAGCGGGAGGAATTGAAAAGCTCGTCTCCCATCAGGGTGCGAGATGGGGCGCGGATCAACGAGGGATAGGGGAGGGGACAGGAAAGACGTATTCTCGGCAACGCAGGTGGTTTAAAAAAAAGGAAGGGGAATGAAAGCAGAAAGAAAGAACAGAGGGGAAGGTCGTGGGGGAGGAGGAAAGAGGGAGAAGACAGATGCTCGATGAAATGCGGAAGTCGGTTGGACAAAACGGATGGCAGGCAAGGGGAAAGAGAGGGGCACTGGGAGAGAAAAGGAAAAAAAAAAGGGGCAGTGCCCGCGCTGTGGTCGAAGAAAAGCCGGCATCCCAGAGTAGACAAAAAGTCAGAAAAAGGGAGAGGACCCCTGTGGGAAGACGCTGACGTGATCCAGATAAAAAGAAAAGCAGTAGCCCCCGCAACAAGAAAAGGGGGGGAAATGTGTGATTTTGACGCCAGAAGGAAGGGCACCACGAGGTTGTGTTGGAAAGAGACGGTCAGGACGGAGAGAAGCAACGAGAGTCCGAGTCTAAAGGGATCTCTGCAAAACGTCTTCGATGATACTAGGGAGATCCGATGCGCCATCTCAACTGCAATATCTGGGTTAATCAAATCAAACTGTACACCAGTGACCGGGGAAAACGTGGAGAAAAAACTAGAAGGGCTGTGAAGGCAGTTGGAAACAGGGAGAAAGTCACGAAAAGTAAGAAAGAGAGTCGTAAAAGTCTGCGGGGCCTTACTCATTCAGTGCGGGAAGAGTGCTATTATGTCTTCGGGGCGAGGTCATCATCAAGGGGAGGATATGGTTCAGCAATGGGGAAAGAACATGACTTCGAGAAGGGTAAAAAGAAATGTCAGGTACTGTACGAATTAAAATGGCAAAAAGTGTAACCAACATCCCCATATTCGCTCTAGTAGTTAGAGAAATCCAACACACAGGGGGGGAAAAGAGAGAGAATCTGTCCATAGAGAATGATGAGAGTTGAGCAAGATTCAGGGAAAGGGAGAAAACGAGTATGTGGAAAGGGAGGTTTCTCCGCGTAGAAGAAGCAAACATCCGCGGTGAGCAAACAGTCCGCCTCCTAGAGGAAAAGGCTAACGCATTGACCATCGCAATCCCGTTCACAGAGAGAAGGGGAACGCAAAAAAGGGGAAACGCATTAGGTCGGAGAAATTCTCAACATTTGACAAACCAACTTAAAGGTCAAGAGGGAAAACTAAACGAAATAAAACACAGCGGGTGTCACCGTGGCAAAATTTGCCCAAAAAAACATGTTCAAAAGCTGCCACTTTTGATGATTACCCACAGGGAAGATGGAGAGAGGGAGCACGCGAAAGATCAAACGAAAATCAGGAGTTGCTATCCACTACAGTGAGCTGTGAAAAAAAG
>Ga0179593_1390677_pt1 | contig 10390 bp, 12 predicted proteins | sample CZODoug2_1_08_16_FD_185931 | JGI IMG/M metagenome (GOLD analysis project Ga0179593, IMG submission 185931) | Vadose zone soil fungal communities from Angelo Coast Range Reserve, California, USA - CZODoug2_1_08_16fungal (PacBio error correction) | ecosystem: Environmental > Terrestrial > Soil >...
TAAGTACAAACCTCCGCCATTGGGTCCCGAGCGGACAATTAACAAAGTGGGGATGGAGAACAGGGAGGGCATTAGCCTAAGTGTTGTGAAGGTGGACCACCGGGGAACGCCTGTTGGGGAGAATCGGTGGAAAAAAGGGAAGAAGAACCGGTCAAAAAAAAAAAAAAAAAAAAAAAGACCCGGGGAAATCCATTATGTTTGACAAAGAATACGGGGGTAGATGACGCGTTGAAAAAGAGAAAACAGGGGGCCTTCAAGGGGGGCTCCGAGAATTTATCGAACTAGAGGGTTTTCAGGGGATCGGAGAAGGTCCAGGGGTGGACGGGCCTTCCAGCAATTGAGGACGAAAGAACAAAAACAACAAAGGGGATCCAAGAATGGCATAGGATCAAGATTGGGGATGTCATCAACAGGATGGAGAATTGAACAGATGAAAATAGTAAAGGAAGGGTTTAGTGATCAAAAAAGGAGTATGGCCTCGCGTTTGGGCAGATAGACCCGACCTTGAGAGAAAAGGCTGAAAAAGCAGGGAAAGGGACGGAAACTTCCAGCAAAGAGAGATTGGGTAGAAAGGCACGAAGAGGAAAAAGCTTGAGAAAAGAAGGGTTAAAGAGGGAAGGGCCGTGACAATCGAGCGTTAGAGGGAATAAACTGGAAAACGTGGATAGATGCAAAGAGCGGGTAGGGGTGAGAAGGACTACGGTCAACTGGAGGATGGGGTGGGCACCTTGGCTTACCCAAAGAACAGGTGGTAAAAATCTGAACCGAAATATCAAGGCACGGGCAAAAGAGCTAAAAAAAAAAGACCAGGGTAAATCGGTGTGGGATGAACGAGAAATCCCAGTGGTGGAAACACCCAAAATGTCGGTGTCCCTGTGTCCGGGGGAGGCGTAAATTAAAGGGGGGTCAAAAAAAAGCGTAAGACAGCACGGGGGGTTGACTTTGGGGTGTTTAAAAAAACAAAGAATTCGAAAAGACGGAGAACCGGGAAACGGCTAGGTGGAAAAAAAAAAGGGGGGGGTCGGACTTGGGAAGCCGAAAGGCTCCACAAAGTGGAAGTCAAAGGCCCGAAAGGAGGTGAGGGTTGAACGGGAGCACAACTTTCAAAAGAGGGCCGCGACGGGGTCAAAAACCATTGCATCTTGGGGATGAAAAGTAGAGGGGGGGGGGGATAAAGGGAAACAAAAAAAAGGGTCGTCGATGCGGAAAGGGAACTAGCCGTAGTTTGCGCGCCCACATACCAGTTAGAATCAATTTCAAGGTGGAAATCGTAAGAATAATAGCATAGACAGGGGGGACCAGCTACGCAAAAAACCATTCCTTCAGAACCCGGTTACTTACAAAGGGTTCGACGACAGATAGTGGATAAACCGAAGCTCGGGTTGTTGGTTCATAGGTGACGAAGCAGGCGAGGGATCTAAAAGATTCAACAAAAAAAAAACAAAAAGGAGGGAAGGAAGAAAGAGGCCTAGCAAACTGGAATAAAGATGCACCAAAAAACGATCGGGGTTTTCTAAATACTCGACTGAGAGAACCACGTAAAAGAAGAAAAGGGGGAAGAGAGGCAATTGGTCTACCAAATTCAACTAACGACGTATGTAAACTGAGATACAATGATCGCCGAGGCGAAGCAAGGGGGAAGAGGAATCTGCCAGGTAAAAGGAAACGGGCTCTTACCTGCGAAAAACAAATAAAGAGCGGGGAATGAAACAGAGAGAAAAAGGTTTGGTACGTCGAATGAAAAAAAGGAACAACGAACGAGAAAAAAAAAAAAAAAGTAAAAGTAGAAAGGGGGATAAGTTGGTATAAGAGACGTTGACCCGAAGAAATCTTAATCAATCACAACTGAAAAGTCTAAAAGAAAGTAGAAAAGTACGTGAAAAACTGCAAAACCCAAATTGTCTCTGACCACCCGAAAAAAACAAAAAGCCTGTGTAGGAAAGCTTGAACAAGGAAAGAAACAATGGGACTCACCGTGAACGTACGACTAGTTCAATGTGACACACCGGAAGCATGGGGATAAACGGTTCAAAGGCGCCTATGACGGATGGGCCGGACACAAAAAAAAAGAGGAAAAGGCAAAGGAAAAAAAAAAACCATCCACCCAGAGACAAAAAACGAAGAAAACGCTTCAGCAGCAGAACAAAAGGTGTAAAGATTGTTTTTCACCCGCAAATGGACAAGAAGACTCAACATGAAAAAAAGTCATGACCGGAACGGGTTCCTGGAATAAAACCGATGCCAAACGAAGTTTCAGAGAAGTAAAAATATAGAAAAAGGTTCAGGGGGGGGTTTGTACGAAAAAAAACACAAAATTAGGGGGGGGGGGGGGCAAGGAGGGTCACCCTGCGCAAAAGCCGAGGCGACCCATCCGTCAGTACGATCGGACGTACGGACGTTGGGTCAGGACCTAGGAGGCAACCCTCTCTGGGGAGCGAAGAAAGAAGGCGTGGGGACGGAAAAGGCGCTTGCAGGGCAGCGAAAGTGGAGACGCATTTTCGGAGCGGATACCAGAAGTCTATGAGGAGGACCAGACCGCAGCACGAAATGACCATAGCGCCGGACTGGGACGGCGTAAAGTCGGCGAAAGGTGGCTGACAAGACAGGAATACTCTCTATCATCACCCAGCCTGGAAGAGGCAGAAGGACAAAGGGGGCAAAGAAGGGGATTAGACAAGAGATCGAAGGGAAAAAAGTAACCGAACTGGGTGGACCACGAAGGCCTAAAAAAAAAACAGGAGAAAAGTGCTTGGGAAATAAGACACTTCTCGATCAGAAAAACGGACGTTGGTAATACCGGACGCGCAATAAAGTTAAAGGAAAAAAGTAAAAAAAAGAAAAAAAGGGCCAAAAGGGCGACGACCAGCGTCAAAAAGAAATGAAAAGGGGTTTATGGGGAAGCAACGCCGAAGCGAACACAAGAGAGGAAGTACAAGAGGGGGAAGACCAGGCAAAGTACCAACTGGGGTCACTATCGAAACCAACAAATTGCGGGGCAGAGGGCAAAGAAAATCAAAAAAAGACGGCGGGGAAAATGGGAAAACATGCTCAAAAATCATCGGTAGGGGATCGACCCAAGGAGGAGGAAAAAAACCTATCTCAAAAAAAAAAAAACAAACGTATGAGAGTGACAAGAATATTACGACGGTGCAAAAAAATACTACTTCATCTCACTTGGGGATGCCTAATGTTACCGTCAGTGGAAAAAGAAAAACGGAAGGTACAAGTGACAACAACGGCCACCACAGACATGTTGTGGGGGTCATACAACGGGGATCGGGGCCGGGAAAAAAAACATGCCCCTGGAACTTGGTAGCTCAAAACTGGACTCGGGCGGACAGCGCAAAGGGGCCACGCTACCACTGGCCTTTCCGTGGCGAAGTAGTAGAAGGTGAAAAAAATGAAAGAGAAAGGCTTCGGATCGGAGGTGGGGACGGGCTCAACAATCAAGGGGCTAAGCAAAAAAAGAGCGGGCCCAGTTTGGCTGCATACCAATTAGAGGATAGGAAGGGGGGGGTGACAAAATCACTGCCGAAAACGGTCAGGTTGGGCCAAGAGGACGGTGGTGATGATAAGAAGAGGGGGAACGGAAAGTGGTGGATAGTATAGAGCCAGTCAACCCTATAGGGGCGGGAGAAGATCAAGGTGGGGTCTGTACTTCCCTCCAGACTCTGTGTTGGTAAGGAAAGTAGGTAAATCAAACGTAACTCGGTGGGGATCCTTGAAAAAAACAAATTTCACAGGCGGTAGGCTTCTTTGTACATTCGGGAAAAAGTTGAACATGGAAAGGATCTTGAAGCGTCCTTGGGTATGAGACAAATTCAGGATGGGGGGGATCGGCTTTGTTTTGAGGCGGGGGAGGTACAGCCAACCTGGGGCAAGTAACCCCCTCACAAAAATCGCAACGGGTAAACCCTCAGAGCGGCCAGTGGTGTTAAAGAGGTCCGATGATTAGGGACCTCGCAGTGTGGGGTTTTCTACACGGGGTAGTCCTTTGGTAGCCGCGGAAAACAGAGGTGTGGGGCGCCACCCGAAAAGGAGACCTGGTGGGAACCGTGGGTGCAAATCAATAGTTACTACGGAACGTGCGTAGATTTGAAAATTTTGAGAAGAGGGGGGTCAGCCAAGGGGGGGAAAAGCAGGCCCCGCCACCGGAAAGTAAACGAATTTGGTCTGTTGACGGGGCACGCTGTGCTTCATCGGGGGTCGACACCAAAGAGAAAACGGGGAGAAGACTTTGTGTGAAAAAGCAGGCATATGGGTTGGGTTAGAAGTGGCAGAGCTGTCGTCCCGTTACAGGGAAAACCGGAATTCAGAAAAAGCGGGCGTGCGCATCTAAGGGCTCAGAAAGAGGAGGTACCAAATGTCTCAGACAGACGCAGTGAGACAGACCGCAACTGCAAAAAAAATGTGCTGTCGGGGCAACAGGGACGACGGGCATGAAATACTATTAATTTAACTTTTGTGAAAAGGGGTTGTTCGACGAAATCGAGGCGAAACAAAGAAGGTCGTCGTTTGGGGGGGGGTGTCACATCCGGTGACTTGTTACGGAAAGGGAGTGACTCAAGATCAAAAACAAAACACTCTTAGAAAATAGAAAAGATGACTTATCGAAAAGGACGAGTCTCACCCTATGGCAAAAACAACAACGGAAACGTGGGTGAAACCGAAATCATCCTGCCTGGGCGAAAACAATGTGGAAAGTACTTCGAATAAAAGGGTGGCAAATCTGAGGGACCCGGGCAGAAGAAGATCGTCGAAGCGTGGGGGGGGGAAGAGGGCTCGAAACAACGAATATGCCGCGCAAAAAAAAAAAAAGCCGCTGACATTTAAAAGGGAAGGGCAAAGCCCTCTACGTACAAAAACAATCAAGTAAAAAAATGGAGACAAACCAACGTCGGAAAGGGCGTGGCAAAAAACAAAATGTAACATCCATAAAAAAAGCTCGACAAAAAAAAACAAAAAAAAAGGGGGGGGGGACTGAGAGGTGAAAGAGAAGAAGAAACCGTCCAAAAAAAACAAGAAGTAGATTGGGAGCAGTCGAAATGCCGCAACCGCCTCAAATACGGAAACCAGTACGAAGAGAGAAGTCAGATTGACCGGGGGAAAAACTTCGAAACCCGAGGACGCTTACGGCGGGACTCACCAAACTGGTTTACTCTCATAACAAGGACAGAAGGACTACATCGGGGTGGACAACCTGCAAGGTATCTGGAAAGAATACTAGCACGGCCGCCCACAGGATGGCCCCACTGCCGCGGGGGAAGGGATGGCACTGGAAAAAATGCGGGATTGAGCAAGTAAACAACCAAACTCCTCAACAGGGGAACCAGAAAGAGCCTCGTAAAAGTGGTAACAAAACCAAAAAAAAAAATAAGGTGATTGGGGTACAGAGTGGAATTAAACGGAAAATTCCATTAAAACCAGAAAAAAATTAGCTCACGAGGAAACGAGTTTTCACCAGCAGGCAATTCTACAGTCATAAGTTGCTTGGAAGGCTAAACAACATTCCTCTCTCCGACTCGAACGAAAAAAGGGAAAGGAGGGTGTCGAAAACTAGACCAAAAAAATCACAAAAACAGAAAATAACCGGCGAGTCACAAGTCAACCGCTGTAGTACAAATCAAGGGGACCAAAACGGGGGGGAAAATGGGAGGGGAACACAAGGGAATCGAAACTACGAGAAACCACGAATTACGCCCAGAAAGAGGTGGGGGAAGCAAGAACTTCTCGGACAAACGCGGTGAAGAGGCAGGGGCCTCCCTTATAAGAAACTGCCAAAGAAAGACAAAAAGGGGTGGTTAAAAAGGAGGTGGGGGCAGCACAGGAAAAAAAAAAAGCTAAAAAAAAAAAAACGAGAAAGGTAAGGACTGAACATAGGGAGCAAAAGGACCAGGGGGCGTGGACACACCTTATCCGGGGAATAAAAAAGGAATTAAACGACAAAAACCAACCAAGGTAAGGCACACCGGGGGGCAAAGTAAAGAAGCCTCTCGTAACAAGGCCGCACGAGGAAATGGTAAGACAGGGGTTGGAACAATGGGCGGAGCAAGTGAGTACTCTCAGCAAACAACAAAAAAAAAAAAATGGGGGAGGAAGGGAAAAAAAAGAAAAAGAATAGATGAATGGAACTCGAAAAATTGGCTCCTAATAGTCAACAGTCACTGTGCCTTGATTGCGAACAGGTCGGGGAAGGGACCTAAAGGGATGTCGGGGGGGCGGAGGGAAGACATGGTGGGGGGGGGGGGGGGGGGGCTACACGATGAATCACCTTGACGACGCCTGGGCATCACGATGGGGGAACCGCGAGTTGGGGGGAGTGAGGCGTTTGGGGAACAACGAGTAAAACAAAAGGGGGGCCTTCTGTTAGGAGAAAACAGTTAGAGGAGCAGCAACGACGAAACGCGTGTTTTCATCGGAAGGTACTCATGCACAGCCTGGCGTTCGCAAGCCCCATCTAACGGCCCCAGGGTTGATAAGCCTAATTTCGAGGGGGGGTGCAAGGGACAGCAAACGAGGCACCAGGTTGGGTGCAACATACCCAGAGGGGTGATGAAAAAAGAGTAACAGGTGGGTGATCGTCGTTTGGGCAAAAGAGGAAAAAAAAAGCCAGGGTCAACCGTGACACCTCGCGGAGGGGAGGGGGAGGGCTAGCAAGAAAAAAAAAGTGTGGGTACTGAAAAAGGACCAAGCAAGGGGAAGATTGGTAGAAAAGTCGGGGGGAAACTTTCGGAATACTGGGAGCGACAGGGGAAGGGCCATGCCGGCGCCACATGGAATTATTCCTATAAAGGTGGCCTGGAAAACAGTTGAAAAATCGAGGGAGGAGACGTAATGTGGTTCGAGGTCAGTTCCTGGGGGCAACATGGATCCTGGGATGTGTGTCCTGGGGCTGCCAGCCTTGGGGGGGGGGGACAAAAGGCATCACCCGAAGGGATCCTGAGAACCATCCATTCATAAACCGGTGGGAAAAATCGGGGTCTCTTAGGACGAAACAAAAGTCCCCAGCTTGGCGCAAAGGAAAGTGGGGAAAGGGTCCGCGCGTTGTAAACTTGTTGCGCGCAATGCGGAAGGGGGAGGTGCCAACGGACACGAGGACATGGGTTATCTCAGATCAGGGGAAAGGGAAATTCAAAAGGGGGGAGCAGGTTTTGTAAAAAGGGGGGGGAGGAAAACCGCTAGCAAAAACACAACTTCGGACATTGACAGAAGTCAGGGGGGGGAGGGGGGGGTTGGGAAAAATGGAAGGAATTGCAAGTCCGACCTCGGAAAGGAACAAAATGGGTCGAAAGCATGGGGGGGGGGATGAAAAAACACGAGTGGGTGTTTTAAAGTCCCGACGGGTGTACACAAACGTGACGGGTGAACTTAGGGAAGAAGATCGCGTGCCCGCACATAGGGGTCACGGAGAAGGACGAGGACAAAACTCCCAGCCGACGATAATCGATACACAATGGGCAAAAGAGATGGACCAAAGGCTTGGACAGTCTCCGTAATTTCGTGGGGGTCGGGAGAAGAGGGGTAGAAAAAAAAAAACCGATCTGCGTGTTTTGTTTGTGACCATAGGAGGTGGGAAGGGGAAGCAGGGGGCCATAAATAATAGAAGTCAACACCACAACGGGGGAGAAGGAAAAGGCGCGTACGAAAAGCCTCAGAACGGTCAAAAGAAAGTCACCAAAAACGATCAGGGGGGGGTCTCGATAGGAGACGACAAAATTAGTAAAACGGACAACTCTGCACAGTGATCGCGCATGTCTACGGCTGATCGTCCTAAGGTGGAAAACCGATAAGGGGGAAATCCATGCCTTTCTCGCACGGGGCCAAGGAGGAAACCTTGCCGGTTTCAGGACATCGTGACAGGGCTCGGGAAGGGAGAAAAAAACAGACGACTTTTACAAAAAACGCAACCCAGATAAGACAAGGGGTTTTCGGGGGGGAGGGGTATCCGGAAGAGGCGCACAAGGAAAAATCCACGAAAAAGGTAAGGCGTTGGTCAGCGTTCAAGTCCAAAAAACCTTATAAAAAAATAGGAGAACCAACGGAGAAAACGGTGAGACTGACCTCGGGAGGTCACACCAATCCAACCGTATTCAGTACTCAACCCACAAAGGGTTTAAAAATTTAATCGCGAACAATGAACTATTAATGCAATCTGGAGGGGGGAGGGGGGACTTATCGATAATGTGTCACGGGAATCCACTTACTACTTCAGGACTATGGATTATTTCCTGACACATGCTGGAAGCCAATGGGACCAAATCAGAAAGAATCCGATAAAGACGATCAAGGGGGAATCGATCGCTTTTTCAGAATTATTTACCAATCATTTGAAAAGAAATCGCCGGCAATGAACCGGAACGGAGACTCCCAGAGGGCCCGACGTTTTTAACTCACGACCCACTACAAGAGTCGGTGACTTTTTAGCAACCAAAAATCCGCAGACACGCCTCTACGAAGACGAAGAGTTGAACATATAGTTGCCAACCGACCTATAATACCTCTCGGATAAGCAAACGGGAAAGGGGGGGGGGGAAAAGCCAAAAAAGGGGGCATCAATGTTGTGTCGTCACTATCTGAGATCCGAGCCTTGTAAGGGAAAGAAGGGGCTGCAGAAAGAAGGCTGGGGATCAGCACGACTGAAGTCCCTAACTGCCGAAAAGGAGTAGGGGGAGGCGGAGATTAAGAAACTGAGGGTACGTAGACCAAATCAGGTCCCCAAGTTGGGTCAAAAAGTTTGGGTGGGGATCAAAAAAAGCGAAGCCCCTAACACGAAGAAAAGGAGGGGACCGTACATACTGGCATTGAGGTAAGCGCGATAAACGGATACCAACCAAAAATTGAACCCGGGCCGCGGAAACAAAGAACAGACAGACAAGGATCAGGACCCGACATGCTCAAGAAGAAATGGAAAAGCTTAAATATCGAGGAAAAGGGGGGAGAAAGGAATGCGTACAACACACACCCACCACACCCAAAAGAGCAACAAAAACACCGAGGGGGAGGAAAAGATAGATTCATCTCACGACAATGGGTGACGACCTGACCACTTCAAGCACGGCAACTTTGTTGATCAGCAGGTTCCTTAAAAGTTTAAGCATAGCAACTGGAGGGAGGGGGGACGCAGGACAAAAGGCCAAATGTTGGTGGGGCGAAGAGTGATCAAGGTCCCTTGCAAAAAAATGGGCTTCACGGGTTTAGGACGCCGACCGAGGGGTGGGTAAAGGAGAGCAGGGGGGGGCAGCAAACGCAGAAAAATTGGGGGGACTTCTTGTGGTAGTAAAGATAGGGAGAAAAAAAAAAAACGCCGCTAACAAGTGGACGGGGGGAGGGAGATCTCCTTGGTACTTTGAGAACAGAAGGTTTTCTGTCGAGCATCTCCCATGTTGAGGAAAAGCTGCTCAGGGGAGGGGAGGTTTGTGCGGAAACAAAAAACGTTCTTGCACAGGGGAACTTTGGCACTCTTGGGGACAGCATGTGTATGATAAGAATGGTCTCGGGGCGGGGGGGGGTGGGAGAGGAAGAAACACATCGTCGGAAGATCGACGGGGACTATCACGTCCTTTTTGGATCAAAAGCAAAATTAACAGAGAAGGGGAAGAAATTCGGGAACCTCGTACGCCCTCGGGGAAGAGAAGTTTCCGGACACAGGGGGAAGGCGAAGCAGTCACTGGTGTACATGCGAAAAAAATTAGGCGAGTCTCTGGTTGGTTAAGTCGTGAGTGGATCGGACTTGTGTTTGTCCTGGGGGAGGTCACAGACCCGGGGGGGGACCAAGGCCCCGCCGAGATAGGCAAGTACAGGAAGAGGTTGGGGCATGAACTCTCTTGGACGAACATCCGCCGTTGGCAAATGAAGGGTAAGGGAAGGTTTTGTGTCAGGGGAAAAAGGGGGAAACAGCATTGTCGGGACATCCGAACGGGGGGGGGTGGTGGGGGGGGGAAATTTCAAGACCGGAAGGGGCCGGGAAGGTCCACATGGAAAGGGGCGGGATTGAGTAATTTGTCGGGTAACGGATTCACCACAGTCATTCACGACTCTAGGTTGAATGGGGGTGGGAAAAAAGGGGAATTGGTCTCGTCAGGGGAAGAAGTAAGTAAAAAGGTCGGGAATTTGGGGTTTGTGAACCGGGATGTGTGGTTGGTGGAAATCCGAGCGAGTTCGACGGACACAGGAATTCAAGACGGACTGGGAGAAATGCCTAGGTGGCAACAGCTCGTTGCAAACACATCGAGGGTACTAGAGCTGTTAGACATGGCCCAACTCGAACCGGCACAAAAAAGTGTTTCGACAGGACTTTCACATGTTTGTGAGTCAATCGGATACCACAACCGAGACCCGAACGGGGGGTTGGGGTTAATGCCAAGGGGGTGGTGGGGAAAGAGATTTGCGG
>Ga0179593_1392396_pt1 | contig 10390 bp, 15 predicted proteins | sample CZODoug2_1_08_16_FD_185931 | JGI IMG/M metagenome (GOLD analysis project Ga0179593, IMG submission 185931) | Vadose zone soil fungal communities from Angelo Coast Range Reserve, California, USA - CZODoug2_1_08_16fungal (PacBio error correction) | ecosystem: Environmental > Terrestrial > Soil >...
TTGGAAAAATGTAAAACGATTGTAAACCGGAGGTTTTCTAAAGAAGGGAAAATTTGTTTTCCAAAATATGCTCTAAGGAAACACTACTATATGGCCGGTTGCCGAAATGAAAAGTGTAGAAATAATCGGGTCGAACGCAAGCGCTACGGGGAAAGGGTCGCCGGGACGAAGAGCCGCATCTTCCTTAGGGCCGCTGGGGGTCATGAAGGGTCGAGAGAGGAAACAAGAGTAGAAAAGTGCCGGGGAGAAACTACCTGCGAAGGGGCGTTTATTTTTAGTCATCTTCCCACGGGAGACCTTTAACATAACTTCCTGCTCGAGCATCATTCGAAGGGCTGGACACCTCTTAAACACTCCTGTAGGGGGAAGTTATTATTAATTGACCGATCGCGTGGGGACTTGGCGACCTCTTGGATCGTGAGGAGCATATCTGAGAAGCACCGCACAGAAAAGGATATTTCCAACAGCACGACTCAGCTTCGCCTTATAGGGAGTTCACACGCGTATATGGGGTTGGTGAAAGAACCACACGGACCAGTGGGGGGGGGGGGACTTTTATTAGATGGCTAGAATGGGAAAAGGGAGTGTAAGGGCTATTTGTGCATCCAACTGGCGACTGGGGGGAAGCGTTGGGGGGCTCGGTAACTAAGAGGCGTGAATTTATGGGGGGGTAGGGGTGGAATGGCGTGGCGCTACCCGATGACCTCCGAAGACCACAGCCCATGTACTTGGAGTCAGCGCGAACCGAATTCGCAACACGCGTGGCTCGGGCATACCAATGCGAATGGGACTTTTGGATTGATCGCGGTGGTGAGAATTGTGAAACCGAGCCCATGTCTGGGGGGATGTCTCCACACCGGTCATTCCAACGGTAACTGTAAACGAGAAACAATCAATTTAGGTTTTGGAAATGGGGGAGCCCGATCCACCAGGCATCACTACGGGGCGTTACGTCTGGAACGTGTTATTTGGGGGGGACCGGCTTGGCGGAGGTAAGGGGGCGGGAAGAATATGGTCAAAAGGGAAATTCATGCATATTAGCGTACGCTAGTGGGAGCTCAGCTTTGTAATTCAGAAGTAAGCAGGTAGATTACTAGCAAAAGTACCCGTGCTCAACTAGGAAGACAGAGACTACTCTTAAACTACGAGGAAGTTGAGAGTGCCTAATGTATCTCACGCCTGATGTGACTTGGGGCGAAGAATGTAAAAAAAACATCTAGATCGTAGGCACAGGGGGACGAGCCCGCGACCAAAAAAACGTATATAAGAGTTGGGACTATTTCGTTAAGAAGGGAACGGGGGGGACCACTCTAACAAACACTATTAGGTGAAATGAGATAGCTTCAGAGATCACAAAAGCGAGTCCCCCATCCATCGAGAAGGTTTGGTCTCGGGTCAACCCTCTGTCAGCGTTAGCTCGGAACTCCTTTGATTTAGCGGCATCCCATCTTGTAAAGGATTGTCTTCCGAGGCCGTGAAGAAGCGAACAACATTGGACTCTTGTAACCGATGGTTAAGTCCGCATGAGGACAAGGAGTTGGGGAACCAAACGTTAGAAGAAGGCGTAACTACCGGGCTACTCTTCGGCCTTTCCATAGCACATATCGGGCACGGATAAAAAAAGAAAGGGAACGTGGGAAAAAGGTCTTCGCTTTTTCCAGGACGAACGCAAAGAAGGTCCCAACGAAACTGGTAACGGAGGCAGCAGCAGTCTACAGACTAAAATCATCTGCGCACATCCAGTTCCAATACTTATGGGATGGGGGACAAAAGGGGCCAAGTACTTAAACTTGGAAACGGTTCCTTGCCGAGGCACAAATGGCGAGAATTACCCTTCTCCCACACGCGATGTCAAGTCTAAAAGCTATCAAATCTTCGTAGATCCTGGGCTGCGAGGCTTTCTAAAAAGTCATAAAACCTTCGAAAAAAAGTGCTTGTCGACCGGACCAGAACGGTGGGTAGCGCACCCCTGCAATTCAACAAGCAAGAATTGATGAGAAAGCCGATGGGGATTAGAAACGGCCAGCACCGTGCGTTAAAACGAGTAGTGCACGGAGTACGAACCTGGGGTTGGGAAAGCAGAGAAAAAGCTAATCCGGCCGAAAAATGGTTTCGGATTGGCTGGCTTATAAAGCGTGGTTGAACATCCATAGGACAAAGGGAACGTAGTAGGGTTTTTGGTCTACAGGGAGTGGTCAAGGGCGTGCATGTTGAGTAGCTAAGGGGAGCAAAGCTCAGATAATTAAGAATAAGGGAGGTATTGGAGGCCGGCAAAGCAATTGAGGGGGAGAGTTTACAGGTCTGGGCCATCCGGCTGGAACGTCCGGAGGAGAAATGGAAGAACGTTCAGGGGGAGCTGAACACGGCTCTTAAGAACCGGCAAGCGAGGAGATTGATTTAATTCCAAACAAGGGTGGAGGATGGGGTCGGGGTTGGGGGGAATTGTCAGACTACTATAAGTATTAGTAGGAAGGAGCCCGGAGTTATGCTCAACATACTAGGGGATCGCCGGATGATGTTGTGTGTGCTCAGAATCACGGAGGGGGAGGAAAGCGCAAGGAAACTGGCATAAAGGTAGTGGGGGGGGATGGGGCGCGCAGACCCGGGGAAAGTAAAGGAAGGTTCTACACTTCCCTACGGGGGGGGGGGGGGGGGGGGGGGGGGGGGGGGGAAAAAGCGTTGGTTCAAGAATCTAAGGGGAAAAAAGAGGGGGAAGGAAAGAGTATGTTGACCAATGAAAAGATTGGATAAAAACCAAATGACTAAAGGGGGGAGTAAAATCGGGGAAAAATTTTGGGGGAAAAGGAAGATGTGCTGCTACTTGAACAATGTACCGGTTGGGACAGTCTCTTCCTCAATAATTGAATGAATATACAACAAATAATCAAACTTCTTCAAAAAAAGAGAACGAACTTTCACGGGGGGAGAGAAGAAAAAATAATTACTCCATTAGCAAAGGCTAGAAGTATGTCGGACCAAGCTCGGACCAATCAGAGGGAACAAGGGGGCTGGTTGAGAGACCCGAAGAGGCACTACGTTGGATTTAGAAGGGAGGTCCATGGCGAAAAGGAAAAAACATGGTCACTCGGTAGCTGGGCCAAAACGGGGGGCCGAGCGTGGGGGGAGGGCCAAAAGGGAAACACAAGAAAATCACGGGCGGGAACGGATATATTCCCGTGGAAAGAGCGGGGGGTAGTTGGATCATGTCGGGGGAAGTGAAGAGGACGAAATGCAAAGCAGTCAAAACTCACGAGGAGATCATTGGGAACAAAGGAAAAACTCAGGAAGTCAAGAAGGTTATATGGGTTCCAAAAAAAAAGTCTAGGGGGGGGGTCTAGGTAACCAACTAAGAGTAAATGGGGAGGAAGTCTGGGGGGGGTTATGTGGAATAGCATAAAAAGGTTAAAGGGGTTCCGAGGGGGGGGGGAACGCTAAAAACAGAGGGGGTAGGGACCGGAGAGCGGCGGTTGGAAAAATTGATACGTGTTTGAAAAAAAAAAAAAATGGAGGGGGGCCTACCGGGAAAAACGAAAAAAAAAAAGACTTCGCACATCCACCCGGTGGCTAAGGGGGGAGGAAGCCGAGGGGACCGCAAGAGAAAAAAACGCTATCGATCCAGAGGCTGCAAAGGGGGGGAAGTAGGAAAGGGGGGGGGGGGGGAGATCTGGTGTGAGAAACAGGACGAAGGGCAACGATGGGGGGGGGGGGGGAATTCTACAAGACCTGAGGTCAGAGGTGGTGGGGGAAGAAGGAAATTCTAAATCAAAAATTTGATGGTTTGGGGGTTAAAGGTAGGGGGTGAAGGAAAGGATTAGCATCACCTGAAAGACTGGGCTTCTAGGGAGGGCGTAGGGGGCTTTGTACCTTTTGAAATGATTGGGGTTCCTGTGGGGAAAAAGGTCTGAAAAAAAAAGGGATGAAGAAAGAATGGAGGGTCAAATGTCCCGGGGGACGTTGCATAGATTCAAGGAGCTAAGCCGCAGGATCATGGATTTAGGAGGGTAAATTAGGGAAAGAAGAGGGGAGTAAAAACGTTTCGAACGGGAGTCCCACCTCCCTGGTCAATCATCTCCTACCCGAGGGGGGTCAGACTTCTCTATCTTCATGCATTTCCTTTGCCGGCGTTTCTCTGATGTCAAGGTCAGAACGGAAAACCAGGGGGAAATGGATCTTTGGGAAGACACGCAGAGAAAAAACCCGAAAATGCGGAAAAAATCGGGGAGCTGCAGAAGAAAAGCAAAGACTTTCGCATAGTTTGTGCTCGAATTGGGGGGGGGTACTCCGCGGTGAGCTCTAGAGAAAAAAAAACAGGAGTAAGGAAAAATAAGAATAAGCCGTACCGGACGTAAAGTAAAAAACTGTAAAAAAAAAAAATACGAGGGGAGAGAAGGTGGCGCCTGAAAATCGAAGCCGGTGAAGGGAAGATCAGCAATCCTTTGGTTGATGACACGCAAAATCACTTGAAGGATTTTATACCGAGGCCAGGAAGAATCGCCCGGAGAGAGCAAGGAAAGGAGAAAAACGGGGGAAAAAGGGGCTGGTGGGAGGGCAGATTGAGTGGCAGTGTGGGGTAGAAATCGAAAAGGGGAAAGAAAGCGGGGGGTTCGGTGGAGGAACTGGGAAAGTCGGTCCTGTCCATAGCATAGCGGAGGAGGGAAGGAAATAGCTGCAGAGGAAAATTTAGACAGTCTGACAGTTGGCAAACCCAGGGGAAAAAAAAGAAACGGAACACGACAAGAAAAGCAGCAGAAGTAATAAATGACGGGGTATAAGGGAAAAAAAATCAGGTGCAATACCTTAATTGGGTGGGGCGAACTGTAAGTAATGAACCCCGGTACGATGTACTTGAGGTGAAAGGGAACTCCTGGGGGGGACCTAAAGGCGGACCTGTACTCTACCAAAAAAGGGGAGAAATCAATGACGGAAAAAAACTAACATCGAATAAATATCTGGAGAAACTCCCGTGATGAGGGCGGTAGGACCAAATTTGGGGTTAGAACTCGGTCGGGATGGAAACGTGAGGGGGTAGCGCACCACCGAATTAAAACTTCCCTCTTATGAAAGGAGGCCGCGGGGGCAACCTGAACGAAAAGAGAGGGATCTTAGGAAGGGGACCTATTCAAAATGAATTGTGGGGTCACATTGGCTAGCATAATGAAGGGTTAAGTTACCAGCCAAAAATTTAAAAAGGTCTTGGGAAAAGTGGCAACCCGGAAACGTAGGTTGTTCAAGCCACTAAAGAAACCTGTACTTAGGGTGCAAAGTAGACCGATTTAGGTGCCGTGGAGGGGGGTGGAGTTAGGAAGAAGTTCAGTGGAACCTCTCCAGAATACTGCCTAACGAAAGTGAATTGGAAAAAGAGGAAGGGGCAATCACGGGGGATGGTTTCAAGGAGGTTTCCGAGGAAAAGGGGGGATGTCGGAAAGGAAAGCTCTCAAAATTGAATCGGGTCCAGGGTCTGACCCGGTAGAGGAAAGAAAAGAAAAGCGCTTAAATGTCTGGTGAAATAAAAAAAGCCGCAAAAGGGGACTAATATTGGTCCCTTCAGGGGGGGAAAAGAACATAATGAAAGGACTATAGTGAAGGAAACGATGAGTCGGCATAAACGTAGTGGAGCTTGGGGGAAGAGAAGGGAGGAATTGGTTGGAAGCCTCAACTGGGCACAAAGGTACGAGGGAAGTTGAATTCGCGCCTACAAAGGAGGAAAAAAGAGGAAGATGGGGGAGAAAACCTGAAAAGGTACGTTTTTAAAATCAAGGTCAAATTTGTCGAAACAAAAGGAGTGGGAAAGAGATGGGGCGGGACAAAAAGGAAAAAAAGGAGGGATGTTACCAAATTCAGGTTAGGTTAAAAAAAAAAAAAAAATCGTAGGGTGGGGAGAAGGGAGGATAAACGAACAACAAGACTTAACCCTCCGTTGAAGGGGGTGTCGGTAAAGAAAACCTCGATGCTCTCCCCAAAGGAAGGCTCATCTCTAAATTATTGGTGAGGGGGAGAAACTCTAAGACTTTCGTAGCTTCAGGGCCTCTTATTGAATTAATTTGTAGGGCAAAAGCTCGGGCCCATCAGTGACAACCCGGGGGGGGGAGGGGAAGCTAAACCCTAAAAAAACGATTCGATGGGCAACATGAAAGAAGAGGGGGGGCAACGTAACAACGGGCCTTTGAACATTGTCGAGGGGATACTATCGACATGTGCCTACATCGGGTTGGGGAGATTACTGAAAATAGCCTAACTTCTCAGGAAGGATTCAATTTCAACATCAGTTCCTTGGTAACAAAAAAGGGACTGGGGCTATAGAATAAACAGCAGGAAAAGAAACTCGGATATCAAGACAAAAAAAGTCATAAAGAAACCAAGAGGTTGGAAGGGCGGGACCACTCGTAGGGGCAGGCAAAAAACAGAATCCGGGACATTGTAGGCCGAAGTAGGTGTAAGGAGATGGGCAGAGGGCAGGGCAGGGTCGAAGGTGGGAAGTGGTAAAATCCTAACTAGGGCCAGCGGAGTTGTTCTGGGGGACATAAACGCGGCGGGTATCAGAAGGAGGGTTATCTTGATGTTTCAAGAAAAAACAAAAACCGGGAAAACGTCTCGCGAAAAAAGGGCGGGGAAAAAGAAACACAAAACGTTCTAAGGGTCTGCAAAATAACCTAATCTGACCAAGAGACAGCTCGCCATAGTTAGGGGAGGGTAACGTCATGGCCTTGGCTCGGTCTGGTGTTATTTGGACAACAGCTGGGAAAAAGGAGGGCAGATGCTCCACAATACTTACCTTAACTGGAAAGAGGGGGGGTAAGAATTTAAGCAACCGACAATTGAGGGGGAGTGGTTTTAGGATGGGGGTTCCCAGATGTGGGATCCAACGTACAATCAGGAAGAGGTCTTTGGTGGAGCTTTCTTTTCGGGAAACCGTGTGGCCTGGGTTTATGGGGTTCCTTTATTTTGCGGGAGGGGGGTCCTGGCAAAGAGGAATACGGGACTTGACCCCACTCAGAAAAACTGGAAAAGATGACCGGTTCTATGAGCCAATCTATCTATTCGATGGAAATGAAAAAGAGAGGTAGGCAAATTGTCTGGACTAGCAACTCCAAGGCTTAACATTGTGAACTAAAAAGAGAAATCCCGGGAAGCAGAACGGAAAAATAAAAAAGCAGTTTAAATATGACTGTATAGAATCCGTGAGATTCATTCCCATGAGGATTCCCAAAAAAGACATGCTAAGGGGGGGAAGAAAGGAGAGGGAAAAACAATTAGGACTCTCTCTTCCCATAGGAAAAAGAAAGGGGAGAAAAAAGGAAGAATCGAAGTATCTGATAAAGTCTGTGCAATATTAAAGGTGTTCCGAGGAAGACCGACGTCATAGGGCGAGAGCGCTCAACAAAACCTCAGGAGTACTTCCCCTCGAAGGGAGACTCGAGGACGTCGGGGAGTCGGTCACAACTGAAATCCCACTCCTCCTCAGATGTTAAGGGGGGGGGGGGGGTGTAAAGATTAGGGCCGTCCTAACAACCGATCCTTCGAGATCGTCGCAGGGGAAAAGAATTACAACTTCGTCTTCACGGAAAGGGAACGATGATGATCCGAAAGAAAGGACCTTGGGGTACCTTGGGGTATTCGGCGTTCGAAAAAGGGTCAGCATAACAAGGGAACATCGTAGGGTGTGGAGCGTAAGGAGACATTGCTAACGGAGTAAATATGCTAAGAGCTCTAGCAGAAAAAGGGGCAAGGCAATGGAACTTGTGCTCCTTGCCCCACCACCAGGAAAAAAGTGGTTACCAGGAAATAACTCCAATACGTGTCCCCGGCCCCGAAAAGAAGACGAAGCAGCTACTTTGACGGCGGGTGGAAAAGAACGAAGATGGGCCCACAGTTCCAAATAGGATGGTAAAAAAGGGTCCGTCTTTGCAAATTGAAGTAAAAAGAGGGGAATGACGGGAAAAACCGCTTGGAGGGGAACCCGGGGGCCTCTGGAGGAAGGACCCTTCTAAAAAAGCGATCATGACGGGACCGAAGGAAGAAAAGCTCGGGCAGGAGATCATTGGGGGGGGGGGGGGGGGGGGGGGGGGGGGGGGGGGGGGGGGATGAGATTCTTTCGAACTTCACGAGGAAAATGTTGGGGGGTTCAGGGGGGCGGGAACCGCAATTTGTACGGAGTCGGGGAGACTACCCATTAAAAAACGACAAGGAGGGAATACCTCCTGGAGGGAAGGGCCCCGAAACCACCTCTGTCTAGGGGGAAGGGGGGAAAAACAAGATCAATAAACTTTGAGGTCCCAGAATAGGCAAAAAAATAGCGGGATCGGGGCAATAAAATGGGGGGAATCTTATTCGGGTTGATCAGCCTAACGGGGTAACAAAGAAAGAGGCCTCAATTGGTCTTTCGTGTGGGCTCCTAAGGTGGTCCTGCGGAGGTGCTAGGAATCAGGATCAAAAAACACAAGCTCCAATTTCATGGAAAGGGAAACGCGAGAGGGGGGAATGGAAGGTCCGGAAGGGAAAAGTTTGGAAGCTGTTCAGGGAAGCAACGCTGGTCGGAACATGCCAAGCGAGAAATTCAAACTTTGCAGATGGTGCCGGGCCCGCACAGGATGAATCAAAGAAAAGAGGAGGCTTAGGGTAAGCACCTCAAAGGGTTTAGAAAGGAGGGGTAAAAGAGAGGGGGTGTCATACTTCTCATGAAGAGGGGTGGTGAAATTAAGGTGGGACAGGGGGAGGGAGTGGTCGATTGCCTCCTATGGAGGGGGGGGGAGAGAAGAAAAGGAAGGGAAGACGCGCCCGGCAACCTAATATTATTGCATGGCATCATCAAAGAAAAAAACATGAAATTATTGTACTTTCCCTTATGGGTAATCAATAGTGGTTCCCTTTGTCCGAAATCTCTAACACCCAAACGGAGAGGAGGCGAACAAAGGGAAAACGGGGGGAGGTTACCCATAGGGAAGGGTTCGAAGCACTCTTTAATAGGTTGTGGGTACGCTGAGAGGTAAATTGAACCCTCTATATGTTACCGGGGGGAAGGGCGAAATCGGCCAGCCGGCTACAAGAGTCTGGGGGCAGGGGAGTTAAGGGGGAAAGGACTACGAGAATCGCATCTTTAAAGAAAGGTCACATAGAAAAAGTATTCGTCCCTCTACTCACTCAGGGAACTGGGGTCATCAGAAGGAGGGGCAGCGAAAGTGTTGCGGGGATTTACAATAGCCGTGGGCAGGGGGGAAACGGGCGAACGGAATTTCTCAATAAATGGACGCGCAGGAGGGACAACACGAAAGTTGAAACTCTACCACCAGAAAGGGAGGCTGATCGATTCAATTTAAAACACCCTGAGCCGGGACTGTCTATGGGGAGGAAAATGGGGAGGTGTGAGAAGGGGAGAAAAACTCGAACTGCCCTCATTCAACACATCGGGATAAAAGTCCACACCGAAATCTCCACGAGTGTGTGTGAGCAAAGAGGGGGAAAAATAATGTTCTCAAGAAGAAACCGAAGAAGTACCATTTTCTTATATACTTTTGAAAAGGATATTTTCGAACAAAAAAGGGGAAAATAATTGATCGTTGGGCCATCAAAGAAACGACCGTGATATTTTCCGGGTCAAATGTGTAAGGAAAGGTTGATGGGTTCGTTTGGGGGGGGAGGGAGGGGGGGGACAAGAATTAAAGTCCGCAAAAGAGGGTTTCTGCGCGAACCCCCGGTGGAGAAGGGGGATTGAAGAGGAAAAGAAACCTGAATGATCATCCAACATTCGAAAGAAAAGGTGAGTGCGATGGGTCAGACAGAATGGGATAAGGGTGTGGCTTTCAGAAAATACAAAGGATGTAAAGGGGATCTGCTCACCTGAACGATTCAAGGCCAATAAGGTGTCCTGGGACCGCTCAAATAAATTTAATTCTGGGACCCGTTGTTAATCCAACGAGTCAGACAAGAGGGAAAAGGGCTTCTGGAGGTTAGCTGGGAGGGGCTTGTGACTTGGACGAGGTTTTTCTCGAGGCCGGGTCAAAAAAGAGGAGCATGAGGGTTCAATTTCCCGGGGGAACGTGCAGAATATTAAAAAAAAAAGGGCTAATCCAAAGAGCATCTGGGGGAAAGGAAAAGAAGAGTAAAGTAAAAATTGCGAAGAAAAAAAAGGGGGCTTAAACACAAAGTTTTAGAGGTCAACTCAAGGTGACAAAACGAAGACTACATACAAGCTAGATTTAAAAAGGGGGGAAGAAGGGAGTTCTTCCTGCCGCGGAAGACAAATTAACGGGTATTTGCCGGAGGAGGGAGGGGGAAAAAAAAGAAAAAGTAAGGAGGGGGAGGCCTTCACATCTCGAGAAGGCCGCGCCGCCCACTTATATTAATATCTTATTCGCGTGACTATTTTAGGGGGGGTGCTAAAGACGTACGAGAG
>Ga0179593_1405587_pt1 | contig 10390 bp, 8 predicted proteins | sample CZODoug2_1_08_16_FD_185931 | JGI IMG/M metagenome (GOLD analysis project Ga0179593, IMG submission 185931) | Vadose zone soil fungal communities from Angelo Coast Range Reserve, California, USA - CZODoug2_1_08_16fungal (PacBio error correction) | ecosystem: Environmental > Terrestrial > Soil >...
AGCTTACTGCGTCAAACTAGGGCGGGAAAAAGCCAATCTGGTCACAGTTTGCATAAGAGGAAGGGAGGGGAGGGGGAAGTGAGGAGGGAAAAATAGAGGGGGAGAGGTGCGGGAGAAACGGGGCAACGGAGTGCGGGGGGGGGAGGTAAGGGGGGGGGGAAAATAGAGGGAGAGGAGCAGGGGTAAGAAGAAGGAGGGTGGGGGATAAGGAGGGCAGAAGGGGGGGGAAGAGAAGGTAGAAGAGAGGAGAAGATAGGAATGGGGGGGAAAAACAGGGGAGCGAAGGGGGCGAAGGGGAGGGCGGTGGTGCTGTAGAAAGGGGTAATGTAGAAGAAGAGGATAAATTGGGGAGACACGTTGAGAGTAAAGTGAACTGTGGGTGGAAGAGGAAAAGAGATAGAAAGAGGATGGACGTGGAAAAAAGGAGATAAGAAGTGGGACGTAGAGAAAGTAAAGAGGCGGCTCACAGGCTGGGCTAGGTAAGGGAAGAAGGGAGGTGGTGAAGGGGAGGGGGTAGGAGGAGAGACGGGGAAGGAAAGAAGGTGAAGAGAACTGGGACAAATGAAGCAAAGGCATAAGGGGTAATGAGCTTGAAGAAAAAACGGAAACAGGGGGAAGAAGAGAGAGGAGGGAAGGGGGGGTTGCACGGGGGAAAACGACGGAACAGAAGGGATGGGGGAGGAGAAAATGGGGGGGGAAGGGGGCGTGGAAGGAAAGGTATGGGTGGGGAGAAAGGGCGAGCGTGGGGGAAGAGGTGTTGTGCACGGGGGGAGGTATGGGTGAGAAAGTGGGGGGGGGGAGGAGTAAGAGAAAGAGAGGTAGCAGCGTCATAGAGAGGGGGGGGAAAATCGAGGTTAAAGGGCGGGAAGAAGGAGATGGAGGCGAAGAAAAAGAGGGTGGGGAGGGAGAGAGGGAAGAACAGCACGTACAGGCAAAAAGTACAGGAGAAAGGGAGGGGTGGACTAGGGGAGAGCTGGATGGAATGGAGGGAAAGGGTGTGAGAGGAGGAGGAGGGGCGGGGGGGGGTGCAGGTAGGGGGAGGTGGGGGAAGAGGCGGGGAAGGGAACGACGGAAAAAAGGGGTTGTAGAAGGGGGAAGCTGAGGAGGGGAGGGGAAAGTGCGAGTAAGGGGTCGGGGTGGGGGGAGAGAGAGACATTGGAGAAGGAAGGGGGGGGGGGAGTAGGGGGTGTAAAGTAGACAGTCACAGTAAAGAAATTGAGATGGGACAACGAATGTTGCAGTGCGGGATCCCACAAAAGCTCCAAAAACTGCAACCATGCCGGCGGAGTCGGGAAGAAGGGTATCGGGGCGCCTCACACGGGTTGCCGTGAGAAAAGAATGACGAAGCTCAGGACACTAACGAGCGTATCTGCGCAGGTGCACCTAACGATTAAAGAGTCATCGAAGCAGGTGAGGAAGTTCTGTTTCCCAGGTCGTGAAATATAAAGGATAATGGTGTTCGAGTGGGAAGACTAGATAAAACCGCATTTTTGTAGAGGACTCGGCTGGGGAAGGACGGGAGTTATCGGCAGGATTGGCCTAGGCGGAAACGCGGCGAAAAAAAATGGGTGGAAGATCAAGAAGAAGCGGGAAGGTAAAAGGAAGCTTACAAGGGAGGAGACTCGGCAAAAAGAAGGCACAACGACGGGCGAAGCGCTTTCCGGATTGAGGGGGCGGAGGCAAGGTTCCGGACTGAAGAATGGAGGACGACCTTGGTAATAGGGGCAAGAAGGGCAAATCACAAGAAAAAAAAATCCTTTTGCGGGGCTGCACGGGAGGGGAAATCCCCAGAGAACAGAAAGGACCAAAAGGCTGATCTTAATTCAGGGGTGCGGTTCCTCATGCTCAGGGTAAAAGGACTTATAACATCTCTACTAGGGGGCCACAACACCAAAAAAAGAAAAAAACCCCAACTTTTGGGGGTGAGGCGTGACGGAAAACAAATCCGGAACCAGTAACTCCAACTGTCCGGAAAAACGTAAAGCACAAAAAAAGGTAATAGGAAGCCAGCATGAGTGTGGAACGGAAAGGTAATCTGCAAGGGACTAGTCATTCATTCCGAACCGCGTGCCACCATCGTGGGCGATGCCTAGAAGCAGGGAGAAAGAAAAAAAGCACCTATTACTTCCTTTCCCAGGCAGGATGATGTGGAAAAAAATGGAGAGAAAAAAAAAACCTGAACGGTGAAAGACCCCGGATAAACACCAATCACCTCACAGGAAAACGTCCAACATGAATAATTAGAGAGGTCGAAATGACCGGACAAAGTTAAACAAGGCGCAGGGAAATTACGGAGGGGATTTATATTGTGTTATCGTCAAGCCAGAAAGTTACTTGGAGCGGCTCCGCTAGCGTACAAGAGGAGAAGTAAGCTGCCATCCAACGACGTCGAAGGAGGGAAGGCCTGCCATAATGGGTTTCAAAAAGGATAGGGAGTGGAAAATACCAACCCCGAGACGAACGGAGAAAATAGACAGAGTACATGACCGGAGCAAGAAAGATGTGTCATGAATGGGCGGGAAAACGAAGGACCGGCGCTGGAACGGCATATGGTCATAATCCACTGGGGTTCAGCCCATACCAATCAGGAAGGGAAGCAAAAAAAACCCAGGAACCCAAAGACGCCGATCCGAATTGGAGACGCACAGGAAAGGTTCATGAGAACAGGGAAAGAAAGCAAGGACGAAAAAGGGGAGAAACACCCGTTGGAGGGAGACAAGAGGCGGCCAGGAATTTCCTGCTTCTTCATAAAAAGCGCAGTGAAAGGGGAAATACTGAATCTAACGTAACGGCCGAGAGGATGCAAAATAGAGAGAAGGCGTGGGGGAAACCCGGGTTCAAATAATCAACAGGTGCCGATAGTAAAGAAAGCAAACATCATCTCCGTTCTTCAGTCGTAGTGGGCGGAAAGATTTGGTGGAAAATCCAAACTCCATAGCAAGAAAAGGGAAAGGTCGACAAGAAGTAACCAAACGATCGGGCCGGAGAAAGGAACTCGCCATCGGGGAGGAGAAGAGACATAACGTCTGGTAGAGTCAAAAGAAAAAAAGGTTGTTAGGGCCGCAGCTTCGAGCAGGATCTTGTCAGGGAGCTGCGAGCGTTTTTTGAAGTCCTCGATACGCCGTGCAAGGACTTTTCCAACTATACGAATTTGTGGCAAGTTAAAAACGTCAGGGTGTAAGGGTCCACCCCGTAACTGATGGATACTATGCATCTGACCGTAGGGGGGGACGGAGAAGGCGGAATTGTCCGGATTGGATATTGTTGCAGCCAGTACAGGAGAAGCACCTTTTTTCTCCGCTTCGTAGTGGGCGACGTGATCCTTTCGGGCCGGAAAGGAAGTCCGCAAAATAAACAAGTTGTCGGAGACGAGTAAAAGGGGAAAATGTCAGAATGTCCAGGAGACTAGAGAGGACTGGTGGCTGTCAAGGCGTCAGATTGATCGTATCGAAGAGGGGGGGGACGCGAGGAAGCAACAATCCTCCAAGGCGAAGCCGGGGGAGGTCGTCGGGACGACAGAGAGTTGATGAGGAAGAGATCTCTGAAAAGGTATCACCAAAAAAAAGATCGAGCCTGTTCGTCGAAAGGAAGAACGACTCTTCTAGGTGAAGCACTACCTTTGAAGTAACAATCACCGGGTCTTGGAGAGAGGTTCCCCAAACTGACGAGCACTGTAGGAGCGGCTATTTGATCAAAAAAATCCGCCGAAAGCAGTCTATAGACTAAGCAGGGGAGGAGGGGGGGCCTGCCATCGGGGTAAAATCGAGTGGAAGGAACTGTCGGCCGGATAACAGTGAGAAAAGAAGAAACAGGGGAGAAAACGACCTTGAGAAGTAGCGTCCAGGCGGTTCGACGATGGGAAAAGTTGCAAGTGATGCTTGAAACTAGAGGCCCAGGTCACTCATGCGAACCCAGAGGGAACAGAGAAACGATATTACGATCTAAAAAAACCATTACTTGCGGGAAACAGCGCTCGGGAAAGTGAAGAAGGAATAAACACTAAGAAAACAACAAGGGGACGGGGGGATGGAAACCTCGCAGGCGTGCCGCTCGAGGAGCCATTGATTTCTTTCGATTATAACCCAGGGGCGGGGCGCCAAAAAGCTGAACGCGAAAATGGCCGTTAATGACAGGTTTCATGCCAATGCCGAATGAGCAAACAACTCAAGAAAAGAGGAGAGTAAAGAAAAGGGGATAGAGAAAGCAACAAAAGGAGATGAAGATAGTATTCCAAAGGAGCTTAAGATAGATCGTGCGGTGAGATCGTGGCTTCAAGACCGCATTGGTGGAAACGGAAAAAAGACAAGGCCAGAGAAAGGAAATGGGTTCGCGGCAACGGACGACATCAACGAAAGACCAGAAAGCCACGAAGGAAAGGGGGACATATCACCGGCGAGGGTTTGCTTAGTAATGCGGAGCCCGGATTTTCAAGAAAAATGTGATGACGCATTCAATCATTTGGGCCGTCAAGCAAGGAAAGGAATCTGAAAAAAAGGAAACGTGCCGGGTCAAGGAGGGGAGAGAGCGGAGGGAGTTTCCTAGCCTGAAACTAAACTTACGCATGACTACGAAGATTTCTGACGATGGAAAGGGGGCTCAAGGGGACGGGAGGCGCCAAGGGGCAGGGAAAGGGGGCGGACTATGGCCAACGCGCGAAGAAAGGAAAGGAACCTAAGAGAGGGATGGAGGTAGAGGGTCAGATCAGGGGTCAAATGGACGAGACACGCGCGGAACAGGTGCATCAGAAGTGAGGGGGGGCAAAGGCGCAAATACCGACAGGTGTGGTTACTTGAACAGGTACGATTACACAGAGAATCTAGAGGCGTCGAAAAAAGGCGAAAAAACCGCTCATACAGGATGTTATTAAAGGAAGACGGAAGGGGGGTCATAAAAGCCGCTTGGCAGAGAAAAAAGAGGACATCTCCAACAGGCACACAGGGAGATCGTGGAGTGATCAAGTACCACGAGAGAATCCGATCAGAGAAAAAGAGAGATCAGCAAAATCCATTCTACTGCTAAGCACGAACCGGACATGCGACTAGGAAGACGGTTTACCAGATTACTACCAACTTCGTCGGTCGGTACGAAAAGCAGCATAAAAAGGAAGTCTAATAAAAAAGGAAAAAAGGAGAAAGAAGGGGGGAGGGAAACAATAACACCTACTGCATTCATTCCGGAAAATAAGAATTCCAAAATACGGTCAGATACATGGAGAAAACAATAAGGTAAGGTCGTGGCGGCCACAAAGTTAAAAACACAAAAATGGGGGGGAGAGTAGAGGGGGTGAAACGCGCACAATCAAGAAAAAGCGCTCGCCATCCGCAACAGATCTTGGGAAATCACCAGCGCACGAAAAAGGAAACAATGGCAGCCTCAATGGACCTGCATAAAAAGGGGGAGGGGGGAAAAGACCCGATGGCGATTGTGGGAATTGCCGGAGAGCCCGATAGTGGCGATCGCGAAAGGATGTTGAGATCTATGTGACTGTCGCTCGCAGGAAAACAAAAAGCTGGGCTCCCAACAAGATCTTAAAGGATCTGAATGAGGGAGTTGGGAGAAAACGAACACCACAGATCCTATTATCACTGGCCTGACCGGCCTGGACCAAAGAGAGAAAAAAAAGGAAAAAACCGGAATATCTGGAGCGACTAGGCAAAGAGGCATGAGTATATACCAAGAACACAAAACTTTCTTAAAAGGCGCTCTGGTGGACCGCCTTTGGACAGGAAAGGAAACTAATCGGACGGGGGGGGGTGGCAAGGGGGAGGGATGTCTTAGTGGTATCTCTTGAAAACGTCGTGACCGCATTCAGGAGGATGCAATTCGGACTTGACGAAAGCTTTTGAAACTGGTGAAGGGTTGGCAGGCGTAACCTGATTGGGGTCAGATGAAAGGGACACGCTTATAAACAGACAAGGAAAACCGGTAACAAAGCCAGGAAATACGTGACCGCAAATCCCCGGCAACAACGGGGGAGGAGGGAGCGGTACTGTTGAAGAAGGAGCGGGAGAATAATAGGGGGGGGGTATTCACTCAGACATTCACAATTTTTCTCCCAAGCGGGATGCAGGAGCGGAGCAGACTAGAGACGTCTGAGTGGGGCCGAAGGGTAGATTCAGAGAAAGAAAGGGGTCAAGAGATGCCAGAAAAACGACCAAAAAGGATCGCCTGAGAGAGAAAAAAAACGAGAAGGGCGTAGAAAGTGCTCGTGGAGGGGCGAAGTCTGAGGGCGACTATAGCATTCGTAACGGTTGGCCGGGTCTGGCCTTGGGAGGGGGGAAGTGGCGGTGATCTTGAAGACTTAAAGTCAAAGTCAGCGAGGAGATAATGAGAGTTTAAGTCGAGCCTGCCGTGCAAAAAAGCCCCGGTAAGTACTCGGTGAGGTCTTAGTACTTGAACGGCATAAAACAAAAACAACCCTGCCGCGACGCTAAAAGGGGAGCCGGAATTCATGAGCAGGAATCGAAGAAGAAAAGGGAAGGGGAAAAACATCCGTGCTCTGAGGGGTGCTGTGGAGGGACCAGGGGTGTGTGGGTCAGCTGTTCAAAAAAAAAAGAACGTGAAGAAAGGGAGCAGAAGAACCCGGAATCCGAACCGGTAGTATTGGTGATCCGCGCGTAGGGCTCAAAGCGGAGGACCCGGCAAAAACCGCCCTTGAAAGGACCTGAAACTCAGTCTCCGAGAGGCGAGGGAGCGCAATAGAAAGATCAGGGCCAAAGACGACAACGTTATTGTTGAACCTCAGACATGATGGCGGACCTGACCGCAAAGAAGGTGACACAAGGGAGCAAGCTGCGAGGCCGGAAGACCGGGGAAGACGCCAAATCCGAAAGTGAACGATGAGGGGGGAAAACGTAGTTGGGGAAAGGAGACCCGCGCTGGACCTCATTGGAAGAGTGGGGAAAAAGGACTCCTTCGAAAAATCAGAAGAGGAGAACAGTTCGGAAGAAGGAAGGTCCGCCTGATCATACGATTAAATCAACACTCAGCCGATCCCTAGGAAAAACAGGACCTTCGAGTCGTATCAAATAGAAAGAGAGCTTCCAGGAAAGAAGAAAGCAAGGGATGGCGAACTGGACACGAAAACATAAAAAGTTTTCTAGCTCGCTGGTAATCGTAGGGGGAAGGAGAGATACTAGCTAGAGAAGGTGGCAGATTATTCGCGGAGGGACATTGACCCGGAAAAGGAAAAAGTAGCAAAGAAAAAAACCGAAAGGCATGGTCCATTTAAGAGACCGAGGATGGCGTCCAGCAACAAACAACCCCCGAAAAATGAGGGGTGAAACCCTAAATTGTGGGTATCGAAGGGAACGCGACCAAATTGGGTGAACGAATAGTGCTAAGAAAGGAAAGAGATCAAAAAACAAAAAGGAAAAAAGGAAGAGAGGAGGAAAAATATTCGGGCAACCGTCTCTTTACACAGTCGATACCAAAAGGGACGAGTTTCACCACACCCAAAAGTTTTTGGGAGGGGTGTTGGTTCGCAAGAGGCTCGACTCATGGCAAGCTGCCATGCTGCGTCGGAAGAAGGGGACGTTTATGGCGCCTCCCACGGGTGAAAGGTAGGCACGCAAACGGAAGCGCTGCAAAAGGCAGTCCGAGCGACAAAAAAGGTAAACAAGGAAGGCGACAGTGCTCGAACCGGTGATGTCGTGAGTGCGGGCCCAGTCGGCATCGATCGCATGCAGGAGGGGAAGAGATTATTGTTTCAAAGAGGTGGTGGATACGAGCCCGGGGGCAGGGGGGAGGGAAAAAAATCGAAGAGCGGATGAAGCTCAAGTAGGGCCGGGACGCGAGAAAGGGGGGAAAGCTTATCTGAAAAGTTAATTTCCGCACGCTTAAAAAAGGCGGGGTCCACTCAGTGCCCGCCGGCACAAAGAAGGAACGCTAGACCGTAAAAATTTGAGGGGACGCTGCAAGGTTAGAGGAATCGAGACGTCGACCTTTTTCAAACACAGGGTAAGGCTCGCCATCAAGGGATCGATGAACCATCCTTTATTGCGAAAAATCTTGGTAGATGCGGGACCATGCATACTCGACCTGGTCAGGTAACTGGGGCGGTAGGTGAAGAGCTAGGAGAAGAAGACTTATACAATAATACTCGCCTGCTTCGGCGTCCGCGAGACAACAATGACCGAGGGACTCAAAAGGGAAGGTAAGAAAGCAAAAAGTGAATAACAACAAAGAGAAAAAGAAGGGGCACTTCGGAACATGAATAAACCTTTACTCTCCGGGAAGCAGGCCGACCATGGAGAGGAGGCTGCGCTGACGAGAAAGCCTACGGAAATAAACGCAACGGGAGTAATAAAGGTGTACAGGCAAGGCAGATGTAAAAGAAGAAGTCATCGCTGACTGACAGTTCCCTAAAATAAACCGCAGCCCAAAAGATCCCCGCAACGGGCAGAAAAAAAGGCCAACCTGTCCGAAGCGGATCCGGAAGAACAAATAGGAAGGAACCATGTAACACGCAAGCGGCAGATGAAAGACTCGGGGAGTGGTTCGGGATGAAGGCCGCAAAAAAAAAAGGGATTTGGTACGGGCCTTCCTGCATGAGTGGACCAAGGCGAGGAAGCCACTTCGGACAGAAGTCCAGAAAAGGAGAGCAGCAAATCCTGCATCACTAGGGGGGGATCAACATAGGGAAAATGCGTTGAATAACAACCCCGATCGACTGGCGAGAGAAAAGGAACTGAAAGGGGAGCGCCGAAAGATAGGGGAAGGTGATGGTCTTACACTGCCGTGCCGTCGCTGCCCGAGAGGTCATAAGCGGGCACGGTTCATCAAAGACCAATCACGAGGAAAAATGCCAACGCAGAAAAAGGAAAACGACAGGCCGGGAATGGCGGGGGGCTGCCCTTATGCGGTCACACGTCGACAACGCTACTAAAGGGGCCGAAATGCCGAACAACCACGGGGGGACAGGAGCAGCCGGGGAATCCCGCGGCCTGCTCGAATAAAGAGAAGGGACGACTGGAGACAGCTACATCTGTGCCGCTACGCGATGTCAACATCTCCGTGCTTGGACAGGCCGGGTCGCGGGGGCAATGAAAGAAAAAAAAACGCAGCCATCATAGCTTTTAGGAGATATGAAAAAAAAAAGCTTGGGGAGAGAGGAAGGAAAAATAAGCACGAAAAAGAAGGTTCCGAGAAGAAAGATCGGTCCGGATTAGGCACAACTCGAATCGTTTAGGAGTTAGCCAAGAAGAGGAAGAATGATACAGCAAAAATGTGTGAAGGCGTGAAAAAGCGGGGGGGGAAACGAGAGGGGGATAAGTTGCTCTGCAGAGACGTGTTTGAAGCACTCTTACTCCCGTGCATCGTTCCAAAACGAGACTCACCAATTGTGCTATTTGGTAACAAACGGCTTGGCGGGCGGAAAAAAAAAGATGAACCTAGGAGAAATATTGGGGAAGGGATGAGGAGCCGGATGCCTTAGGTGTGCTAATGGGGTGGAAAAAGCGCAGTCAGGAGTACGCCCTTTTGTGGGGTTACCGCGGGATGATGGGGGAAAGTGAACCCTTGTGAGGAAAAGGCAGTACAGAAACGAAGAATGGTGCGTAAGAAGCTGGCGCGTTCCTCAGGGACGCATGTCCAGGGAGCGCGCCAGTCACGACTGGATTTTGGCGTGGGGCGCAAAGGAAGACTTGATAGAAAGGAAAAAAGGGGGGGTTTCCGATCAAAAACGACCGAATCAGAAGAAGCCCTGTGGCGCCTGTCAGTGGGTGGAATCTGCCAGAAGGGGATGACGTCCGGCTGAGCGATTATCATCACCCTCAGTGCTGAACGGAGATAGGAGAGGGGGGAAAGGCGCGAACGAGAGAATGGAGGACGTACCGGAAAAAATTTATGGTGGAACTCATTGAAAACCAAAAGAGAAGGAAAGAGGGAGGATAGTTGCTAAGCCACCATCCTACCTCTCTTCATTTCGACAGAAGAGTGATGTTGGGAAGGCCATCGCGCGATTGGGGAAAATGATCGAAGATAACCCGGTCACACAGCAAGGGAGGGTTGCAAGACTCTTTAGCCGCCTAAAAAAATTAATGATGAAACCAGGGGAGAAGAGGAAAGGTCAACCGCAGGAACATCATGCTACAAGGCCGGTGCGTCAGAGCCCCGAGAGGTCCTGTGCTCTTGACGGAACCAATGATGCGAAGCACAGAGGGGAGAGGAAAAAAATAAGATCAAAGTAATAACAAACAAGCGGCCGGGGAGAAAGTGACCTACGAAGGGCGTGGAACAGATTAGTGGCGCCATTGCGTTGATGGGAGATTAGAACCGTGCGTGGCGCAAAACGCTTACGCGAGAGAAGGGAATTAAATTGCAAGAGGCCAATAAGGGGAAAGGAAAAACGATTGAAAAGGGACGTCGATCTTAAGACGCATTTTTAACG
>Ga0179593_1545226_pt1 | contig 10390 bp, 12 predicted proteins | sample CZODoug2_1_08_16_FD_185931 | JGI IMG/M metagenome (GOLD analysis project Ga0179593, IMG submission 185931) | Vadose zone soil fungal communities from Angelo Coast Range Reserve, California, USA - CZODoug2_1_08_16fungal (PacBio error correction) | ecosystem: Environmental > Terrestrial > Soil >...
TCACAATCAAAACGCAAAGAGGGGAGTGACACCGGTTACTTCCATCCGCGGGCAGAAGGGTTTAAAACAGGAAGACGCCAGTAGATATTGTTGATAAAGTTGAATGTCGGGCTCCCGTGGCGAAACCTGTAAGACCACGCCCGACAACCCGGACAACGGGTGGGGAAAGCGGAGTGATCGAGTCGCGATGGGTTATCCGTTCGGGGTAATGGGTCAACCAGAACCACGTGGGTGCATCCGAAGGAGGAGAAGAGAGACCGGCCTCCGGAACAGCCACAAAAAGAGGGGGTGAACAAAGCTGACGGCGGGGGACGGGCTGCTAGAGGGAAATCGAGAGGAGGAGCGTTGCGTATTGGTGCTCGCATTCAAGCATAAGTCGTCGGCCACACTGACGGAGGGGGCGTAGCCGGGATGCAAAGGAAAGGGTGGCTGGGAAGTACGAAGACAATTCCGGAGAAAAAAAGGGGGAGCCTAGAAAGCCTTTGTGGAACTTCGGCGCAAAGGACCGGAAAACAAGGCCGCGCTGTTTTTAGCCGTTTGCAGCCGGGAAGGACGAAGGACTTGCAAAAAAATGCAATGTGTCCTGGTCAAAAAGAAGAGCAAACCTGAGAATGACACGAGGTGAGATTTTCCTAAGTGAATAGTGGGGGGGGAATGTCACTAAAGAGAAGATTCTAAGACGAGCTAATTATGAAGGGGAGCATTGACTGACACATGAATGCATTAAAAGAAAAAAAGGGGGACTCCGACCGGGGTCAGAGTAGAATATCTTTAACTTTTTCTCGTGGAAAATTTGAATCTGAAAAGGAGTAGAAAAAAGAGAAGGAGTTCCTCAAGCATGCCATAGAGAAAAGGAGGATAGGGACAACTATTGAGAGGGACTAATTGACTCAGGAAGGGGACAATTAAGCTAAGTAAAATGCCTCACTCCACTAAAAAAGGAACGTCGAAAAAAACTTTAAGGTGGGGAAGAGAAAAGGACCCAACGGGAAGGGGAAACCCTTATGAAATAGAACCGCCTGTTCATAGGAGTTCGGGTGAGGGAGAAAAAGACCAGCTACACCGGGAATTCGCTTTTCAGGAAAATAGGACTGCAAGTCTGGTCAGGAAAAGAACACAACGCGTAAACAAAAAAAGCTACCCGGTGTCCTACAACCTCGGAAGGCCGGGGAAGCAACCAAAGAAGAGGATATATCTTGAACCAAAATACGGGAGGGCACACTCATCAACCAAAAACAAAACAGGCGGCCGGGCATAAAAAAAAGAATGTTACTCATCATTGGGCGCGGGTGTGGGGGAAATACAAGGAGATAAACTGAAAAGAAGAGAAAACGCCTTTCAAATCTAAAGGGACCTCAGGTCCAGAAAAAACAACCTTCCAGAAGGGAGCCCCGGGTACGATTGAACCGCGTTATGGAAAAAAGGGCGCTGAGCCGGCGAGCTCGGCAACAAGGGCATCGCTCGGAAAAAGTGTTCTGTCAACACACAGCAGGACTGGGCCGACGGAGAGGAAGAAAACCAACAACCAAGAGGAGAAGGTCACGTCGGGAAAAAGAAACGTTTCTTTGGCAGGGGAGGGAAGGGGAGGGATACATGCAATACAAGAAAAAAAAGGCGGGAAGGTGATAACAATACGAACATGGCCAGGAGTGAGTCCTCGGGCCACATTACGAAACAAGCGAACCCCAGAATAATCCGGCGGGGAAAAAAACAGAATTTTATGTGACAGAAAAAGGCTACCGTGAAAGATCATCAAAAAATCCAATGCGACCTCAAAACCAAGAAAGGAAGTGTGGGGAGAGTATCTAAGGAAGGGAATGGTAGATGCGCATCCATCCTCCGGAACAGGGGGGGGCCACGAACCACACGGGTTCACTTCGAAGTTGGGAAAAACAGCCATACCGGTTTACCATCGTAGGGGGGGGATCGATTCCTACTGGAAGAGGGGGAACACCCGCTTACTGGATTCGGGGGAAGCGTGCGCGTCAGAAAGACATTTGGAAGGATTAAAAGTGGTAAGCCCGGGAGGATCGCAGGGGAAAAGGGAATGCAACAATTATTCGCCAACGAAAAAAAAAACTAATGCGAGGTAGCAAGCACAAAGGGAAGGACTTGTCCGGAACAGGCAGGAGGGGTCGGTGTAAAATCCTCTTAAGGCGATTGCGCAATGTTAAAAAAAGGGAAAAAAAGGAAGGCACGGATAAGCAATAGCGGGCTGCGGAAGACAGAGAAACGCTTGCACTTGCAGGAGCGATACGGTTGTTCCTTATAAAAAAAAGATGCGGAGAGTGGAAAAGGTTCGAGGGAAAAAAAGGATAAGCACTCCTAATCCTTGACGGGGGGAAAGACGTTCGCTCTAGCGGAACGTAAAAATCTCAAAGGAAAAGAGAGAGATTGGAAGGTAAGCGCCTGATCCGCGAAAAGAAAAAAAGATTCGAAAGAGATTTCCCTCGAAGCACCGGCACACTCGACTAAAGTGGGTCCAGGAGAATTATTATCACTGAAAGGGAAAAAGCGCGCCATCGTCCGAAGGAGAAAAATGGGAAGGACCATCTTTTTTGTACACATGCGTCAAACTGCGAGGGGAGGATCCAGCACTAAACGACAAAAAGGCCCCCGGAAAGGGGCATAAGCGAGAGGAGCAAGAGGGGTGTTGTGTCCTAAAAAAGGGAAGAGCAAGGAAAATCACCGGTGCGCTACATAACGGCTTACCACGGAGAGGTATGATTCCGAGTGAAACCTCCCAACACACTTTAAACCCGGCAAGAAAACGCTCGTGGTACATCAACGTAGAAAAAAGAAAAAACATTGAAGGAGAGTTCTGGATCTGCCAATTCGGAAGGGGCGACTACCGCGACTCGGGGGGGTACAAAAGTCCCGTCGAAAAAGAGCGACTTCTACAGGAAAGCACAAAATCATAACGTGCTCATAAAGGCGATGCCCCCAAAAAAAAAAAAAGAACGTCATTGGAAAAAAAAGTTTGGATGCTTCGCAAGAAAAGCACTGCGTCTGACGACCACAAAAAAAGCCGGTTACTTCCATCGAGGGGGAGGCGGTGGTCCGTTCGAAGAAAGAAAAAAGAAGCCATGTTAGGGGGCGCTCCAAAAGGGGGGGTTTTGCGAGATCAATGATAAGACAACTCCACAAAAATCGCCAAAGGAATGGGTAACGAATCGAGGAAAGAAGGGGTGGACGATTACGTTCGGGGTAAAGGAAATAAACGTCGCGTGTTGAGAGACACGTTGTGAAATCTCGGTTGCCGAAGCCGGCTCAAAAAAATCCATCGTTCGCATAAAGGGAAATAGTTTCGTACCGCGGAAGCAAGGGGCGGCTGATGTAATGAGCTAACAGCGATAGATTTTGGAAAGGGAGGGGGGCCGAGTCAGGGCAAGACATAAACTACGCCGGGAAAAGGGAAGGCTGACAAGGGGGGGTGGGGGGGGAGTTGTGGCTGCCTGCGTGTGAGGGAGGGAAAGATGTGCCGATAACACTCAAAATTGAGGCAAGATATAGATTGAAAAAAAGAGCCGTTTGGCCCAAAAGGGATAAAAAAAGACAGGTTCCGGGGAAAGAGGGGAAACTCCGGAAAGAAGGTGCCGCCGGTGCGGGAAAGGACCAGGGATGCAGCAGGCTTGCCCTTGAAACGCAATGGTAGCGGAAGAACTAGGAAAAAGGGGGAGAATGAGGAGTGAGATTCATAGGGTGAAGGGAAAAAAAGAGGTGGGTGAAGATAAAGTTCTTCCAGCGTGGCAAAAGGAAGACATAGACTTAGCTTCAAGGTAATTAGAAAACCGAAAGAAAGAGGTGAAAAAATCCGACCGTGTCGATGAAAGGTTCTCTCGGGGGGGCATGCGCTCGCGCCATCACAAAAGAGGAGAGGAAAAGAAAAAATGAAGCGGCAGAAGTCTTTTCCGAGATATTCTCTTTCAAAGAGGGGGAAAGGAGCACGGTCCGGGAGTGAAACGAGACTAAGGCAGGAAAATTCTCAATTCGCCATAAGCGGGGAGTAGAAGGCCAACACGGAAGAAGGATGGACACTCTCGCCAGGGACGGCAACGTATTTTCAACCTATGAAAAAGCGAAGACAAGTGTTCATAAAAAAGGGGTAACTGAGTTCGGGTTGCGTCGAACGATACCCCTTGACTTCGCGTTGGAGTGGAAGCCTCTGACTCCGTCGGTGAGGGGAAAAGGCTTACAACCCGCGGCGAGGGCGACCCGGTGTCCGATTCGCAGAAATGTTGTCACAACTAAACGAAAAACACGTGCCCAACGGCACATATCTTGGAAACAAAAAGAGATCGGCACACCACACCACGGAAAGCAGGCGCCGGTGCAAAAAAAGAAAAAAACCTTGGAAGGCGAGACGGCTTCGTTTCTTCAGGAATGAAAAAAAGAACCATAAAAAAAAGATCGCTGTTACAGCAGGAACTCAGACCCGCCCCCGTCGAAAAAAAAAATGACATTTCACCCGCGAGGGGCGAACGATGGATGGCGCAAAAGCGGCTGAATTCTCACAGCTCGAAAGTAACCAACTGGTTGAAACACAAGGTTTCAACTTGAAAAACATATTAAGGGGACTGCACCCAACCCCCCCAAGGGAAACGCTCGATCAAGGAAGGAAAGCCAGGAAGAGGAGCTAGGTATGGGGCAGGGGGTCTTACAACATAGAGCAAAGGAGCGATTTTTACCTTAACAAAGGGCCGGCTAGGGGACTGGAAACCCTCTCAAGAGGAAGTAACCGCCAGTCCCGGAGGTGATGTGACGGAGACCGCCAGCTCAAAAACTGTGAGCAGGAACAATTCAAAAGTAAAAAGAAGTTGGCTGGGGGCAATCGCCTTGAAAAGAATTATTTGGATAACTGTAGATAAAAGAAGCCGTTTTTAACGAGGAAGTTTTGGCCTTGAAAAAGAGTCGCGAGACTGTTCACGGTCGAAGTGTTGGCAATCCAGCCATTTCCCGGGGCGGTACCAATGGGGGGATATTCCTGGAGAATTGATGGAAAACGCACTTCATGATGAGAAGGGGGGGGTAAAGACGCTCAGTAAGCTGGAGGGTCAAAAAGGGGGAACTCCTTACTAAAAAATTTAGCGAATCTCCCTTTGGCACAAAGAGGATGGGAAAAGGATGTCTCCAACGGAGGAAAAAAAAAGGAGCGCAGCATCGCTTATAAAACAATGAATAGACGTGTCCGAAAAGGGTGTAACGGAAGGGATCCAGCTTACGGCGGGGAAATAAAAGATGAGAGGGCACGATACCCCTGGGAGGAAACGATTGGCGCTATCGAAAAAAGGGGCAACGGGAAGAAATAGCGGCTAATTGGGGAGTATCTACCGCTGGGAAAGGGTGCCGGCCAAGATTGTCGAGGAAAGAAGAGCACTCCACTCCGAATCAGTAACTCGACTTCGCGGCCTCAGCGAAAGGGAACGAAAAGACCTAACCACAACAACGTAGGAGAGATCTTCGTTTCCCGAGCGAGAAAAAAAAAAAAGGTGTCACCAAAAAATTAAGGAGTCACGGATTTCCCTCGAAATGACGCACAATCGACCAATAAAAGGGGCCGGGGAGATCGAACCGGTAGAGTGGAGCAAGCGTAGATCGCGCAGAAGAGAAACCATCTATGAAGACCGAACCTCTAAAAAGAGTTAACATCGCAGGACAAAGATAGAAGGGGAAAAAAGGCACTGCCCTCAGAAAGTAGACATTGCGGAGACTGCGAATTGTGGGTCCTCCGAAAAGGGGGGGGGGGGAAACTAGTCCTGCCCAAAGGAGAGGAAATACATCCGCGAAGGGGAGGAAACACGAAGTAATAAAGAGTGAACATCAAATGACCGCGCACGCTTAAAAAGAATAAGGAAGCTGCGAGTTGGGAACATCAAAGGAGAAAGCTCCAGGAATATTCAAAACAGTGGGGGGGGGGGGTAACGAGGCTGGAGGCAAGAGGAGTGGGAACAGGCGGACGACCGGCGACCGGTTTGTTTCAAAGAGAAGTTCGATAAAGAGGGGGGTACTGTGAGAAGGACAGTCCATGCAGGAAAAAAATCAATTATTGATACGTTCGCATACAAAGGAGAAAAAAAAAAAAGAAAAAAATAGCTGGTGGAGCAGAGGGCATTGTTTGAAATTTGTGGAAGCAACGAAGGAGGAGCCGGTCCGCAACTCAAAAAGCCAGACAATGGGAACCTCCGGTTGAATCCGCACTATACTTTCGACAAGGGGAAATAAACAAAAGTAGGCCCAAAATTGGGGTCAAAAAAAATCCTTTGGTTCGTAGAATTAGTGGGAAATGTAAACAACCAGAAAGCCTTCGCAGGAAGACGTGTTATGGCGATCCCAAGGGGGGAGAGGCGAGGGGGGGGGGAGGGAAGTCGATTAAGGGAGAGGTTTAAAATTGAAAAAGGTGTTGAAAGAAAAAGGGGGTTCCAAAGGGTAAGATGGAGAAGAAATCGTTTGCCACTCCTCTCACCTCCATAGAGAATAACGCCGGGGTAAATCGAAAGGGGGAATTCTTAGGGGGGCGGGAAGAAATGGCTTTTCCCAGCTGGGGGATTGTTGAAAGGCTTGAGTGGTGGGAGAGGTTCATTTCATACAAAGGGACGCCGTCATCTGCACACACTGGGGATTTTCGTATCCGGGGGGAAGCGCCAGGTCCGTTCTTAGTGTGGACGATAACGCCCGCTATGGGTCATATATAAACGCCGAAGCACGGTTGAGAAGGGGCCACCAAAGGGAAAAAGGCCGGACACCGGGAGAGCTACGAAGGGTTGGGAGTGCCGCCGGGTACCTGACCAGGGGAGTCTGGATTGAACCTCGAATAAAGGGGAAGCTGTTCTGGCGAAAGAGAAAACCGACCTCCATGAATAACATTAAATTTCTAAGGTTGAAAATACGTAAGAAGACGGGGGGGGTACTTGGGGGGGGGAAGGGTCTTCCAAGCGTGTCTAGACGAGCTAAAGGAGCAGTTCAGGAAAGGCATTATAAAACCTGAAAGAGGGGAATTTATTGAGTCAGACCCGGGGGAAAAGAAATAGTTGAAAGAGAAGAAAAATTTTCTCTAAAAAGGAAACGAAGAAGGGCATCTCCTCTCAACAACAAGGGGGAAAGGATGCGAAGCGCAGCTGTAGTTGAAGAAAAAGAATGCCAAGAGAAAAAAGGGTCACTCTTCACCCTCGTTCGGAAAAGGGAACGCTTTCATTGGTAAGAATGCATTTAGAGAAGTAAAATGAGCAAGAAAAGTTAGCTCTCGGCTTAGAGGAGACCAACTGGAAGAACCCCCAAAGGAACCCACAAAGAAGGAGTTCAACCTTATGAATCCAAGACATAAAAGTGTTTCATGACAAAAAGGGGATCGGGGGACTGCGTCCAGGCGCATAAAGGCGCGGTGGGGCAAAGAAGGGAAGAAGGGCATTTACGGCACCGGCGGAAAAAGAAAAAGGCGACGTAAACTCGGGTGTCCAACCGAGGAGGGGGAAAAGTGGGCAAACTGCTCAACCAACGTGCAGAAGAAAATAATACTTTGAAAAGGCGTCACAAGCAAGAAAAAAGGGAAAAAAAAGCAGGAGCCGAAACCTGCTCGCCTTTTACTCAGAGGGAAGACGGACAGTGTGATGTCGGCATGAAACGAAAGTGCTATCGTCTAATCGGAGAGAAGCATGAACCGCCCAAACTTCAGCGGGGAAAAGCCACCCAAAAAGGGGTCGAAGAGAGGGGGGGCACGCGGAGCCTTCTCTGCAAAAAAGTCAGAAAAGAGCCTGCAGATGCACCAACGTGGTTCTGGAAACACCAAGAAAACTTGACACCGAACGTAAGGAAAAGAACCCCTTGAGAGCTCGATGGGAAACGCTTTCGGGACACCGTTTCTGGAGAGGGATTTGTGCAGCGTTGTCTTACAGAAAGGCACACAAAAGAGGGGAAGAGAAGGGTACCTATAAAAATTACTACCATTGCCTGAAAGGGCCTCAGGACACTGTCGACGGAACCAATCAAAAGGGGACCGATGTAATAAAAGACCCGGCTAGAGAAACGATCCTCAGTCTCCAGGGGCGAGACATAAACTGTGAGCGACAACAAGGGGAAGAGACATCTAAAGGCTATTGGGCTTTTGTGCGCACGAAAAAAAGAATGATTTGGATGCCTGGACTGTAGTGAGAAAGCGACCGCATCCGAACGGGATGGCCGCAAAAAAGGGAAACTGTTCACTTCGAAGTGTTTGAGACCCCATGACCAGGTTCAAGAATGGTTTTGGATGGAGGAACCTGGGGCGTTGATTTTAAAAAGACTGGATTCGTTGGAAGGGTTTTACGTCGGCGCGTAAGTAGAGGGTTCACCGACATGGAAACTCAGAAAAAAAGACCGTGGTAACGCCGCTGAGAATTGGGCAGCCTGCGAGGGAGGGATCCAACGCGGACCACCCAAAAGCGGCGGTAGCAAAACCTGAGAAGTTGTCCCGAGGGCCATGAGGAAAGGAGGAGAAAGACTGACGGGCGCATAAACGGGTTAACACAGATTGGGGAAAGAAGGAATCCCTTGTCGAAGGGCTGATGAAGATGAGAGATCACGAGAAAAAAAAATACCGGATAAATGGGGAGAAGTATCTACCCGCTGGAAGAAGAAGTGCGGATTGTGGCCTTCAAAAGGGGAAGGGGAAATAGGTCCCACTCCGAACCTGGAAGGGACCAAAGTGAGGCTCAACGCATAAAATAAAGGAAAAAAGGGAGGAGGTGAAAAGAGAGAGGAAGCGGCCGATGGATAATCGAGTGTCAAAAAAGTAGGAGTGATATTAGGCACATCACTCGAAAATCGGAAGGGCGGAATTGGAGAAGGAGAAAGTATTATCCTTCGAAAAAAGGAGGGGATCGACACACTCCCCCCACCCAAAGAAGAAAAAACCCCCAAACAACACCAACCCACCAAAAACCAAAAAAAAAAGAAAAAAGACCCACCACCAAAAACCACAACAAAAAGAAAAAAAGCCCAACACAAACGCCGCAAACCCCTCCGCCAACCGCAAAAAGGCCAAAAGAAAAATATTTATCACCCAGGGTAGAGCCGCGGAGTTCCAGGGGAAGAAAAGGAAAAAGCCCGTAGAGGAATCCAGCACGTCAAAAAGAAAAAAGGGCCCGGGACAACTTAATTCAGGCAAAGAAAAGGAGATTGCTGCTCTCATTAGGGGGGGGGGGCCGCCCGGGGGTGAATCAGAGAAGGGGAGATCCAGTTCTCTGAGGAGAAAGGACCACGGATAAGGTTTCCACTGTCATGAAAAGGAAAAAAGAAGCTTTTAAACCGCCCGAACAGGGGCAGGGGGAACAGCCAAAGTAGCCACCATTGGGGAAACACTGTAACCGGTAATTTCTGTATCTTCCCCCAGGAGGCAGACATACCAAACGAATCTGGTTCCAGTCAAATAAAGAAGAAGCGGAGGAGTGGACTGCGGCAGAACATGAAGACAATCATAATTGCAAAAAAGGGTTGATCTTTCTCAGGGGTCGGCGCACAAAGGGGTTGATGCGCTGCAGAAGGACGAAAATCACGATCAAAGAAGGACCGAAGACTCGCGTCTATGAATTGTGCGAACTGGAGGAACGCAAGGTGGGCCAAGAAGAAAGTAGCCGGCCATGGTGGGAGGTAAAAAATCCGCGAAGTCTTTGGTTGCGGTGGAAAAAAAGACCTTCCCACTCCAAAAGTGTTATTAACGGAGAAACGTGATCGAAAAGGAATGGGTGTAAGCATTAAGCCTTCTGTCGGAAAAGGAAACCACGTTGGTGCCAAGGCTAGGAAGAAGGTTGCCGAGCCGGACAAGAAAAAGAAAAGCCATCGTTGCGCCCTAACCCGCGCAGGAGTACCGATGAAAGCATGAACGGAGGATGGAACAAGGGTTGAAAGGCTTGTTTTCTGGAGGGAAAAAAATTGCAGTTAGTGCAGACATAAACGACGCAGGAGAGAAAAAAAAGACGGATTACAATGCTAGCGGCACCGGCGCCTTCGGGGGTGCCCGCGAAAGAATGGTGTCAAGATATGATTGAAAAGGGGGGGGGAACCATGTTGAAACCTTGCGAAGACGCATGTCCGACCACCGGGGGAAGCAGCGGCGGGGGTTAGCCGGTGCCTTAACTGAAAAAAAAGAGAGTGACACCTCGAAATCGAATTCAATGGGGAGGCAGACTGACGGCAAACCGGAGAAGTAAAAGGGGGGGCGCGAATGAAAAAGAGGGAGGGGAGTTTCAGAAAGAATAAACGGGGGGACTGAAAGTGTCACTAAAGTTCTTGAGTGAGAAGTCGAAACGGATAATGGCGACTTGAAAGCCTTGGGAGAGGATTAGAACCTGAAGGGTGTGTGACTCGCCGGTGTCGAAAGATCTTTACCTTTTGAGAGGGGGGGGAGGGGAAACTAAGG
>Ga0179593_1620977_pt1 | contig 10390 bp, 14 predicted proteins | sample CZODoug2_1_08_16_FD_185931 | JGI IMG/M metagenome (GOLD analysis project Ga0179593, IMG submission 185931) | Vadose zone soil fungal communities from Angelo Coast Range Reserve, California, USA - CZODoug2_1_08_16fungal (PacBio error correction) | ecosystem: Environmental > Terrestrial > Soil >...
AAAGGGAAGGGCTCGATGAAAATCGCTTTTGATTTACAGGAGAAAAGGAGGAATAGGGAAAAATCGTTGACGATGAAATTCTAGCAGGGAAAAAGAAAGGGGGGAACTGGAACTCTTAAAAATCGCGGTATATCAATGCCATCCTCACACAAAGAGAAAGGAAAAAAACGCAGCCGACACAATGCAAAAGACAGGGAAAAAAAGGAAGACTGAGGCCGTAGAATGGAGGAACCAGGAGAAGGGGATCCCCCGAGAAAAGGCAGCATGAATCCTACTTTTACTCCATTAAAAAAAAAGGAGAAGGGTTGAGAAATTTTCCTGCTTCTTACGACGAAAAAAAGAGAGGAGAGAGGAAAAGCCATGCAAAAAAGAGAAGGATTTCATCGATCACGCGGGTGGAACGAGGAGAAAAAAAGAAGGCGGACGCCAGTGCCAGAGAAGATTCGCGTTTAGATCGATAACACCTTTCTCACGAGGGAAAAAAGAACGTAAGAGCTGCGCGAATTCTGTCGAGGCGAGAAAGGGGGGGGGGGTAGAAGGGAGGAGAAAAGGAGAGTCTCGGGAAGAACAAGGCACTGAGGAGAAGGGAGGGAGAGCCAGAAATTTCGGAGAACATCACCATACTGCTCGCTTAACGGACGGCAAAAGGAAAAAGAACACGTGGTTGATGGACCACAACTCGAAAACAGTGGTGAGAGCTTGAAAGGAAGAGCTAAGGAAAAGGTTCGACCCTTCTCCACGATGAAAGACGGGCGACGAGGAAAAAAGAAGGAATAAGCCTCGAAAGAGCCTGATGGCTTTACCGAAAAAAGCCGCAGTTACCATGACTACTAAAGAAAGAACAGCAGAAGGAACCAATATGAACAACAGAGAGAAGGACATCACAAAGTAGGAAATCACAAATCGCTCACATCCCACGTCCAACTATCAGAAAGGAAGAGAAAGCCCCATGGCGTCCTCTGTGTTTTTAAAAGGAGGGGGGGGAGAGGTAGAAGATCTGAGCTTTAGTTATTCGGGCAAAAAGAAAGTGCCATTTTTCAGGGAGAAAACGATTCAGTTGTTCTAGGGGGAAAAAAAAAGGGGAGGGAGGAAAATCCGTCCTCTCTTCCCCCCCCGCTAAGAGGGGGGAGGGGAAAAGTCAATTCCCACTTCTGCCTCGACCTGTGAGGAGGGGAAAAGGAATGATCAATTAAGGAAAGGAGGAGGTCCCAATGTACATCAATTAAAACAGATAAGCCCACCGGGGGAGGGAAGGGTGGTTTGTCAGTTCAGGTTGGCAACGGTAAAGGGGGGAACAACGGAATCACAAGAATCTGAGTGAAGGAGAAAAGGGAGACACCTTACAAGAAGAAGCCGGCTGAATGTAGCCCCTCTGCAAGGGAGGGAAAAAAGAAAGAAAGAAAGAGAGCGGAAAGATCCCTAGTTCATGGGACCATCAGGGGGGGCGAAAGGGAATGCAATACGGTCTTCGGGGCGGGTGGGGGAAAAAAGAGGTTAATGCTCCTATAGGCAAAAAAAAAAGCAGGTCCGCCGGCTTCCGAAGAAAAGAAAGGACGTATAAAACGAAAAAGAAAAAAGTGTGAACAGACGGAGAAAGGTATCCACCTACCGCGAGGGAGTGTAAAAAGAGCAAGTGCGCAGGGAGGGGGGAACTGAAAAATCCCACCAATCTGAAAGAAAATTTCAGCTCTACAACATGACTGAAAAAAAAAACACAAGAATTGCCCACCCGGAGGGGGTGGACCTTCCTCGGGATGCTCTTAAGCCTCTGCGATCTGAAAAAAAAAAGACAGAATGGTCAAAGTGCTTGCAGTGACAGAAAAGAGGGAGGAATTTCTTTGAAAGGGGGGAAAGCTGGAAGAATCCAGAGGGGGAGAGAAGGGGGCCGACAATTGAATATTCCTTTCAGAAGAAAACTACACAAACAAATAAGAACTACTCTAATCCATCTGCCGTTTTTGGTGAGGGGAAAAGGAAAGAAGGGGCTGTACTGCTGAACAGAGGAAGGGGGATAGAGTTACATTCAGGGGGAGAGCTGTCTCCAACAATCATATTATCTAGAGGGAAAGGGGAGGGGGCGGGTAAGCATCGCTATTCTGCGGATAAGACAGAGAGTAAAAAAAAAAACATTCAAGGAGAATAAAATTTGCTGTGAGACCCGAGGAAAGGAGAGGGAAGAAAGCCGCTCAAAAAGAGGGGGGAAAACTGTGAAGTCCTTTAAAACATTTCACCGGGGCTGGAAAGAAGGACGGCTCAAAGACTGCGTCCTCTTCCGAAGAAAAAAGGAAAAGAGGAGGTAGTCCTGGATAGGCGTCGCTGAAGAAAGAAAAAAAGGGCGTTTAGGAAAAGAAAGGGGGGGCGAATCCGTGCTCATCGGGTGATGACCGGGAGGGGAGGGAGAGAAAAGCCAGTGAACGATTCTCAGCGCGAGGGAGGGAGGGAGAACACGATTTGTCCTCCGCCTCTGAACGGGAGCGGAGAAAGGAAAAGAGACTTGACTGGCGGGCCGGAAGACAGTGACAAAGCTCGACCTTTTGCTATCTCAGATAAAAAAAAAGGAAAAAGGAAGAAAAGAGATAGCAAGGGTCGAGCGTGGGGGGGACGGAAGGACGAAATTCATGACGACAGCGGTTCCAAAGGGGGGGAATCTCCAATGAAGAGAGCTCGAGCACTCGCGAGGAAAAAGGGCAGGAAAAAAAAAAAGAATGGTGCTGGAAGAAAAAAGAAAAAAAAATGAGAAGATGACCTAACTCCCCATACTGTTTGGAAGGAACTCTCATTCTCAGAGGGAAAGACAGACTACCTCCGGCATCTCCTCTTCATTCAAGGAAAGGGAAAACTAGTGTTCGCTGTCCTGTTCCAGAAGGGGACCTCGGTTTTCAAGAAAACAAGGTTAGGACGCACATGGAGCGGCCAAGTTCCTAATCCTAAAAGATATTGGATCCCTCACAGAAGGGGGGGGGGAAGGAAGGGTTTCTGATTAACCTCCGACTATTAATAGGAAATAAGAAAAGAAAAAAAAAAAGGGGTGATTTCGAAGAATCCCATTCGAGCTGAATGAGGGAGTTTAAGGAGGAAGCCTTCGCCAAGGCCGCGCAAAAAAAAGAAAAAGGGAACAAAAGCCAAAGGGAACTTCCCGTACTCACCAGAACGAAATATGAAAGGGAAAGAGGGAAGGTTTTTTCTCAAGACCTTATAAAAGAAGAAAGAAGGGGGAAAAATGCCCGAGGGGGGGAGAAAAACGAACTTAATAAAGAAAAATGCGGATCAAATACTTTCCTCCCTTAGGGAGAGAGCGAACTTTGACCATCTTGCAAACCCGTCAATAGAGGAGAGATTACCGACCATACAACTTCAGTCAGCACCCAGGAAGGGGGTGGTGGGGCAATCTAAATAGAGGAACTCTGTTTGAAAGAAGAGAGGGGGACCGATACAGACTTGTGCCTGGGAAAGGGGGGGGAAGGGGGGTAAAAATTGCCCTCAGCAGGGTCGCGAGATAGCCATGACACTCATCTCTTATACTTGATACGGGGAAGCAGAAAAAGGGAAAAGAAGATGCCGGCGAGAAGGGCGTAAGGGAAAAAGAGATCTGTCCTCTGAGATCGGCAAGAAAAAGGTGATCTGGGGGTTTCCGAGAGCTTCATCATCCGGGGAAGGGGAGAGCCCAGAGACGCGATGACAGGAGGGACAGGAGGGGAAAAGGGATGGTCCCATGCACTATGGATAGGGGGAAAAAAAAAAGAGAAGAAATCCGGGGAAAGCTTAACTTCCGCATAAAAAAAAGAAAAGCAGGTCGCGGTTGCGGGAGCATGCGTAACTATATGAGGGGGGGGGGAAACAAAGAACTTTTAAAACCGCCCTGAAAGGAAAAAAAAACCGTGGTCTTCGCTGTTTTCATTTCAATGCAAAGAAAAAAAAAAAGCATTTCGGCGCTTTACTTGCCGACGCAAAGGGAGAGGCAAATGAGGAGCAAAAGACCACCAGTCGCGACGAGAGAGGGATTCATAAAAAAAAGAGGGAGAGCCCTGAAAAAGAAGAGCGATGTCCTGCCACCCTTCCTTTACCTAGGGGGAGGGAGGGGGGGAAAAGACCGAATCCAAAGAGCGGCTGAATTGAAGAAAAAAAAGAAAAAGAAGGGAGGGGGAAGAGGAATTCGACGGTGGTACGGCATAAGAAGGGGAGAGTTGTGGGTTCCAGAGGGGGGGGAGGCAGTATAAAGGAGGTGGTCATATTGGCGAAATCTGGTACTGCGGAGACACTGTAGGGTAAGGCGGAGTATCTCTTCGGATCAGTAAGCCATCAGGGGGGAAGAGGGAAAGGTAGAAAGAACGCTCCGGTCATTCTTCCGTCGAAAAAAAGGGGGAGAAGTGTCCGAACCTTTTGAGGCAACGGAGGCGAGGCGAATAAGGGAAACAAGAGCCGGAAAAAACGTTCTCGTGTGTGGCAATCACCACGGCAAGAAAAAGAGGGGGCCGGGCCTTCCTTGCTGCTCTCATTACTTTTTATGGTCGAAAAAAGAAGACAATAAAGCGCGAACTGTCTGGTGGAGGGGAGAAAAGGTAGTGAGTACCGCGATCTCAAAGATCGGACAAAGTGAGGAGAAAGCGACGCGCCTCTACTCAATTCTCGGAGAACGGAGAAGATAATCGGCGCATCTGGCGTATAAAAAGGAAGAGAGGGCGAAAAGCGAATCCTGGCCCTGAAAGTTCACTCGGAGGGGGAAAAGACATCATCTTATTCTACAGGGAAGAGAAAGTGAGTGAATAAGGGTCCGTCTTTGTCGGGAAGGGTAGGGGGGAAATAGAAGAGGATCTCGTTACCGAAGCAGAAATTGGGAAAGCCAAAGTTAACAGGAAGAAAGGAGGACTCTTTCTTTCATTGGAAGCGGGGGAGGAAGGGGAGAAAAAGAGACGAATTCTCCGAACATCATAGACCATGAATCGGAAGAAACGAGGGGGGGGACAGAGGGATGCCAGAAATAATTCACTGAAAGGGGAGGATGTCCATTTATCTCCTCTATGGGGGAAAAAAACACACCCGGTAAGAAGAATACGGTCCAGAGGAGAATTAAGAGCTTTTCTCTAACGAGAGAAAAAAAAGGAGGGAAGGTAAATCACCATCTGATGGTTCAGCGAGAGGTTGCAAGGATTGCCTCAATCTGCTAGCGAGAGGGGAATAGTATGAAATGAAAAACCCTTAACGGGGAGGAAAGGGAGGAGTACATGATCAGCGTCTGCGCTCGGAGAGCAAAAAAAGGATTTACTATGAAGTCTAGGAAAAAAGGGCGGTTGGAGAGGGAAAAATCGCGTATATCAATTGCCATCGCAAACAAGAGAGGGGAAGGGGCGCATGCCAGGCATCAGCGCGAAAGAGAAAGAGAGAAGGGAGATGATGTTCCGGATAATGCGCTCAATAACAAAGGGGGACCTATCAGCAGGGAAAGGGTCCGCCATTGCCTCTCTTACGTCTTGGTGGAGGGAAGAGGGAAGCGACGGCGAGCGGCGCGCGCTTTCAGAAACGCCCGACAAAAGACGAGGGGCACATCTCTCTGTGGAAGAGAAGGGGAAGAAAAAAGCATCAGGCCGCTAAAAAGTCGCGGGTTGATATCTATAACAAAGAAAGTGATTACGCCTCTGTCCGCAATTTAGGAAGGAAGGAGCAGAAGTGCGTCGAGGCGCTGAGCGGGGAGGAAAAAGTGCGATTACGGGGAAGGGAGGGGAAAACAGGCCCTGTATTCCTCAAAAAGAAAGGGAGAAGGGAGAACCAGATTGCGGCTATAACAGAAAGAAGGAGGAAAGAAGGAGCGGGGGAGGAAGGACAAGCATCCGTGGGCCGTGGTTGATGGGAGGGGAGGAGGGAAAAGGTGCGAAGCACTCAGCTCATTGCTCACATTTCGACACTGATAAAAAGGAAAAGGGGGGAGAATGAAACGGAGCGACAGGAAATCACCTCCTGAGACAAGAAAGCAGAGGGAGGGAAGGGATCCCGAAAGATATCCGCAGTTTAACCCATGGACTAAAAGGACGAACCAATGCACCAGAAAAGAGGGCCAACTTTATACATGCTACAACACGAGGGGGGAGAAGCAGGTTACCACCGTCGAATTCGCGCCAGGAGGGGGGAAGAGGGGAGTTTGGAAAAGTAGCCGCTCCTTGAAGACTGAGAAAAAAAAAAGACAGTCCAGGAGGGTCGGACCTCTGGCCCCGGAAAAGGGAAAGAATACAAAAGGCACTGAAGGATAGTGACCGGATGAAGAAGAAAAAGGGGGGTACTAGGTTGACTCATTCTGTGCATCATCAATGACCACGAGGAGGGGAGGAGACGACCAAATTATTTAAGGGAAAAGAAAATCGGTCCATGCCATCAATTAAAATAAAAAAAAAAAAAAGGGGGGACTTGTGCGTGCACGGTTTTTTTTGTCAGGAAAAAGGGTTTGTTTTGCTTTGCCCCACAGCACCAGAGGACGCTTCTGTCTCAGCACCGCTACCTGCCAGGGAAAAAAAGAAAAAAAAAAGGGTAGACCTCTGCAACTTCTCGTCATAGATACGGGCGAGAAAAAGTGAGGGGGGAACATACATTTGTCGCCCATATCTGGAAAAAAGAAAGAGGGGGAGTTGGAACTTTGTAGGGGGGGGAAAAAAGTACGGATTATACTCTCCTATATGCCACAACTCTAAAGGAAAAGAATCAGAGAAGACGTTGAATTTCCGCGGAGCGCGGAAGGGAGGAAACGAAAGGGTATAACTTATCTCACCGTAAAGAAGGGGGATACAGAATCGACCAAAGGGACAGCGCGGGCACTTTTTAACTGAAAAGCAAAAAAGAAAAAAACATTTAAATCTCTAAAAAGGGGAGGGAAAAAGGAAAAAACAGATTGCCACACCGTGCGGAAAAGAGGGGGGGGGGCACAACAGCTTGGAGAAAAGAATACTGCGTCTGCCTCATCTATGGCAGGGGGAGGGGGGTGCGCGTGCGTACGAGCACATATCGATTAGGCGGAAGTATAAAAAAAAAGGAAGGGACGTCGAAGCCGCTTTAAGAAAAGCAAAGGAGAAAGTTCAAAAGTTCGCTAAGAGGGGGAAAAATCCACGATGTTCCATGAAGTCACATCACAAGAGGGGAAGGGGGGGGGGAAAAGGGTGGTACTGTCCCAGCCGGGAATGTACTGCTGAAAAGGGGGGGACGGGGAACGGTTTTGCGCGCTGGCGAAGAGGAAAGGAAACTAAACAATCCCTCTAGAAGGGAAAAAGATCGTTCAAAAACTAAAAAAAGAATGAAAAAGGAAGGAAAAAAGCCTGATGAAGACTCTTAATAGTCGGAGTCATCAGAAACATGAAGGGGGATAGTATAAAAGGAGGAGAGAGTGAGAGGTGGGCACTTTTCTGATTATGGCATCATGGCCGGAAAAGGGGGCAGGAAAAAATGTCACAGGAAGAAAGAAAAGAAGTTCTTTACGTCTCAATACTGCGTCCCTGAGCCGAAAAGAGGGGGGAGGTATCTGCGTCTCTTATACTGCCGGCAGGGGGAAAAAGAAGAAAAGAGGGGGCTTTCTAATCAGTGGAAGGGCGAAAAAAAAACAAGCCCTTTCGTAAGAGGAACTGATTCTCATCGCTCTTTCTCGAGAAAAAAGGGAGAGGACGCCCACCTGTGACCGGATCAGGGAAAAAATAGAGGGGGAGAAGAGGAAGGATGGCGGCCTGTGACGAGACCGTGCAAAGGAAGGGAAGAGAAAAACAAGTATGAGGGAGAAAAGGTCGATCTTTTCACGGTGAGAGAAAAAAAGAAGATAGCAGTTTCCCGCTTTCCCAGAAAAGGAGAAAGTAAAGGGACGCGACAAAATCGGCGAGCGCTCGCGACAAAGGAAATACACCTTAGAAGGGGGAGACACTAGGTCTCCACGCTGCGCACGTATTCGAAAAGAAAGGGGGAAAGGTGTCTAGCGGCTTAAAAAAGAAGAAGAAAAATGGAAGAGACCAAAGCTTCCTTCGTAGAGGGACCGCCTTCTTTAAAAAAGGGGGGAAGGAAGGGCGGTTCCAGACGGGGAAAATCTGTTTTCCAGCAGAAAGGGGGAACCGCAATGGATGCGGCCAAGGGAAAGGAAGGAAAGGAGAAGGAATCAGTCCTCTTGAGGCCTAACAAAGGGGGACGAAAGTTGGCAGGATGAAGAAGCACGACGATTACTATTATAAGCACAGCTTAGCTATGGTTAAAAAGGGAAGGGAAGACGATTCCATTCGCGCTACTATGGAAAAAAAAAGAGAAGATGTCAGCTTCGGGGAAAACAAGGCAGCCCCCTTAGTCCGATGGGAAAAAGCCAGGCTGTTACAGGTAAAAGAAAAGGACGAAAACACAAGAACGCATCTGGAGTGAAAAAGGGGGTTTTGACATACCGGAGGGATGAAGACCGGTGTCTATCCCAAACGGAGAAAAAAAGGGGGCTCTAAAGAGGCATTCGAAGCACCGAAATGGAGGATAAGGGGGACCGCATATGATTCTGTTCTAGGCACACGAGAAGGAAAAACGCGATTCAAAGGGAAAGCGGGCGGCAGATCGTCTCGGCGAAGAAAGGAGGAACATCATCATTGTGCCTCACGTGTGGGCACTCGAAAAACGAGGGGGGGCATCACCAGGTTGTAGGGGGTGTGAAACCTCTTATCCGCGGGGGGGGGGGGGAAGGGAACCCACTTGGCCCCAGCGGGGGCTCGCGCAGAGAGAGTACGATCCTGGAGGAAAAAAAAAGAGGGGAAACCTCCGTCTATCATTCAAAAAGAAAAAAAGAAGGCAAAGGCTTCTCGAGATCGGCAGAAGGCTGAAGCAAGGGGGGTGGGTTTCCTATCGGCCGCTTATCATCAGGGGAAAAGGAAACAAACGAATACGACAAAAGGCCAGGATCTGGGCGCCAAATGGAGGAAGAAGGGATCTGTCCTTCTCTCGAACGAAGGAAAGGGGCCGAGGCTACATAAAAGGCGTAAATGCAGGGGAGGGGGCTGAATCAAGGCTTAAAGAGGGGGGGGGAATGGTTGGGACAAATCAAACCATGTGAACAAGGGGGGGAAAAAAAAACCGAAAAGGCCCAAATATTAAGTGGTGCTTCGATGGGGGGGGGAGGGGCAGGGACTATGCGGGGATTAAGAGAGAGGGACTCTCTCCTCAAAGGTATAGGCAGAAAGGGTAACCTATTGCAGGAAAGAAAGGGGAATGTCATAAGACTATCCCTTCAGGAAGGAGAGGAAGGGGAGAGATGTACTGAAACCAAAAGGGGAAAAGGGGGAGGGGGGGTGGCCCTAATCACTGAAATTCTCAAGAGCGAAAAAGAAACCTCCAAGAAATCGAAAAAAAAAGGCAGAACTTTGGTACTGCCTGATAGGGAGGGGAGGAAGAAGGAAAAAGTTTGAGGCATGTCTAAGTGGACGGGGGGAGAGTTTTCTATCTTGGACTTGCGTCTCAGGGGAAGGGATTCGGATGAAAAAGAGGGGGGGAAGGAAGCCATCATTATGCGTAGTTCGCGGAGTGGGAAAAAAGGAAAGGGAGAATGTTCAGCTCCCAGTCTTTAAAGAGGGAGAAGGTCGACCTTTGAGGGCACTGAGAGAAAGAAGGAACAAAGAACAACGTGGAGGGGGGGGGGGAAAAAACCACTTCCCGCTGCGTTTCGGAGGAAAAGAAGATGCTCCTGTTAAGGGGGGGGGGGATAACCCAATCTTGGGAGGAAAAATAAAGCGCGCACTTCGTTTTGCCGGAAGAAAGGGACGTTTTCTCCGAGACGAGAAAAGAAAAGCCACCGGAGGATGAGACAAGGAACTCCCTCAGAAAAAGAGAAGTTCTCTTTATTCATATAAGCGAGGGGGAGGGAGAGGCGGGAGGAGTGGTATCGAAGCTAACCGGAATGAACGGACGCTTCCTCGGAGGAGAGAATCTGAATTCTACATGTATCTTCCACAAAGGAAAGAAGGGAATCGTCTTTGTCGTAGGTAGGCAAAAAAAGAAAAGGATCGCTACCGACGCAATGTTTCCCACGAAAAAAGACCGTCTCGGCAAAGTGGGAGAAGGAAAGAAAGGGAGGATGCTTTCAGGAATAGGGGAAAGGAAGAGAAGAGCTCTCATTCTCGCACTAAAAAGGAAAGAAATGATCTATACCTTCTGTGGCGGGGAAAGACCTTGGCCATTAGCCAGCAAGGGGGGCGGGGGATACGGTTTTTGGCGGATGGCAGGGGGAAAGGGACAACATTTCAAAAAAAAATTAGTTTGCTCATTAGAGAAAAAAATTCATCTTCAATCAGGCCGGTGGAAGAGGGAAAAACCTCCTCCGCTGATCATGGAGAGGGGGGGGCTGATCCCGGGAAGGCAGTATTGTCATCAGCTCTCTAAACAAAAAAAGAAAGAAGATGGATTC
>Ga0179593_1659134_pt1 | contig 10390 bp, 11 predicted proteins | sample CZODoug2_1_08_16_FD_185931 | JGI IMG/M metagenome (GOLD analysis project Ga0179593, IMG submission 185931) | Vadose zone soil fungal communities from Angelo Coast Range Reserve, California, USA - CZODoug2_1_08_16fungal (PacBio error correction) | ecosystem: Environmental > Terrestrial > Soil >...
GAAATAATAAAAGGGAAGATTGGAGGAATAAGAGTACTGCTGAAAGCACGGGCGTCAGACAGATCCACCATCACGACGGACTTCAACTTCTATGGGAGCAAGCGGGCGGAGGTACCTGGCCGTTTTGACCTGCGCTTTCAGGGACGGAAGACGAAATCCCGGAACTCGCCGACCGAAGACGGAACGGGAGGAGGGTAAGAAGGGAGGTGGATATATCATCGGCGGCCTGGGATTGAGCTAGAGAGGAGAGGGGTCGGAAAAAATGGAACTGGGTCAGCGGCTCCGTAGTGGTCACCACCGAGACCCACAAAGGCTGACGAAGTCAAGGCGCTACTTAAAATTGACCATTGAACTGGTGACAAGCATGCTGCGTGGCGTCATGCTGCCGGGGTCCTGACCGGACAAGACGACTTCGGGGGGGCCGGGGAGGAGAGGAGCTCATTCTGGATTTCATTCAGTAATGGTCTCAGGGAGGCGCTGGTCGGTAGCCGTTCAGGGGATCAAGCCGGTTATACTTTCTGGGGGGAAATACGCGCTCCATCAGCTAGGACGCATGGCACAAGGGGTTTGGAAGAAACACGACCAGTCATGGTATGGGGAGGGGTGTCCTAGGAAGACCTCAGTCCTTGGAGGGATGTTATTTTCTGAGTGCGAGGTAGTGGAGAACAGAAAGAACTGCGAAGGAAGGGAAGAACGTCAGCCCCAGCGTACTTTGGGCGGTGATTGCGCCCAGAGGGGGAAAAGAGTCGGGACGTAGACCGCCATCATTCTGGGGGCGTGTGAAAAAGCCCGTGAGGGGGGGAATGAAAGGTGGGGGGACACTCATCTTCGGGGGCGGGGATATTTATCTGGGGGTTAAAGAAACAAAAAGACGATAAGATCACGAGCGGACTCAGAGGGGGGAGGTTCCAGGATGCATTCAAATCCATAATCAACGTGCGAGTCCAGATTCCTCAGCCTGGCGCAAGGGTCCGCCATGGGGAGGAGAAAAGAAAATAGAAAGTGGAAACCTCGGGAGAGAGAATGGAAGGAGAGAACTGTGAACAGAATGGTGAAAAATCAAAGGATGGGCGCTGGCGGTCGCCGGTACCAATGAAAAGTCGGGGGGGGAAAAACACTCCTCTTCAGGGACTCCGATCAAAAACCGGGGGGGAGTGAAGATCACATATACACGATATGATAATAGTCAGCAGGGATTAGTAAGAGAGATAGGGGAGGGGGGGTGACAACAACTATCAAGTGTAACTGCACACGGAGGGAAGCAATCCGGAGTGTCCGGCCTTCAAAGGGGGGGGGGGAGAAAGGAGTAGGGCCTACCTTGGTCAGCGGGGTGAACAACACGGTGACCCTGGAGAAAAGCAAGGGTTTTCGATGAAGACGGGAACTGAAAAAGAAAGACCGATCCCTGTTCACAGTTCGTGGAAAAGGCCAGAAAAGAAAGGGAGTAAGAGGGAAGAAAAATAAAAGGGACCGAACGGCAAGAATGTGCGACTCATTAGGAGGTTGCGGGATCGCTGGGGAGCTGATCATTATCTTGAACACGAAGGGGGAAACTGAAGGCATGATTGATTCGAAAACTATGGCCTTATCGATCGGAGGAGTGGGACGAGGGGTCGTGGTGGGGCATAGCTCGGGACATTGATCACAGCGTACAAAACTGAAGGGGAGATAAGGAGGAAGTAAAGGGGAGGAATTTTCTTTATCAGAAACTCTTCGACTCAAAAGGGGAAGAGGTCGAGTTAATAAAGTGCCATAAAAGGGTGAGGAAAAGAACACAACCGGCCGAAAAGAAGAGGTTGGCGCTACATCCTAGAGCAACGGAGATCCACTCACGATTCCGTCCTGCTCGTGCGGCACGAGGTAGGAAACAATGGAGGCAGGGTTTCGAAGGGTAAAGGGTAACCTGGGAATTGGGAAGGGGAGAGGTCGCTTCGACCCTAACTCGACTGGCGTTCCTAAGGGGAAGTGTGGGGTCAAAGACCACGACACCATTCAGAGGGGAGTCTATTACGGGAGTTATAAGGGGAGAGACAGAATGCCCATTAAGCGTGCTGACTACGACTTGCTGGTCGGGAGGAACTTAAGTGACCCAGGAAGTTGTATTATAGGCGAAATGAAAAAAGGAGGGGTGGGCTGACGCGCGAATGCAAGTCAGAGGAAAGGTTTCGACGATGAATATAGCAATGGAAAAGGCTCATTGAAAAAAAAAGAGGGGGGAACACATCTATCGATATCTTCCGAAGGGGAAGTGGGTAAGGGTGAAATCCGCCTACGAGCCAGTACCTGGGAGAGTGACGGCTGTTGGTGAAAGGGACGAGAGGATAAAAGAAATTTCGCAAAGCTCGGAGTGTTGTCGAAAAGAAAGGGTATAGAAGAACGATTCCCGAGGCCGATTCAAAGAAACGCGGGGGTCAGGCTGCGGCCAGATCCGGGTGGTGGAACTATGGGTGCAGGGGGGGACTACAAAAGAAAAAATGCAGCGAATTTTGCTATCGCAGAAAAAAAACGTGAGAAGAGGAAAAAAAGGTTGTAAGAGAGAGGGGTGTATGATCTGTCTCGACCACATCTCCCTGGCTGCCGCAATTACCAGGATAGGGAGGAGGGGGTGGTCGGATCCAGAGGGGGGAGGGGAATAGTATGCTTCATGAGAGTGAATGCCAGAGACCACAATCAAACAGCCAAGCTTGGGTAAAAGAAGAAAGTGGAGATTCTTCTCCTTGGGAACTCCACCAAACAAGCCGTAATCTGAAATAGTCCCAAGTCAGAAGAGAGCTGCGTTAACCATAAACCTGAAAGCACCGATTCCGGTAAGGTGGGTTTAGAGGAGGGAGGGCCACTTACTGGGCGAACTGGCTTCAGGAAGAGGCAAGCGGGGAAGGTGCCTTGCCCAACCTAGGCCTTTCACTACAATGGCAGAGGGGAAAAGAGCCGATTTCGGGGATGGAGTGGGCTTCGAGATAGCATCGTACATAAGGAGAGGGTGAGGGGAGGGAGATTTGCCCGAAGACCGGGGGGCCTTCGACCTCAAACCAGGGAGCTTGACCCCTCTTGGGGATGGGTTGATGAAACTCGTCATCGTTAAATAGGAATGGCTATGTTCCGGGTGACTGGGTTAGTGACGGGGGTGGCTAGCTACCAAAGACGTCCAACACTTTAGCCGGTATCCAGGGGGGGGATCATTGAAACGAAGTAGCCCTGACCCTAACCGGGAATAAGCTGTGAAATCAGTATGGAAAGGGAGCCGGACTCCGGAGATAGAGGAGGGAATGCGTGGAAGGATATGTGAATCACCGACTGCACTTAAAAGAGGGGCGTGGTTGTCACCAGCTTGATGATTTGGTGATTTTAGTAACGGGGAAGGGAAAAGCGTTAATGTGGGCTTGTAATCGAAGCTTTCTCTGGAGACCTGTTGATATTCAGAGACTCGAATGAAGTGGATCAGTCGAGGAAGGGAACCAGAGCGGTATCCATAGTGCAACAAAAAGGAGGGAACCGGGCAAAGACGCGTGTAACGCTATGCAAATGAAAAAGCACGGTACAAACTGGGCCCACAGAATCTGAGGTCTGGCAAGAAGGAATCATCGCCCGGGAGAATAGAAAGAAACAGGCGCTAAAAACAAAACCTCTCGGTACTGATGGCCCCCAGTGACTGGTTCGATTATATCGGGTCAGGGAGGGGCTTCCTGAAGGGCGTCTTCACAAAGGAACGGGGGATGAAGAAAAAGGGGGGTGTTATGTAGGTGCTTCAACAAGTGAACCAAGGTGTCCTCGTCGAAAAGGATTAAAGGGGGGGGTACCATGAAAAAATTGTTCCCAGGGTAGAGGGCTGCAACCCTCCGCGTGCAAAAAAGAGGTCAGGTCGCCGGAAACGACAACCGGAGGGTACTCGATTGGGGGGGAAAGAACAACCGTAACTGGATTTCCCACGGGGAGCGCGTAGATTTCGAAAGGGGAAAAACGAGGACTGACGAGGACTAGGATAATCAGGGGGATCTTGGTATCGGAAACAGCACAGCCTGCGGGGGGGGGGTAAAGTGACACGTGAGGGTAAGAAGGGGTCGCGGGCAGATAAGGGGCCCGGAAGAAAGCCGCCCAGTGCCTGGAGAAGGGAAAGATGGTATGTGCCAGTTCGGAACTAGAGAATTCGCAGGGGGTCAAATCTTTACGATTCGTACCTGTTGGGGGGCGGGGAAAATGTAAAGTTTTGGTCATGGGTCAAGGGAATCGCCAGAGGGGGAGAACTCAAGGGAAACACATTCCTAGGTTGACCGGGGAAAAAATGGAGTTTTTCGGGCTGGGGGGTGAATCAACATAAATCTTGGAAGGAAGACAAGGTTGACACATAGGCGGGGGGTGCACAGCTTAACCGCTCAGAGGACGCCCAAAGAGGATGCGCGTCGAAAAGTGGGGGGAACGGCTACGAACAATCGGTCGAGGGGTAAAAGTGACAAAAAAAAACGGCGGGGTTTCAAATAAGGTGGGGATGGTTCACGCTTTATTAGGTGAGGAAGAGAGCGAAAAATAGTAGAAGAAGAGGTCGTACTAGGGACGAAGACTCCATGGCAACCATCTTCTGGGGTAGACCACACCACAGGCGGGTGTGTCCGAGTTTTGGAATGGGGGGCCTCCATGGTGGGGGGGGGAGAGGAATAATAAATCCGTTGACGAGAAGGAGAAGAAGAAAAATAAACGGGCTTGACAGAGGAATCAAGTCGATCCAAAAACACCCGAAAGTGATGTCTAACATACTGCAAAGAAAAATACGAGAGTCAGTCACAACTCCAAGCGGGGAGAAAAGTCGGATATGGGGCGGTGAGGAGGGCAGCAGGAGCGCCCCCCAAGCGCCCGCGTGTCACCCTTCTGAAGGGGGAGAGGGAGCGCGCGCAGGGCGTCGATGAAATGAGAGGGAAGTTCATTTCACGAGTTCGCTAGAATCCAGCAGCGCAAGGAGAAAGTCCCCCAAAAAGGGCATAAAGAGTTACAGTACGAAAGAGATTGAACAACGGTTCTTAAGAAAGTTGCCCTGGGGGTCTTGAGGACGCAGAGCAAGAGGGAAAGAAGAACCCGGAGATCATTCAACGAACAACGGGCGCCAAATGAGGGCATAATCAAAAAAAGAAGCAACGTTATGCCAGAAGGGAAAAGAAAAAGTTCATGACAGGGAGAAGATTGGAAAGAGGAGATCAGTCGTAATTCAAAAAAGAGAATCTCAAAAGAGAGGGGAAAGAGAATATCGGGTGATTACCGAACTCGGAAAGGCGAGACTGATAACGGACCGGGCGATCAGAAAAAAACAAGAAGCAGATCAGGGCGCAAGCACGCTGTGCTACGTAAAAAGGAAAGGAAAATTATTGAGGAGTTCGTGTCGGGTGGGAAACGGCGCTTTCTCGGGCGGTAGGGAAAAGAGGGGGGGAAATAGCGGTCGGAGCACTGGCAGGGACGTGCAAGGAGGGGGGGGGAAGGAGGGGGGGAGGACAATCAAGAGATTAATTGGGGGTTCTCGAGACTCGAGGGGAGTTGAAAATCAGTGAGAGCGGATCGAAATCGGCTCAAGGGGGGCAAGTCAATAGAATCGGACTCCAGTCTCTCGGAACCGGAAAGTATAATCTGGTTGAGAGAAACCCCCTGCGAAATGGTCATGTCATAGGCGTGGTTACCAAGTTCATAGCGACAGATTATAAGTGGCGCGCGTTTGTTAAATCTCAAAGAGGGAATGGTATTTAGTAAGGAGGGAAATTTTCTCCGGGGCGGAATGACGGGTCAGAGTGTCAGGGATCTACTTTCATTGCTAAAATTCAAGTGAGACGTTCAGTGTGTAGAGGACAATCAGTTTCGCGAATAAGGGTGCACAGGGTTGGGGCGCGCACCGAAAAGCGGATTTTGTCGTAGTACAGGTTTGTTTACAATCCCAGAGGCCTGTGAGGTGTTCGTCCTTAATCGGCGAAACGTGATGCGTATACGAGAAACGATTCGAAGGGGGGGGGAAAAGTCAGCTTACTTTGAGGGATCCGTCGCCCTAGAGAAGAATTTTCACGTCAAACATTGGGAAGATGTGAAGTAGGGGGAGGGCCGAGGGGAGCAAGACCGGGTTGCTGGAAAGGGAGGTGCAAAACGTCGTGAAAAGAGGTGCAAGATTTCGTTTGAAAGGAAGAGAAAGAAACCCGTCCGTAGAATAACTGCGTAATACGGAACTCAAGGAAATGGTCAGGAAGAAACCTGTGAGAGGAGGACATATCCAAATGGCATCTGATCAAATCCACCGCTTTCGCGCAGAAGGAAGACGAGGAAAAGGTAGCCTGTCTTCCAGGGGGGGGAACATACCGGGTGAATACCCAATAAGAGAGGGAAAGGCTTAAAGGGGGCCTCCATCAAGGCAAAAACCGCAATTCTTCGAAGGGAAAAACCGCGGGCAGGCAGAAAAGATATGGCTCATAGGAACGATAGAAAGATATAGACGCTCGTGTCGAAAAAAAACGAGGCTATCAAACGGGAAAGAAGGTCGAGCACGTAAATCCGGTAACGGGCGAGAGAGAACGTTGGGGTGTTGAGAAAAGGCGTTTTCGGGCTTGTGCAAAGTCTACTGGAAGGAACTACGGTTGCATGTTTCTAGAATGTCCTGGGTTTTCGGAAAAAAAACAAGGGAGAAGCGGCCATCCAAATGTCCCTATGGGGTCGTGAAGCGTCCCTAAACGAAGAAAAATTAACTATATTGCAGAGCAAAGGAAATTTGGAACTAAGATACGGAACTTGCGGAGTTGAAATAGGCGGGTTGAACGAGAGAGACAGAGAAAACTAAAGCAGTCTGGGCAGCAGTTTAGTATGAAGCCCTACGTGGGTATTATGGGGGCACGAGAGTACAGCGAAGACATCTGAAAGGTGGTGTTTTGAATGTATCGTCACCAGGAGAGGCGGGGGGAGCAAGGGATCCAACGTAAGGCGATATAGAGCTTCAGAAAGGGCGGGAAAGGAACGTAAGGAAAAGCCACTGTAGCGTGAGGAGGGCGATAAAATTCAACATCACCAATTGTTTGGTATCAAAACGGACGAACGGACAGTGGGGGTGTCATTTCGGTGCCTACCACGATGAGATACTCGAAACGCAGCAGTTGACATATGATTCTAAAAAAAGATCTCGACGGGGGAGACGAGGGTAAGGGTAACACTTGGGGTGAAGAAGGGAACGCTCTGTAAAGGAACAGGGGAGGAATCTCTGCGGCCGGTGCGCAACTTTAAGGACTGAAGCAAGACGGGAAACAAGTAGACGCTGACTGTACGACAGTATAACGAGTCCTTAAAGAAAGGAAAGGATGGACTACAGCTGAAAGGGGGATTCAAAACAGGCGAAGGTAGGCGGGGGGAGACTTGGAGAAAACGCTTTAATTATGACGCGGAGAATACCTGGGCGAAGAGACTAGGGTAATAGGGTAAGCTAAGGGGAGGTGGCAAGTAGTCTGAAAAATGACTATGAAGGAGAGGCTGTAGCGGCAGAACAGAGACACGTAATAGATAGGATAATTCCTTCCATGGTAAGAGAGGGGATTTAGGGTGAAACGCCGCGAGACGAGGAAGGGAGGGGGGGTAAGGACGGGGCATGGGTGGTGGGGAGCCCAGGGATAACATTTATGGGCGCATAAATGAAGGAAGGGGGATTGTGGCGAGCAGCGAAAGAGCACAGACGCTTCCCAAAGCGGTGTCAAGAGTCCAGGAAACACCCAGACATAAAGAGGACAAGAGGGGAGCAATCGAAGTGGGAGGGAGACAGCGATAAAAAATAGAGCCTTTTACCAAAGAAAGAAAAAGAAAACGAGTAGGGAAAGGGGGAGATGGACACGAGTCTCTTCATTTGGGAGGTCAGACTACCGATACCTCGCGAAAAAGTTGGCCTGCAAGCTGAGGGGGAGCGTGGCGAAATCGTCTGGATTAATTGGGAGAAGAAAACAAGGAAGGAAAGTGAATGCAATCAAAAGGATACGGACGTTTTTACAGCCACAACAGCCGGAGAACTTTCGTCACCCGGTCATTAATCGGGGAAGCACTTATTGAGCAAACAGCGTCACACCAGAGTGAAGCGTGCGATCGCGGTGAAGTAAAGAGGAGGAAAAGGAGGAGCGGGTCCCTCTTATACCATAGAAGAGTTACAACAGCAAGGTTAACAGGGAGTTCAGAGGCGGGCCCACGTTCGCTTCACCTCTCAGGCAAAGGGGTAATCATCCAAAAGCCGTCCTAAGAGCTTTCGCCTACCCTGAAACGGCAGTGCAGAACAAGCATTCATCCAAAATAATGGCAAGTTAATAGATTGAAATTAAAGGGGGTCGAATGGTTGCCTTGGAAATTGAACAACTCGAAAACAAAGACAAGAGGTGCGGAGAAAGAACTTTTGAAAATTTACCGAGGTTAAAGTTACCTCGTCAACCGTGAAAGAAAGGAAAAGGGGGTGAGTGGAATGAAACGAGCCAGGGAGTCAGCTATGAGAGGTGCGTCGGGATGCACCGTCAACAAAAGACACATGTGGAAGATCCACACCATTGTTTATGTTTGGTATTTATCGCCAGAAGGCAACTGGGGTATGGTGGATTTCTGAGATTCAAAAAGGGATTAACGGATATTAGGAAAACTTGGGTGGGGTTTGGGGGGGGGGCAAGTTTCCCGGGGAGGAAAAATGTACTCTTGGCATCCTGGCTCAGCTTTTCTACTATCCATATTCACGAGGACCGCGAAGAACCTGTTCTTGCAGCTCGGGACAAAATTGAAAAGAAACAGACAAGTGAGGTCAGAGGAATGGAATTACAAATGTTCTTGCGTTAAGTAAAATGGGTCAGAACGTAATCAAAAAGAGAAAACGAAGAGCGGGGGATCCGAAGGACAAATAGGCTGCGCTACACTTCTGAGGGAAAAAGAAGCTCATATACTCGAAAGGGTAGTTAGGGGACGGAAAAAGTCAAGAACGTGATACAGGGGATATTATTCTTAAGGAGAAATACAGCGTTTGTTTCCGCGAAACGAGAACAATTGAAAGTAGAAACCATGAAAGACTTGGGTTTACAAAGGCTCGCGCACGAAAGGAGCGCCCTCGCATCGGCCGTTTTATGGCCAACACACGATTGGGGGTTGGAAGGGTGTAAGCCCAGGAGAATTCCAAAGAAGGTGAAGGTTTTCCCGAACGGGATAGTCCAGTGAAAGATTGATGTAATCTAGATCCGAAGGTGCTATGAGCAGCCCTAATCGTGTGCGCTTGTGGATACAGCAAGGGGAACTTTATAGAAGAGGCGGTTTTCGTAAAGAAGGGGCGCAGGGGGCAAGGACCGCGAGCCCTCCAGAGGAGGGGAGTTGACCATGGGAGGGGAAAACAGTCGTAAGGAAGGGGGCGCTGGGAATCTCGACGGAGGTGTGGGTCCATCGGTGGGCGGTCTGCGAGAGAGCCTGGGGTGATTGTCGCCTGGGCTATCCACGTTTGAGGGGGTACAGGCCTAATACATCGCGCTCGACAGTGCCACAGGCATTCCGAGTTTCGCCGATCAGAGGGGGAAGTCTTTGGCACGTGGGGGAGGAGGAAAGAGGTCACACAGTAAATCGCGTAAGGGACGACGGTGATAACCAAAAAGGGAGTTCAAAACGGGAGGGAAACGAGAAAAGCTCCAATAGGGAAAATAAAAACTTCTCACCTAGACTAGAACAGAAATCTGCGCTGAAGTAAGAAGAAAAAAGTACGAAGAGGGAACAAATCGAAAGTCTATAAGCTCAAATACGCGACTAAGGCGTGGGAAAGGGGGATCGGTAACGGGAAGAAGACAATCCACAACGTGCTTTGCGGCAAGGGGGGGGAAGCAGGGCGCTCCTTCAGAAAGAATGAGCGAGATGGAAAGCGAAGAATAACGTGAGAAAAAAAAATCAATAAATCCAAAAAAAAAGGACTGTCTGAAAAAAAGGGACTGGGGGAATAATAAATCGTAGTACATACCTCCGGCAAAAATACAAGGACAGCAAGAATTCCGAGGACGAAAGTCCCGCATTCGAGGTGTCCCATTCTGAGGAGGACTAAGAGCAGCAGGGAGCGAACCGGTGTACTTGAAGAGGTTCGCAGAGAGAGAGCTATCAAAGAACAAGGCGGCACAGAATCAAGTGCATACAAAAAAAGGGGGGGGGCCCATACTATGATTATCGAAACGGTCCGGTCCTGAACCTTGTTTAGACGTATTCGGAGAGACGGCTGAAATAAAGCTCAGATAAAAGGTCAAAAAAAAAGAGGAAGGAAGGGTAAAGGGAGGGAGGAGCGCGCAACAGCCGAGCAGAAAAAGGTCTGAGTCTTCGCGTGGGGGCTGCTCAGGGAAGGAGCTTGTCATTTGGATCTCCTGGTAAAAAGAGTAGGGCCCTTCATGAGTAAAGAGAGGAG
>Ga0179593_1270541_pt1 | contig 10389 bp, 10 predicted proteins | sample CZODoug2_1_08_16_FD_185931 | JGI IMG/M metagenome (GOLD analysis project Ga0179593, IMG submission 185931) | Vadose zone soil fungal communities from Angelo Coast Range Reserve, California, USA - CZODoug2_1_08_16fungal (PacBio error correction) | ecosystem: Environmental > Terrestrial > Soil >...
GCATACTATTAGAAAAGAAGCTGGAAACCCAGCTTCGGGTCATCACGGGAGAGAAAAACCATGGGGAAAGGGGGAAATTCCCCTCCGAGTCCAGGAAAGCTCCATAAAAAGAGAGATCATGAGAGTCGTCGACGACAGAGATCTTGCTTAATAAGGGATCGCATGAGGAGGACGGTCAAAGAAAGAAAACCGAGGGGATGTGGGTCAGAGAAAGCGCTCTAGAAGATTTGGGAGTATTGAGATCTGGCAGCAAGGAAGCCAACTACAATTCCTCCAAAGACCGCTGTAGAATTGAGGGGCGCCGAAGTGGGAGAATATCTCCTACTAAAAAGGGAGGCTTATTGGGGCGAGACCCTCGGGTCGGGAGGGGGAGACGGGACATTCAAAGTTCAGCGGTCTGACAGCCAGCTTGAGGAGCTCTAGGTTTGTTTGAACGGGGCAAACGATAAAAACTTTGAAAGGGGGGGAGGCGCAACTAATCCAGGGTAACAGCGCGGCCGTCAGAAAGTTGCCAGCGCCGTGACCGGGCGCGCCAGAGAACAGAAAAAATAATGAGGGCTCGGGGCCTTCGAACGGATGAAGGGATGTTAAAGAGGGGGCGCACTCGGTCAAGAGATTGTCTTCGGACATAGCAGTCCTTGCCTGGGGAGGAACCAAAAAAAACAAAGCACGTCGAATTAGTGGGGAAGGGGAGCTCTTGGCACCGCGGGCGTATTGTGGGGTATTCCTTGGTTGGGACCGGACCACAGGGAGAAACAGAATCACTGATCTTATGAAAACAGCTCTGGACCTGTATCGGCGGGGGGGAAGGGAATCGCGAAAAAACTAAAGACAAGATGACCGGGACCGCAATAACACCCACTCGAAAAAAACTAGGAGGGGCTGGCCTCGAAAAAAGCTAGATCTGGGGAGAGGCGGGACACTCCCTGTCGCTGTGTTGTTCGTAGATGCCATACCAATGAGAAACGGTCTTCTCCTTTGTATGAAAATTAAGGTTCCCCAGAAAAGTAGACCTTTAAATCGTCTCTGTCTGTCAACGCAGAACAAGAAACGGAAAAAATTGTCAGGGGGGGGCAGGTCTATGGAGTCACAGAACAAAGAAGCACAGGCCGGAGGGAAAGGATAAGTTTAAATAAGGGTGCAGATTTGTCGAACCGATCAGGGATCAGGGAACGGGGATTCGCCGGGACGAAGAATAAAGTAGTGACACGAAAAGGACTTGACGGGAAAAAAGAAACGAAAGAGCCAAGCGATCTTGAGCAGGAGTCCTATCGTCGAGCCCCTACCGGGGAGGGGGGGATCACAGAAAAGAAATCGGTGGACAAGGCGAAGCGAATCCATGGAGGGCCGTGGACGAAAAAAAAGCTCAAAAATCATGAGGAGCAAAATAAAAAAGATCTCTGCCCAACGCACCCGCGTCCAAAAGAGCAAAAGCGATGGAAGTTATCTTAGGAAAAAAGCCCCTTCTGAGGAGGAAGCAATGGAGGGCAAGCCGTAGTGGACGCCTCGCCGCAAATAGAAAGCTGCACGAGCGCGAGAAAACGGGGAAAGGAACTCAGCTTTACCGAAAAAAGTGCGGGGAGCAGGGGGAGCCCTGACTGGAATACGGAGGAAATGTCAACTACGGTCGCGTCAAAGGCTGAGAACATGGGAACCTAACCCTCTCCAAGACCCTAGTCATGGAGTGAAATTCAAAAGTCGCTACAGCTGCGGATGCCTTTACTCTCTCCTGCACGCCAAAAACCAATGAGACTCAACCCGTCGTGTTAAGAGTGGGCAACCCTGACCAAAAAGGGGAAGAATCAATGTCTAACACCAAAAAGAAAGATTGAGTAGCATATATAGATCGGAACAAAGCGGAAACGTGCAGTAACCTTCTGGGGGCGCCAGCATCAACCAGTATTTCCTATAAGGGAGCGGAACTGAGAATCCCGCGAAGTCAAAGGGGAGGGCGCATGCTACGAAAAAAATGAATAGCGGTCCTGCGATCGTGGGTATGCATTCAATGGGGGAAATCTCCAACAAGGGTACGAAAAAAAGGGGGGAAGAAGAATCCGAGGCCAAATCGTACCAAAGGAGATCCTAATAGGGAAACTTAGGGGGATCCGTACGGAAGATAAGTTCCAGATTGAAAGTTGTAGGGATATTGGCTGGAAGTACGGGACGGAAGTCATTCACTCAGTAAAGAGAAGAGGGCATCCACGATGGGGCGGATGGACCGAAGATATAATCGTAAGCGGCCGGCCGGGTTGCATAGGGGTAGAGTTGCGTTTGCATGAAGATAGGCTGCGAGAGTCTGTTAGACCTCAGGGGTGGAATGCTGTCGCATCGAAGAGCTGGTACGGGAGGCCAGGGACAGTATGGCCCCTATCTGACCTTGAGGGGCGCCGAAAGGCCTACCAAACTAAGAAGGGGGGGTCATGCAAAACAAACAGTCTCGGGGCCTACACGAAAAACCGCCTTGGCAAGAGAGATTTAACTCTTGGGGAGGGGGTTATGACACAGAATGTCAAAAGGTTGCACTAAGGAATTAGAGAATTATGGAAGGTCCAACGAAGAATCAAAAGTCCGGAAGGTATAAACATCGAACATTGGGAGGAAAAAGATACGGGGGTCCATAGGAGGAACTGCCCTAAGTGACTTGTGATGACATTCTTGGCGTGTTTCACAAAAAACAAGATTGGGACCTTGGTCCCCTCAACGTCCATGTTCGGGTCCAAAAAAAAATTTGTGTAGATGCAATTGGATAGGATCATGGGGGCTATCAGTAACAAATATCACGAGAAGGTCTCGAAAGTGGGGACCTTAATACAATATAAAAGTGCCTACGGATGAGGGGGAGGTGGCCTTCTCGGGAAAGAGCACACACATATGGAGGGGTTACATGACAAAAAATAGAAATAGTCGATAATCTTGGCGACGGCATCCTTAAACCTTATGGATTTATTTTGTCTTGGAGTTGGGGGCTGTTCAGCGCCTTCCTTGTCCTGCTCGGGGATTGTGTTCGGCGAATGATTCGCGCTATCTTGCTTGTCAAGAGCAGCCACCGGACGAGTGAAAGAAGTATTGCAGGTGTCTATCTTGGGTCCGTTGACCACCGAACCAGGAAACACGCAACTGTGGTACGTTCCGCCCCGCATCCAGGAAAACACAAAACTATCATGAGGGGGTGGTCTAGTCTACCATGGGCATTTTCACAAAAGATCGCTTCAGGCAGCAGGCTCTTACAAACCGAACATGAATCTCAGTTCATTGCACAGCTTCCTAGGGGAGGGTGAAATTGTCTCAGGAGTGCAGAGCACTCCCTTCTATGGTGGAAAAATGAAGAGGCAAGGGAGCGTTTCCCTTCTAAACTGAGGAAGAGGTACAATCTCTACAAGTAAGATAGACCCAAAAAGAGGCAAAACCAACAAAGGGAGAAATAAGATTAAATCTTCGGGTCCGAAACAGCGTTCTGAATCGTGATGAGGAAAAAACCCGAAGCTGGACAGGGAAAAAATAGGTCTCGAGTATTCTTGGTATAGTCGAAGCTTAGGCGACAGGGGCACCTTTTCGGTCTTATGTGTGGGGCGTGGCAAATGGGATTTCGAGTAAAGAATCACATGAGCGGCTGCGTCTACATGGGAGAGAGAAAATCCTAGGGGTAATTCTGAATGGGCGGACATAATTCGGAATCTTAGTGAGAAAAAGGGTTTATTCTTCAGCCTGCAGACCGCTATTGAATAGAGATTTTATTTCTCTTGGGGGTCGGCTCGGAGGGGCGCATGTAACGGGAATGGTTTGAAAGGGGCCGCACGGGATTCGCAGGGGTTTTCAACTTGGGGGGGAGTAATATGATTAAACATGTTGGAATGAACGCAAAACGAACCATGCGATGGGAGAATTAATAAAAACGCAGTCAGAACCAGTCATAGTTGTAGTTCCTGAGTTTATGTCGCAAACCCATGGCACATACGAACCCGAATGGAATGCCTGAGGACAGTGAAGTTATGTGGCCCCCTGAGTTTCTGGGGATGGGATAAACATGAAAGGAAAGCAAATGCTGCAAGGCGGGACTTAAAGCCAAAATAATCTAAAATGTATCTGGATAAATCGGGATGGGGACCGTGTGTGCGTGGTTAAGGGGGGGTGTGTAGACTCTCCAGATGTTCGTAGGCCGTGTCCTTAGGGAAACTAATACCAACAACAACTTAGTACTAAGGAAGGAAGGAGTAGTGGAAATTTCACAGATCGGTACACTCTTACGGGCGGAAAAAAAAAGAACAAAAAACAACCGGAAAAAGAGGAGCAAAAAACAAGGGGGGGCAAATGCGAGGAGTGCGTCAGTAAAAGGAATCGCCGAATTCGGAGTCAAGTAAAATCACGCGAAAATTGAAGGGAATACGATGGCAAAGGCAGTGGCCTGGGTGGCAAGCACGCAAGCAATGCCGAAGAAAAACACACGTGGAACAGAGGGGTTTCCGGGGCCTAACAACATATCCGGGTCTCACAACCTGCACTTAAGTTCAGCGGGGGTAAGAAAAGGCACCAAATGGATAGCCATTCTCGGGCTATCCCTTAGGGCAAAAACCATGGGGGAGGTTGAAAAGGGCTCACCTGAATGGAACCAGCAACCGCACCATCAGCAGATCGGATCAATCTTATGATGAGCTACTAAATACCTATATATGGAGGACACGAAAAGTATAGGGCAAATTAGACATCCTGCAAAGCAAGGGATTGGGGTGCGACAGTTCTTTGAGACGCTTTTGGCGGGAGGGCGAGATGCATCCGGCCGATATCTGGGAACGCAAAGACCATAGAAGAAGTGCGCCGCCTGTGAGCAGGTCGTGAATACGAAAAAGAACTTGGAAGAAGTAGAAAAAGACCGAACAGTGTCGAAAAAAAAGAGGGAGGCACGAACCCCTATGGTTGAGAAGTCGATCGAGGAAAGCATGAGGGGGGGGCCAAAGTTTCAATCTGACGGACGCAGCTGCACTGGGGGTCTCGTGGTTTGGGGGGGGGGGGAAATTTCTCACGGGGGGGGAAGTAGGAGGAGAAAATACAGGGCAGGGGAAGCGGGAACTCGGGAGGCCGGCAGCTTGGCAAAAGATCAGGCGCCTGTAGGCTCTAGAGAAACCAGTAAAGTCCTAGCGTGGCGCTGATAATTTGTAGTGAAACTGAGAGAAAAGCAGTCAAAAAATTCTCGGGATGTGCAATAAAATCATGAGGAAGTAGAGAAAAAAAACGGAATACCGTGCTCGGCTTTTGTCCGCAGATGGGGACCCGCTTCGTATGGGGGGGTTAGAAGGGGTGTAATGCAAACTTTCTCAGAGACTCGAGGTAAGAGAGGTGATTGCTCGGAAAGGAATCCCTCCTAAATGCCGATGAGCCTCTCGACAACTACTGAAGGAACAAGGACTTCTCAGACCATCACTACCCTCACCTCGATAAAGCAAAAAGCCTATCAGGAAAGGAGTATCGGCATCTGCTCTAAATAGTCATGGCAAGAAATTTAACATACAATGTCGTGTTTTGGTGGTCTAGGAATCCCTAGCAAATTCTCCAAGATCTCTACAGCGTTTGGTGCTCGGAGGAGGTTCAACTCGGCGTCCGGGCGGTAGCCTTGTCAATCGTTCCCTTGTAGCATCATCCTCAGTACCGCCCTTTAAAAAGAGGTTGAAAAATGGCAGGGCTGTGAGGTTTAGCATTCTCACGAAGGTCTCGCAGCCAACCCCTCCTCCCAAACACTCTGCGCAAAATCTCAGTCACGCAAACGATTTGCCCGTAATGGGGGGAGACGTCCGACCAATAGATGGAATAAGGTGGTTCAGTCAGACTGTGGAGACTTCTACAAAAAAGATCATGCTTTGGCACGGCATCCTTGGAGGAGGGTTGAAACTCACCTTCCGCAGTGTTGGACAGTGCCATAAACCAAGTCCACAGGAGGGGGAAATGCTTCTTCAGTACCGAGCCAAGGAAGGGGGGGATTTGTGGAAACATTGCGCTCGAGGAAAGTTGAGTACAAGAAATCGTGGGCGAGCTGGGCAGATAGAGCAAAGACGGAAAAGAACAGTTGGTACGACAAAACGAGAATATCGCCATAATAGTAACCAGCAGTGCTTTCACCACTAGTAAATCACCGGCTATAAAGTATCAACGACTACCCAGGAAGCCCATATAACGAACGTATGGCCGATTCGGGGTCTCTACGGGGGGAAAGACGCACCCTGTTACGGATGAATATTTAAAGGTGGGAAATCAAGGGACTGAAGTAGGGGTGACCGCAAGAATACGAAAACGAGCTCAGAAATCGGGGCACGTCATTCCGGAAACGGATAGCCACCGGAATTTCAAAACCCGGATCGCTGCGTGCGGAGGCTTCGGGGGCCAGGAAGTGAGAATAGTCCGGGTCAAGGACCACGCTGAATTGAATGCCGAGAAAAGAAAAAGGCCCAGCGAAGGGGGCGAACGTCGAAGAGAAAATAGTCTTCATGGGTCTCGAGTTGTTCCAGAGAAAATTCCAACAGCAAAATCAATTTGTAGGCGGGCTTGTAGAAAGCACTGACAAACAACGAGTAGCTGAATATCACACCCACGACAAAACAACCCGAGTCGGACAAAATCTCGCGAGTACCTACTTGAGGATAGGTCACTTGATCGCCATATGCCGGGATTGCTTGTGACTTACTTTTCTCGTGGACCCTACGCGCCCTCGCGGAAGTTCAATCTTCGCCTGCGTCTCCGTCCCCACGCCATTCACGGCCTTTCTATATTGGGGTCCGAGGCATCAAAGGTAGCCAGAGGGGTACCTCGAACGGGAACTAGAACTATCTCAGGGCTCCAGAAGAGATTAGAACGCTCGATGAACTCGGAGCAGAAACAAAAGGAGAGCAGGAACGGCCAGCTGATGACAAGAGGGGCCGATAGGGTCTGGTCAATTGGCCGGTCCAGGGGCCGGGGCCTACCATTCTTCCCACTTTGGCCCTGGTAAACGAGTCCTAATCCATCAGGGGGGGAGGCTTTCAGAAGAGCGGCGAAATCGGCAAAAGAAAAACGGGTTGGGGTGCAAAAAGCCTTGTTTCGATGGGGTGTATTGGGTCAGGGGGGTTCGAATCTGCGGAAGAGTTTCTTGTTATCACGAAAGGTATTGAAGGCTGTCGCTTAGACTGAGGGAGGTCGGACAAACGGTATGTCAGGAACTTAGGGAAAAGCTGGAGGTCTCCGAAATTGAAAAAAAAAAACACGACCCTCGAGCAAGTTGTTTCGACACAGAAACAGGTATGGGGTAGGGATACGAGGAAGTCCTCCCAATGAGATGAGAGTTCGGGGCTTTGGAGTGGCCGTCAATCAGTGTTCACCGAACTGGGATTACTGCGTTAACGGCGGTCACCTCGAGTCAACAATCGATCAAGTCCTGGATGACAAATCGTAGGAAGGGCCACAAAAAGAGCCGGGGTGTACCCTCGAGTCTGTCGACTTCGGTAATCGGGCATCGAGAAAAGATTGTGCCTCTAGCACGAAAATCCCCTCTAAAAGGTTGGGTTTTGACCGAAGGTTGGAAAAAAGGGGGGGCTAGCGATCATACATAGCCGGCATTCACGGGGGGGACCGGAACTTAAGCTAGAATGGAGAAGAAAGTGATAAGTGTGAGTGGTAATGAAAAGACACCCATGCTGAGGTAAATGTCTAGAAAAAAAGAGAGAAGCGGGGCAGAAGGCCAGCATCCTCAGGCGCCGCGGGCCTGGAAGCGGGGGGGGGGATTGCAGGGACATAAAACTAACTGGGGGAAAGCATCGTTGGAAAATTTTCTAGGGGGATGATCAGCGCCAGATCTTCGGGTTATATAGCGCAAAATCGAATGAGGAATATGAATCGCTTAGCCATTTTGTCCTTCCACCCAACACATACAAGTAAATAAGCAAAAAAACGAGAAGCGGTGGTACAGACATCTTGAACCAAACCGGCAAAACATGACGAAAGGGGGGAGGGTGGTGTTCTAAGCAACGAAGCTGATGCAAGGAAAGAAAGAGAGGATCGGTGCTAGAGTCTCGTACGCAAAGCTCGTAGGTAAAGAGATTCCTAGTTCGATTGAGATTCTAGAAGCGCGGAGATGGAAGGAATGGATGAAGTCGCGTTGAAACCCCGTCAGACCTGCCGTTTATAAAAGAAGAAAACAAGTGTAACTCGAGAAGGGGAACCCAACGATATCATGACAATCGGAAACCTTACCGAAAGGAGAGTCCACTGCGCTGCGTGCTATCCGAGAAAGTTGGTGTCGTCGAATCAAGATCAGAAGGTAGTCGGCAATTAAATCTATGGGAGCAAGAAGCAACAGAAGGAAAAGAGAATTTAGTGGCGTTACGGTATGACAAGATCCGGCAATCGGGCTAGGGGAGGAGGACTTTCTACCTACAATATCCAGAGGGAAGTATTTGCCGGCAGGCAGAAAATGACAGAATCATTATTCGCAGATTCGGTTAAGTTTACAGCAAACAAATCCGATGATGCGGGGGGGAGTTTTGCTACTGGCGGAAGGGATGGGCGAATTGAAAAAACCGAAAAGGTTTGGAACGGATTACTTCACTGGATTAAAGGGGGGGATCAGAACTGATGGCAGCTGAAGTTTTAGTCTCGACGAAACCGCTTAATGAGGGCAAGACAACATGCAAAAAAAACACCGCGTTCATGGAAACGCGGGTGCCAGGTCGGCCTTAGGGGCGTTTCTCCCAAAGGGGAAAGTGAAAGACCGTCAAGGGGTGCTGCACTGCATGGGAGGGATTAGGAACTGGACAAAACAAAATGGGAGAGGCACGGGAAGAAGAACCAGCAGGGCCTGAAACGGGTCTCATAACTCAGGGTCTGTGGAAAGGTGTGAGGTGGGTAGTTTGGGACGCACCACGAACATTTTTCTCGGTCCCTGACAAACTCAGCGACCCCCACCCAGGAGTGTATGAAAGTCTATTTTCAAATTGACCTAAACCCTCTGGAGTTCTTAAACCACCCTAACCCAGGAGCAGTCAAAAAGCTCTCAGAAACCTATCATGTTCGATTGCTGGGGTCGGCAATTCCCTTCGGACGAATTTGCGATAATTTCAGAGAAAAATTGCAGTGCAAGACGAAGAGGAAGCGGGGACAGGGGGGGAGACCCAAAAAAAAGACCACATAAAGGGGGAGTTCCTTGTGTACTGTCCAGGGAAAATCAAAAAGAAGAAAGGGGTAACGCCGCCGCAAACGTAAGCTGAATCGAGAGCTGATCACCATGATCAGATGAGGCATCACGTTCAAAGAAAAACATGTTGTGAGGTGGGTAAATGGGAGCAATCAAGGTCGCGCAAAGAGGCCGCCAAAAAGCGCGATCAAATCAGAGAAGATTCTAAACCGAAACTATTGCGGAAGAATAGTATCGCAATGTAAAGAAGGTCCAAAAAAAATAAAGAGTGATATTGGATGGACAAAAGTAGAGGGATAGAACCTCTTTGGGGCTTATGTCTACTCAGGAGATAAGGGGGGGTGTCGGAACATGGCCTCATTCAAAAGTGGATCAAGTCTTGAGGACATGAATGAGAAAGATCGAAGACTACCTTGATTATCTGATGCGGCAACTACGAAAGAGTTTGAAAGACGATATCACTCATAGAAGGGCCAGATAGAATCAGATTGGCAGGGTCGGGAGAACGTTTGGTTTGACGGTCTAGATATTAACGGGGAGGGAGAGCACATCCAAGGGGGGGGGACAACGGGGGGGAAGCGAGGGGCTGCAGAAAGAACCGCGCCCCTGGCACGCCGAGAACATAGGAAAGCAGGAAGAAAGTTGAACTTGAAAATAGGGAGGAAGATGACGCTCACCGTAGTAATGGGGGACCACCAAAAAGGCCAGCAGCGGAGGTGAAGGATACCACAAAGAAGCACTGTCGATATGTGGGAAGGGTGCGAATTGGGAAAAAACCTATAGTGGTGGTTTATTCCTTGGAGGTTTCCAGGCCCCTGACTCCAATAACAGAGATCTTGATTGGATCGATAACAAATAAGGATCGCGGCATTAATAAAAGAAGAAAAAAAAAGAAACGAATTCAGGACGGATAAAGCAGCATGAAAAGGCAAATAACCAACAGAAAACACCCGGCCAAAATAAAGAGGATGGCCGGGCCTCGAGACCGGATCGACATGGAAAAAACTGTCGAGGGTTGGTTGGCCGAGAACCTATCAAATTCTCACGGAAAGACTCTAGAAGTTGGTATGCTGAATGGTCCCGGGACGGCAAAAGGGGTTACGGCTATTGATAAAGTCGTGTGGAAGGAGGACCTGGAAAACCTGCCCAAGTTGTCGCGGTTATTGGTTCAAGGGTGGGGGCATCCTAGGTAAAAGACAAGCAGCCGAAAATAAACGATTGCGTACATGTAAGATAAG
>Ga0179593_1464073_pt1 | contig 10389 bp, 12 predicted proteins | sample CZODoug2_1_08_16_FD_185931 | JGI IMG/M metagenome (GOLD analysis project Ga0179593, IMG submission 185931) | Vadose zone soil fungal communities from Angelo Coast Range Reserve, California, USA - CZODoug2_1_08_16fungal (PacBio error correction) | ecosystem: Environmental > Terrestrial > Soil >...
CCACAAAAACAGGGAGTAAAAGTTCAAAAAATTTGAAAACGAAGAAACGAGCGACTGAGAGGGGTTCAAAAACAAAAAAATCGTCAGGTCTTTTACAGTGACGAGGCACACCTTATTAAGGACGAAGTGCCAGCAAAGGTTACCAGCTTGAAATGAGGGAAGCGAGCACGTTACAACTCGTTCGGGGAGATCGAGGAGTCGGTTACAAGTCTTAGGCAGCATCGCGGGATAGACTCCTTCAGAATTAACTCGTGAAGAAGGAACGAGCAGTTCAGAGGAGCAGACTTGTGGAGCTGTTGGAATTGTTATGGGGGCCAGACGGGGGGGGGAAATCCAAAGGGGGGGTGGGTGAGGCTGCGAGTGGCCCTTTGGGTAGGGGGGACTCTACCCCGTGAGAAGTTAGAACAGCGAAGCCTAAGCCGCCAGGGGAGGCAGATAGCAAGGCATCACGGGTCATCGATTACATGGAAGGGGGGAACCTTTCTTCAAAAGGATCCCGGGGGCGGGTCAGTGGGAAGGGGGATCAGTCGGAGCATAATCGGCGGAGGGGAGGTCAGAGTTGGTGGTACATGGAGGAAAAGGCCTCCTCGCTGACACTAATACCCAAAACATACTTTTAGGAAGTGCTGGCAAGGGAAATCGAGAACATGAGGATGACATTCCTCGTGCTACGGAACGGGAGTCTCCGTTTAAGGACTGATAACGCGAGGGAGGCGCGTTACTTTGGATGAGTAAAGGATGTCGAAAAAGGGACGCGCCGTCACAGAGGTGGGGAAACGGGGGGCATTGCGACTTCTTTGGAACCTCTTGGAAACCTCATCTTGAAAGATAAGAGGCTCCTGGGGCGGGACTTTTAACAAAGCCCACAGAATCGGCGGAAAGGCCATGCAGTATGTGAAAACGCCGGGGACGGGGGGGAACGAGGGCCAGCAATATGGAGAGCGGAAAAGGATGAGGATATTGGTCTCCGACCGGGCGGAAGAACAGTCAGAACTAACTTTAGAGATGGTCGAAGACGAATGTTGGTTCGCGGTAAGTGTATTCTACCTGCTGCGGGAGAGACTAAAATAGGTTACTAGGCATGAGAACATAGATTCGAAGAAGGAGGGAAATGAATGTGAATTTTCGTCTAAAGAGGAAGCGAGAACCGGGACGCCTCCCATGTAGGCTCTATCACAGTCCGAAGAAAGAAAAGATAGAAAGCTGCGTCGGGGGGGGGGGGAGTCCAAAAACCCCCCCCCCACTCTGGTAAAGAGAGTCGTTACCACACATATGCCCACCACAAAGAGCCGTAGAAGGGAGAAAAAAAAAAAAAAAAGCGTTTAAAAGCACGAAAAGAGGGAGCGCGGGGAGGAGGAGGGAGATGGACTTCAGAATGTTTACCAGAGACTCGTGCGGGCTGGGAAGCTTTTCTGAGGGTTTCTGTACTTTATCCAAGAAACAGTCGGCGTAAACAACAAAAAAGGGCGAGAAGTTTGGCCAAAAAGTCAAGGGACAGAGGGAAGGCTTCCAAAGACGGTGATTTTAAACCATCTCTCTCAACAACAAAGATGAGAAGAGAGATTAGTGCAAGACCGTGTCCGAATTGGAAAACGGCTTTCTAGAAGGGGACGACTGGAACAAAGGATAGGGGAGGAGCAGGAACTGCGGCGGGCTGAATAGGAAAGAACTCAAAATAAGAAAGTGTGTCCAGAACCTCTCTCAAGGGGGGTCAAACCTTTCAAGGGAAGACAGAAAAGCACCGGCAGGGAACGATTTGTTCAAGCTGCGCGGACCTTTCCTCAAGGGAGACAAATCGTCAGGGGTGTGGTGTTGCTCAAGAATGTGGTAACAGACTGGGGGAGGCTTGACACAAAGGCCAGGACCCATCGACAGCGAATCGGGCTACGTGGAGAAGAAATAATCTGGAAGAAATGTGAGAGGGGACGCCAGTCAGAAATGAGAGACGGAAAATGAAGTAAGGTGAGGAGCTCGGTGTAGGTGGCCAACTTCAAACCTTGAACTGACACGACTCAAAAAAGACAATAGACGAATCTAAGAGGAGTGTGGAAGGTCTGATTAAGAGCCCACTAGGGGTCAGGCATCCAGAACCAACTTTTGGAGTAACCCACGAGGGCGGGCCATCTTGAAATAATCCGTATTATGGCCTCTCGGGGAAAGGATCACCGCCGAGAAAGTTCGAGATAAAAGAGGGGAAAAACCGTTGGAGCTCGCCAATCGCACGCGAAAAGGCTCGTCAAACTCAGGGCGTTTGGTGAAATAGAGGCAGATTTGGTCGTGGGGAACGAGAGAATTAAAGGGGGGGGATCTCTTAGGGGGGAAGTCAGCGGATCAGGGGGTGGGGGCCGGCGAATAAGGGCCGGGCCAATGGAAAAAGAGCAGTTTGGTACAAAACGCAGTCGATGTGGTGGTAAGGGGACAAAGGACTGGAAAGCGGAGGAGGTTCTCGAAAAGACGCCGTCTACAAAAAGGTCACGCTCCAGAAGGATCGCTATCATCATCGAGACCGAGCTCGTCACAATAAGGCATTGAAAGAGAAAGTCCTCACTCCTTCCCCACTCCATTTGACCGCAGAAAATTACATGAAATACGACTTAGGGGTGGGTATAGGGGACAGCGCGGTCGGCGTTGGGGAAAGAGAGAACAACTGTCGCATCAAAACAAGGCCGGAGGTTAGCCAATCCTCGGAAATTCTCTAAAATCAGAGAAACAAACCGGCTCCGCCTCCTAATGGTATCCACTTGGGGAACAGGCACGGGAAAAACCAGACAAAAAGTCCGCAAAAAACCTGGGAAGGATTGGCCTCTCGGGGGAGATGCATAAGAGGGGCCCAGCAGTAAGCGGGCGGGTCGTGCCGTCTAAACCTCCAGAAAGGGGGCGAGTAAGGGACCTTTAATGGAATCAAAAAAATGTCCGAGAGAAAAAACAAAAGCAGTTAATTTCGCTACCAAGAGATAAAGGCGGTCCTCACGAAAAAAAAAAGACATTGAAACAGGGAAACCCACAAGGTTAAGGTTACGCTCGTCCTCAAACCTGATAAAGCAGACGCGGGGGACTGAAGAAGCAACGGAGGCGTAAACCATAGATGAAGAGAGCAAGCCGGTCTGGCCAACGCGTTTTACAAAAGTTAGGGAGCTCCATTAAGGGAAGGTAAGAAAGGGGGGAGTGTCCTGCTGAACTGCAATCGCGAACTAAGGTCGAGAATTAGAAAAGGGAAGGAGAAAACTTCTACAGGGGCATGCTTTTTGAAGGAGAAACGAGCGCGATAAAAGAGAGTCGAATTTGGGTGGCGAACTCGTTGACTCCAGGGCACCGAGGAAGAGAGACACGAGGTTCTTGACAAGAAAAAGCAGGAGGAAGAATTCAACTTCTGGTAAGCCGTTGCATCACCCAGGACTGGTCATATAAACGGACGGAGGGCGGACGCAATCAAAAAGAAGGATCCGGAAGGACCAGTGGGATGTCAGAAGAGAATCGGGCGTCAGCGGGGGGCTGTAGAGGAAGACAGCAGAAAAGGTCGTCCAAACGGAAAAAAGAATGGTGGAGGGAGGGAAGTCTCAAAACCCAGACCTAGCTACACCGAGGGAACGAGCGAATAGAGTGCGACAGTTACCCACTATTGGACTGAAGTAGGAAAACGTGATGGAGGACACTGATGGAGGATTGCCCAAAATTATATTGGACAGGAAAAACAAAATACTCGTAGAGCTTGGTAGAGCTTTGCTCAAGAGCCAAAAAACAGAAGGGGGGGAAAGAACGCCTTCAAAGGGTCGGAGTTAGTGCATGCACTCAGAAGGGATGTGGTAAATATTTCCTCTCCAAAAGCGGTCCGGGCGAGCCCCAGGATAATAATAGGGTTTTTGCAAGTTATTCGGAACCTCTTTTCTCTTTCAACGCCGTCAACTTGAAAGGATTAAGCCTCGATCTCGAATGAAGAGGGTTGGAACCCTCAATGACAGATAGAACAGGGGTGTTAAGTAAAGATGAGATGGTGGGGTCACAAGGCTGCTACACTAACCATATGAGAGGACGGAATTCCCATTCTGGAGCAGGGGGGCTAAGGAATACTGGGCCTAAATTATAAGGAAACAGAGGGGTCTAACCTCGTTGCCGAGGGCTAAAGGCGTTAGTGGGGAAATATTCATGGCATGGGAGGACTTACTAGAGGATTAGGAACTCATGGGGGCACGACGCTCGTGGGTTCGGCGCTCACTCTGAGAGGCCGACCCTCGGAAGTTTCTTCTTGGACACATAGAGGTGGGGGGGTGTTACACTGGAGTAAAATAAGCTCGTACGGCTTTCCCACCACAGGGCTGGTTCAGCGGGCACGCCAGGGTTAGAAACCGGGATTGTGAGGTGGGGGAAGCTGTTTCGAGGGGGGGAGAAACCAGCCTCCGGTACGCCGAATTAGTGGTGGGACGTCCGTGGATGCTTTAACGAATCAACCAACAAAAATCTGGGTCTACTCGACCGTTGATGCTGGGCACGAGGTTCAATTCACAGAACACGCCTCTGGGGGGCTCGTAATCTGGGAAAACGGAGCTGGGATGAGGTTACATGGGGCTCTACAACAAAAAAAAATTGCCGAAGATAAGTAGTAGTCGGGGGAAGCGCGGAACTGGGTTCGTGCTAGGAAATCGATCTTATAGAAAAAAAAACAACGTATGGGGGGGAGAAGAAAATGTCGTGGCTCCGACACTGCGCTCGAAAGTGTTCGTCACGATGGGGACATTGGGGTGATCGGGTTGAATCATCCAAAAAGGCTGAAAAAACAAGGGGGGGGCCTGGTGGGAACTCGAACAGTGAAGGTTAGAGGGGAAGTCATATCAAAAAAAACGGAGATGTAAAAAAAATAATTTTTGTTGGATGCTTAATATTTAAACGACAGTCTACTAAGAAAAAGTTCTTGATAGACCGCTTAGCCAAGAAGACGCGAGGCTGGGAGGCGGGGAACACTAGCCAGAAAGAATCCTTAGTTAAGTAAGGCAGGCCTTGGTGGTTGGGGGAAATGACGTAGCGGGACAACGTTAAGGTCACCGGCTTAACAGCTAAAAAAAGGGAGGCGGCTCAGGACGCTCTAGGATTGCAGCAAACCCGCGAGTGGGAGACATGAGTTAGTATATAGCCTCGTAGAAGATTACTGGGATTCGGGAGCAAGCAAGGGAGAGGGGGACGCATGAGGGGGAACTAATTTGGGAAGTAGGAATCGGAGTCCGAGAGTAAGCTGAGCAAAGGCAGGGGGACCCGCCGACAGCTACTATCGATCACCTTTCACACAAGCAGCCCTAAACCAAACCACTTTACTGGAAAACACCACTTTCGCTGAAGATTAAGGTCAAAAGGCCGAGCAAAAAATCACTGTCGGACAAAGTAAGTAGCTGACAGCTAAACGTTGGGAATGCGAGAGAACCGCACCAGTGGGGAAAAGCTTCAACTCACAACGATGAAGTCCAGGTGGTGGCTAACCAAGAGCCGGCGAGGAACACTATCAGGACAAAACTGGAGGAAATGCACGAGACGTTCATACGGGGACTTGTTCGGTTGGGGGGATCTGAAAAAGCCGAAGTACGCTGGATTTGTGGGGCGACAATAAGAAGTGGTGCATCAAGGAAAGATAAAGGGCAGAAGCCGTTAATAAAATTAACAGGTAGTGGGGAAGGGACGACTATAAGAACTCAGTCGCCCGCCGGTTAATTCGAAGTAGGTGTGTGGCGAAGATACATACCCAGTTAGTATTGCCGTGGCCGAACTGCTGTGGGAGGACGGACGTAACTGAAGGGAGAAAAACGCTGCAAGGGACTGAAGGGCCCATCGCTGGAGCGACTAAGCAGGGAGAGTAGGACTACGAATCCCCTATCTGCAGGACTGGTGATAAGTCCGGAGAAACTGGGGATGATGACGATGGATGGTAAAAAAGAAAATAGGCGTCAAAAAGACGATGGCCAAGGGGGTGGGGAAAAGCCAGATTGGGGCCGCCAAAGGAATCCAGCTAAGCGACGTTAATCGACACTCGAAGACAAAAAAAGTGGCGGCAGAAGGGACTGGCAGCACGAAGAAAAAGAAAAAACCGTAGCGTGCGTGTAATCCAGTCATGGGGTTCCTTAATCAAAGGGGAAGGTGGCCGACACTTTAAAACGGGAGGCGATAAGGATACTTCAAGAGGGTCCATTTTCCATTTCGGACGCCGCCGCGCGGAGACTCAAGGAGGCGGCGTTCAAGGGGCCTCGGTTGATACAGAAGAGCGTGACATAATCAAATACGGGGGAGGAAGGGTGGATGTTTCTTACGGATGCGTCCGCTAGCGTCAGTAGGCAAGAAATTCACGATGGTCGGGCTTGAGGGGATGAAAGGAGTACAGATAACTCGACAAAACGCTCCTTTAGGCAGCGAGAAGATGGGGGGCCGCCTTGGCCATCTGATGCAAATACGGGGTCGGCAATCAAGACAAGCGTGGATCACTGTGCGCGGGGTTATATGCAGTGGAGACATTGGCGTGAGAAGAAGGGAGTGCTCCTAGGTAGGGATCGCACGGATGGTAAAGAAGGCGGGTGGGGGAGTCTGGGGGGATTTGGCTGGCGATGTCCCACTCCGCCGAGGAGCGGACCGAATCAAAAGAAGTATGGGCGGGTTAAGTGCTGGCGCCAGGGAGCGGTGGTCAAGGCGGATGCATCCTAGGAGAACGAGAAGAGGGGGGTTATATCTTTTCTGCGAATGATAGAAAACTGATGACGGGTAATGGGAGTGGCGTACTGAATAACTAAGCGCGCTCCACTAAGTGGTTGGAAAAACGCAATTATAGTGCTGGTGCCCAATTTGTCCGCAGTATTGGGAGCGGCTGAGGCACGAAACTGGGTCGAAAGGAGCAAGCAAATGAATTACACAGTAGTCAACAAGAGGCACAGAAAGGGTGCCTTGGCCGTAAGAAGGTAAGTCTCCTGGGGAAGATGGCGACTCAAAAGATGGAATAAGAGGGAGATAGGCACGCTTAGGGCCGAAAGAGGGCGAGCAGGACTACTTAAACTAGTTGGTCGTGACACCATTTCTGATAACGGGAAGGCTGGAGAGGACCGGTGGGGGTTCGGTGAGTCACTACTGCCGGGAAGGTCTATGCAATCCGTCGTGAAAAGGTGAAGGGGGTTTGGCGAGAAGGGACCATAAAAATCCTCCGCGTCAGGGGAAGCAAGTGAGACGGGCACCGGGCCCTCTTCAGATCCACTGATGTAGGTAAGTCAGGGGGGGAAGGGAGTCACTCTGTGGGTCCCGCATGAAAGCGGGGTAAAGGGTCCAGACAACACAGCGGCCGGGGAATTGACGAACCGGCGGAAAGGGTATCGACGAAGGGAACAAATCGTCCTCGCGCTTAGGACGGGGGGGCGGAAAAGGGTGGTACCTCTAGCAAGGTAGAGGTCTGGTACCACATTTCATGGAAAGGTTTCGTGAACCTCCGAAGCAGTGGGAGTGGCCGCAACCAGATCAGCCCGGGGAACAAGCGTTCACTTTATGAAAACGAGAGAACTCAAAAGGGGGGGACACATCTCAGACTACTCAACACAACAAAGTATGGTGGAAAGGTTAGGGGCAAAAAAAAGAAAAGGACCTGGAAGGAGCGTCATAAACCTTGAACTCTCAGGGCAACCTGGATGTCTGGCGGAACGAGGATGCGGCGGGGCTCACAAAAACGACTAAAAAGGAAAAGTGTGGGAAAAGAAAGAGCATACGAAAGAACACTGGCGACGAAAGGCCGCCGACCCGCCGCCGCGACGATGTTCAACTTACGAGGGTGAGAATCGACAGCGATCGGGCCGCTGGGGGTTTGATCAGGAAGTAAAACCGCGGGGGTCATTCTGAAAACAGAGGCGCCATAACAAATAACGAAATACGGAGGTGCTCATGATCTCGGGGAAAATTGGGGGAGAACCAGCGGACTAAAGGGAAGGCGCGGCAGGATACTGTGAATGAAGTAGAAAAAAGAAACCTCACCTTCACGCCTCGGATCAGAGACTCGGACGGGTCGAATCAGCACGTCGGTCGCATCCCCAACTGCGCGCACAAAATCTTTTCTCAATCTTCGGCCAGAACCGGATGGGAAAATGCAGATCGCCGCCGAGAAGGGTCGGCATGAATCACAATATGCAAACCGTAGAAAAGAGGCTCGTGCAAAAGGCTCGGTCAAAAGGAGTGGGAAGGTGCTACTGGGTGGAACGTAAAATGAAATTTAGTTGGGCTCGCGAGATTGAGGTGGCCGGAGAGAAGAAAACTCCAATCGGACCCGGAAGGGGAAGAAAAGAAGGCGATTGAATTCGTTCCCAAGAAAAGGTCCGGCGCGGCTTGAACGTTCTCGAAAAGCAAGCAATAAGAAAAAGCTTCACGCGCCAGATCTTCTAGAAGGAAGCTGACGAGGGTCAAGTCACACTTCTCAGTTCGCCCCGAGGGAGGCCTCCTCACTGGCCAAGCACGAAGTTGGGTCCGCCAGCACTACAGACAGGGGAGTTGGGTAGTAAGGAATAAAGCGGCAGTCGGTTTGGAAAGCTCTGCGACGAGGGACCGAACACGAAGTTCACCATCACGCAGAGAGAGACCGACATCATGAAACCTCACCACCGTCTCAAAAAAGGGAGTCCATGAAGTCAAAGGAAGGAAAAACCAACCAGTAACGCTCACGCCGGGGGTTATTGAGGTTGACGCGCGGTGGAGCTGAATCATATGGGGGCAACAGGCGTCCCTAAGCGGGCTTGAGGGCTAAAGAGGAACGGCCGGGGGGGGTTATGATGGGTGCAGGCCAGCTAAGCCTCCAGCATGGGGGAAGATTTTGAGATCCCCAAAGCATCGATGGGGAAGAAAAACTGAAACAAACAGCTAAGCGCCCCAGATTAAATCGGAAGGGTAATCGAAACCTATCACAGTCTGAAATAAAAAGAAGAAGCGAGGCGTCTACGCCAGAAAAGAAATTGCTCCGCGGATACTAAAGAAAGGAACTCGTGGGGGAAAAAGTTGTGCTGGAATCAGAGGGTTTCTCGTCAGGTAAGGGGGGATGGGAGTATGAATACCTGAACGCTCAGGGTCGGTGTAAAATCTTAGAAATCCCAAGGAGGTTTGGAATGCTAGGGGGGGAGAGGGACAGCAGCAAGGATAGTTCTCAAGTAGTGGTGGACCTTCCAGGACCTTACCCTGATAGATGGGAAGACGAGGTTCAGGGAACCAAGCCATGGCAGGAAAAAATTATAAGGGGGATGCCGACTGTACGCGGGCACCATTGAATAGGGACTGCGTAGGGGGAAAACCGGACCCGCGCCGCGGCAGAAAAGACGCCCTGATTGAGGATAAATCTCGTAAAAATTTTCGGCTCAACGACGCCGCCAGAAGGGGGAACCCACAGGAACTCACTAAGGGGGGTATTTTGAGGCGACACCAAAAAAGATCATAAACCAGCGGAGCGCGGAGATCTTCAAGAGGTCACCCCTGAAAAGGGGAATGTCTGAAATGCCACGGGTGGGAACTTATCGGAGAATGGATACCAGCGCTGTAGGGCATACAAGGTCGAGCGGGGAGCAATCAAAAAAAAAAACGTGGACCGACTGGAAAGGGCGAGGAGGTGCAGTTAAGGGGAAAAAAGCCCAAAGGATGGGGGGGACTGATGTAGGCCGGAGACGACCGGAAGAGAACCGGAAAACTATGTTTTAGGGGAAGCGGAAGGATGGTGCGCAGTTCGCGTCCTCAAAGAATAAGAATTAGACAAGATACTAAAGCGCATCCGACCGGGGATTTTGGGGCGTCGTCCCAAGGAAATGATCAGGCGGGTTTTGGTGGTCGCGTGGGGGTAAAAATGCGACTCCTATAAGTAAGGGGACGTAAGCATGAGGGAGACATGGGGGATCGACAACTGACCGAGAGCCCCAAGGCGGTCTATACAAGAAGTCCAGAACCTGCTAGGTTGGCCAGATTCAAGTCGGCCACCCAAAAAAAAGGGGGATGTATCGATTGGTCAAAATGGGGGGGGGCTGAACTCAATCGACAGAAACGACTCCGGGGGCCGAAGGGCTGCTTTTCCAAAATGTGAAATGGAGTGGAGGAATAAGGCGAGCGGCCACCAACGGTCGGGTGCGCACCTCTCGGGGGAGGGAAGTGGGGAAGCGGTTACGTCTGGGGCTCAAACCCTCGGCCTCCGACCAGGGGTCCGTCCTAGCCGGGGGGTACAGTCAATTTAGGGGACAAGACCAGGGTGAGAAAACATGTCTGGAACTCCCGAGACATTCAGGCACCCGCAACCTGACAGTTATCACTAAAGGAGTCAAATGGAGCGTGGGAGTCGGGGACAGGGACTAAGACCCAAAAGGGGTGGAACCAGAGAGACTATCTCGAAGTCGGGAAAAAGCCTATTGTGGAGCGGGG
>Ga0179593_1475235_pt1 | contig 10389 bp, 7 predicted proteins | sample CZODoug2_1_08_16_FD_185931 | JGI IMG/M metagenome (GOLD analysis project Ga0179593, IMG submission 185931) | Vadose zone soil fungal communities from Angelo Coast Range Reserve, California, USA - CZODoug2_1_08_16fungal (PacBio error correction) | ecosystem: Environmental > Terrestrial > Soil >...
CGGGAATTGAAGGGAGAGCCATTAATTGTTGCGCGTAAGGGGAATGCTGTGATCGAAACAAAAAAAGTACATGAGGGGCGCCGGGGGGAAAAGAAGAAGGCTCAAAACCGTCGGCGGTGAAGCAAACCAGATATCGTACGATGCTGCTCACCATCAAAGAACAATTATACTGGGGATGAAAAAAAGGAGGAAAGGGAAAGGTGCGCGTGAAAACCTCAAAGGGGGTAGGCGAGAAGAATCCCTCGGTAGAGTGAAAGATATGCAAAAACCTCCTCGGAAACGACAGATTAAGGAAAGAAGCAAGAGTCTCTGGGCGGGGCATCTATAGGTTGACGGGAAGGGAATGGGGAAGGGGTGCAATAGGAGGCGGTTGTATGCAAGTAACCTTAAATTGTTCTCGAAAAAAGTAGGAGGGCAAAAGCCAAAAACAACCGAGGGGATCATGGATTTCGAGTAAAATTGCTGCGACTTTAAAACTTAGCGCAGGGTTGGAACTTCAAGAAAGACGGGGAAAATAGGGGGGTTGGAGGGGAAGTACAAAAGGAATGAAAGCGTGGAAGGACCCTGTGGTAAGAGTTCGGGAATCAGAGAATTGATTCGAAGAGAAGGTCGGGTTCACAGACAGATGGTAACTGGACGGGGGGTACCAACACTCGTTTGCCACGACGGATGGATGGAAAAGTCAAACTAGGGGGAGAGCAAGATGCAAATCGGGAAACACGCTTAAAAGAGGGTGGTTGAACCGTGAAACAAGTATCGCCTCACGGAAACAGATCGTCCTTGAAGCAACGGTCCCAAAGAGGCTTTACCAGAAAGAAAAACCCGCGGTAATGCGGGGAGAGAAGGGTCTACCAAATGATGAAGGGAGTGGGAAAATCATAGGGTCTTCGGGGCCGAAGGAGGAAGGGGGAGAATGGGCAAAAGGAAATAACATCAGCGACTAATGTTCTAGAGCCAGGAAGAGAGGGAAAAAAACAACACCACAAAAACAACTAAGTTGGAAAAACGAGTGACGGAAGTCAAGGGTAGTTAAAGCGAGAGGAAACAAGTCACAGAGACAATAAAGAGGGGACCCTCAATGCTGGTCAAAGAAACTGTCAGACTGGCAAAACCGGGACGAGGGAAGCCGGACACAAATACGAGATTCAACAGGTTTCGCAGCTCACAAGGACAAGTCATGAGGTTAATACAAAAACAAGGGGGGGGACAGGGTGAATGAAAGCCAATGACTAGCAGACGGAGGGGGGGGAGCGAGACGGGGAGGCTTGTAAAATTTGGACTGAGTAACGTGGGGGGTGTGTGAGTTTGGAAACATAGCGCAAAGAGTTCGCTACAGGGAAAATGCAAGATACAACCGGAGATGGAGGCGAAAAGAAAGGGGAGAGGCGATTCGCAGGACCGGGTATGGTTTTCGCCTGACGGCAAGAAATGGGCACCAGCATAGGAAAATGCGGGTTGTCGGGGTAGAGCGAAGGACCTGAAGGCTGTTGTACCGTCGCGCTGAAACCTCACTCCTCGCAGGATGTGAGAGGAAGGGGATGTAAGAAGCAAAAGGCAGGGTGAATCGAGTCCAATCCGGAGAGCAAAGAGGCGGGAAGCGACAACGGAGTCAAGAAACGGAGGGAAAACGATAAACTGTCGAGAAGTTCCCGCAGCAATGGTGAATTAAGAAAAGGGGCAGAAACTGACGTGCCCCTTGCTTGTGAGACCTTCCCATAGCAGGAGGGCGGAAAAGCGAAAAGGGGGTTGCCGTTGTGGGGGACATTGGGCTTCCTAGCGACGTGAGGGCGGGAGAAATCAACCGCTTGAGCAGGAGGATTTACAAGGCAAATCGGGGGGTCAGTTGTCGGGGGCACGGTAGCTATCGTGGCCGGGGGCATTCCACGCAGCGAGTTGGTCCGAACTCAAACTTCGAAAAGAGTTGGAAAAATATACAAGCCAAGGGGACAGGAAAATCGCGGTAACTGGCCGGCAAACGGACCGAGCGGGAGAAAAAGGGGGGGAGAGGGCATCCAATTGTGAAGATAGTGAACAAGGAAGTCAAGGGCGGGAAACTTGGTATGCGAAAAGTGTGCTGGTGGTAGAACAAGAAGGGGGGGGGCTTCGTCCACAAACGGAAACCAACAAGATCGTAGGGGCGCATGGAGAAAGTCAGGAAACACAACCACAAACGGAGGAAGATGCCACCGTCGAAAGACATATCGAGCCGGAGCGGTTTGTGGAAGAACGCAAAAAAAGAAAAGTCGAATACCAAGCCAAAGGGGAAAAGAGAGGGAACCATCGCTTGAACGATGATGCAACCGCATAACTATCGACCGGGACAACCGAGAACCAGTTGGGCCTACCCCGCGAAGGTGGTTGCATAAAGGCCTGTGGGCACAAGGTAACCGGTAAACGGGCTGGTTTGGGGACCGACCAACCGAGCCAAGTTCACACACAGAGCAAAAGGCGGAACACGAGGGCGACGGGAACCGCAACTGAACCGGGAACAGCAGCCGGGGGGGAAGGAATACTCCCTACGCTAAGCTTATCGAGAGATAACAAGGGGAAGCTTCATTAACAAGGAATGAATGAAGTAAAGGCAGAAAAAAAAAAGTCGCTTGGGACGGACGCTTGTACAAGCCACAAGGCACGCACCTGGGAGGACCAGGACTTCATTAGCACCATGGTGATGCGCTTGTAGCAAAGAGGGGGCCATAATATCTCGCCGGGCAGGAAGGGAACGAGCAAAAGGAGGGCGGCATTGAAAGTAGATGGGAAAAGTGGAAGTCGGAGGAAGGGACGTTCAACCAGTCGCACAATCCCATAGGCGCACAGTAAGGGAGGTCCGGAAGACGACCGGTCACCCGCTTCAGTCTAGGGCGAACAACCGGGCAGTGGAGGTAAAAATGGGTACAAATGGCGGGGTTTGCCGCAGTCCAAAGCACGAAAAAGGCGGAAATATAGGGGACAGAGCGACGCCAGAGCCGGTTGGCAAGTCCGGAAGGGTCCAGATGGACCTAGGGCTCAAATCACAAAAGAGAACCAGGTTAACTCGAAACGAAGAGACGGCGCGCCGACCAGAGGGTCCGGCCTCGATCCGTAGGTTGGACATGAAAGGGCCCATGTTGGGGGAAAAACACGGGTAAAGACTTAAAAACAGTACGGATTAAAAAAAAGATCAAATGAAGTTGACGAAGTCGTCCCGCGTGACATAGACGGTAGTGCAGGCGGGGAAGGGGGAAAACCTGCCGCTGGTGGTGTCGCGCAGAGATGGGGGGAATGAGGGCGGGCCCCGGGTTGAAAAAATGAGCGATTACCGGAAAAAACGTACGAGGCAGAGGGACCGCGATGTGGGGGGGGGAGGGCGCTAAGGCCACGGTGAAAAAGGGAAGGAGACGAGAATGGAAGATCTGGGAAAAGGCGTAAGCGGGTGTCGGGAAATAGACCCGCTATCCGCGGTAAATCACATATCACGCTATCGTTTCCTCAGTCAAAAAAAAAACCTTTGTACGCACGGATCGAAAAAGTGAGGTCCGTCCCCGTCAAAGGGTGTTATAGGGACCGCACCCGCACATCGAGGCGGGTCAGAAGACGAGCCAAAAGCTGTTATGATACGGGGTCAATCGGGTCAAACAAGGCGGCTTTTTACCATCAAAATGAAAAAAGAGACGTCATCAGTAAACAAAAACGGCAAGTAAAGCGAGGTAACCAAACGGCTAAAGGGGGCAATCCAAGCGTCCCATGCGCTCCCTTAAGCAAAGAGAAAAGTTGAAAAACTCGGTGGCACTGCAAGGTAACCACACTAGGTGAGCTGAAAAAAGTTCGTTAAACCCGGAGGAACACCCGCAAAGAGGAAGCAGGGAAAGAAAAAATGATCTGTTTTGGGGGGGGGGTGACTGCCTATAAGCCGAAGGGGCTACAAGGATAGAACGCAAAGAAAAAAGCCGCCGCATAATCAACAGTTCACCAAATTCTAATGCCAAAGGCTAGGCTAGCCTAGACGAAGAAAATAAAAAGGACCCGCAAGGGGCTGCGAGAGGGAGGACAGAGGATCACCACGCACACGGCGGCGAGGGAGGGGATCATAGGCGAGGTTCAAGAACGCAGGAACGGATAAAAGACGGAGAAGCAAGGAGTGCACGCTGGTTGTACGGCAGAGGTAAGAAAAAACCTCGCCGTTTGCAGTAGGACCGCGGGCGAAAAATAGGAATGTCAAGACTAGTCGCAGCTGAACGTCGTCAAAAAGCAGGGCGGAAAGACAACAGGTAGTCAATCCCCAGCGTCACAGAGAGAATCTCCAAACGAAGGGAGATAAGATTTGAACCCGGCTGGGGATAGAAGGCCATGATTGCGCGGTTAACAGCTGCACCACCCTATCCATCGCTTATCTAAGCCTGGGAAGAAAACTGTCTCGCCGGGGCGGAACACGGAGAAACAAGAAGAGGGGAAGGCAAGAGAATGGTCAGATGCCGAAGGGGATTATCAAAGAACCGTCAACGCTTTCAGCGTGAACCTCTCAGGGGGTAGGACCCCTCCGAGGTTTATACGAGAGGACAAGACGAAACGGGGGGAACATAAGCTCATTCTGAAATGACTCAAATGAGGCTCGTCGAAAACAAAAAAATTGTCGGGCCGAACGGGTGATCAGGACGGCAGGTGTGGGGTGGATTAGTGAAGTTCCAGAATTTTAGAGAGTCGCCTTATTGAAGTTCAAAACACTATTCAGAAGGGGAATTTCCAAGAAATTCACGGGAAAGAGGGCCGCAAGTGTAAAGAAAGAAGAAGACGGTACAACTAGGGGGGGGTGATGTTTCCCACGGGTTTCTAAGCTTGAGAAATTCCCTTCAACCTACGCGTGTCGGGACGCAGGGTGATGGCCGGGGCGGGTTTTTAAAGAAGAGGACTGGCGGGAAAACATAGTCGGGGGAGGACGAGGGGGTTTCTTGAACGTCTGGTATGGACAGAGCACCACTGACGCCCGCCACAGACCCGGAAACGAACTCAAGCGTTGGCAGACGTTGAGCTGCAACAGCGAGCCTGGGCGGTTGCGGTCCATACAAAAAACCAGGGGAAGGGCATTCAAGTATACAACTAAAACAATTCAAATTGCCTCGTATACAAATATCTGATTGGGCGACCCGACGGAAGATGCGGGTCTATTTGAAGCAAACTCTGGGCCGACAAAAGAACTAAAGACCCAACGCAAGAGTACCGCTCAGCGACCAAAAACCCAACAGTGCCGATTTACTGAATGTACTGTTTAAAGAAGAGAGAGCCCCCTGGAAACCAAGGAGACAAGACGAATCGCTGGGTAGCGAACAAAAGCGGCCTGGTTACCATTCCTCCTGCAAACTTCGGAATGTCCTCCGGGAAAAAAATAAACACCGGTTCGATACGAACTTCAGTCAATTGGTGAAACAAAAAAAAAAGGGGAGCTCAAACTTTTGACCTCGGTAGACGAAGACGATCTCCGGCCAAAATTGTTTCGGCGAAAAGAGACTGATGAGACTGGAAAGGGCAACGGGTAAGCTCATTAGCGAAATCAAATGGGAACGGTAAATGCACGATACCCAACCGGAGGAGGGCGTCGAAGAAGGGGCGCTGAATATTCTCTAATGGAAGCTAGGTTGCAAAGAAGGGCAAAACATGGGTCCCAACTCTAAAATGGATTAGGGTATTCGTCGAAAGACCGAAGAGTTACCGGCAAAGGCCAGGGATAAGCGCTTCAAAGGGACCGCGCAGAGGGTGGCTGTTCTGTACGTTTCACAAAAACCCCAGAATCAAGAAAGAAAAATCTACATTTCACCATCCTCTCTGAGCAGGAAAACGGCGAGAGTACACGGAGAGAGGAAATGTTGCAATCCCGGGAAAAACTACTGGTACAATCGACATACAACTGGTGAAGGATCATCAAATACCCCGGCTGGCACTTCGGGTACATAGTAAAGAAAAAGAGAAGGTCAAAGCCCAGCGGAGCGGGGCTAAACGAAGTTGTTCAGGCCTAACGGGGAGAAAAGCGGGGGGTAGCGAAGTCGCATCAGGGGGAGTATAGAAAAAAAAAAGACCAAGGGCAAAAACAAGTCGCAGCTGTTCAAAGGGAGGGGGACTTAGCTCCGGAACGAATGGGCGGGATCTAAAACGAATGGCGAAGGAGAGGGGGGGGCAGACAAAGCCAACGTTGAAAACAGTGGCGGTTGACACGAGGAAAATGAAACCCTTTCGGAGGGGGAGGACAACTGAAGGTGGACGGAAAAATATGGGATCCCAGATGGCGGTCAAGCAGGGGCTGGCCTTGTATCAGCAGAGGCTGGTTAAGAAGGGGGGAAGGTTCGGAAAAAAAAAATACAAAGCTCCGAGGCTATTTGACGGGGCTCTCAAACTCAAACACAAATGAAGGAAAATGAAGAAGAAGATCTTGCCAATCTAAAACGATATCGGAGCCGACGATTGTGGCAAAGAAAGTTCCTTGAGAGAAAGAAAGACTTGCTGAGAAGCAGACAGCCAAGCCCAAGGAAAACACCCTATCTAAATGGAACCGTTACAAAAAAATCTACCAGGGACCTACCCGAAAGGGGAAATAGTCAGAGGGGAACCCGCGATTTCGAACCCTGTTTGGTTTGTATGCCGACCAACCGGAATTCGGACGGAACACCGGAGAAACGAAGTCGAAGGGCAGGCCAAGATAGGAAAAAAAGCTGACCGACGAACAGAAAGGCACTTTCGATAATCAAAAAGATAAGCTTAGGAGTTAGCTTAAAAGGCAAAGGGAGTCATGAACCAACCCCCGCTGGGAAGCGGTACGACTAAGGGGAGCGGAAGACTCTGTAAAAGCCCGAAGGGCACGCCAAGATAAGAGACAACACCAGCGTGGGTTGAATTAGAGTTAGGGGAACTTCGCCGACCGGGGAGAGGTGAAATCAGTTCATCGACGACGTGTCGAGACGGAAACAAGCGCGGCCATCTGGGATATTTGTCAGCCGGGGAAAGTTACCCCATTCGGCACTGTGCGGCGCGCCAGCTTGGGAGGCATCGGACGGGCCCAACAGCTTAAAGGCCGGCGAGATACCCAGAAAAGGGTCCGAGAAGCGGGTGACCAGAGGGTAAAAAAGCCTATTGGCAACGTGGGACGAGAATCGCCCGCAATCGAGACGCAATATACGTTGGGGATAAAAGCGGGAATATTCACTCTCAGTCTTCGGACAAAACGACCCGTGGAAAAGAGGGGAAGTTGCACGAGATAAGGCGAAAAAAAATCGTGGAATGAAAAGGATCCCATGTGGGTACGGATAAAGAGGTCAAAAAGTTTTTACGTTGACTCGGCAATTAAGGTGGAGTCGTGGAAAGGAGCGAAACAGGGGGAAGACGATATTTGGCGGGGGCCGGCGTGAAAGAGCAGTTATGAAGGCAGAAAAATGGAAACTGAAAGGTTTGTGCGAACATCTGGTCGAAGAGCCTGTGGGCGCATCGCGATTCAACCGACAAAAGCTTGCAAGAACGAACCGCAATGTTTTGGTAAAAAACTGGGTGGATGAAAGAGAGGGACGGACGGCAGCGAAAACTTCAAATGTTCGGACGCATTGGACAAAGGAAAAGCGATAGCGGAGAAAAAAGAAACTTGGTCCAGAGGGGACCTCGATCACCATGCACGCATTTGGGTCAAAGCCGTTCGAACCACGGAAGGAAGAAAAGGGCGTTGGACGTAGACCTGGACCCCGCCCAAACGGGGAAGTGCAGAAGCAGGACGACAAAGTTTCAGGGAGAGATACGGGGTTCATCGGGTTCAAACCCGGAGGGGAATCGTTAAGAGAACCCCCGAGCTAAAAAAGGTCCCATCAAGGGACGGCATGGTTCCCACAAGCTTATGTAACCGAAAGGGTTGCGATCAGCGTAAAGATTCAAAAAAGAACGGCGTCAAGGGACGCTAAGGAGGCAGAAAATGAGTAAAGTACACTTTGAAAACAGGATAGGAGTATTTAAAACGAGGCAAAACAAGGACGAATCCTGATCAACGAAAATATCAAAGGGAAAGATTGTTGATGTTACTTACAAGAGCGCGCTCACAATTAAAAAGCCAAAAAACGAAAAGAAGAGAACAATAAAAATGGACCATGCACCAAAAATTCGGGGGCAGAAAAAAAAACAAGCGAGAGGTCAACAGCCTTATCCGCATTCTGGCCAGACGCAGCTGGGGACTTCGTCCGAAGAAAAGGGAGATAGCAAAAGGGAGAGGGGTCCCGAACGCGGGAAGGTCGACGGGAAGACGGCATCTGCAATAAAGCACAGTTTTGCTAGGCTAGGGGGGTAAAAGCATCGTTGCGTCACCAAAGCAGGGCAAGCGATCGATTACTAAACTAGTTGAATGGGAAAGGGTGGGGGAAGATCACAAAAGGGCGGGAACCGCGCAACCATGGGGGGAGGTCATAAAAACCAAAAAAAATTATCTCGCTCAAGAAAGAAAGAAGAACCAAGAGAGATTCAAGGAGGGAAAGGGAGGGGTAAGACCGCAGAGTGGAGTAATTGTCTGCGCATAAGCTCTGGGGTAGGAAATAGGCCTGGTGAAAGACCGAGCTCGCCCGCGAGTTACTCAAAAAGACTTGCGAGGCGATAAGTTCACAAAATGAAGAAAATAACCGAGATGATGCCCGTTCTAAATGGGGCTAGAGGGGAACCTCGACGGGGAAGGGCTCGAACGAGAGCGTGGACGCTGTGAGCCTATCGTCCACAAAGCCGCCCGGCAATAATCAAGAAGGAAGGGAGAAGAGGATTAAAAGCAGTCAATCTCAGTAGGGGGGGAAAGTGTAAGTAAATTGATTGTTCAATGTGCGGCGGCATTGTGGTTGATTTGGAGTTGAAAAATAGTGTAATCTAAAAGGGGATGAAGTTCGGCAAAAACCAAATAGATCCAGCTAAAATGTAAAGGTTGAGCCGACGGGAGGGAGAGGGTGTGCCGCAGTTAAAACGAACTTAGTAGGGGTTTGACACTAAGGGGGTTTGGAGTGAAGGGTAACAAGATTTTCCTGCAATGCTGTCTACTTAAAGGGGTCCGAAGGTTTTCGTGGGGGAAATAGGGGAAGCTTGCTGAACAAAATGGGAGGAAGGGGGTCTGTGTGTAACATCATCTTAAAGCCGGAAACAATGGAGTGTGAAAAGCCCATGGAAGTCGATTCGTATCACCTGCACCGGCGGAAAACGTCTTCCACGAAAGTGGTGAACCCAAGAATCGCCTAAGGAAAAAACCAAGGCGCGTCTTGCCAAACTACGCCAACCGGCTGCATAGGAAAAAACAACGACGGACGGCATTCACGTGTGTCGAGAAAGGCACAAAAAGAGCAGGTAGAGATTAGAGGAAATCACTGATTGCTTTGAAAAAGGGCCCACGTATTCATGGCATGTAGATGTACAAGAAAGAGAGACGGTTCAGATCGAAAGGGACGGCAACAGTAAAGGAAGAACTAAGCTACCATCCCACAAAAGAGGGGGGGGACGAGTGCGGCAAGCGTTGGTCAGTTAAATAAGGCGAAAAGGAACAAAGTCCATCGACAGAAATCGACAGAGCATCTCTGTGATCGAAAAAAAGAAACCGGTCAGGCCGAAGCATAACGTAGCGCACAAACGGTGAAGCAGACACCGGGGGGGGGGAGAATCCGAGAAGACAGGAACCGTCAGGAAACGCTAGCACCCAGTGGAAGGACTACAGTGACCAAGGATCCTTCAAATCAATGACGAGATTCCACAAGTATGGAATAGCGCAGCAGAGAGTCGTCAACGGCCAGTGAAGAGGGTTCCTCAAAGGGGGGGATTTCACGCAAAAGGAAGCTAAAATCAAGAGAAAGTAAGTCCGAGGAGTATGGAGTCTAGGCGATTCGCCTTCAACACACGGTTCGCCGGAGGGAAACTTTGGTCACCAGCACGAGGACAAGGCGGTGTGCGTGGAGTAGCTCGGAAAAAGGTTGTGACAAGAAAAAAGAAGGCGGACGACAATCGGAAGTGAACGCGCCGATCTGGGTGCCTATTTAGGCACTCCCGAAGGCAAGAACAATCATACTGAAAAAGACTGAGCTCGGGTCTCAAAGCACGATCGAAGAGAGATGCAACTGGTGCGTCCCGGTCGTCGGGAACCAATCAAACACAGGTAAGTCCGTAAATAAAACCGGATGTTAAAGGAGGGGAGGTGTACATAGGCGTCCGAAAGCAAGAAAACGCGGGGGTGAAAAAAAGAATACCCTGTAGTCAAGAGGGGGACAAGGGAACGAACGCTGATGATTCGCATACTCTTAGCGCATGTGAAGGGTGCAACGGCTGGGAGAGGGCGGGAAAGCGGTAGGTGTCAGGAAAGGAGGGTCGTGCATTCGAGAAACGAGTCCCAAAAGAGAAGGCACCGTGTCGCGGCACTAAGCAAGATCGGAG
>Ga0179593_1539206_pt1 | contig 10389 bp, 16 predicted proteins | sample CZODoug2_1_08_16_FD_185931 | JGI IMG/M metagenome (GOLD analysis project Ga0179593, IMG submission 185931) | Vadose zone soil fungal communities from Angelo Coast Range Reserve, California, USA - CZODoug2_1_08_16fungal (PacBio error correction) | ecosystem: Environmental > Terrestrial > Soil >...
CGACGGATCGGGACTTGCAAGGCCAGAATCACAGGAGGAGGGAAAAGAAAAGGGGGAACTCTGAAAGGACTAAAAAGACAATCAAAAAAAGGGGGGGAAAAAAGGCCCGGCCCGTCAGGAAAAAAAAGGAGAAATGACGCCCGAGTTGGACATCAGCCCTTGTAGGAGCAAAAAAAAAAAAAAAAAAAAAAGGAAAAGGCAGTCAACAATTCCGACGGGGTAAGCAACTAATCTGAATTACGGCCGCGAAAAAAGTGACAAAAAAACCAGAAACCCAGGAAAAAAAAGGAAAAAGAACACAGGGGGGGAAAGAGGCTTGATTGAACCAGGTGGAATCAAAAAAAAAAAAGACTAGGACAAAAGTGTTTCAAACTCGGTTACCAGGACAGAGGGGGAATCTAGGAAGGTAATGAGGGAGAGTCCGACGACAAAGCGAACAGGGACAGGGGATTGGATAAAATCGATCGGGGAAAAGAAAGACTCTGACTGTCACCCAGTCATGGGGGGAATCAAAAAGGGAGTATGTCGGAGACGAAGGAAAGTCTCAGAAGGGGAACATCAGGGAACAAAACAAAAGAAAAAATAGGACGGTCCGAGGGAAAAATAGGATTAACACAAAGGAAAAAAACATTTGTACCCGCATCAAAATCCGCTTTGAGGTCTGGCAAACGAAGATCGAAAAAAAACAAACAAACAGAGCCAAGGCATAATGCCAGTTCGGAAAAATCCATCGAACAAAAAAAACGGAAATTGAACAGAAAAAGATCAGTAGTGGAAGGGCACGTCAGTTGGAGGGCTCGTTCATGGGTGCATCGGAAAAATCCAGCAGAGGTCGGGGGGGTATCAAATGGGGGGGGGGGAGGCGTTCGGGGGGGGGAGTAAATCGGCTATCAATGTCGTTTCCCGTGTATCCGGAGAAAACCAGCGAGAGAACACACAAGCGTTCCTCGGAAACTAAAAAATTGATCCAAAAAAAAAGAGGAAAAAAAAAAAAAACTGAGACTGGGGCAGACAAAAAGGGAGGGTTCAAAAAAAAAGAAAAATCCCCTGACGTTCGCGCTGGACGTCACCTACAAAAAAAGGGGACAGAGACGGGGGTCCACGCGATCATTGAAAAGAGGCAGGCATGAAAGGGGTTGACCAGGAGATAGAGTCACCGGTCAAACAGCGTGCGGGAAAAGTTTCATCTTGTCAAAAAAAAAACTCAGAGGTGACAAACAGAAAGGCCTGCAAACTGACAGGGGAAATAGGTCAGGGGAAAAGGGGCACGTGAAGGCACGCCGGCGTTTGGGGTGCAGAGACTTGTAAAAAGGGAGGCAAAAACAGCACGCGGGCCAGACCGTCTCACGAGGCTGGGGAAAAAAAAAAAAAAAGGGAAGGGATCATGGGAAGGGGCGGGAGTTGGTGGCATCACAGGGTAGGCTGGAAAGAAGAAAACGATTAAGGGGGAAAAAGTGGGAAACCCGCGCCCGGTGATGAGAAGGGGGGACAAAAAACGCAAAACCGAAAAAAAAAAGCGCCGTCACGTGGAAAGACGCCAAAAAATTGGGAAAGAGAGTACAAACACAATTTTTTCAAATGGGGGGAGAAGATCCCAGACCAATCCGAATCGTCTGATGTGTAAACAAAAGGGAGCACCGAAAAGGCAGAGTTGCGTAAAAGGGCCTAATGACCAAAAAATCAAGGAACACAAGCACGGGCGAACATTTTCGTACGGCGGACAAAAAAAACATAAATCCGCGGGGAGAGGTAAGTGTTGACGGGAAAGGAGAAAAACAAACCAACAAAAGGTAGAAAAAACTTTGGGGCGACGTACGGGTGGGGCGTCAACCAAAAAGCGGGGGCGGGAACGCCTTGCGGAGAAATGTGTGCGAAGTCGCGCCTTCAAAAAACCGTAGTGAGTCAGGGGCGGAAAAAGACCGTGATCTAGCGCGGTGTGTACCGAGATAAACCGGCTGAATTGCTTCCATCCAACGGAGGCAAAAAGACGGTCAGAGATCAACGAGAGCTAAGGAAATAAAAAAAGGCAAGAAAAAAGGTGACTGCGGAAGCTAGTCTCGTCGACCAAGCCGCCAACGGATTGAAATAGAGGACGGTCCTGAGGCAGCGATCCAAAAGAGAGGAAAGACTTGCAATCAAACATCGGAGAAGCACGCTTCGATGAAAAAACATGCAAGCCAAAAACGGCGTCCTTTCATCAAGGGACACGAGTAAGGCGCAAAAAGCAAGAAAAGGGTGCATATCAGAGCGCGTAAGGCAGTTGGGGGGGGGCCCGCAATCAACAGAAAAGAAAAGTGCTCGACGGAAACGTGGCCATAAGAAAAAGAACAGTCAAGGGGAGGAAAACACGATCGAACATTCAGCTGCGGAGGAAAAGCCAAAAGAAGCAGTTAAAAGAATTAGAGGAACAAAAAAAAAAAATTTTATACAGGGAAAAAAAAAACCAGACGCGGCTCTGCGTGGAAAAAGAGGAAAGAGTGCTTACGTGAACGGAAGGGACGGGGGTATAAAAAAAGGTGGTGGGAAAAAGAAGCACATCTTTCCGGAGCGTTGGACCTCAGGAGGAAAAGGATAATTTGAAATTGCTCTTAGGAAACTTCGTAAAAGGACCGTTTATCGTAGCCAAGGACAAACAGGTGGAAAAGAGGGTGGTGGTCCAACGACAAAAGCCAAATGTTCAGAGGGGCATGTAAAAGGGACGGTGGTAGGGAAAAACGCAAAAAGAAAACCGTTCGGCGCCCGAAAAAGGAGTAAAAAAAAAAATGAGGAAAAAAGCAAATCAACAAGGGACAGAAGCAAGGATGCAACAGGAACAAATTGCGTCGGCCATAAAGGGGCCCACAAAGTGGAGAAAACGGGACATGGTTAGGGTCAAAAGGACGAAATCAAAAAAGGAAGCGGACGTATCTAACTTGACAGCCGACGCGTAGGGATTCAAAAACAAGAAAAACCTGACGGTATGGAACATGGAGGACTGGGTCGGTGTAAATCAAATGTAAGGATGAACAATCGAGCAGATGAAGGAAAAGCGTTCAGGGTGGGGGACAAAATAGGCCGCGACAAAATGGTCCTTAGAAAAGAAATCTCAAGAAAAAAAACAACGCGGAGGGGAAAGGGGAATAATAAAAAGAGAAAGCAGGGTGGACAATGACTGAACCACGAACCATTAGAGACGAAAGAAAGGAATGTCAATGGGGTGAAGAAGTATGATGTGTCAAAAAAGCCAACTAACAAAACGGCAGAAAAAAAAAAATGAGTTGGACTCGAAGATGACGCGTTCGCGAGACAAGTGAACTGATGAAGGGCAAAAAAAAGGCTGTCGATCATTTGGCTTGACAAGAACGCGAACGGGCAAAAAAAAACGAGATGCCCACAGCACTTGGCTGGGACAGAAGTGGACGCTGAGGGAAAAAAAAAAAAAACCTGAAAAAAAAAGCAAGGGAGCATCTGGGAAGGGCAGTGGACGAAAGAAATAAGTGGTGGGCGTCGAAAATGAGAAAAAAGGGACGAAAAAAAAGTCAAATAAAAAAATAAGGATTCCTGCGGTGACGTACCTACATCAAGACAAAAAAAAAAAAAAGATTGCAACCGGGGGGGACTGACGCCTGAAACCGGATAAAAGTAACGGAGGGGAAAAACCGGACTCGAGAGATCGATGATCAGAAAAAGACTAAAAAAGAACGGCGGGGACGGAAGGGGTAAGGGAATAAACCATCCGGGGGGGGGGGAAAACGGGCAAACGTACCTTCCTGAAAACCGAGCCTCGAGCAGACAAAAATCGTACCGAACTGACAAAAACAAGGGGTTGAAAACTACCAGGAAAAAAATCTTCCAAAATTAAGCGAAAATCAACCGGAAAAGAATCACGCTGGGGCAGGGAAAAAACGCCAGTGTACGATAAGGTCAAGACATTGAAGGGTATTTCCCAACAGCAAAAGTAGGAAATGACACAGTTGCCCAGATGAGCTACTGTATAGGAGGACTTGCGACAATAAAAGGCCTGGCACCGGACTCCTAGTATCCTGCAAGAACGTCGCAGGCAACCAGGAGGAGGAAAAGTAACCCTTGCTTTTATTTGTGGACAACGTACTTGACCAAAAAAAAAAAGAAAGCAAAACGCTATATGGGGGTGGCGGGGGGGGGAAAAAGGATCAGACGGGGTGGGACGAAGGGCGAAGCGGCAACACAGACGGGTAAAAATTGAAAAAAAGGAAAGAAGTGATCGTGGCCTTCCCAAGGACCGCAATTAAACGACATCCAAAAAAAAGAAATTCCTGGGGCGGGCCAAGTGGGGGGGTGGAAAAAGGGAAGAACAATACGTGACCACAGAAAAAGGAGGATTAGGGGAAGTCATTCTCAATCCTCGAAAAAAAAAAATCAGAAGCGAGGTGTCGTTCGCAGGGGGGAGTGGTGGGACTCGAAGAAAGGGGCAGACTGGCAAGGGGGGGCGCCAAGGAAGCCACAAAAATCTCACCTGCAAAACGCACTAAGCGACGTGGGGGTGGGCGCGAAAAGATGCCGCAGGGGAAAAAAAAAAAAAGGAACATACGGCTGAAAGCTCAAAAAGTAAGCGGAAAAAACAAAAGAACAATGGTAGGGGGTTGGAAATGAAGACGCCAAAACGTAAACTCAGGAAAAGGGGGCCGAATTTTTGGAGCAAAAAAAAAAAACCTACGAACAGGTGACACCTCAGACAGGCACGGGAGGAAAAAGGGGGAAGACCTAGGAAAGATCAGAACTGGGCGCCAGCGAATCGGGAATGGCCCTCTCGGGAGGGAGTGTGAACACCTAGAAAAAAAAGGAACATGAGAGGGGGGGTGAAAACAAGAACATCACAGACGGGGAAGAAAAAAAACTGGTCAGGACACGAACAATTCTGCAAAGTGCCACGCGAGCATCACTGAATCAAAAGAGTTGCGTGACACGCTGACGGCAGAAAAGACTACAAACGGGTGGAAAAAAGCAAAAAGGGAGGAGGGGGGGTTAATATCAAACAGCTCAAAAAAAAAAACCAAATGAATCAGGGGGAAAGCCGAACTCAGGACCCAAGCCAGGACTTCAACTGACAGCGGAGAAGGAGCACTACGAGACGGCTACAAGCGGGATGGCCGCGGGGAAAAAATCGGGCGACAACGGGAACTGAAAACGACACATGCTCAAAAAGTTGACGCCCTCGAGAGCTCGGTGAAAAAACAACCTAAAAATTACAGGGTGCAACCAAAAGTGAAGGAAATGGCAACCAGAAAAACCGGAAAGGCGCTGGGATTGAGCACAGGGACTTGCAAGTCAAGGAAAAAAGAGAAAAGGAAAAAGGAGCCTGGTGAAACAGAAGAGGGTAAAAAAAAGGGTATTAGAGAGGTAACAAGAAGGCGCGGAGATGTCGGAGTAATCGGTTGATAAATCAATAAGAACACTGTAACACGGGCATCTGGTGAAAAAAAATGTCTCGGGGGACGCGAGCAAAAGAAGTTTCGAAAGTAATAGCGAGGGTGGAGGTACAAAAGGGAACGGCATCGAGGAAGAAAACCGGAGGTAAACAAGAAATATACCACAGATAAAAAAACCCATTGGGGAGAAGCAGAACAAGACAGACTTGGCGTCTAGAATAAACTCCCAAAACGAAAGAAAAAGGCAGGGCTGTGGTACGAGGAGTACTCCATCAACAAAAAAAAGGAGGGGAGACTCAAAATCTATAAAAAAACCGGACTGGCAGAAAGGCAACAGGGTGTGTCGTCAAAAGGACGAAGCAAGCGATGGGGGGTGGGTCCTTGGGAAGGGGTGGATTCTTCGGGGGGAATTTTCTGACAGCTATCAAAAGGGAAGTGCAAGTGTCCCGGTAAGACTAGTCACAAATTGGGAGTACCCACAAGAAGGCCAGGGACCATGGAGGACACCACACAAAACAGGAACGAAGACCGCTGGGGGAGGGTGAGACAACAATTCGAACCAGGAAAAAAAGGGTAGAACAGATGTAGAGAAACGATTCAGATCACGCAACGCAAAGAAAAGGACACAGGTGGCGAATCAATCATTGGTCCTTCAAAAGTCGAGTAAGCAAAGGGGGAAAAGAAAAGTAAAAAAATCGGGAAGCAAGGGGGTTATTAAAGTCAAAAGCGGGGGGGGGAAAGAAGAGGTGGAGCTGAGACACGAGGGAAGAAAAGTAATTGAGAACAAAGGAAGGGGGACGCAAGCGGGCGGGTGGGCAAATAGAGAAGTGTCACAGAAGCGGGGGAAAAAAGAGAGAGTGGGACGGAGTCCGAGACAAGGAAAGAGTTTGGGGAAAAATCACACAAAGGTTAGGCGGGAAAAGTGACACGAAGCTCAAAAGGAGACCGAGCACCGGTGATAAACGGGAGGCACCGAGACAGAGCGAATCACGCCGTAGAAAAAACGCTCCAAACGCCCAGTTGTGACAAAAAGGAAGGCGGAAGGTCCGAAAAGTTAGCACAGTGGAACACAAAACGAACTAAAGAGCAGTCGAGGAAAGGGCCGTCAAACCAAAGAGGGTTGTTTGAGTGAAAAAACCAGGGAACATGGAAATCCACGAACAAAAAAAAAGAAGGAGTCCGGACCGAAAACCATGTCGTACGCGGTCAGTCAAAAAAGACAGACGTCGATGACCGGGGTTACGTATCTCTAAAAAAAAAAAAAGGGAAGGCCAGGGTTGGGGCAGGTGAAGGGGGGGGAAGAAAGGGCAAAAAAAAAAAAAAAAAGAATCCATTGGGCGTGTCGCGTGAAGGGCGCCGCAACGTGCTCGTCTCAAGGCGGAAAAAAAAAACCGTTATCCGTAAGGCAGAGGTTAAAAAATCGGAAGAGAAAAAGAGAGAGTGGCGTCCCCACAATACATGCCAGCGCAGAGACGTAATCGAAAGGGGGAGACGGAAATAAAGGAGGCTAGGTGCAGTAAAAGAATGAAGGACTAAGACGAGGGAAAGGGTGCACAGCAGGAGATGGTGGAGAAAGAAGGCAGTCAAAATGACAAGGACAAACGGAAGAAAGGATCCAGGAAACAACGAGGGCGACAAAACCCGTCGTGCGGGAAAACGCGGGAAAACGGAAAAGGAACTCAAACGAAAAAAAAAAGAGCTGCCTGCCAATCCAGTGACGAGAGTACGACTGGGGAACAAAAGTGTGGGAACTGACACCGGGCAATAAGCGGGAGTAGACGCCCCAAGTGGGGGTCACGCAAGGAATAGCTATCAAAAAGATGGTGGTCATGTCAATCAACCAGTCGGACCGGGAAAAGAAAACAAACAAAAGACACATAGGAAAAACCTTCTGCGGGAGGACAGGAGAAACTGGCAAGCCAGCGGGGTCAAGAAGGGAGAATGGGGGCACAGGTGAAGGGGCGTGGCGACGATCGCGATCACGGGGTTCAGAAGGGAAACGAAAACGCCAAAAAGGTTGTATTGAAACGGTCTGGCAAAAAATAATCAAAAGAGAACACGGGGGAAAAAAAAATCATGGAAAAGTCGCTGACTGACTGGGTCAACGGTGATCGCAGATCCAATCTGAGAGCAGTGGAACGGAAAATAGGAGGAAGGGAAAGGGGGAAGAGGAGGTAAGTTAAAGCCAATACACCATGGCAGGCCCACCCGCCCAAAAAAGGCGAGGGAAAAACCCGGAGCAAAAGAAAAAAAGCGACGTAAGAAATGGAAAAAAAAAAAAACATTGGAAGGGTGGAAGGTGTTCGGAAAGACGGGGGGGGGAAAAGCCCTCAACTGAAATCAAACAAGACCGCGAGCCGAAGTAGCAGGAAAAGGGGGGTCAATAAGAAAAGGAGTTCTGTCAAAGCCAACCCTGAAAGACGGGAGGGGAAACCACAACCTTAGGTAGTACGTTGGGGGGACGGCTTGTGAACAAAAAAATGTAAATGAAAGGGGCACTCGAGCAAGAGAGCGGGCGGTGGGTGTCCAAAACCGCAGATGTGAACTCGAAGAAATAAAAAGACGCAACACAGGAGAGGGAAAAAGAGGATCAGACAACGCAGGGGGGGAAAAGAAGTGCAACTCAAAGCAGAGTGCTCTAATATCAGGTAATTGACAATCCGAATCACACAACGGACAAAAACAAGAACTAAGGGAAGGGGGGGGAGCCTCGCAAAGAAAAAAGAAAGGTCGACTGGCTAAAAGGGAGAGAGTCGCCCATCCAACTGCTGGCGAGTCAAATGGAAGGACCTAGAGGAAAGGAAAGGCACGAACTCGGGACCAAAGAAACGGGAGGGGAAGCCGAGCTGTTTCCATCTCGACTGGAGGCGGGAAAAAGCCCGTCCGCGGCAAACGGGAATGTCAAGGGGGAGGGGGGAAAAAAAAAAAAAAAGGGATGGGGGGGCGATATTTTGCGGAGGAACGTCAATTGACAGAAACAGGACGAAATAACTGTCTGGTCAAACCATGGCATCACAAAACAAAAAAAAGGCCTGAAGGGGAAGAAGGGGAACGAAAAAGGAAAACGGTGAGTGCAAACGTCCCGAAGGAAGCGAATACAATAGAAATGTAGTCGGACTAAAAAAAGCGGGGAAAAGGATCAAATTTATCGGTTGGGGGTGTTGGGGTTGGACAAGAAGGTTACCAGGGAGATTCAAAACCGCCGACGAGCAGAGCAAAAAAATATCGCGTCGTGGCAAAAACGCAAAGATTCAGTGGGTTGGTACAAAAGGGCAATGAAACATCAAGAAAATTAAAAATCCACGAGGGAGGAAAAGGAAGAACAAGCAAGGACGGCTCAAGCAGGAAAAAATAAACAAACGAACATTGGGGTAGGCTGAAAGAAAAAATGCGCCGGAAGTCACAGAAAACACTCCGGAGAATATGAAAACCAAAAGCCTGGAAGTCAACCCACCTGGAACCGGGGGAAAAAAAAACTTGGAGACCCTGCTGCGGTAGGAAAGGGGAGAGGTGGAAGTTGCCAACGGGGGAGCGACCTGATGTTGGAAGCATGGGAAAAAAGGCGAAAAAACGTCGAGACGTGATTGGCATGGGGGGGGTGACCGTGGCTCAACGGAAAACCGCATTCGACGCCTAAAACACCTTACCCGGAACGCGGGGGCTGGGGGGGGGGGGGCAAACAAATGGAAAGGTGAAGAAAGAAAACACAAGGCGCGAGATTTCCGCATGATCAACGAAAGAAAAAAGGCAGACCTACTAAAGGGGAAGGCAGGGAAAACGAGTTTTACGTCGTTTAAGCCGGGAAACATGAGGGGTAACCTACGGAGGGGGATCCGGTAAAAATAACAAAGAATCGAAACGATATGTTTTGTGGATGGGGGGGTTGTGGAACGAATATCAGCCCTGCCCGGGGAAAAAACAACGGTTTGAAAAAGGCGCGAGCGCAAATGCGGCAAAGTCAAGACTTTGCGGGACTGAAAGCAAAAAAAAAACACGTCGCAAAAAAAAAAGGCCGGAAGAAAGGGGGGTGGAGAGCAGGAGAGAAAACGAAACGGGCCCTCACGAGGGGTCTGGGGGGGGGCTGACACGTACAAAAGAAAGGGGGAAAAGAAGGGGAAATCGTAGATGGAATCAGAGAGGGAAAACGGGGTACGTTGCAATGCCTGAGGTATGAAGGTACAAACGATTCACAAGAGACGACGACGATGGGTAGGTATCTCAAGGATCGGCAAATGCGACAACTTCTAAAGCTACGGGTACAGATGAAAAAGGGGGGAAATATGACACTAAAAAGAGAAGGGAAATCGAAAGTAGGGTACAACGTAGGAACAGAGGGGGAGGGACGGTGAGCAAAAGGAAGGCATGAGGGGGAGAGTGCAATAAGAACTCAAGGGGAGGATGCACAAAATCCTCTCCGGTCAAAACCGAAGCAAGCAGGCACTCGAACGAACTGGCCACCGGGAATATGCGGCCAGGCTTTGACATAAGACCAAAACAGCGGCTTGGACCAGTTCAAACAAGCAAAAGGGGGAAGAAGAAATAGGAAAATCGGGTAATTTCAGGCAAACTAGATCTGCCAAGAGTACCTATGGAAAAAATAAAACAAAAGGTGAAAGAGAGGTGATTTTGACCATGGTTCTTCTAGCAAAAGAACACACGCCTCTTCTGTGCAGCAATAGAAAAAACGACGCCGTGTGAAAAATGACCTTACGCAGTTGGTAACTGGAGAAGGAACCACAAAGGCGAAAAAGAGGTAAAAAGTAGCAAGACTGGTGATCAACAAAAACGGTCACAACGAATGGGGCTGTGGAGGGCAAAGGGTCGGGTCCGAGATGGGGGTCGATGTCCGGGCAAAAAGAACATACCGGGGGGGAACGAAAGAACGACGATGTAAGAAGGCAAAGAAGATGAACCAACCTATTGGTACCACACAGCCCAGCGGGGAAGGGGCAGCGAAAAAAAAACAAAACACTGAAACGGAGAAAACGAGCCATAAAAAAGA
>Ga0179593_1580976_pt1 | contig 10389 bp, 18 predicted proteins | sample CZODoug2_1_08_16_FD_185931 | JGI IMG/M metagenome (GOLD analysis project Ga0179593, IMG submission 185931) | Vadose zone soil fungal communities from Angelo Coast Range Reserve, California, USA - CZODoug2_1_08_16fungal (PacBio error correction) | ecosystem: Environmental > Terrestrial > Soil >...
GGTCCCTTAGGAAGAAAAATTCCCTATTACCTTTTTAAGGTTAGTCCTCGGAGGACAGAGGGGGGGAGGGTCCCTTTTATATGCTTGGGGAGGTAAAATTTGAAAAGACGGGGAACAAGGGGAGATTCAACAGGGGGGGAAAACGTAATGAAAGGGGTCTCTGAACCGAAGGTTTTTCAATATAAATCAAAAAAAAGAAGAGGAAGAGGGAGCTGTTGTTTCGCTGTAAAAGAAAAGGACAAGGGCCTATATCTCTAGGAAAAGAGAGAAAAGTCATACGATCTCCCTGATGAGGGAAAGTGGGGGCATGATGTGGCATTCTTGGAACTGACGGTTCTGGGGGGGAGGAAAGCTAGGATGATCATGTGCAGGCAGAAAGGAAAAAAAAGGGTTTGCTGGGGGGAAAGCCGATCTGTAAGGGGGGAATATCATTCATCGTTTATACTCCTTACATTGATTTCGGATCAAGAAAAGGGGGAAAAGGGGCGTGATTGTGAATAGAAGGGGGATGGTTGATTGTAATTGTAAAGATACAGGTGTTCCATTTGGACCCAAAAACGGTCAAGTTGGACCTGGGAAGAAGGCAGTGCCTGGTGGTGTAGGGAAAAGTGTTTGGGAATAATGCAGCGGAATGTGGAAGAGAAGCCCTGAAGATCGTATTGCTAGAGGGGGAAAGGCATTATGACCCAGGGGGGGGGGGGGACAGGTTTGAGACCCGAGGAGAAAGGCAGCAACACTACTTCTGACGTCGTATCCAACACCCGAGAAGGGGGGGGTTGGGGAGGGAGAAGGAAAGAAGGGGAGTAGGTAAGTATCGAGTAAATGGGTGTGTGGGGGAGTGGGAAGATGGGTGGGGGGGTGGGGTGGCGGGAGAGGAAAGGTTGGGGGGGGGGGGGGGGGGGGGGGTGGGGGGGCGGGGTGGCCCGGGCCGGGGGGGGTTTGTGCGGGGTGTGGAGGTGCGGGCTTCCTGGGGGGGGGTGGGATGGGGGGGGTGGCCGGGGGACGGGGACTTTGGGTTGATAGGGGGGGGGTGTTGGGGGGACTCAAGGCGGGTGGTGGGGTGTGTGTTTGGGGGTTTTTTTTGGGGGTCGGTGGGTGGGATGGGGACGGGGGGAGGGGGGGGGGGCGGGGGGGGGGGGAGCCCGTTTGTTGGTGGGGCCCTTGAACCCTGGGGTGGTACGGGGGGGTGGGGTTTGTGGGGTTGGGGGTTATCAGCTTGCACTTTCTGGGAGAGGAAAACACCAAAGACTCTGTAGTCATTGAAGGGAAAAGAAAAAAAAAAGGAAGCCAAGGGGAGAAAAAAAAGGGATGCTTTAACTGGGGTCGAAGGGGAGGTGGTGTGCAACCCAGATTCCCAGACCTAATGCACATACACGCGGATGGACTCCCCAATCATTCTATTCAATCATGAAAAGAAAGAGGGATGAGTCACGTGGTTTCAATGGATATAGAATTGGAGGGGACAAAATTCTGGTAACTTCCATGACCCCTGAATGCAACCACGCATCACCTCTTTTGATGGTTTTTCCTTGCTGAAGAAAAGTTGCCCAGATCGATCCAATAAATACAATAAAAAAGAAAGGGGGGGGGGGAAGAGGAAATCATGGAAGGGAGGGGGAAGAAAAAGATCATGCAAAAAAGTTGCATGGCGCATGACTACGGAATGGGGTGAATGGGGAAGGGGGGGGGGGGGAAGGGGGGAAAAAGAGAGATGAGCACAACGGGGCAAATGGGGGGAGGGGGGAGGGAAAAAAGAAGAACGTCCTTTTGTGTGTAGGGCAGCCACAAACCTTGGGCGGAAAGTGACTCAGGTGGGGTTATTCCAGGTCCCTAATTTGGCGAAAGGGTGGGACACAAGATTGAGCTTCTGGTGATTAAAGGGAAAGAAAGGGGGGGAATGCCTCTCTGTAGGGGGAGGAAGGGGGGGGAAAGGTGGGGGCCATCCTAAACAAAAGGAAGGGGGGGCAATAAAACCCTTCCACACATGGGAACCCTTTTGAGAAAAGGGAAAAAGGGCAATGAAGTCCAGGGAATGGGACTGATCATAGGTGTGGAGGAGGGTCATTTTCCTCAAGAGTCTTGACTTCCTACTTTGGAAAGAAAAGAAAAAAAACCAACGAAGGAGGAGGAAAAGAGGGAAAAAAAAGGAGTCCAAGGACTAAGGGAAAAAGGAACAAGAATAAACGATATTGTATCAGGCCAAGAACTTCAAAGAACTTCAGGTCGCTCTTTGTAAAAGAAAGGGAGCAAAAAAAAGGGTTTCAGGAAAGCTCCTGGGAAAAAAATAGGGTTATGTGGGAACACACAGGGACCCCATTTCATGAAAAAATCACGATGCATGAAAAAGGGAAATCAACCTTGAGGGGACCAACAGAAGATACATCGTTGTGGCAACCTACACTAGGTGTTAGCTCCGGGAAATTGCATAAAACACCGGGAACAGGTAAAAGAACAAGCCGGGAGTAGGCTTACAGACAACACAAGGGGTCCTTGTGAAAAAAATCCCAGGGACAAGAAAGATTGCAACGGTGTTCTGCAATGGCTTCAAGAAGTCCTCAAAGAAAAAGGCAGGGACCACGGGACTTTGAATTTGATAAAAAGTTTCTCATTAAAAAAAAAATAGAAACTTCCTCAGATCGCAGGGAAGAGATACAATAGGAGTTTAGGAAGGGATGAGCGGGGGGATGAAGAGCACTGTTTAACGGAAAGCTTCGTCGAAGCCCGGCCAAAAAAAAGACAAAAGCATGGTGCGGGCATGCTGTGGGGAAAAAAAGGGCATTGGAAGGGAAGCCAGGGTGGGAATCAAATTGGTATACCATTTACTCACGTTCCTCAGGGAAAAGGGGGGGAGGATTGATTAGAATGGGGGGGGGGAAAAAAAAAAGAAAGTTACTTTGCGTGGCTGCTGCAAGGAGGGGGGGGGGGGAATTCGGTGTTGAGCAAAAAGTTCACCGGAATTATTAACCCCAGTTAAGAAAGAAAAGAAACTTGGAAGTCCTTCAAGGGTCTGAAGAGGGAAAAAGGAAATACAGGAGTCTTTGGGGTGTGGCACATGGGAAAGCGACAAAAAAAAGTGCAAGCTAACAAAAGGGGAAAGAAAGGAAAATGGAATTCCTTATCTCAGTAAAAAAAAAGGAAGTTTCAATGAGATCTAGCAAAATAAAAAAAGGATAAAGGCCACAGAAGAAAGAATGGAGGAACACCACACTGTCCAAAAGAACGAAAAAAAAAGGACTGCCAAGGATGGCGAAAAGTCCCCATGACCGTGGGGGTCCACATGGAACAAAGGAAAGGAAAGAAGCACATACTGATGATCAAAATCACTCACGAAAGGAGGGGGACGAAATCACTGTAAAGGAGAGAGAAAGGGGGGAGAATGATGAACATTTTACCGATCGGATGTACCACTCCAACATGTGTGAACGGGGAAGGATCCTCCTAGCTAATGAAGAAAAGAGGGGGAGAAAAAACCGTCAGTTAAAAAGAAAAAAGAAAAAAGGGCCACAGAACCATGGTCAAGGAGGGGGAAGATCGTGATGAGGTGTAACTCCCATGAGGGGGAGGGGAAAAAAGGAACTCCACCTGGGGAAAGGAACGGTGTACAGCGAAAAAACCCGCCGAATATTGGAGGGATCTTGTTAGGGAGGGGGAGAAAAAGGGCAGAGACTCTGAAAGAAGTCGCCCGGTCTGGGGAAAAAAGAGAAAAGAATCCGAAAAACAGGAAATTTTACGCCCCAATAGACCGTAGAAATCCCAAGGGGAGAGAACTGATGTGAATAAGAGACTAACCTTAAAAAAGAATGGACCATCTCTCTCAACAAACAGAGAGGGGGAGGGTCCATGATCCTTTTCCAGCAAAAAGAACAGGGAAAGGGGGGGTAGTCGACTTCTTCCATCAGTGCGTCTCAGTGGGGAGGTCATCTTTTTGGCTGGAGGGGGAAAAATTTCCAGGTTCTCTTTAGCCTCATTGGGGGGCGACTTCTGACATAAGGAGTTTCATATAGAACGAAAAAAGAGAAACTCACCAGTCTGAGGGGAAGGGGGGGGTGGCACGGTAACACATTGTTTTCTGTACAAAGAAAGAAGGGAGATCATCATGGGAGTCTATCCATTCAGACAAAAGGGAGGGTCTGGCCTGAGGGGTTAGGGGAGGGGGGGGGAGGTGGCTGGGACAGAGTTGGTGGGGGGGAAAAGAAAGGAGGGAGGAATCAGTTGCAGCAGGTCCTGCACACTATTTTTTGGGGGAAAGAGGGGTAAATGTCATCATTTCTGCAATTCACTTGGAAGGAAGGGAGGGCGGATCATGTAATGTGGAACCCTGGGGGGAATTTTGAGAAAAGGCAGGATTGAGGGGGCTGATTGTCATTGTCATCCTCCATTTGAAGAAAAAAAAGCATGGGGAACTTCTGCAAGAAAAAGGGGGGGGGGGGGGTGCTGTGTGGCAGTGGGGGGGGGGGAAAGAAGAAAGAAGCAGAATGGGAAGTAAGAAGCAATGAGATACGTAGGGATAAAGAAGAGAATGGGAAGCAGACTTAGGTGACATGTTCATACCGAGAAAAAGAGAAAGGGCCGGAGCCAATTTATTTTTGTGGGAGGAAAAAGGGGGGTGAGGGGAAGATACACATAGGTTCCACACCCAAGAAGCTGTGGTCTTTTAAGTCTGGACTCAAAAGACGTCACAGGGAAAAATCGAGGGGAGGGGGACTAAAGTGAGGAGGTGACTGGGGTGAGACAACAACGAAACACCAACACGAGAGAAGACACTCAGTAAATTTTAATTGGAAAAAAAAGAAAAGGAGAATCAATCATTCCAGCGAGAGGGAAGGGGGGATGGATGATTCACTGTGGGTTCAATGGAAGAAGGGGGGTTGGCAAACATGCGGGGTAATGTCCGGCTTGAATTCAACCCCCAGCATCCAAGTCACCATCTTTTGAGGGGGGGAGGGGGGTCCTGACATAGCTGGGAAAGTAAAAAAAAGAAGAAAGAGAAAATAAATCAATAAAGTAAGGGAGGGGAAAGGGTCATGGGAAGTTCCTTTCAGATCCAAATGGGTAAAGTAAAAGGGTTGCAAGTTCTCGGGCTGTGATTCTTTTATGAAAAAAAGGGGGCCCTGAGCACACCGGGCAAAGGGAAGGGGGGGATCACTTGACACAAGGAAAGGGAGGGGGGGGGGGGTCAGTGTACGAGGCCCTAAGGCGGTGGGGATGACGGCAAGTGGTTTTGAAAAGGCCATGTGGGAAGGCTACATACATAGTGTAGTTAAGGAGAGGAGGGTGATTACCAGGAAAAAAAGGGGATGGGGCAAACAAATCATGCCTCTGAGTAGGAAAGTAAGAAATTTTTTTCCAGGTGTGTCACATAAACCTATTTCAGGGAAAGGAAAAATGAAACCCTTTTTGAGAAAGTGCTGAGAGAGAGAAAAAAAAGGCCCGGGAACAGGGGGGGGATATGGGACGGGACATATAGGTTGAGGGGATGGTCATTTTCCTTTTTCCTCAAAGAGTACTTGACTGAAGGGGTGTTTTATCCTCTCGAAAAGGGAAGGAGTATAAACAACTCAGGGGAAAAGAAGACTGGGAGGAAAATGAAAAATAATAACCTAATGGAGCATTCCGGCATATACCGGGGGGGGGGGGCGTTCATGGTCGCCGAGGAGCAGCACTGTGAGAAAGGGAACATTGTGGGAGGTCGCACAAGAAACTGTTTATGTTACCCACATGGGAAAAAAGGGAAAGGAAGTCCGACAGGCATAACATGGTAAAAAAAGGGGAGGGGGGGGAAGCACCAAAGAGTAAAGGGGGGGGACAAAATAAAATAGGTAGGTAGCACCAAAGGAAGGGGAAATGGACATACCTGGTAACATGCAGAACAGCCTTTAGTCAGCTGGGAAAGGGTCCTTTTCAAGAATCCCAAGAGGGAAAAAGAAAAGGGGAAAGGGTGCTCATGTTAAAATGGCGGCAAGTAAAGAAAAAGTAATGACCACTGCAAACTTTGATTGAGAAAGGGGGGACTAAAGTCCCATGATCTCATTCACAAATACAAGTACTTTATTGTATTTATTTCTTATGCGGGGGGGGAAGGAAGGATATGTCAGATTCGCAGGCAAAACAGAAGGAGGGGGGAGGATGTGTGGGAACAAGGGGGCAAGGGGGGAGGAAGGGGGGTGAAAAGCAAGTGGTATCTCCAATTGAAACAAAACGGGGAACATCACAGCACCAGCAAAATGGAGCTGACTGATTTATTCTACTGGGGAAGGCCCAGACCTTACACTTTACAGAAGGAGGAGGCCTTCTTGGTGGGAAAATTGAGGGGGGGAAAGGAAAAAAAGAATGAATGAGACCCCCGTTAAAAAAGAAGGGGGGAAAAGCCCTGGAAGTCCAAGGGTCTGATTCCAGCTTCAAATCTACAGGGGAACTTGTGTATCTCCCAGAAAACATGTGCACGGGAAGAAAATTAATGACTGATCTCGGGGAGGAAAAAGGGAAGGGGAGGAAAAGTGACTAGATCTAGCAATACATCTTATGGCTCTACTGCCAAAAGTCGGAAGAATTATTCCCACAAGGTCCACAGCAACTACACACCATGCACGGGAAGAAGACACCCAATTACCGGGGGAAGGAACACCCTGGAAAGAAAAAAGAAAGAGAAGACAGCAACAAATAATGATGACACAATCAGAAGGCAAAATTCAAAATTGATCCGAATCACTGTCAGGATCTCTCACAGATGGAAATTTACAGATCGGAGTGAAAGAAGGAAGGACTGCTTCAATCCTGAGCCCTCCTAAGAAAAAGCTGGCCACAGAAAGGACCGTCAGTTTCAAAGAATGCAATAAAGACAAACATGGACCCGAATCAGGTCTAACAAATCGGATAAGGAAAGGCTGAACTCAGAATCAATAGGAAAAGGGGAAAGACCTGTGTACAAGCCTAAAAAAACCAAGGAAACCGAAGATTGCTAGGGATTGTTAGGGGGAGGTATATGGGAAACAGACTGTCAGAGCAAGGACCTCTGTGAATCTCCATGGGCGCACCCAAAGGGGGAAAGCACAGCCAAATCCCAGGAGAAATCCCATGAGAAGAGGAAGGGCAGAGAAGACTCAACCTTAAAAAGGGTAATAAAGGAAACTGGAAAAGGACTCATTGACCATAAAGAAAAAAAGGGAAAGATGGTCCATTAGTCCTGGAAAAGACATTGGGAAAGGGTTAGTCTCTTCTTCAGCAGAGTAGAAGGGAAGAAGGGAGAGGGCAGGGGAGGGTAATTCCAGGTGAGCCGGAGAAAAGGGAGACACAGAAGGGCGACTTAATAAATTGTCTCTGACATTCTTTTTTTAAAGGAAAAAAGAAAAGCAAATACTCTGAGGGGAGTGGGGGCACATTTCCTGGCCCAAAAGGGGGATGGGGCAGGAGGAGAAGAGAAGAATGGGAGTCTATCCCTGCATCCAATCTCATGGGACCATTTGTGATGGCCTGATTGTGCTCTTGAACGGAAGGGGTGGGATAACTAGGAAGGAATACAAAGGAAAGGGAAAAAGGTTTGTCTTGGGGGAAAAGGGGAAAGGGACGCAATTTCTCAATTCAAAAAGAGGGGGAGAGATCAGGACCGTGATTTAGGATCAGGGCGGTTTTACCTGGGAATCACATCTGTGGATGGAGGATTGGGGGGGGGGAGAGACAGGGGGGCAATTTGTACCCCACAGGGTCATTTGACTGGAGGAAAGGGGGGGGTTGTGAAGGTGGGACTTTTGGACCAGGTGGGGGAATAAGGGCGCCATCTAATTGGCAGGAAAAGGGTGGCTAGATCTCTATGAACTTACAGAAGGGAAAAAGGGGGTTTTCATAGCAACGAAGAAAGGAAGGGAGGGAAAAAACGTGCGAGACAAAAATTTAAAGGGAAAAGCTTTATGCTGGAGATCACAATAGGGGGGGGAAACCCTCAAGACCTCAGGTAGGGGGGGGAAAAGGAGGGGGAAAAGAAGACCCCTTGTTCAGACTGCAAAGGGGTAGAAAAAAGGGGGGGGGGTTTGTCTTAAGCTGGGGTCAATTATGGAGAAAAGAAGAAAAAAACACATGAATTACCAAACAAGGGGGAAGGAAAAAAAACGGCAGTAAGTGGGTAAGGGGGAGGGGGGATAGTGTTCCTCAAAGAATTCTACTCAATCTTCAAAAGGGAGGGGGAGATGAGGCACTGTGGGGAGGATTTCCCCATGCTGTAAGAAAAAAGGGAGTAAACCCCCAGCATACAAAAAGGAGACCTCTTGTGGGATGTTTGGCCGGGCTGAATCCTGAACATAAGGGAGAAAAAGATCGATCTCCAATAATACAATAAGGAATGAGGAAGGGGGAAAAAAGTCTTTCAATCCAAAATGGGATCATTCCAAAGGGAAGGGGGAAGAAGGAAAGGTTATTCTTGTGAATGGAAAGGGGAAGCCGTACACTTGCACAACCTTGTGTCAAAGGGAAGGGGACTTTGGGATCTTGCACAACAGGAAGGGGTGGGGGTCTGTCAGCTTCATAAAGGCGTGGGAAAGGGGAACAAGGGTTTATTCCCGGTCAGTAATGGGGGGATGAACTAGGGTGTAGTTTGGCCACAAATATGATCTGCAGGAGGGGAGGGATAACATTTTTCATGCCTCTGAAATGAGGGAGGGGGGGGGGGTTCCTGTGTGAAAAGAAAAAAGGGGGAGGGGGGGGGAAGAAGACCTTCCACAGAACCTTTTTGAGAAAGTGGAAAAAAAAAGGTCCCTTGACATGGTATAGGAAAGGGAAAAGAAAGTAGTTTAGGATTGTCGGGGAAGAAAAAGGGACAGTCACCGAATTGGTGTTTTTATCACTACGAGAAAAAAAAAAACTAGGGAGAAGAAGAGATAAACACAATTCCGGAAGGCAAGTACTCTTTGAGGGGAAAAGGGGAAACAAAAGAAGAAGGGGAGCCAAGAACAGAGAACACGGGCACGGTACTTCAGGGTAGGGAACTGTGTACCAGCAATTTTCTCAAAAAGGTGTTTCATGTGGGGGAGCTGTTTATGTTACACCGGGAAAAAGTGGGGAAACAAGACAGAGTCATGAAACAGGGTGGGGGATAAAACCAAAAGATCATCTTTGTGGAAAACGACCAAAGAGGGGTAGCCAATTAATGGACCTGGCATAAACACCTTTGTCAAAAAAAAAAGGGGAGGCCGCTGACAACACACAAAGGACTTTCCTTGTCCCAGAGAAACTCAAGGGGGGGGAAAGGGGGGGAGGACAGGTTAAACTGGCTGCAAAGTCTTCACAGACTCGTCCTGAGCCACGCAAACTTTTGAATTGATCCAAAAGGGAAAAAAAAAGGATCTCATATCACAAATACAAGTACTTTATTGTAGGGGAGCTGGAGGCAATGTTTAATTGCAAAGAGGAAAGGAAACAAACATCAAAAAGATGGTGCTTTGATGACGGGGGGGGGGGGAAAATTAGGCATGAAGTTACGCATGGGTGAGCAATGTATATCCATTTGAAACCACAGTGAAAGAGAAAGGATTGTTAGAATGATTTGGGAAGAAAAAAAGGGGGAAGGGGGGCGTGTCTCTTCCTTCTGGTGGGAAATGAGGGAAAGAAAAAGTTAAACCTCATTAATTAGACCCCAGGGAAAAGAAAGGGGAAAAAAATCAATGTACGTCTGCAAGGGCGGAAAAGACTTCAACAGACTTACAGAGTCTTTGGTGAAAAAACAAGCTAACAAAATGGCTCCGAAGTCAGGGAAAAGGAGGGAACCTGCACCAAGGGGGGGGCAATGGGAAAAGGGGACAATGAGATCTAGTCAGACGATCGGAAAGGATGGTCAATGTCCCATTCGAAGGAAAAAGGCCTTATTCCACAAACTTTCAAAAACTGCATGGATGGTCGAAAGGGACCCAGGGGGGGGGGCCACAATGGAAAAACGGGAGCATCATCCATCACATACTTAGAAAGAAATCAATCAAAGGTGTCGCAACTGAAACTGATCTCTATCACTTTCAGGATCTCTCAAAAGGAGGTTACAGATCGGATGTACAAGCCACATGGAGGGCACATGATCTACACACTATCTAATTGAAAGGGAGAACAAGTCGTTCCAGAAATGCCAATCAGGCAAAGAAAACAATGGGAAATAATAGGGAATCGTGAATGAAATGGGATATACTCCATGATTATCTGAAAAAAAAAAGGGGTCCAGGAATGTGGTACAAGCGAAAAAAAAAGGGGGGGGGAGGTTAGTGATTTCTTGAAAAAGGGAATGGGGAAAAGGGAATAGGCCGCCCTTCTGGAATCTCCCAGGGTCCGGGAATTTTGAAAGTCCAGCCATCTCCGCAGAAGGGGAGAGAATGGAAGAAGAGACTAACCTTAAAAGGAGGAAATTCCTACTGACCC
>Ga0179593_1628810_pt1 | contig 10389 bp, 15 predicted proteins | sample CZODoug2_1_08_16_FD_185931 | JGI IMG/M metagenome (GOLD analysis project Ga0179593, IMG submission 185931) | Vadose zone soil fungal communities from Angelo Coast Range Reserve, California, USA - CZODoug2_1_08_16fungal (PacBio error correction) | ecosystem: Environmental > Terrestrial > Soil >...
TTTGTTCAGAAGGGGGGGAGGGGGGAATCTTGAAGGAGGAACTCCCGCTGGGGGAAAAAGGAAAGAAGGGAAAAAAGGGTAAAAGGGGAGAAAAGGGGAATTATCTCCTACCTTACTACTCTCTTCTCATTCCCGGTGTTCGTTTCGGGGGGGGGAAGATGAGGGGAGGGAGGGGAAACCTTTGCTGAAAGAAAGTGTCGTTCATCGCGGGGGGAAAGATAAGAGGAAGAAAAAGGGAGGGAAGAGCAACGGCGCCAGGGATCTTTTCGATGGTCTTCAATGGGGGGGGAGAGAAAAAGGGGAAACGCTAAAAAAAATACAACAAAGTTGAAGGGGAAAAGGGGGAAGGAGAAAACGACTATTCTTTCCTTCTCCCCTCCATGCAGATGAAAAAAAAAGAGGGAAAAAGAGTCACAAAAAGGCTTTCGTCCGGATTAAGAAAAGAAAAAGGAAAAAAGGGGGGAGGGGGGGAGAAGGGAAAGACGGTTCCCATCTCTCTCCCTCTCTTTTACCCGACCGGGAAGGGGAAAAAGAAAAGGAATGCCACTGTAAAAGGAGGGGCAATTCGAGAAGAAGAGGAAGGAGGGGAAAAAAAAGGAAGGGAAAAACAGATGAGGGGAAGGGAAGGTCAATCCTCCTCCATCTAAATCTTCTGCCTTTTCTCTACGTTCTTCGGGTAAAAGGAGAAAAAGGAGGGGGGGAAAGAGTTTGGCAGAAAAAAACCGCCGTGCTTTGCTCGTACAAGGGAATAGGAGGGGGGGGGGGGGGAAAAATAAAGAAGAAGGGAGGGGGGGGGACAGCTTTTTCTATTTTCTCCCGTCCTTTGTTGCGCTCTTGTGGTTGCGGGGGAAGGAAAAAAAAAAAAAAAAAACGCAAGGGGGGAGAAGGCTGACTTCAGGAGGAGGGGGAAAAGAGGGAGGAAAAGAAAAAAAGAGAAGGGGGGAAAGATCTTTCTTTAAGTGCTTTCCTCCGATTCCGAGCCGGAAAAGGAAAAAAAACAGAGAAAAGGAAGTAAACACGCACCTGGGAAGAAGGAAGGGGAAAAGAAAGGGGGGGAAAAGGGGGGGGGGGATTCTGCACTCTCTATTTCCTTCGGTCTGGCAAGGCCGAAGGGAGGAAAAAGAGAAAAAGAAGCGCGGGAAGGAGACGATGGAATGGGAGGGGAAAGGGGAAAGGAAGGGGGAGGAGGGGGGGAAAGAAAACTTTTTCCGGCCACAGTCATTCAATGTTCGACATGCACAAGGGGGGGGGGAGAAGGAAAAAGATGCAAGGAAAAGTCGGGAAAGGAGGGGGGCAGGAGGAGAGAAAAGAAGGAGATCACCGTAATTGGCGTGCTGTGGTTTCTGACGATTCCCCAAGAAGGCGGGGGGGAGAGGGATTAATCGGGGAGGAGGAAGAAAAAGAAAGGAAAGAGGGGACGAAAATGACTCAGTCTTCGGTCTGTCCTTTCCTGCAGACCTGAGGAGGGGGAAAAAAGAGAAAAAAGGGGAGAAAAAGAAACACGCAGTTGAGCGAGATAAAAAAAAAGGAAAGGAGGAAGAGGGAGGGAGGGGGAGAACCTTAGCGGTCTACGCCACGGCCATCTGTTGTTTTTGTCTTTTTCTCATCGGTGCTTCGAGGGGGGGGGGGGAAAAAAGTGCGGGGGAGGAAGTGATCATCTGCCCGATGCAGGGATAGAGAGAAAAAAAAAGAGGGGAGGGGAAAAAGAAAGGGGGGAGAACCAGCACGCAACGACCGCGGTCACTCCTTTTATCCCGACAAAAGAGGAAAAAAAACCACAAAGGGCGTAGACAGAGAAGGAGGAAAAGAAGAAAAGGGGAAAAAGGGAGAAAGAAAGCTCTTTATATTCGCTCAAAGTATTTTTTCCCTGCTCTACCTGCTGAGAGGGAAGGAGCAAGGTCGGCAGGACAAAGAAAAGGGAGAGGGAGGAGAGGGAAGGGGGGAGGATATTCCTCTACCCAAAGAAGAGATAACCCGCGAGAAAGAGGTAAAAAAAGATCGGTAGACGGGAACGCTGGTCCCGCGGGGAATAAAAAAAAAAAAACGGGGAGAGTAACCGAGATGAAAAAGGAAAGGAGGGGAGGGGAGAAGGGAAAGAGAAGGCAAACGCTCTTCATCGCCTCTAGAAGTGATCGGACCACTTGGGGAGGGGAGGGAGCCGGGGGAGAGATAAGGGGGAGGGGAAAAAGGGGAAGAAGGGAAGAGGGAGAAGAGTCTCTTCCTGCTCGCCTTCTACCTGACAAAAGGAAGGAAAAAAGCCTGAGAGAATCCCGGTGCAAAAGGAGGGAAGAAAGATAAAGAACCGCGGAAGGGGGGAAGGGGAAAAGGGGGGGGGATGAGACCCGGATCGGAAAATGGGGGGGGAAGAGGGGGGCTCCTTCTATTGTATCTTCTGACATCTCTTTATCTCTCGACGCTTCCCGAAAAGAAAAAAAAGGGAGGCGTAAAAGAAGCAGCGTGCCTCGGTCGGGGGAGGGAGGTAAAAAAAAAAAGGTAAGGGGGGGAGAAAGCGTCCCCCATCGTCGCGCTGATCTTTTTTCTTACCGACCCGGGGAAAGGAAAAAGGGGGAAGAACGAGCCCCGCAGCGGGGGAAGGGAAGGGGCAAGAGGGGGGGGGGGAGGGAAAAGAAGTGGTTATATCTGACCCTCGAAAAGAGAAAAAGAAACGGAAAACGGCAGAAAAAAAGAAAAGAGGGGGGAAAGGAGGAACCTTCTCCTTTCGTGTACGCCGTCCTCCGGCGGCGGAGGGGAGAGGGGGGGAAAAAAGACGTTGTGCAAAAAAACAAAAAAGGAGGAAGGAAAAGGGAAAAGTTGAGGTTCCCATCTCGGATACTCTATGTTCCCCTTCTTTTCTCCTCTCCGTGAGGGAAGAAGGGAAGTCCGGGTGGGGGTATAGCCCGATTAAGGGGAGGGGAGAAAAAGAAAAAAGAAAGGAAGAAGGAAAGCCTTCTTCTTTTTCTTCCTTCTCCCCACTCCCCCGCCGTTGTGTGAGAGGGGGGAGAAGAAGGGAAAAAAATCTTATCAACACCGCGTATGAATGCAGGCATAAGGAAAAAGGGGGAAGAAAAGAAAAAAAAAGAAGGGGAAAGAAGGGAAGAAGGAAGGGAACGGACACCCCGCTTTGACCTCTCTTTCGGTTAATGCCGCGTAAAGATCACAAAAGGGAAAAGACCGGAAGGGACCCAGCTTCCTCGGCACAGAGTCGAGAAGGAAGAAGAAAAAAAAAGAAGGTAGGGGGAAGAGGAGATCCTTTCATTTTCTGCCCGTCGGGTAACTCTTTCTATCCTTGAAAAGGGGAAAGGGAAAAAAACAAGTGATGTTGCGCAGCATGAACGAAGGAGGGGAGGGAGAAACGAAGAAAGGGGAAAAAAGATAGAGAAAAAAAACACAACTATTAGTCTTACACTCTCTCTCTTTTTTCAGCCTGGGTTCGGGGGGGGGAAGGAAGGGAATGCAAAAATCCCGGCGGGGGGAAAAAAAAAGGAAAAAAGAGGGGGGGAAAAGGAGGGGAAGCGCGTTTTCCCCTACTGTCACGACCCTTTACCGCTCTCCTACCGTACGACGATCTTCGCATGAAAGGGGGGAGGGGAGAAGGAGGAAAGGGGTACTGGGGCTGGTATTCACAGGAGACAGGGTGAGAAGAGGGGAGAAAGGAAAAGAAGGGAAAAAGCGTGTTTTCTGGTACATTAAGGTCTGCCTTGTATCACCTTCGCTGGATTCTTTGGCGAGGGGGGGATGAAAAGGGGGGGGGGGAATCAGGGAGGGGCTAAGCAAGGGGAAAGACAACAAGGAAAAGGAGGGGAGGGGGGGGGCTCCTTAATACGCACTACTACTTTTACTTATCATCCTCCAGGAAAGAAAAAATCAAGAGATCGTGCGAGAAAAAGAAAAAAAAGAGAAAGAGACCTACCTGACCTCACTGCTCTGCTCCTCCTACGTTGCCACTATTCTCCGCTCTGGAAAGAAAGGGGGAAGGAAAAAGCAAAAAAAAAGGCGGGGGTTCTGGGGCGAAAAAAAAGGGGGAGGGAAGGGAGGGGGAAGGAAAAAAGTCCCTTATCCTGTTCCGCAGTCCCTACCCGTGCTTCCCCCATCATGCGGTGAGGAAGGGGGGACCTGGAAAGATACGTGGCGTCGGGGGTCAAGAGGAGAAAAGAAAGGAAAAAATGTTTTCCCTTTTAACCTGCCTCTTCTTTTCTCGTAACGTATCGCGGGGGGGGGGGGAAAGAAGGGCGCGGGGGGGAAGATGGGTGCGATTTTAGCAAGAAGGAAGGGGAGGGAGAAGGAGGGGAAAGAGGGGAAGGAAGAAGGGGGTTCCTCTTTATACTCCTGCCACTGTGAGGAAAGAAAGAGAGGTCGAAGGACTCTACACCTCGCAGGTAAGAAAAGAGGGGTGAAAAAGGGGGGGAGAAGGGGAGGTGTAGGAAAAAAGAGTTTCTAGCTCCTACGTTACACCCTCACCTTGTACATCCTGCCAGCGGTAAAGAAAAGGAGGGGGGAGGGGAAAAATATAAAAGGCGATGTAGGAGGGGGAGTGGGAAAAAAGGGGAAGGGGGGGACGGGGGGAAGGGGAAAGAGCAGCTGCTCGTCTACTCTTGGCTTGTCTTTCTTTTCCGTTCATGATACCGGGGAAAGAAAAAAGGGGGAGAGAACATCAGAACTGCACAGTTTTTGATCACTTATAGGGAGGAAGGAAAGAAAGAGAGAAAGGGGGGAGGAGGGAAAAGCGGGTCTGGTACCTTTTGAAGCTCGTTACTCTCTATCTCTCACCTAATTGTCGCTGTGGGGGGAGGGGAAGGGGACCGAAAAGATGCGGTTTATAGAGGGGAAGAAAGAAGGGGGGAGAGGGAAGAGGGGAAGATGCACCTCGATTCTTCTTTCGGCTTCCCTCTACCTCGCGACGCGCTCCATGGGGGAAAAAAAGAAAAAAAGGAAAACACCTCCTTTGAGAGGAACAAAAAGTAAACGGAGAAGCGATAGGGAGGGAGAGGGGGAAAGAAGGATGTGTCTACGTATCTGTCTACGCCACGGCCATTCTTTTTTTGTGGCGTTCTCAGCTGTGCGACTAAGGGGGGGAGGAGGAGAAAGTTTGGTGATCATCGCGATGCCGCATCTATATAAAAAAAAAAAAAAGAAAGGGGAGGGGGGAGAAAAGGAGAACATGCACCTCAACGACCAGGCGGGAACTCTTTTTCCCGACCAGCCTCGCCACCCAGGTCTATCGCACCGCGGAGAAAGGGGGAAAAAAAAAAAACCAGCGATGGACATAGAGGGGGAAGGGAGAAAAGGGGAGAAAGAGAAAGGGATATTCTCTCAAAGGAGGTGGTGCGTGCTCCCCTTCTTCTCGTCCGGGGGGGGGGGGGGGGAAAGGGGAAAAGCGAGGGTCGCATTCCAGCAGAAGAAGAAAAGAGAGGAAAGGGGAAAAAAAAGGGGAAGAAAAACTATAATCCGAGATAACCCTCCTCTCTTAATCTCTGTTTTAGACGGACGCTGTCGCTGGGGAAAGCAGGAAAAAAAAAAAAAAGCTAGGGGAAGAGATTCAACCTGGTCAAGGGAAAAAAGAGAGAGGAGTAAAAAAAAAAGCTCGGCAGCGCCGCGATAAGTGATCGCCCAACTTGTCCTTTCGACCTGGAACCAGGAAGGGAAGAAGCGATCAGAGTTGCGTAAAAAAAGGAGGAAAAGAAAAAAGTCCTCTTCTCCGAGTCGCTGCGCTCTCCGTCTACCGAGAAGGAGGGAAAGGGGAAAAGGAAAGAGGGAGAGGAAGGGGAGACCAGCCCTTAGTAACCGCTTCAGGATGTCCAAGTGCGGGGGGGGGGGAGGGAATAGGCCGGATCGGAATAGGAGGAAAAAAAGGAAAAGAAGGAAAAAAAGGGGGGGGTTAGCGTCTTACATCGATGTAAAAGGAGGAAAAGGCACAAGGCGTCTCCAGCGGAACATTAGGAAAAAAGGTGGGAAAATAAGAAAAGAAAAAGAAGCGCCACTGACTTTTTCTGAAAATCTCACCCATCTCGCGCTGAAAAACGAGGGGGAGGAAGCCCTTCAGGGGAAAAAAAAAAAGAAGGGAAAAAGAACGGCCCTTTTCACCTTTTCCACCATTTCGTTGTAAGGAGGGGAAGAAGGGCTGAAAAGGAAAAATAGACAACCGAGAAAAAAGCGGAAAAAAGGGAAAAAGGAAGAAAAACATCCTTCTTTTGGAGCACTCCTGTTATTTCGACTGCGTCACCGGAGAAGGAGGGGGAAAAGGAGAAAAAACGAGACGAGGGAGACAAAGAAAAAAAAGGAGGGGGGGAAAAAAGGAGAAAGAGAGGGGCCCCTCTTCGTCGCCTCTCCTTTCTTTCCGGTTCCGGGCAAGGCGAGAAAGGCGAAAGCCAGGGTAGGGGTGAAGAGAAAAAGGAAAGAAAGGGGGGGGGGGTATCTGCATGGTCGGATTCTCTTCCCTCCTTCGTCGGGGGGAGGAAGGGGGGAGGGAAAAACCCGCCTTTGTGGGAGAGAAAAGGAAAGGGAAAAAAAAGAGAAGGGGGGAAAGGAAGCTGTTCACCAGGTTAACTAAACAAAATTGAAGACCATCTCCACTAATCCCGCGACGGGTGAAGAAGAATCCCGAAAGAAAGGGAAGGGGGGGGAAAGCCTGCTTAGATCACCCCCTCCTATTAACTACACTGTCTAAGGGGGAGAAAGAAAAAGGAGGTCGAAGAAAACCGAACCTAACACCGGGAAAGGAAAAGAGGAAGGGGACCGTTAGGCGATCCGGTCCAGGGTCTTTCCCGTCGTGTAACTTTGCAATAACTTTCGAGAATTGACGCGTCCCTTCGGTAATAGGGGGAAAAGAAGAAGGGGGAGAGAAACTCGACCAGGAACACCCCCTAACCCCTTCTTACCCATCTCTCTCACAAAAAAAAAGGAAGGGAAAAAGGGGGAGGGTTCCAGGAGCGGGGATCGCCAAGAGGAGTGAAAGGAAAAAAGAAAGGAAAGGGAGGCGCTCAGGCGCGCTGGCAAGGCTATTTCCGCTTTCTTTTCCCCTACTGGCAAGACCAGGGAAGGGGGAGGGGAAAAACCTTTTGGGAGGGGGGACTTCGGCTCGATCTGGCAGAAGGAAGGAAGGTGGAAGGGAGGGAGGAGAGGGAGGGGTTTATCTACGCGCATACCTGCACTCTAGTTCACCTCTTTGTGGAGGGAAAAGGGAAAAGAGGGAAAGGGGGGAAGGAAGGTTAGAAGGGGGGAAAACCGTAGGCCTCATTCCTACGCCCGGAGGGGGAGAAAGAAAAGGAAAAGAAAAAAGAGGGGACTCCTTAATACCACTACGACGTCTTTACTGAGCATACACGAATAAGAGAGAAAATTTGAAAAACCGCACCCGGAATAGGGAGGAAAAGGAAAGGAAGAGGCAGACCCTAGCTCCTCTCTCCCTTACCGGACAAAGAAGAGACAGGAAAAAGAGAGTCTCCGTCTTACCCCGCAGGGAAGGGGACAGGAAAGGAAAAAGAGGGAAAGAGAGGGGTCCCTTCTCTCCTCCTCCTTATCTCCTTTACCTCCCTTATCCGGGGGAAGGAGGCGGAAAGAAGCCTGGCCAGCAGCCATCGTAATTCTGGCGAGGTTGATATAAGGGGAGTAGGATAAAGGAAAGAAACGTTCAACTACCTTTTTTTCCTTCCTTTTACACCGTCCTCTGAGGGGGAGAGGGAGACATGCGGTTTCGGTAGACCACAGAAAGAAACCAAAGGAAGGAGAAGAGGGGGGGGGGGGCTTTGTACTCCATCCCCTACGACGGCAACGCTTAGGAAGAAAGGGGAAAACTGTGGGAAAAAGCTGCTGCAGGAGGAGAAAGGGAGGAAAAGCCGCTACAACCTCGCAGTCCCTATCTTTCTTTAAATTCTTTCCTCCTATTAGATAAGGAAGGAGAGAAGGGATAAAGCACTTGGCCTCCTGCAGGCGGGAAAAGAAGAAAGGAAAGGGGAATGTGTCACCGGGATTCTTGCCCTCTTCTATTCGCGGTAGGGGGGGGGAAAAGGGGGAAAAGGGAGCTAGGACGACGGGCGCGCTGCCAGCGACGCGGGAGAAAAAGGAGAGAAGAGAAGGGTAAAAAAAGCTGCTATCGCGGTTCTCCACGTTTTCCGCCACAGCAGGCAAAGGGGCGAGGGAAAGGGGTCAGAGGGTGCCATTCGACCCGCATAGAGGGGGGGGAGGGGGAAAAAAAAAGAAAGGAGGAAAAAGGGGGAGGCACGAATTTTCGGCTGGGTTGCTTACTTATTCCCCATCGACCAGCGGGCAAGATAAAAAAAGAAGAAAGGATAGAGCGTCCTAGCCTCCACAGGGAAATAGGGGGAGAGGGAGAAGGGAAGTGAGGGGAATTCTCACCTCGCGACGTCCATCAATTTATATCCTCGTCCCCACAACCAGGAACGAAAAGCAGGAAAAAAAGGGAGCCGTATAGAAAAGGGTACAGAACGGCTTAGCTGCAAGACGACGGGGAAAATAGGAGGAGGGGGGGGAGGAGGGGAAAAGGGGGAAGGCGAAACTTGGTGGCGAGGCTGTCGGTATCACCTATTTCCGCTGTAGTGAGGGGGAGGGGGGGGAAAGGGGGGAAACAAAAGGGAGGAAAAGAGATATATGCGGGGCATCGGAGGAAGATGAAAGGAAAAAAAAGAAAGAGAAGGGAAAGAAGGGTTGATCCCGACCATCCTCGCCACCCGTATATCTCCCCTCTTCTCACCTCCACAAAAAAGAAGGGGAAGGGGAGGGGGGAAAAATCTAAAAAAAAGTCGTCTTGCCGCTAAAGAAGAAAGGGGGGAGAGAAGGGGTTTTCGTGCTCTAACCTTCTTCTCGTCCTTTTGTGGGACCGGATCTTAAAGGGTGGGGAGGGAGGGAGAGGGGGGAGAAGAAGGGGAAGACTCCGCGTCATCGGACCGATGACGATCCATATTTTCCTCTGGCGCTAGACGCCGGAAAAAAAAAAGAAGTGAGGGAAGGGAGACGGACGCTGTGGTCGCTGGGTAATAAGGGCAAGGAACAAAAAGCCTCCACTTCTTTTAGCGATTCGCGCGTCCCGACAGGAAAGGGAAACAAAATCGAGATGGCGGTTCGAATGGTAAAAAGACCGGAAAAAAGGGAATGGAAGAGGAAAACTTTTCCATGTCGGCCTTGCTGACTTTTCCTACCCGTTGATCCCCGCGAGAGGGAAGGGGGAGGAAAAGGACAGAAGGTCGCGAGGCTCTGCGCGCAGAAGGGGAGAAGAGGAAGGGGCCAGACCGTCCGACATCGCCAGTTCTCATCCCGTTGCCAAAGAGGAAAAAGAAAGATGGAAGGAAGGGGGGGGGGAGGGAAAGAGGGAAAATGTCCGCTCACGGTCCTTCCTTAACGGAGGACAGAACGGGAAAAAAGAGAAAGGGTTTTGAAAAAAGCGGCGGACAGCAGCTGGAAGAGAGAGGGAAAAGAAAACACCTTTGCCGTCGTCCCACGTAACCTTCTTACTCAGCGTGCCTCGGTCGGGGCTGGAGGGGAAAGGAAAAGAAAAAAAGCGCCCACGGACGGTTGCTGAAAATCGCCACCAAGCGGAGGAGAAAGAGCCCTTCATTGACACCGACCTCGCTCCGGTACATCCCGCAATAGGACGGGGAAAAAAGGGGAAAGGCTCGGGAAACCAACGACCGTTTTGCTCAGCTGACCCCAAAAAAAGAGAAAAGGGGAAAGATTTACCGGCCTCCACAGCATGCTGTGGAAGCTCAGGGGGAAAAGGGGGAAAGAAGGGAAAGGTGCGGGGGCGCTCCGCGGTCTTGCGCGACGGAACAGAGAAAGGAAAAAAAAGGGAAGGGGGGGCTTTCACCGTACCGGTCTTTTCCCCTCTCGGATACTCGATGGAAAAGGAGGGAGGGAGAAGGATAGGGGCGGAATCCGGCGAAAGCCCGGGAGGGGGGAGAGAAAAAAAAAGGAGAAGGGGGGGTAGCTGCATGGTCGTATGCTCCGTCCCGCCTTCGTCGTGTCTTCCGGACGAAAAAAGAAAAAGAAAGTCCCCTTTGTTGTATACCAGGGAGAGAAAAAAAGAGAAGAAAGAGGCAAGTTTAACGAGACAAATTGACTCCCATCGCCCCATCCCCGCTACGTGGGAAAGAAAGGGGGTCCTGTCCCGCAACGAATCGTGCAGGTATTCCTGCGTAGATCACCCACGAGAAGGAAGAAAAAAGGGGGAAAAAACAGGAGGACCCCAGGCTTCCTCTGCAAAAAGAAAAAGGGAGGAGGGAGACCGGTAGTGCGATCCGGTTCCAGGTCTTCCCTTTTTTAAACGCTTCACTATCCTGGAAAAGGAGGGGAGGAAGGGGGGGAAAGACACCAAAAAAAGGGATGTGCCACGCAGCCATGACAGAATGCGGAGAGAAAAAAAAGGAAAAGGAAACCCAC
>Ga0179593_1682971_pt1 | contig 10389 bp, 11 predicted proteins | sample CZODoug2_1_08_16_FD_185931 | JGI IMG/M metagenome (GOLD analysis project Ga0179593, IMG submission 185931) | Vadose zone soil fungal communities from Angelo Coast Range Reserve, California, USA - CZODoug2_1_08_16fungal (PacBio error correction) | ecosystem: Environmental > Terrestrial > Soil >...
GGAAGATCACGAAAATGTGGAGAAAGGTAGGAGAAGACAAAGCAGTCTTTCTCAATCGTCCCTCTTACTACCTCCTACCCCTCTGAAAGAACGAAATAACTTTTAATTAGGAAAGATAATTGAGGGGAAGTAGGAGGGAAATGATGATTGAAGGGAAAGCCTAAGGGTAACGGAGGAAAAACAGGTAACTAATCTACTACAAAAAAGAAATACTAGTCGTGTACTTCCGATGGGAAGGGGAAAGACTGAGAACTTCTAAGGAGGGGATAGCGGGGGGAAAAAAATTGGGAGAGACTCAAAAAACTTAGGAGTAAGAGGAAAGGGGGATCCTCAACTGACTTCGACAGCGGAAAAGGAAAGCCAGGAAGAAAAGGGAGGGGTCTTCACAAAAAAAGAGAGTAGTCGTAGAAGAAACCCAGGAGGCAGGGATAGGGAAGGAGGGTCAGAAAAGCGCCAGTCAATACACAATCTGCTCTTAATCCCCGCTTGGAAAGGAAAGACTTGAAAAGGGAGAGAAGTGGAGAAAAGGAAAAATCAAAAAAGGGGACCGGAATTCACAGGAAGGCGAAACTAAAAGCTCAGTGCGGATCAGAGATAGATGACTGTTTTCAAGCGTCCTTCGCAAAGCGAAAAAGTGATAGAAAGAAGTCCAGACAAGATATCAGGAAAAGGCGGGGAGGGGACTTTGCCGAAAACCTATCGCTCCTCTAATTCCTTACTCCATTCACAAGGAAACAGTTACTACGCGCGGTCGCATACAAAAAAGGGGAGCTGGGGGTGTGGACTAAAAGGGAACTGTGGCTTTCGCTACCGGAAGTTTACTCCTTGCGGAAAGGGGCGGCGATATTCCAAAGACCCGAAGGGGAGTACTCCAATAATGGAGAAAATGGACGAAACCGAGGGGAGTGGGAGGTTGAGTAGACTCATCGTGAGAATCACTTTTTTGCCTATCTCGAGTGAGACTATACGGGGGGAGGAAAAAAAAAATAAAAATCCGGAGGAAGGAAAGCCAACGATAGAAAGTCCTCGCACCGCCGGAGGGAAGTGTGCGGTAGCGCTCAGCGCTCGGAAGGCGGTCCGCCCCGGGGCGTAGTCAGGTTGATAGGCCGGACCAAAAAGAGATAGAGGGGGGGGGAAGAAGCGGGTAAGAAAAAAGGCAGGACCTTTTTTACCCTTTTGAAACAGCTCGCTAATCACTCAAGGGGGCCTTCTATCGCCGCGCCGAGGCTCTGGGAAAAAACGCCTAAACTACACGTCCGGGAATAATATTCCAGGAGGGGGCGGTTTTCGGGAATATAGAGCTTGCATCCCTGAAGAACCTGCTTAAGGGAAAGAGAAGAGGCCCAGCCATAGAGGAATTCCGGAAGTCTCAGAGGGAGACTGAGGGGAGGAAAGTGGAGGGGTCGGCGGGAAGAGGGAATAGCCATCAGCCGCGAGAGGGTCTTTGTTAACACAGCATACCACAACAACCACGAGGAGGAAACGATGATATTGGGGGAAAAAAACCAATCGCAGAGAGGACGGAGAGCTCAAAAGGAGGAAGTTCTAGACAAACGAAGGAGGGCCAGACAGGAGACTCTTGAAGCATAGAATTCCTATATGGCTGATGGAAGTCTTATCTGGAAGTACATCTCGAAAGGTGTTCAGCTCGAGGCATCCGAAGTTGGCGAAAGGAAAAAACATAGAGGGCCCGCCCAGAAAAAGGGTCTAAAGCGATTGAAGGGGCGGCGAATCGCCAGTCAAAATTGTTGGGGCTGAAGAGCGCTCCAAAAGGGAAAAAAGGCCGAAGGGGTCTTGACCTGATCCAGGGAGAAAGAACCACTTCAGAAAAATGCAAGGAGTGTGTCGATTTCCAAACTCTACGACGCCTTTGAAAGCGCCTTCCTGATCAGCATATCACAAACCCCGGAAAAGGAGAGAAGAGGGGGGACCGTGGGTACGTGAAAAGGGGGTTGAAGGAGAAGAGCGTTTATGAAGATTCCGGCGACGGGAAAACGCGCTCGTCTCATGGACCGACATCGAGTGGGACAAAAAGGTTCCAGAGAAGTGGGATGATAATCACCGCCAGAAGGACGAAAGAAAGAGCCCAGGAAAAGGTCCATCTTTTACGAGAGGTCCATGATTGGAGTAACGTACGTGCGTTGGCGTGGCTCGCAAACGAAGTGTAAAGGCAAGCCAAACAAAAGGGGCTACAAAAAAGGGAAAGTAGAAGAAACAGAGAATCAAAGAACACCCTGCTCGACCCGATGCTAGCCCGCTAGGATGGGCCTTGTTGACGGAGAAGGAATAGCGAGGAATCTCGAGTTGGGAGACACGAAGGAGGGAAGACTACAGGGAAATGAGACCGGGTGGGAGGCTTCGATCTATTTGAGGCGCGTTCGCTTAAGCTTTTGACCGGGAACCGAGCAAAAGCACTCGATCAGGAGTTAGAAAAGGAGGGGAGGGGAGAGAAAAATTGGGGGCTAGAATGCTGTCGCAGGAACTCGACTACCTCCAGAAAGGGCCCTCTCCCGTCTCTATAAAAAAGTCGGGATGGATGCAGGGCTTGAACCCGAGGACCCACAAAAGGGATGGAAACGTGAGAGGTCAGGGGCTGCCACGGGCGAGGGACGACGCCAGAAGACCTCGTTTTGTTATCTCTATTCACGACAGTGGCTGCCCTTTAAAAGGGGAGACGGAAAGGAAGGGGAAAACGAGAGCGGGAAGAGAGGAAAAAAAAAAAGAGTATAGGAAGAGAATTTTTCGTCTAAGTCCAACGAAGTAGAAGTCAGTCGACTCGGACCTCTACGCATAAAACACGCGGTCTTCGTGGGTAACGATGCGAAGGTACGTCAAAAGAAGGAAGATGAGGTGTGGGGAGAACGGACCATCAAGCGGCAATTTCAAGTCCCCGCTTCCAGGAGACGGGAGATTGCTACCGGAATCTGTCGTCCGAGGCCAGCTGACGAACCTTCTACACCGAGATCATAACGAAAAAAAAAACATCCTGGAGGGTACCGAGAGATTCGGAGGCTGTGAAAGAAAAAGGGAAAACTCGCACTTGGATAGCGCCGAAAAGACCATCGATCGCCGCAAGGAGAATTTCAGCCCTTTATATGAGTACTTCAGCGAAAAAAATCAGCCAAACAAACTAGCTGCATACGCAAAGGAAGGCAGATTCAGGACTGTAGTCGGAGCGAGCAGAGAGCTGATACGGCGCGGATTCTATATTGAGGGTTTTGTCGAAATCACTAAATTGAAAAAAAGGATTTCGGCGAACTGATTCGTTGAAAAGAAGAGGAGTGGGGAGTCGAGCAAACCGCCACCAGCCAGCGTTACTCCAATTCCTGAACTCGTACAGATGGACCTGTGTCCCCCCCAAAGGGTGGGGGGGGGGGGGGCAAAAATCCCGGGGGACCTGCATGCGTTTGAAGGAGCTGTTGATATAATCGACATACGGGGAAAGTTGGAAAGAGAGAGGCGAGACAACAGGAGCGAAAAGAAGTAACGAAGGACCTTCTTGGGACGTCCCCCGCCAAAAAGAGGAGAGAGGTAGCGAAAAAGGAAAGGAGAATGCGGTTTCAAGAGGGCAAAAGGCGCGTTCCAAAAACGTAGTCGGCTTAGACTACATCGTACCCACGCAGGGGTGCTGAGAGAGTGTGAGGGGAAGGAAGAAGTTGGAAAAAAGGGAAGAGTCAATAGGGGGACAGTTGGCGAGACCTCCTAAGCACCAGGTCACGTCTATCTAAGGGGCGACCGACCTCTCTTGAAATCGCATCTAGAAGGAGGGCCCGCAAGAAAGGGGGGGGCCATGGCTCCCTACGCGAGGGGGAAGGGGATCTAGAGCTGATGATAACTTCTGAAGGGAAAAGAAGGCTTTTTCCCCCAGCGCAGTCCCTAGCAATGCGACGTCCAAGGCGGCTTGGTAGAAAAGGGGATAATAAGGTCCCGTTTGCACTAACGACCCATAATCCGACTCTGGTCTTTGGGAAAAAGAGAGAATCACCACAACCACGTGGAGGAGAAAGAAGTAAGGGGTTCAAAACAGAGCTCATCTGCAGGGGGAAAAAGAATCTACTGGGACGAAAAACTTCAAAGATTATCTCAAAAAATCAGGAAAGGAAGGAGTCGGCGGCACAGATGAGCATGAAAAAGTGAATTCTTTATGGAGACCAACCGGAGCTTGCCCTTCAAGCGAAAGGGGACGGAAGGGAAGATCCAAAAAAAAAGAGTCGGTAGGGAGATATGGAGCGGCATTTCCTCCGAGAGAAGGGTGTTCTAGGATCGGCGATCGCCGGAAAAAACCCCTTTTTTCTTAGCTAGCACACAAACTGGGGAAAGGAAGGGGTCCCTGAAAGAGAATAACCAAGAGAACGAACAAGGTCCGCTAAAGAGATCGCCGGGCGGAAAGTCCATCGATTAGAAAACGCACTCCTCAATGAGACAGGGGGGACTGGGCTCGACTTGGAAAAGGGCTACCTGGGATGACGCTGGGAAGAAAAACTCGCGGGACCACGCGACTTTGAGTGACGGCGACTCCACAAATCACTCTGTTTCTCACGAGACTACCTCGGTAGGGGAAAAAAGGGGGGGGAAGAGCGAGTGGAAGAACCACCGCCTCGCCGCAAGGAGACCCCAAGAGGGGATAGGGGGCTCCAGGTATTTGGAACAGCCCTTGAGGGGTCTGTTGGGAACCAATTTCCGAAGGGAGGGACCGTTCAAAACAGCCAAAAATCCCAATAGGGAAAAGAAAAGAGAGCAGGAAGCGCGAGGAAAGCTCGGGGAAAACCTTCTCTATCCCTGCTCTCCCCTCACGGGGGAAGGTTGAAACAAAAAGATATATGGCGAAGAAGTTGGGCGGAGAGTTCCGGGGCCCCAATAACTCGCAAAGGAAAGGGAGACCCGTATCCGATGGGGGCGGCGATGATGGGGGAGGACGCGGCGCTATCACAAACTGTGAAGGACTAGGCCGAGAGAAAATAGACGGGGAAGAGGGCGGGTGCGCGGGATGCTCTTTGGGGGAGAGAATGGAGGAAAAGAGGCCCTCTGACGAAAAAAAACAGCTCACGGTAGCCCAGCCCTCTCTAACTATCGGGGAGCGTGAGAGGGAAAAGGGATGGAAGGGGAGAGGAAAACGAAATCCTACCGTACAAACTTCTGTTGGACGCTGTTAGACCACTTTTGAAAGAGGAAGACGCCAAGAGAAAAGTGTTAGCGGTAGAATGGGAAAGGAAAGGAACAAATCGGGAAACGCTTTCACGAGATGGGGGGGGAAGCTCGAGAAAACAACAACAACGGTAGGAAAAATGATAGAATCAAAAAAAAGGGGGGTTCAGGGAAAAGAGGGGAGGGAAAAAGAGGGCAGCGACGAGTCAAGGCGCTCTACTTAACAAGCCGAGGAGGGGGATTCTTGGGCGAAAGCCCGGGTCACAGATAGTCCAGAAGGTCGTAGCGGTAGGATTGGAAAAAAAAATTCCAAAAGAAAGGGCAGAGGGATTAGGCCCCGTTCCATTATAGAGAGGAGATGGCTACCGTAGTCGTCCGTGGCCGGGGGCTGCGACCGAAATGGCTCGAGTACAAGCTCCTCGCGCGCACCAAGGGGGAAAAGAAGAGAGGGGGGGTAGAGGAAGTGTTGTCCGGCTCTCAAATTTCTGAAACGCTCAATACGGGGAGAACGTAGGCCAAACATCGATCGCCGGAAAACAAAAGTGCCAATTGACGAGGGAGGTCGAACGGGCAACAGCATCATCCAACAACGCGCCTCGCCATATGCCGGAGATAGATTCAACAAGAACGGAGTAGAAACGGGATCGAACCGGGGGAGCGAGAGTCGAGAGGAAAAGTGTGTCGCCGCTAATTGTAGCGCTACCGAACGCATCCTGCGGAAGGGGCAGGGACCCCAACCAAAAGGCGTTGCACAGAAAACTCGTAGAAAAAACGGTCCCCCGGGCTAACGTTCGGCTATTCTGAGGTGCGCGTTGATATAATCAAGCCTCGCCACTTTGCACCCTATCTCGGGAAGGGGGGAACGAGTATCTAGTTGGTTAAACGACGGGACACACTTATTGTGGACATCAGCCCGCCCCGTCTCAGCTTGACAGGACGATCAACCGCCTGCGCAGAATGGCGGGGGTGCGCGATAGTCGACTCGTCAAGCGGACGTAGTGAAAGGGGAAAGAATCGACACGCAGGATTTCTTATAGAATGGCGCCCATCGAGGGGTGAAAATCAGGGAACGGCAACACCTGGCCACTTTGGTAACCTTTTTAAGGAGAACCAAGGAGGAGGAAGCAGCCCTCGCTTGTGGGGAACACTCGCTCGAGCTGGGCATCCCGAAATGTTCCGCTTTCATCTACGAGAACGCAACAGGAAAATTTGGAAAGGGGTTTTCGGTATAGAGAACTCTGAAAAAGGAAGGGAGTGACAATGGGCAGCAGAAGCAGGAAGCGTCCGGCCCGCGTCTAGTCGTCTTTTTCGACGTTCGTTGGGAAAAATAAGAGTCGCCAGGGGACCGAGTTCGGGTTGCAACGCTGAAAAAAATAAAATAAGCGCTCTTCTTTGTTGAAAAAAAAAAGGAAAAAGAGAGATGTGTTCCAACGACCAGAAGCTCAGGAGGGTGGCGAGCGCAGCGCTAAAACAGCACGCTGCACCGGGAGCGAATTATCTCAAAAACCGCACTAGGGGGAAAAAGCCGAGTCCGACGGAGAAGAGATAATGCATGATGAGTGCAAGCTGAGCTGGCCAAAAAGTTGAAGGCAGGAAGCTCTAGATCCGAAAAACGTCCATAAAGGGCTTGAGGTGCCGTGAGATGAAAAAGGAGGGAGGACTCAACAGAAGCAGAGTGTTCAAGGGCGTCGCGGCGATAGCCGTGGACCCGGGGGAGTTTATCGGAAGACTCAAAAAAGGGTAATTCTGCAAGGTTTGAAGAAAAAAAAACGACCCCTCTATCCGACAAAAGGGCTCGCTTTGTCGGAGGAGCACGCAACTAAAAGACCCTTTGCGGGAAAGAAAGGAAAGGCGCTTAATCGAGACAACCCGAAATGAGACTTTGGGAAAAGTGGCCATGATAACCTTTAACGGCGGGCGCTATTTCCAAAAGGTCTACCGCGAAGTATCAAAGGGAGGAGGCAGAATCCAAAAGAGAAACTTGCTCTCTGGAAAAAAAGTGGGGCAGATTGAATTATATCGCCAAGCCTTCGCCGAACAATCCCGGCGCCCGGTACCAACTTTTCCAAGTTATTTGCAGAATTGGGGGAGAGGAGGAGCGAAGAAAGGGACCTCAGGGTGGAAAACGTGCTAGGCGCAAGCGCCACAGCCAAGGAAAAAATGAGGAGGCGACACCAAACGACTCGACTAGCTGGCAGGCTCGAGGGCTGGGAAAATACAAAATGGCATTTGAATTCTTAGAAGAATCTAAGCGCTCGTTGTCATGATTATGTTTGCACTCTCGACCCGAAAAAGCTCGCGGACCGGAGAAGGGGATTTGCGCTCTCTGGCGAGGCGGAGTGCGCAGGACGAGACCGGACAACCCCTCTTACTGATGTACTCGGCCGCTGTGAAGAAGAGGGCTCAGGAGGTACGCGCAGGCGGAAGGGGACGAACCGTCACTTTAGCCCGATCCTTCATAAAAAATACCAGTTAAGGGAATGAATGCAGGATTGACGTATGGAAAAGACACCGGAAAATAGCGAAAGATGGGAAGGTCTGGGGAAAAACGGGTAGCAATCGACGAAACGAACCTACGAGGCGTTGGGGATCGGTTCGATGCCGACAGAGCACGAGAACTTCCGCTCGGTTGAAAGCGCTTTGTCACAAAGTTTCGAGAGAGATCAACAACAAGGAGGCTTAGGGACTCCAAAAAACATCGAGAAAAGCAGAGGAAGGGGCATCGAAATGGAGCCTCTACTATAATAACACTCGTATGTCTTCTTGGCTAAGGAGATTGTCGCCCTTAGAGACATCCCAGAACCGCGGTAAAGATTGTAGGTTCACTTCCAGCTGCAAAAGGGAAATTACAATTCCAAAGAGAGAGAAATGGAGATTAGTAGAGGGAGAGAGGAAAATCTATAGTTACAAGAACATCCTGCGAGAGAACCAAAATGAGTAAAAGAGAGAGGGGTCAGCTTTAGGGCGAGGAAGGGAGAAGTAGAAGCTTCCAGACCATAGGGGGAGCCACATCCGGATCAGGTCGCCAGGGAGTCGATTTCGGGTTCGCGGGGAGAGAATCATCCAGCCAAACAAGATCTCTCTCGCCATATAGTGAAATCTCGGAGGAAAGGGGTTCGGAAGAAGAGACGCCTTAATCGCAAGTGCGCTTGGGGTGTCGCCTCACAACTAATTTTTCTGGATGTCACTACCTGAACGTTTCGAGTAAAAGCGAGAAGAACAAACAGAACGGGAAGCAAAGCAACCACTCGTAATGATGGACCAGAAGGTGGTCCCGTGTGCAGAGTCGGCGATGCGGGAAAGGGAGTTTTAGTCAACTTGGTTAAAAGATGAAAGAAAGAGGGCGGCGGTGGAGAGGGCACCCTAAGGTGATAAACGCTCTCGACAAGTCTTGCATCGTCGCCCACCCGTCTCCATGTAGAGAGGGGGGAACAAGTCCGAGTCAAGCGTCGCGAATTGACGGGGGGCTCGCTGGTAGAAAGCGACCGTCGGAAAACCACGACTAAAGTATGAGAGAGGGATAAAAAGCATCGAGTTTTAGAGAAGCGGCAGAAAAAGATGCGAAACTTGGGGGTACCCGGTGGGGGGGGGGAAACCGAAAAAAGGAGGAAGGAAAGAGCTGAGAAAAAAACTCAGAAGGCGGGGCGAGCCTAACGATCTTGGCCGCGGCAGCTCCGATACCTGCACCCTCCTTGTGGACGGGGGGGAGAGACTAAAAAGGAGAAGGGCCAGCGGGGGAAAAAAATATAGAAGAAAGAAGCAGCTCGCCGCCCGTCGACTGTCAAAGGGGAGACAAGGGGGCGGGGTTGATGATAATCGATAACAGGTGCCGCGGGAGTTGCGAAAACGCCAAGGGAGGGAAAAAAGGAAAAGGAGAGAGAACAACAAAAGGGGAAAAGGAAGGGGAAAGAGATAGATGGAAAAAAACGGACCAGAGCAACGCGGCTGATGGTCAAAACTAAGAGAGCCACAAACAAAGCGACAACCCGGCTTCGAGGGAGCGAATCGGGAGAAAGAGCCGAAAAAGAAAAGAAGGGGAATGCCTGGGGGGAGGGTGTGGCAAGAAGAAACTGCAGGCAGTTTCAAGGCTGCAGCTCTAATCCCGAAAAAGGGCCAATATCAATGCGGGCTTGGCTGGTCTCAAAATCAAGGGAGGAAAAATCTCGAAAGGTGGAGGGAACTGGGAAAGGCAGACGCGAAGCCGTCCCAACCTTTGTGGCGGAAGCGAACTGCCGAAGACGTGTAAACACAGGCAGAGAAACTGATAAAGAAGCGGAAAAGAAAATCGAAAGAGAGGGGGCGTGGTCAGAGGGGGAGCAAAAACGCGACTACGCTCGGGAAAAAAAAGCGCCTTCCGAGCCGGAGGCCAGAGCACAAGAAAGGCTCGCCGCGTTCTCTACGTTGGAAAAACCAGGGGGATCAGACGAGGGTAAGAAGGGGGGTCGAGCGGAAAAAGGGATGCGCGACTGAGTCGCCTAAGGTATGACTCAGACTCGATATTTGTACAAAAGGAGATTTGTAGGCACAGAATGGAAGAACGGAGCGCCCGGGACCAAGGGTCCATCTTTATTACGAGGGAACAGCCAGTATTGGGAGTAACCAGACTGTTCTTTGTCAGGGGTAGATCACGTCATTATGTAGAAAAAAAAACAAAAACCAAAAGAAAAGGAGGGGGGGGAGGAAAACACAACCAAAAGAACTATCGGGCTTCAGGCTCGCGGAAAACTCGCCACCCGGCCGATCCAGGGCTTCCTCGCAGAGGGGCCAAAAAGTGGTTGATAGGAGCACTCATTGTCGAGCCCGTGGGGGAGCCTGTGGACGACCCGAAAAACGCCAAGAGAAAAACAGAAGAAGGAAGGGAGGGGGGAGCGATCGATGTCCTAAAAAGCTCTATCCATTGCGCGGGGCCGTTTCGAAGGAAGAAAAGGGAAGTCAAGACCTAAATCTGACGAGAAGGAACATTCTGCGGAGGGAACCTTGGGGGAGAAATAGGGGGGTTCGCTCTCGTGAAGAGACGAACCGCAGAACAGGGGGATCCCTCTCCCGTCTCTAGAGCGGGACTGGAAGAATGGAAGGGGGTCCTTCTGGGGGAGGTTAGGCTTTCATGAACCTCCGAAAACAACGGAGAAGGGGACGAGATATGAAAGACTTGCGAAGGACTACGTCCAAGGAACGAGGCTTGTAGCGTGTCGAAAAGGACCTACGGGGTCTCATCCCTTCGAAGGCAGAGCTTTCGCAAAAGGG
>Ga0179593_1274556_pt1 | contig 10388 bp, 13 predicted proteins | sample CZODoug2_1_08_16_FD_185931 | JGI IMG/M metagenome (GOLD analysis project Ga0179593, IMG submission 185931) | Vadose zone soil fungal communities from Angelo Coast Range Reserve, California, USA - CZODoug2_1_08_16fungal (PacBio error correction) | ecosystem: Environmental > Terrestrial > Soil >...
GTGTCTAGATTAAAAAAAAATAAACAAAAAACAAAAAAAAAAAGTGTCAACGCAAGAGCCGCAAGGGGCGGAGGAAAAATAACATGCCCGTCGCAATTAAAAAGGGGCCGAGGACAAAAGCACTCGAGGGGGGGAGGAGGAGACGGCCCCACCGGAGCGGGCGGGGAGACAGAGGGCGTGGAAGTGGTAAAAGAAACAGCAATAACAGGCCCAGTAACAGATATTCATTCAAAACAAGGATGGCGGGGGCACAGTCGGAGTGTTAGCCTAGAGTGTAGGGTCGAAAAAGGGACAAAAAAGGGGGGGAGGCGAAGCAACGTGGCGTGTAAACACGAGGGGGAAGTGGTTGCGAGCGGTCGGGAGAAGACCCGCTGTGATGGGATGAAGGCGGGGTTAGAAACCAAAAACACAAAAAGAAGCGTGTTAGTAGAAGAGAAGAGGATGAATCATCCGAAGTCGGGAGGGGGGGGGACTAAAGAATGAAGAGAAGGAAAAGAAGAAGAGAACTAACGAAGAGGAGAGAAAACGAGTCCCTCGGAAAGCATGCTGTTGAGTCCAAAAACTTGAACTGCCCTGTAAAAAGCAAAGGGGGTGACCTAACCCCAACAAAGGCTCACGACAAGAGGGGTACGGACTTTGCGGAGGGGATCGAGCGCAGGACCAAACCATGCATGAACTTGGGACTGTCCGAAAAGCAACTGCCCCATGCAGGCGGAAGGACGGGATGACAGGGGTGGACCAGGGACAAAAAGGGGGGCCAGAAGGCTAAAAAAAGGGACAAGAATTAACCTGCAAAAGATGCAGAACAAATCTGATAAGGGCACGAAAAGGACAGAAGCGGCCACAGTGATCAGGAAGTTCCAACTACTGGGAGGAAGGGTCCCTGACCGAGGCAACTCTGATACTGAATGAAAGGTAGGCTCTCCAAACGTACCTTGCAAAGCCGCAGACACACAGTGTTTAACAGGACGGACAAATGCAGAAGCGCACGCCCTCCGCCCACCATGACTTCACGCGGGGGGGGGGGAGAGCTTTTCCAAAAAGGGAACAGAAATACAAACAATCACCGGCCATTGGTGGAAAATCAAAACCGAAAAAAAAACAAAAAATGGGCAGTGGACAACAAATCTGCCGACCAGAGAAAGTATCGGTTGTTTAAATCCAACATGAACTGGGACGGCGATCACCAGTCGATGGGAACGCGCAAGGGACCAGAGGGGAGAAAGGGGGGGGAAATAGGCTTAAATCAAAGAGGACCTTCAGACTGCTTAACCGGGGACTGGGAGGCGGAGCCATAACCCAAGCCAAAAAAAGGAGAAGATAAGGCGCCTTGGAGGTCAGACGGTGGAACAAAATTGAAAGTCCGGCAAGAAGAGAAAGTGTCACGTCGGCAAACCCTTACTCGAAAGGTCCTAGTCAAAGAAAAGAAGCGCATTTGTCGTGACTTTTCCTTGGGACGGGCCGAGGCTATGCAAGTCTAACTAAAACTGGATCTGGGGAGGAATACGTCGTGAACGTGAAAAAGGCGATCTGAGTCCGAAGGCGATACGGTAAACCTACAAGGGTGGGAGGGTTGACGAAAACTTTCAATAAGGAACAAACTTCGTTACCTCCCAACAGGGTTCAAGGGGAAAGCGGGTAAAGGACAGCGTGGGACACGCAGGAGCTGGGGGTTTTTCCGTACGGAAAAAGGCAAAGATCCACGAATCTTGGGCACGAAAAAAGGGGGGGGAAGGCTACGACGAGGATTAGGGGAGGAAGTTTCGACTATACGGACGCTCAACCTAAAAAACGTCAAACCGGGAGAAGAGCCCGTCTAATACCAGAGCCCCCCTCAAAAGGGGCCTAGAAGGGGCAACAAACTATATGTCAAAAAAGGGGGGGGACGGCCGGGGGGGACCCCAGCCAAAAAGGGAACGGGAGCAGCACAGGGGGGAAAAACAAACCCTGAACTTGGGTCAAAAGAGGGGGCTATCTTGAGAGAAAGGGGTATGATCAAAGTGTAACGGGGAAAAAGGGAAAAATGGAAGGGGGGGAAGGGGGCAGACATAAGCCTCGATTCAATTGGTAAAGCGGGTGCGATTAAAAAGAAATCGAAATACACACACATTTACCAAAACTGGATGGTGAGTCAAGCCACAACAAACCGGGAGAATTGACTAGGTGCAAGCGTACCGACTTGGTAACATAGGGACAGGAAAAACTAAAGAGACTGTCACGGCGACAAAACGGAGGGAAGGGAAACTACAAGAGTGTCAACACATCGGAAAATTATATACGGCACTTACTAAGTGGCTGGCGTGCCGATACGTCGTAAAGAACTACGCGGCCGCAAATGGTACAAACCGGAAGAAGTGGAGAAAAGACAGAAAGGGGTTAGCACTAAAAAAACGAGGGGGAAGCCCCTGAAATGGGGAACTTTCCCACTGGAACCAGGGGCAGAGGGCCACGAAAAAAAGGATTTGAAAACACCACGGGAAACCAACGTACACAGAAAGGTCACAAAACCGACCTAGAGGCACAGGACCCTCGTCAGGGCAGGTGGTTGGGGAAATCTTTGTAAAGAGGATCAAATCTTAAAAACCGAAAGGGGAACAACAAAAGGAGTAGGAGGGAGGCATCAGATCACAATCGATGTGGTAGAACCAGACAGCGGCACAAAAAAAAACAATCTCTCATATCAAAAGATTCGGGAAGGAAAGGGGATGTCAAAACCGTGTGACACCCTAGGGGAGCGCGACACCAAACTACTGCTATGAAAAAGCCGCGGGACCAAGGTTGTCAGCCGTCAAGGAAACGCAGAAAAGGGATATAACACCTTCTGAAAAAATCAGGCCGGGGAATCGGGGGGAGGGGGACGCGGGGGGTAACAAGCGGAGGAACTCAACTCTATGGTGCTAACAGACTGGTAGAAAAAAGGGTGAACACTTGGGGGGCTTACAGTGAGTGGGTCGACGGGGGAACCGGAGAAAAGGGGAAGGAGGGGGAGGGTGGAAAGAGGACGGTGGTCGGGGGGGGAATGAAAAACGCCGGGTGTCCATGGGGGGGTTTAGGTAAACCAGGCCAAATGAATAACCAAAGCCTACATGAAACGTGACCCAGGATACGGAAGTAGGGGGTCGAACCAGGCAGGAGCAACTATCCCGGAAAGGGCGTCCCCATAAGCACGGAATGACACAAAGGAACGAGCCAATACAGTGTAGCGGCAAATGGGGGGGGTCGGAGTGAAGGTTGATAAAATCAAAGTTCCTCATCGAGGAGAGACGAGCGCCGTGGGGAACGTGGAAAGGGGAAGGGAGTGAACCGAACGCCGACAGAACCTAGAGGTAAACATCCCCCCTCGAAAGTCGACGGAGGGGAGTAGAAACGTCGAGCACACGTTGTATAACGGTTTTGACCGGGAAAGAAACTGAACAGTCACGTGGATTTGGCGGAAAGAAGGGACTAGTGGCAAGAGCGGACAGTCAACACAAACCCAAAAAAAAGGGGGGGGGGGGGTCAGGAGATCGGAGGCTAAGTCACTCGTATGGTAAAAGAACCGTCCCCAAGCGAAAAGGGCAGGGTACCCGTACACACCCAGGTTCCAAAGATCAACATCGGAGTTAACTCGCAAACAGGAAAAACTTGGGGACTCAGGCCATCGAAAATCAGCGCCCGGGAAGCGAAAGGGACAGGGGGATGCTGAGACACTGGGGGACTCACTAAAAAAAAAAAATGGGGATGGAAAGGACCCTGGAACCCAGGCCAATAAAAAACAAAGGGGTACTGGGAGGGGGGTGGGCGGGTAAGATGCACGCCCCAAGTTAATGTGGGGAAACATACTACTACAGTACGACATTTATCCTAGGTCCCATAGGCGCATTTTCACTCAAGAGACCGGGGGATGAATACGCTCAGAACTGAAGTTAACTGATTCGTGTTGACAAGAAGTGTATCGGATTGGTTGGGAGCTAAAGAGGGGATAACAAAAGGGGAAAAAAAGTCGCAGAAACTCAACCCTGTCCACGACACATGAGAGGCTTTAACAGTTCAAGACTGGTAGGTCAAGAGGGGGCGGTAGGTTGGCATAGAAGTGACGAGAGGGGCGCTGGGGAAAAAAAAAAGGGGGGTCCTTTAGATACAACACTAAACCAAAAAAAAAAAAGCACAGAACACAAAGCTAAATCGAGGCAACGGGGATTTATCGTAATGGGGCGAGGTTGCGCTGTCTAGGCACTCCAAAAGGTAAAGGAAGTCAGGGGGGACGCGCGCTCACACGCACGACGCTCATAGCCCGTCACCAAAAAAGCTTGGGGATTCACCCTTGAGCCTGATGCCAGGTGGAAAAGTGGAAGCACACTATCTCAAAAGGACCAAGGTCACTCCTGAAAAAAAATGTGGTCAACAACAAGAACGACAGTACTCCGATGAATTAAGGACAGGGGGATATAAAGAATACCTGGCAAGAAAAACATGAGGCCGAGAAGGGAACCCGGTTAACCCAACAGCGACATGCCTTATGGGAAAAGAAGACTTCTTCCAAGCAGGCGAAAAGACGGTGAAAATCCTGGAGGAAAGGGGAGTCGCCCAGGAAGGGCCCATACGTGGCCAAGGAAAAAACATGCTGCTGTCAGGGAAGCTCACCAAAAAAATAGGTCAAACACAATCTGATAAAAAAAAAACAAAACGGAAGTAGAACAAAGAGAAAATAGCCGCTGAGATCGAAAAAGGGGGGCGTCCAACAAAAGACTGAACACACATCCTCAGTGTGACCCCAGCACTGAAAGCAATGAGGAAAAAAAAAGAGGTAAAAAGCCAGCGTAGGCTACCGAGCACGCCGTCTTCGCCAATCTTGGGTGGGGAGATGAAAAGTGGAGACTACATGGGCCCTGTAAAAACCTTGGGATTTTGGAACAGTCCCCGTCCCTACGTCAACCAGCTCACTACCCAGGGAGCGTAAAGAGAGGCAACCCTAGAGAATGCACCCATCGATGGGGGGGGTGAAGGGGGCCGGAAACCTGCAAAGGGGTCATACTTATTCAGGGGGGTAGGAGCTTTTCCCGGGAAAACCTGGGACCATAAGAGTGCACCACACACGCAAAGGGGGGAAGGAAAAAAAGATCGACAACTGTAAAAAAGGAAGAAGGCCGAAACAGTAACGGTAACCGAACGCGAGGGTCCAGTGGGAAACTAAGCCGGCATGCAAAGAAGACGCTGAAACTAGAACGTAACTCCAGGGGGATGGAAGATGCAAAGGGGCTGTGGATTACGTCACCGGAAACCCAATTAGCAAGGCCCGAACAGACACAGTACTCCGCCCCCCTTGGTACGTAAAAAACACAGTCGACAGTTTTGCCAGCAGGGCATCCGCAGCAAAGCGGTGTCGTGCAAAAAGGTGTCGGGAAAAAACCTGGGGAACTTTCATCATGGTCGTGGCCAACGAGAGGAAGGGGTGCGGTGGTCACGATCACCCTACATACGGAAGAATCGAACCTAGAAAGTGACTATCAGAAATGTCAAATCGTTCGATGAAACGCGGGTGACTGATCAGACCCGGATGGAAATTTAGGGGGAACGGCAAGGTAATGACTTTTCAAACAATTTGCCTGTGGGAAAACGAGGTGATGATATCAAAACCCTCACCACAACCATATTATAGACAGACAGCGGGGGGGGAGTAATTATTCAAACGGGGGGTGAAAAAGTGCACTACAAGAGAAACGGGGGACGACCAGCCAAAGTGAGCAAACGTGTCACGCTGGAGGGAAAAAAGCAGGGGGGCCTAGACATCACAAAAGGGGAAGGGCCTCTTGATCTGGGAGACATGGACAAGGGAAGGTTGAAACTTGGGGCCGACAAAACTGGGAGGTCAAGAGGCCCACAGGGTGACTACAGGAGAAAGGGGAGACAGAAGCAGGAAAAACGGTCGCCTGAAATCTTATGGGTCAGCCTGGCGATCAAGAAGAGACAGGTGTGGTAGGTGGTGACATCAAAATTTAAAATGGAGTGGGCCTGTAAGCCACAAAAACACACCCGGGGGAATTGGGATAATGGACCGGTCACTGGAAACACGAAACAAAAACGAATCCGCTTGCTCAAGGACCTTCAAAAAAATCAACCATCATCGAAATCGAGGGGAGAGAAGGACATAAGGATGAAGCTGGATTTTAGAATTCAACACCAACTCTTCGAGGACTCAAAAAAACCGCCGCCCCAGTAGAAAGAAAGGATGGGGTCCAGCCCTCCAAACAAAAGAAGCTCAAAGATCAGTCATGAGGAGGGGGGAGGAAAAAGGAAGACAGTTCAAGGACAAGTAAAAGAACAAAAGCCCCTGCATAAAACAAAGGGCAAAAAAAAAAACAAGATCTGTGGCGGGGAGTAGGGGTGGGGAGGCAATGACAGGGGGGGGGGGGGAGTGCGTGTCTAAAAGAAGTCTCTGGTGGGGATCGTGGATGAGCGAGATCAGGGAGGCAGTGTCAAAAAGCACCGACTTCCAAATCTAGACATTTTTACGCTTGGAGGGAGGGAGGAGCAACTAACAAACAGAACATGGGACAAAACGTGGAGGGGGTAAGCCCACCACCGACAAACAGGGGGGGAACCCGGGGAAAGAAAGCAGACAAGGGGGTTCTGGGCGGTAAAGACTCTGAAAGTTGGTCAAAAACCGTCACAAATCAAAACGGGGGTAAAAGGGAAAGAAAACACGGAGACCAAAAACTTTGTAAAAAGTTGGAAATACAAGGTTAAAAGAGGGGGAAAGGGGTCTAACTAAAAGAACACGAGGGTACGCCGGAAGGTGAAGAGGAAGACCCTAACAAAATGCCACGATGTTATAACTGTAGTACCGACGACATGCGGACCTGACTGGACAAGGAAAGCGAGGTTAACTGGGAAGGAGGAAAAAAAAGGAAAAAGGAGGCCCGACAAGGGGGGACAGTTCTGCCACTCGGACAGGAGGGGCTACTCAGCTCATCCGTGGTTGTGTGTGAAGGGGTGGCAGCCCGATGGGATCCTCTCTCGTCAAACCACAACCGGGAGGGCTTCAAGGGGGACAGAGAGAGGGCCTCCGGCTTGGTATTGAGCAACCGATCTTCACCCAACATCGGGACAGAGACAGAAGTCGGGACAGAAACGGTTGAGTGTGGCCTCGGTGGTCACAAAAACTAAAAAGGGGTCAGGGCAAAGAGCGGGTGGAAAAAGGGGTAAACACGGTAAGGACCGATGGGACCCAGTTTTATAAACTTAGAACCAAAGAGCCCAAAGTAGGCTGACGAAGTGGAAAAACTGACGGTCAGACCCGAAAGATTTCTATGTGGCAGCGAAGATGTCCTAAAGGGGGTTAAATGTATTCCTGTGAAAGTGGTACGCAAGGGAGAAGAAAGGGGAAGGGAAGGGGGATGTAGTAACATATGTCGGAAGGTGTCTTGGGCTTGGGCAAAAAAAAAAAAAAAGGTTGGGCAAGTTGTGTTGAGTCCTAGTCAGTCAATTCGAACAAAGTCTATAACCCAAGGGAGGAAGGTAGGGAGGGAGACGGTAACGGTCAACGCCAAAAAAATACCTGCTGGCTCAAGAACAGCTTCCTTTCAAAAGCAGGGGATTGGGGGCAGCGGGGTTATGTGGAGTTGGATTGCTGGTAAGTTGGCTGAAACCGAGCTGTAACAAAAGGTGCAAGGCAATCGAAGGGGGATGGGGGAAACTGAGGGAATCAGGGGCACTTACGTTAGTGAAGCAGCCAACTTAATGACTACACTAGCCAAACCAACGGGAATAGTCTTCGGGCTAACCCTACGAGTAGATGAGGGATTAAATACTTTCAGAAGCGCATGAAGGACTCACCCTTTTGGACCCTTAAATGAAATCCGAACCAAGGGGTGGGGCAGTAAACGGTACGAGTTCAGGCACCTTTGGGTGCCAACAGTGATGAAAATGGAGAAACTGGTCAGGGATCAGGAAATTACAAAAATTCTATGTCGAAAGTAACTCAAAGGACAGATCAGGGGCACTGAAAACAGGTCAAAAAAACAATCGCTACACGGAAAGGACAAACAAAAAAGGGTAAAGCAAAGTCTCAGCGTGTCAAGCACGACGGGATCGGCCTGGGGAAAAACTACACTTGAGGTCATTAAGGTTGGAACTCTGGGGACACGATCAAACCATGCAGAAACGGCAAGTTAACTTGTTCGTGGGTTGCGGGGAATAAAACAGGACATCCAAAAAAAAAAAACGTACTGGCTGACGAAAAAGAAGCATAGAACGGGGGGGATCAAAACAAAGCGGGGTGGCCAAATCGGCCCTGATGACCACGCCATCGTTGTACGAAAGTATTCACGCCATTTCGGTGAAGGAACCCTGCCCGCGTAATAATGGGAGGGGAAAACACCCATGGCCCAAAGAAGGGGGCGAAAGGACGAGCTTGAATTGTAGGGACATCAGGAATGGAAGGGGGGAGGTAGTGGGAATTTGAAAAGGTTGGAGGATGAGTGGGAAAAAGGCGCGGGGAATAAGGGGGTCAAGCTTACTCAACGTGTAGGGGGGGGGGGGGGGTGGGGTGAGGGGCAGGGAGGGGCAAATGGTGAAGAAGCGTGGAGACTGTACTCCACAACCGTGAGGAGGTGGGAGCGTGTGTAGGAGGTGGCGATGCAAAAAACTGTCTGCGACGGGGAGGAAGGCGGTATGCCACATAGCAGAAAAGACTGGGGGGGTCGAGGGTGGAAGTGACGGGGTGGGTGGGCACGACTTTCATTGGAAAGGAAATATAGGGGGTGGTGACCGGGGGAAGAGGGGGTGGGGGAAAAACGAGGGAAAGCCAGAAAAAAACCAGGGGGCAGAACCGGCAAAACGGTCGGGCCAGATAGCCAGGGCGTCAGGTCGAGGGGACGTAAGTGGAGAGGTGCGACGAGGAGGAAGAAAGTGCAAAACGACAGACAGCCGCACGAATAAATTAACAAAACGTGTGTGGAAAAAAAGGCTGGATGACAAGCAACGCAGGCCGTGGGAGAGAGTATTAAAAGAAGAAGGCAAGAAAAACTGGGTAGCAAAAGAGGGGAGTAGGAAACTAAACGCGTGCTGGGCGTACAAACTGAGGTAAAAACGAAACTAGGGGGATCTCAAGATAGGAAACAAAAGGAGAAACTGATGAAACTACAGAAAAAGAAAATGGTGTGCAATTCATAGAAAACGAAGAAGGACAGTCGAACAAGCGACTCCAGGGGAAAAACATGGGAAAGAACAAAACAAAAAAATAAAAGGAGAGAGGAACGGGACAAAGCCTCCGTGACACAAAAGGTGTGCTCGCGATGAGGGTCTAAGAGGGACGTCAGTCTGGAGCACGACGCTGCTCACGTGGACGGGAAGGGTTCAAAAAGGTACCAGAAAACCGAGCAAAGAACGTAAGGGAAGGGAAGATCAAAAAAGCATTTCAGAAAATCGAGTACTGGGAGATGCACGAAAAGGCACACAGGAGGCCGGGGGCTAAAAAAAAAAAAAATTGCACTGCAAACAAGGGGGAAGAAAAGGCGAAAACACGCAAGTGTGGAATAAAAAAAAAGACGAGAACACAGCTAAATCGCTATGATAGGAATTCCAAATGGAGGCGAAACACTTACCCAAAACACACGAAGTCCCGACCGGACAGAAGGACTATCAAACTGAGGGGAAAAATTAGAAACTCCAGGGGGCGAAAGCATGTCGAAACGTGGAAAGGAAGACCGGAAAAGAAATGAGCAGCGCAAAGAAAGAATAATAAAAAAAATTCAATCAACGAGGACCAATGGCAAAAGGAGGCCAGAACTCAATACTGTTGTAAAAAATGACCCACGGCGGGAAATTTTAGTGGGGGCCCAACCTAGAACAGAAGGGAGTGGAAGGGGTACAATCACCTTACATGACCACGGGGGTAAAGAATAAGAAATCGATTTCTTCCCAAGGGAATAGTCGGGAACGAGGGGGGAGGAAGCAAGTCCAGATAGTGGGGCGGAGAAAAGTTACTGGACGGGGGAGGTAAACAGGGGAAAAAAACGGAAAAAAGAAAAAAAAAGTAGGCACTGTTTCAGAGAGGCCACAAAAAGAGTTCAATACAGGAACGAACGGGGGAAGGGGGAAAAACATGGACAAGGATCGAGGTCGATGAATCAATCACAGTTGATTGGTACGTGGGGGGAAACGTTACTACGAAAGGAGAGGTTCACAAAAACTGGTCCCAACGAAAAAAGGATATTGGAGAGGGGGAGTTCTAAGCGCTGATGGCCATCCTTCGTCAAAACTACTAAAAAAAGGGTTTATGTGGGGGAAAAGATTCCACCAGCCTGTATGGAACCTCAGAAAATACCGGGGTTCCTCGATTGGAACCCTAGAAGGGGACCAAACGGGTCCCCCCTAACAAACTGCTGGGGCACAGCTTACGGGACAGG
>Ga0179593_1327614_pt1 | contig 10388 bp, 6 predicted proteins | sample CZODoug2_1_08_16_FD_185931 | JGI IMG/M metagenome (GOLD analysis project Ga0179593, IMG submission 185931) | Vadose zone soil fungal communities from Angelo Coast Range Reserve, California, USA - CZODoug2_1_08_16fungal (PacBio error correction) | ecosystem: Environmental > Terrestrial > Soil >...
GCAAGGGAGGACTGGAAACGGAGTACGCAGACAAAAGGGGCAATACCGAGAGACTTGAGGAAAAATTCGAAGAGACACAACTGGCAGAGAGAACTTTCAGGGGACCTCAAGACATTCGGCACGCGAAGAATTGTGCCTCGACAACCAGAAACAGGTCGAAGATAAAAGAAAAATTACCGGAAGGAAGGCCTCTAAGGGAGAAAATCATACAAGTGAGATATGTAAATCGGAGGCGCTGAAGGGGGGGGAAGGAGTTGTAAACACTTCAAAAAAAATTCGTTCCGGGCACTAAGATGCTATATGTCCGTTGGAGGCTGCGAAACTCGCTGAGGCGGGTTAAAAGTGTTGGGGGAAAGAGGGGCAGGATGGGGAATAAAGAAAGAAAGTGAAGTGTTGGTTTGGTGCTTCGGCACGTGCTTCTTCAACCGAAAAGTGGGGGCCGGGAAGGATTCGAAAAGAGGTTGGGAGGAGAAGGGTGTTCAACCGAAAAAATACGAGGGAGTTCTGACGCGACTTTGGAATAGTAGAAGTCACGAAAGTCGGAAAGGGGCGGTAAGGTCCGAATTCTGGCATAAATGTGAACGCAGGGAAAGGGGGGAGACGGAAGGTTGCTTTGAAGGCAAAGGAACGAAAGAACAAGAAAGGGGGAAAAAAGGACAAAAAAAGCCTACAGCAACTTCTCCGGACAAGCGCACGGTCAGGGGTTGTACGCGCCTTGGAAGGTGAGAATAATATTGAAACGTGAAAAAAAAGGCCGGAAAATGGCCCACTCGTACAAAAGGCTCGAGAAAAGAACGTTCAGCCTGGCCGGATCCTCCTAAGACGAGCAGAGGCAGGCGAAAGCCGAGGAGCAGGGGGAAGAAAAAGCCTGTAAAGAGAAAAGCACGAAAAAATGATTACCATAAAACGATTCAAAGATAGGTACGGGGCACCTCTGTAGAGACACCAGGAAAAGGAAGAAAATACCAGGGGGAACCCGAAACCACCTGTCGAAGGAACTAGGGGCTCCTCACCTGCAAATAACCCACAGCGCTGCCCCTCAGCCGGATATCCGGACGCCAGGAAAGGAAAAGCTGACTGAAGGGAGGCCCGTAAAAGCCTCCCACGAGGGAAGCTTGCTCCTGCTATTCGAGAAGGAGCCCGCAATCGATACTCCGATCATTGTCAAGAGATTAGGAAAGCACGACTAACAGGGGGTTAAGCGACTCTTCACCCTCGAAAAAAAAAGATGGACCCGGAGAAGAATACCCGGGTTCCAAAGAAGAAGGGAAATTGACCGCCGAGGATCGCAAAAACAGCGCCGTCCATCAAACCGAATCCCGGCTACGGGGGGGAATGCTATGAGGAAAAGGCGCTGGGGAGGAAAAAGCACATCGCTGAAAAGGCAGACAGCGAACTCAGATAAACTTTTCCCAACAAGGACTATGCAAAAACCGGAGGGAGAGGGGGTCGGAAGATCGGTGAGACCCCTCAAGCAAGACCTACCCCCCCCTTTTTTGGAGGGTTGGGGGTTTTTTTTGGTTTTTGGGGACACCCAACCCCCACCCCCCCCCCCCCCCCCCCCCACCCCCGCACCACCAACAACACCCCCCCCCCCCCCCCCCCCACAAACCCCCGCCCCACCCCCCCTTTGTTTTTTTTGGGGTGTGTTGGTTTTTTTGTTGTTTTTACCCCCCGGAACCCCCCCCACCACAACCCCACCCACCAACCCCCCCCCCCCCCCCCTCACCCCACCGGCCCGCCCCACCCCCCCCACGCCCCCACACCAGCCCCCCCGACGCCCCCCCCCCAACGCCCCCCCCCCCCCGAGAGCCAAACGCCGGGCCCCCCCACCACAACAATCCCACCAACACCCCACCCACCGCCCCCCCCCCCCAAAAAACCCCCCCCCCCCCCCCCGCTAACCCCCCCCCCCCCCCCCCAACCCCCCCCCCGCCCCCACGCCGAAGCCGCCCCCCCCCACAACCCCACCCCCCCCCCCCGCCTCCCGACCGCACCCTCCCCCCCCAGCCCACACCCCCACCGGCCCCCCCCCCCCCCCCGGCCGCCTAACTACCCCCGCCCCCCCCCCCCGCCCCGCCCCCCCCACCCCCGCCCCCCACCCACGGGCCCCCGAGGCCCGGCGCCCCCCCCCCACGCCGCCGCCCTAAAACCCACCCCCACCCCCCCCCCGCCCGACCCCGACCCCCCCCCCCCCCAAAACCCCCCCCCCCCCCGACAGATGTCCAGGACGCTGGCCACCAGAAAGAAAAAGCCGCTCTCCAACCCTGGCCTGCCGGGAATATGCACCCGGGCGCTTTCCGGGGACGACTGTTCTGGGCTGCAAGAGGGGCAGGAACTTGCCCACTCAAAAAGACTGTGTTCGACGTCGAGTATACAAGCCGCTACCGGCGGACCTTCCCATCCTGTAGGAATAAATAGGCCGGAAAGCAGAGGGCGCGGATGCGAGGGGGACCTTGAGGCTTAATTTCGATGGGTTATTTTTCAAAGTCGCTTGCGGAGTGAAAAAAGCGCCGAAGCGGCAGCCTTTCCGGGCGTCGGTGGTTCTTTCTTTTGTCGGGTCCGGGAAGATACGACGAGGACTGTACACGAACTCCTCTCTGGGGGGCCACAGAAGTTGTCTCTTCCGAAAAGTGCTGGAAAAAGGGGATGAGGCTGAGTTTCCTCCTGCAATTTCCTGAGCCCCTCACCCTGCCTGAGGGGGGGGTGGGGGGGTGTACATCTTCTTAGTTGACCAGGGTAGACAGCAAGAGGGGAGGACGATCAACACTGGCCCTGTAAGGTTGAGGCGGCGGTGGAATGGATTTTTGGGGGGGGGATGGCGGTGTGAGAATAATTAAACTAGAAAAATCTCTCCTCTTTTTCAGACCTGCCTGGTGTCGCTCGCTTAGGACTCGCGGACCAAGAATCACAGTCCTTCCTCCCACGAAATGCCATTAAGAAGTGCGGTCGTCGATGCTGGCGAAAAGGAAACTTACTCTACACCGTGCTGTCTGACGGGCACGGGCAGTAAAGCCTGGGGGGGGGACCCTGGTTCTCAAGGTAGCGTCCGGAAAAAAGATAGAGCAACCACAAACGGAAGGGGTAAAGGAAAAAGATGATAAATAGAATCCCGTCACCAGGCAACTCAACATGCAACTCCGGGAAGTCCCTTAGACAAACCGCACGGGGGAGCGATTCGACTCAGCACTCTGGCATGGACTGGGCGTCGCGTGATGGATTCTGAGACGGGAGGAGAGAAGGATAGAAACGCCTGAGGGACATCGTCGGAGGCGGGTTCTCGGATCAAGACAGACAGGCACAAAAAAAGCCAGACAAGAAAAGACGGTGCCACTCGGGAAATACATGGTTGCCTTCTGAACTCTGGGGAGCGAACAAGTGGGGGGGAAAAAATGGTCCCTACTATGTAACCCCCCCACAGTACAAAGTGCGTTCTACCTCATGGGGTGGCAAAGGGAATCCCAAAAGACTTTGTGAGAAAACCACGAACCAAAAATGGCGAGGGGGGACAGAGAGGCGTGGCGCTCAAGCCGTCGGTGCATGGGGGGGGGATTTCGAAGCACAAAACCCTACGACCGCCGGTGGCTTCAGTGGAGTCCTCCTCAGTCTTGAATCTTGCAACAAAGAACAAAGTCTCAGATCAAGCCATGAACGAACGCCACAGTCAAAAAGCGGACGTGGCTTTTTATTGTATGGTTTTACAAGGGTAATGTGGCCGGGGACGGCCTTGATGCGGTAAACCGAAATACGTCCGAAAGTCGGTTATTGGCATAGGAATGGCTCATGTTACTATAATTCGACAGAAAAATCCGCTCCCGGAAAGCACAAACGCATTTAAGGCCAGTTCAGGAAAGGTTGGGTCGGGAGTTTGTGAATGCGGACGAGGCTAGAGTAGGCTTGTAGGTATTGGTCAGAGGGGGAGGCAGGATCCCGTAAGAGATAAAGCGAACATCCGGCGGACTTCTGTGGCCACAGTTATGGAGGGAGTGGATAATCGGGGGGGTAGCCGATGCGGGGGGCCCGAAGATAATTGGTCAGAAGTCAGGGAAGGACCTTCCTGGGAATGAGGTGGATGACGCGCTTGTCAAGTCCAACTGGCTTAGTACTTGGGGGGGGACACCGGGGATGTGCGCCGGTAGCGCGAAAAGATGCGGGAAGGGGTCGAAGTGGGCAAACCGGAGTGCGAGTACTATTTTCTGCATGAAGAGAAGAACTGATAGGGGAAGAGCAGACAGCCGGGATCCGGTCTATAGCATTATCAAAAGGTCTCGGAGGGGGGTGGCGGAAGGTTAAGGTATCATCTCGAAGAGTTGGACAGGCGGGAAGAAAAGAGACCGACAGGGGAATCACGGGCCCCGGGCTAGGTGGGGTAGGGCGACCGATTTACACTTCAGAAGGGAAAAAAAGCAAAGCTTGGTGGGGCGAGGACTAGAGGTAATATGACGGGACAGGATCGGAAAGGGTCACATAAGCTACGGGGATCGTGTAAGGGCGGTGCATCATGAAGGGGAAGTGGGAGATCAGGCGGTGGCAACAGGGGCGTTCGGATGGAAAGAGGCAGAGGGAGGGAGTAGGAAGCCGCCAGGTGAGAGGCAAGTCGCCCGGGATAGAAGAAAAGGTGACATCTGCGGGGGCCATCCAAGGCCTCGGTAATCATACGTTCAAATAGGCATTACGTAAGAAAAAAAACAAGCGAGGCAAAAAGCAAGGAGCCTTGAATAAGGGTATGAGGGGGGGCTTTTAAACCGGGGTCGTCCAAGAGGGGAAAGAGGGTATACCCCCCATTCGCCAGAAGGTTCAAACAAGAGGGGCGGGGAAATGATAAAAAAGGTGAGTGAAAACTTCAAAAGCCCCGGTCAGAGATGGGGGAGGCTCCATCATCTTAACCGGGTGACAAGTCTAACACTAACGCTTCTCCTGGGACCGCCACGGAGTCCTAGAACATCCAAGACTGAAAGACTAAGAGAAGCACCGGCCCAATGCGGGGGGGCTAAAAAAAATGTTCAGGCAGCAAACACGACAAAACGGGATGAGAAGGCTAAAAGCCTGCGCCCCATCCCACCAGCGGCCCCCAGAGAGTGACCTCAGAAAGGGGAACAATGCCGGAGGATCTCTTCGGCAGACCCTTGAATTGTTGGTGACCACTCGTCGCGTCGTCCAGAGAAGCGGAAGTATCGACAAGGTGCTTGCGGCTTGTAGCCTACGATCCGGGATATCAACTGGTCCTTGGGGACTTGTAAAAGACGAAGGGTGGGCCGGGTCGGGGGAAAGACCAGCCCGCTGCTTTGAATGAAGATGTTTGGGGCAACCCACGACAGGAAAAAACAGTTGCGGGAGCTACAGGGGGGCGATCAAAGGCAGCGGAGCGCCGGTGGGCCGTCCTTAAGGACGGACTGCAAAGGACGAAAAGGAAAAGAAAGAAATCTCTCTGCCAAAAAAGGCTAGGGGGAAAGGATGGAAATGTTTCTGGAGGAGGGAAGCAGACGGGCAAGCAAAGAAAGAAGGAGAGATCCCTCACAAACTTGTCGCCAACATGGCGAAGTCGTCGGCAACTGGGGGAATGACGGTCGTGGGTGGGCCAAATCTTCTGAAACCGCGCGTGTCCTTGGAAGGAAAAGAAAATGCAAAAGCGTCGAAGGGAGAAAGAACAGAGCAGGGGGGATCTCCTTGCATCGTCGAGCCAAGAGCAGACGAGGGAGAAGAGATAACATGATCGTCTTGAAATGTCAGACGGCGTGTGAACCCCTTAAGGCAGGGTTCCTTTCAAAAATCATGCAGGGGAAAAAAAAACGGATAAGACCGCTGCTGACCCCCAAAATCCAAAACCAAACAAAGCACCGAGGGGGCTGGATCGAAAGAATTTTAGCTTCTCTCAGAAAGGAAGTGGGGGGGGCTGCGAAAAACCTGGCGTGCTTCCTTTCACAAGCAACGGGGTGCCGTTGCGTACGTGACTTCGGCAGGGAGGAGGGGGAGGAGTACGGAAAGTTTTGCAAAAAAAAGGTCTCATAGGACGAGAAAAGGGGGGTGGGGGGGGGGGGGTTGGGCGGTGGAAGGGTCTGTGAAAAAAATCTCATGTAGTTATACCAGGCGTGAAGTGACGCAAGAAGAATCTGCAGCGTCAAGCCAGCGGGAAGCTCAAAGATGCCTTTAAGGTAACATCTGCTAAGACAGGACGGAAAAACGGAAACAACGCCTACCTCAACTTAGAAGGCTCAGACGGGAAACTGTCTAGGGTGGACAACATGCACTTTCCGGTAGAAGAAACGAAGCCTATTGAACGTAAACGATTTACCGGGAATGAGAGAGGGCAGAAACACGTACGAGAGAAATGAAGACGTGCCGCAAGAGCCGTCCTTCCGCCCGACTAGCAGAAGCAGGTCCATCGCGACGAACCAGGGCGAAAACCGCAGGCAAGAAAAAAAAAGAACCCTTCATGAAAAAAAGCCAGGAAAAACCGCAGAAGTAATATCACCCCTCCTGGAGACGAGAACTCCCTTCCTTCGGCCATATACAAAATATGAACCACACCACTCGTAGCTTAAAAAAAAGAACGGCGACCTTAAGAAACAGCCCCGGCGGCAAAGGCGAGCCAGGTCGCTCCGTGTCCCTTCAAAGTACCTCTTCGTCTTAGGGATAATCAATTAAAGCCAAAAGGGGAGGAGGAAGGCTTTCGAAAGAAAACTACTCTTAAGGGGAGAACCGGGCTGAAAAAAAATCAGAAACGTCCTATCATTTCCAGGGGTCGTCAAAAAGAGGGGGAAATCGCCAGAAGGGGGGAATGTAGTCGAAAGAGGCCATATGCAATCATAATGACCAGGGAAAAACACCCCCGGGGGGGGGTCAAAAAAAAAAAAAGTACACGACCTGCAGTCCACAAGGGGAATCTCGGGGACAAACCCTTCCGCAACTCAAGCCAAAGAGGGTCTAGATAGACGGGACTCGGGGCCATCAGAAGACATCTCTCATTGAGGGATAAAAGAGACGAGATAGAAAGGGGGGGAACCCTTAAGAGGAATCCCGGAGTAGAGTTAGCCGGAAAGTTGGGGGGATCCACTGAAGAACCTATAACCGCCTCAATCCTAAATCATCTCGGACGCCGCCTCAAAAGACCGACCGACATTGAAGACACGTTTTCCGCTTGCTTCCTTGCTGATTGAACGGTAGAGGGCCGGCAGTCCTGCCAAATGCTTCTTGTCAGCAAAATGGCTGGACGGGGGTCCTGAATTGACCTCACAAGAACGTGTTCGAATGAGGAGGACTGACAAGCCGGACTGAGGACGGCCTCATGACCTCAGGGCAAGAAACAAATGCGCCACCGGGAACCGCCCCTTCTCGTTGTCTTCTACTTGACTGCGGGCGAAGGAGGGGGAGGGGGGTATTGTTGCTAGCGCGAGGCCATGGGAAAAAGCAGCCCAGGAATTTATGAGGGGTTCGGAAGGGGGGGGAGGGTCCTGCTAGAGAGGCTGGCTTAATCGAACAACTTCCACCTCGAAAAGGGGGGGTCGTTGGACTCTTCAAATCAACGGGCTTAGGGGGAATGTCGCTGATGGCCCTAAAGGAAATTTGCCTCTGACTGCACGGCATCGGGGTGGGGCCTGTAAGCTGATTCTTTACTTGCAAACTAGGCAGAAAGAAGACAACAGCTGTCCATTTCCTGCGGAGGCGGGGAAGGATGGAAAAGACTGGTGGTGGGGATGCTGGCCGGATACCGCCCAAATCGAAAAAATAGACCTACGCGGTGGTAAAATAGCCTGAGGGTGGGGGGTTCTAAATCGAGCCTCTGCTTCCGATAAATGGGAAGTTCAATCAAAGCCAGGGTCAACAAGTGCGTGAACAACTGGTTATTAGCAACGAGATCCCTTGGCAGACTGGGAAAGGGGAAGGGAAAACGTCGGCTGGGGGGGATACTGGGCCTGGTGCTGCGTCTGGATCTAAGATAAACAACAGGATAAGGCGGAGGATAGTGACGGACCCTCCCAGTAGCACCAGGATCACACCATACTTTCAATGAAGGAATGAAAAACGGTGGAGGGAGAGGGGGTAAGACCCAATAAAGAAAGGTTTAAAATCAATCTTGACTCTTTCAAGCATCCTGCTCGGGGAGGGAAAGAAAACTAGAGAATCAAGGACGCCCAAAAAGAAGGTAGGGAACGGAGAAGTAAAGTTTTGTCTCTGTCTGGGAGAAAACTAAAGAAAAAACACCAGGCTAGCCAGAATCACCCCTAGAATCCAAGGAATGGGAACTGGTGTACAGACGTCTAGCTCGTTTCGGTCCACACAACCGAGAATGGTTACGCACCACACGAAGCGGGTTGCAGGGGGACCGGAGAGGTCGGGCCATCAGAAAAATCCCCATCATCACTGTTGAGTCTACAATGAGGAGGGGGAAGAGAGGAGTGGAGCTGAAGAAAGACGGCGGGAGGCAACTCCACGGACATCAACCTCCACAGAAGGATCGGGGGGGGGACTTCCGGGAACCTGCCTGCAACTAAAAAAAAGCTAAGAAAAAATGCCATCCAAACAACCGGCCACTGGAAAAACGAAAGAGAGGGGGAGGACTGGAGCAGGCGGCTCTTTTTCCGGTCCCTGAAGTTGAGCTTCTGGGACTCGTCTAAACAACGTAGTTGAGGGCCATCTGACGTACATGCATACTAGACCAGAACAAGCATTAACGAAGGGGACGAGAACTGCAAGCGCACTAAAGGAAAATGGAGAAGGGGGTATGGGTTCTTATGTTAGGAGTAAAGACGTAAGTTGCTGGTAGGAAGAGGGTATTCAGTCAAAACGGGACGCGATCCGGATCAGCCTGTCTGCATAATTCCTTGTGTTCCCTGGTGAGGGTGAGAATGTGACCTCCGGGTGGCCGTGGCGAGGAATGGCCCGGTTCAAGGTCGAAGTGATATAGACCAAGTGAGAAGGGGGATTATTTGTACTCAGAGGTGGAGGAAGGTTAAGCAAAAGTGCAGGTATTGACTTGGCCACCCGGTTTGGGTCTTCTCCGGGCATCTCTGAAGATAGAGGGGAAGAGGTGAAGAAGGAATGCCCACCTAGTTCTAGTAATTTCTTCATAACTCTAAAGGATAACCTTAGAGATGAAGAAAGGCGAGGATCCTTCCTAAAATAGATCAAACTACCGGAAGGAGCGTCGGTGGTATGGATAGTTATCATCAAAAGATGCGAAGATGGGGTCATAAAAGAAAAGGAGAGAATCCAATGATCTACGGGGAAAACGTCTCAGTTGGGGGGATGCAAGGGACGAAGAGAGGGAATTCGCCAGGGGGGGCGGGCATCGGAGGATGAATGTGCATAAAGGAGGGGGTTCATAAAGTATGACAGGGGATCTGGGGGTATTTCTTTCATCAAGTCTTTTAGGGGGAAGATTGTCAGAGGGGAGAGAAAGGGCGTCACGATTCCTGCATTTGCTAGGAGAGTAGTGCAAAAAAAGTCGGCAAAAAATGAATCTGAGGGGGACGCCGGTGTACCAGACGCGTAAATCCTACCCGAGGGCTTAATCTATACTTTGCACATTAGGGGAAGAAAAAAGGAAGGAGCAGTGGGAACACCCAGAAAAAGGGCGATGGCGAATTAAAATTGGGTAAGGGATGTGTGATTTGGGAAAGACTTGTCTGATGGGAGAAAGCTGGTTCAAATGAACCGGACCATTCTAAGGGGAGAGTGTCCCAGGAGGAGGGGAAAGGGACAAATATCTTCTGACACTCTCCACTGGAGTCAGGGCTACATCAGGGAATAGCGTCATAAAAAAAAAAAAGAAAAAAAAAAAAAAAAAAAAAAAAAAAAAAAAAAAAAAAAAAAACAAACCACCAAAAAACCGAAAGCAAAAATAATACAATCGGCATCGCTTCTCAATTGGCCCCACTGGAGTAACTAATACAAACGCAAAAACCGACAATTACTCCGTAGTCACAGGAAAAAGGTGGTTCTTGAGAAGCCGAACAGGACTGTCAGCACCCCCACCTCCCCACGCCTCTGCGATCAAAAAGAAAGAAATCCATCCAAAAGAGAAAGAAAGAATCGGGCGCATCTTCCCTATTACCTTAATGATGAACTGGGGTTGAAAAAAAGAACCTGAGGGAAAGAACTGAAGTCGGAAAGTATCCCTAAGCGGATTTAATAGATGCGGAAAACGAGTCTGCAGATGGTAGGAAGAAGAAGACTAGATCAAACTGGCCTTTTTCTTGTCTGACTAAAGGGGGGCATTCTCGGAAAAGACCAGGAGGAGGGGTGCCGAAGGGGGGGGTCCCACACCTAAAGGAAAGAGGAAAGGGGGAGAGAGGGAGAAAAAAGGGGGGCGCCCTTTAGAAAATCTCAGGACGGGTCGTTCATTCGAACAGGGCCTCCTGAGAACTACTTCCATACCCTCAAAAGTC
>Ga0179593_1448016_pt1 | contig 10388 bp, 13 predicted proteins | sample CZODoug2_1_08_16_FD_185931 | JGI IMG/M metagenome (GOLD analysis project Ga0179593, IMG submission 185931) | Vadose zone soil fungal communities from Angelo Coast Range Reserve, California, USA - CZODoug2_1_08_16fungal (PacBio error correction) | ecosystem: Environmental > Terrestrial > Soil >...
AACCAATCAGCCACGAGTCGTTTCCGGAGGAGAGACAAGGAACCAAACAAGGTTACGATACGGTGTTTCCAATTAATGTGGGCGTGTACCAGACTGCAAAACTGGGGTCAGGGGGAACGTCCGCGAGTTAAGAGCACTAACCATCCTATGTAGATACTTAACCTTACAGGAGTCAGTCACGTTGGAGAGGACCCATGCCGCATGGTGAGATTTTTCCGGACCGACTTGAAAAACCCAGTGCACCGTCCCGGAAAAATTTAGGGTAGGCAAATGGAGGTCACTGAAATAACAACAACGGAAAACTACCCGGCAGCATGGCTACAGGGCATACACGGAGTCGGGCCGTGGACTGGAAGGCCAATGGTGGCGAGCGCGCGGGGAATTCTTGGTCGTGCTGGATTACGGCTAGGTTTTCGAGGGGCAACGGTCCCAGCTGTAATCGTGAAAGACGCCTTGCTTCAGTGAAGCGAAGTATGCCAAAAGACGGGGGACGCGGGGCGGGGTCTTTAGCCGGGGGGGGCAGAACTATCGGGGGGGGAAGAAGGCCGCCGGGGGGGGTGGGGGTACGGCGAAGGTAAGGGGGGTAGGGGGATGGGAGAGGTTGGGGCAATACGTATCGTTAAATTCTCCAACGTCTTGACACCTACTAAGTGGGGAGAAGGAAAAGAGTTAGGGATCTGTCTTGGGTCTTGTGAAAGCAGCAATGGGGGGACTGCAAATTTTCGCTCAGCAAATCTCTCCGAACCTGTCCCGATAATACCAAGAAGGAAAAGTGGACCGGAGGATCCTCAGGCCTGAAAAATTCTAAGATAAGCGTTCGACGGGTGAATGGAAAAAAAAACCTCCAACATTTCACAGACTGATTCAAACCAACAAAAAAGGGTCAAAACTCTCGAAAGGAAGAAGCTGTGGCATGCAGGGGGGATAAGGTGGAATTCTCAGTAAGGAAAGGGGGGAAGAGATATCAAAAAACAAACAACGGAGGGGGAGGGGATATGATAGAGGAAAATTGACTATCTGAGAGTGACACCGAAACGGACAGCTCTCAAAGGGAGTGACTTAAGAGGAGTACCTTGAGGAACGGGGCGTGACCAGGGGGAGTTGGAAGCAGGGCAACCGCTGACAAGGGGGGGTGGAACATCGTTCAAGAAAAAGGAAAAAAGGAAAGGGGGGGTGGGGGGGAATTATAAGAAGGCAAACAGAGGGAGGGTGGGCGACACGCCTGCGGGAAAAAACCAGAGTCGCGAGAGTAACGACCCATGGGTGTGACTAAGGCGGCTGGGCTAAAAGAAAATACATCAACTAGGGGGGCCCGACCGCACTCCGAGGAATAAAACGTCGTACTCGTATGGGGGGGGGGGTGCCCGCCGGATGGTTTACCACGATCGAGGAAAAAACCTACCTTTCGATAAAAGTGCACCAAACCGGGAGGTTGAAGGGGGACGACAGAAAAAACTCGGGGCTTCGCGTGACTCGGAACAGAGTATGGCTAGGGCGCCGTTGGGCCGTACACCTGAAAACGGCCGTCATGTCAAGGTGGGAGGGAACTTTAATTGGAAGAGGCAGGTATGCAGGCTAGAGCACTTAAGTGGACTAGAGGCTCAGGGGGAAATTAAACAGGAGGCCAAAAGACCCGCTTGGTAAGTGGGAAACGTTAGCCACGGAGGGTTCAAAAGCCGGGTGGTGTATGTTTAGCCGGTGACTGGGGTTATATTGGGATGTCCGGTGAAATCAAGTTTGACATCCAAACGATGTAATGTTGACGAAGGGCAAGGGAGGCGGGCGGGGTGGGGTTGAAATGAGCGGGAGGCGGAAAAAGGTCGTGACAAAGGGGGAGAGGGGAGTATGGCAGGCGATCAAAAAAAAAATATCCGGAAGACAGGGAAGAACGAGTGGGGATGGCTCGAAAATCGAGGCTCTGGTCGTTACCCAAACTGACAGGTACTACGTAGTAGGGAACGGGGCGATACTACAGGCATATTGGGGGGGGGGGGACCCGGCACCGTGGCTGGAAAACCGTTGGGGGGTGCCGGGGGTGAGGGGGAGAGAAGGGGGAACAGGGGCCCGAGTCGTAGGTGGGGAGGGATGAGTGTGGAACGGGGGGGGGGGGAGAGCCGGCTTCAAAGATAAAAGTGAAGGAATGAGCATTATATCTATGGGAGACGCTGGATTGGACGTGTCGGAACGAACTTGAAAAGGGTATGGGTAGATCAGGTAAGTCGCGGTCGAAGGAGTGGGAGGAGGGATCATTGAGAGGGGGAATGACAATCGTAATTGTGAGAAAGAGAATTTTGTGGTCCGTCATCCTTGCGGGACGTCTTGGGGAAAAAATGGTAAAGAGGTTTGAGTTGGGGAGCGGGTAGGGTGTACGGGGTCTCCGTATAGGTGGTGGGAAACAGCGGTGTGATTGTGTAAGGGCCTGTAGCGACTTGATACGCAGGTGGACAATGATGGGGGGGGAGGGATTCGCACGTTGGGGGCGGGGGTGAAAAAGAGGATTCCACCTGACCGTTCAGTGTAAGCGTGAACGTTTTGCGGGGGGGGGAAAAAAGAGAGCGGCAACTAAAACGGAAAAGGTGTGTGCGTTGAGCTCGTGGGGGGTGGATCAGACGTAGTGATGTTAGCAGGTTAAAAGGATGACGTTTCTGGGCGGAGTAAAGAAAGAGGGTGCTGGACCGTAATCTCAATCGAGTGGGATGACTGTGGATCCGGGATGCCTGTCGATGGGGATGATTTTCCCTGGAACAGAATCCGGGGGGGGTTCCCGTGTCATTGCGCGAATTAAAAGCGAAAACGGTGGTTGTCAGGTCGGGTTAGCCCCGAACAGATTTCTTTTAGGTAGCAATTTTGGGGCCCGGAAACCATCGGAGAAAAAGGGATGATATGGTGGAGGACTCGGGGACGAGTTAGGTTGAGTTGGCCGGAAACTAGTGGAAAGATGAAATTTGACGGTCAGGGGAGTTATTGGGGTTGATTATTGGGGAGGGGAGAGGGGAAGAAAACCCAAGAGAAGATCGTACAGGGGCACCCGAGGCTCTTATACGATCGTCCAAGGTAACCGTGTGCATGGGGTGAATGCGGGATGGCTGTAAAAATGCTGGGGGGGACCTAACGTGACGAGCCGCAGTCAGGGGGTGACCTCACTTATATAGGGCAATCGGGTACGTCGCTTTGACGAAAACGCCTAGCCGGACAATCCCTGCCGCTTGGTAGGCATGGCTTTGATGGTTGGTCGGTGGGCAAGCCTGAAACAGACATGGGGTGAACCAGGGGGAAAGATGGAAGTGTGAAGAGTGGAAGGGCGTTCGACGTAGCTGGCTTTCTTGGGGGGGGGGGGGGAGGGAGTTTGGTGTAGGATCGAGGAATGCTGGATAGGAGAAAAGTAATAGTCAAGGGGGGATTCAACGTTTACGTCCAGATTAAGGAAGGGGAACTTAGGGGGTGGCGACAACGGAAGGGGGGGGTTATCGGGATAGGGTATGCCGATAAGACCTGTAGTTCAACCCAAGTCGTACGAAAGAATCGGCTTTTGAACGTCCTGTATGGTGAAAAAAGGAATGTCAACCTGGCAGAGGTATAACAGCGTAAGGCCTTTTCAAGGTTGTCACTGTTGGTATCGGTGTGGGCGGTAAGGGCAAGAAAGGGTGTTACAGGATCGAGGAGAAACATGCGGGAGGTTCGTAGCATGAGAGGTCCAACCATCTGCACCGAGGAGAGGGGTAACTGGGTGGGCGAACGGGGCTGTTGGGGAGGGACTAAGAATATAACATTCTGCGCGGGGATGAGTGGGAGTGCAAGGCCGATAAGGGACCTGTCTTCAATTGGCAGGGTATCGTTGTCAAGGATCAAGCGAATGAAACAAGTCCGAATTACGATGGCTCAAACAAAAGGGGGCGGATGAGGTAGGGAAAAAGAGGGAAAGGATAGGAGTACTTGTACATTATCAGCGAAGAGATGCAAGAGAATGAAAACTGTCTAGGGAAAGGGAAAGTAGTAGCAGGAAAAACGTCACGGTAGTGGGAAGAGCGAGCGCAGGGTCAGGAGAAGCTCAACAAAGTACATTCATCCGAAACAGCAGAGAGGTGACTCTTCTGGGTCATGAGGGACTTGAAGATGAGACGGCGAAAAGGAAAGATAAACTCTAAAACACAGGGTGAAGGACACCGAGTGAAACGGCAGCCAGAAGAGTACGCTGACAGTGAAAAAACCAGGGGGGGGGGGTACTCGCTTCAAAACGCGGCAAAGCAATTGCGTCCAATCCGGGGGGGAATCGAAATAGGCGGGGCAATCGAACGGGATCTGAAGCTCACCTTCCAGTTCAAGAGAAAACCGACTGGCTGAGTCCCGGGGGCGGGACGGTACAAGAGCAGGAGGCGAAAGACCGGGTACGATCAGGAGACCTTAAGGAGCTTGGGACCGACGCAAAGCTGGGACAGGCAAAGCCGATACGGATGGCAGCTGTAAGAGAATAGCTGGGTGGCACGTAAAAGGGGGGGACCTGCACGCGGACAAAAGAACAAAACCCGGAGAGAGAAAAAAAAACACACAGGCATGAAAGTCCCATGAACGATACAATGAGTAAATGACAGGATGCGAAGTTTGTATCATAGATTAAAAGGAGTCCTCATGAAACGTGCACCCCTGAAAAAGACAAGGGAGGGTTCCATAAGAAAAACAATTCAGAAACGAGCTCAAGGAGGGCCCGCAACACGTGCGGGACGTTGTACTATAAAAGCAAGAGAATGTTGAGTGGGGACAGCTCAGGCGGAGGGGGGGAGGTGGGGGGATAGAAGCTCCGAGGGAGGAACGACAATGGGGAATCAGGGACTCACCTGACCGGACACTATTCAAGGGGAAAAGACAAAAGAGGCAGGAGTCAGATCAGGGGAAGATAAGAGAGGACATGTGGCCAATAATTGGCTCATGTGAAGCGGGGACTAATCGTGAGGGGAGAAGGAGGGAGAGCGGTGCAGAGCTGGGTACAGACAAGGGTCCAACGGTCGGGTAACGGGAAGGCGACGCAAAAGGGGAAGGGGAAAAACTCTCACGCAAGAGAGGGGGGGAGGAAACAGAAAATCAAAGCACGTCTCAACATAAAAGGAAAGGGGGTCAAGCGAGAAACCAGAGGGGGGGAGTACAAGCACCAAGACACAAGGGACGTTTTGAGATCGGGGTGTTGTACCAAAGCAACCAGAAAAGGACCAAAGATGTTGAGGTTGCAAAGACCCGCCACCGCGATTCCCTCAAACTGCAGTCATTTACGTCAGCACAGACGAGCTTATTTAACAAACATAAAAAGGTCAGGAATGCTCCAAGCAATACAGTGCTCCAAGAATGGGGCGACAGCTACCATAGACTGAACTTCACAGATTGGGGAGCCACATAAGCTTTTGAGAGGTAAAAACTTCAAGGCTCCAACGGGATCATAAACACGAAGAATTGACACTGAAATAAAGATGACCAAAAAAATTGCAAAACAGAAGGTGACCAGTAAAGCTTAAAGGACGGGAATCCGCACGTTTGCGTTTCTCGTGGGCAAGCCCACGTCATAGGACAAAACAGAAGCGCAAAAAGTACGGGGGGACACCTGGCTCTGAGAAAACGGCACCAAACAAACGAAGCGGTGCCAATATGATCATGAAAGAGGGCCAGCGCAGGGGGTAGAAACCTTCCAGGAGAGTATAAATACAATCAGATGGGGGAGAGGAAAGGCCAAACGATGGCGACTTGGGGGGGGGGATACTTGCCACTGAGAGTCAGGGAGGGGGGAGATTTGTAGGAGGGAGGGGGAGAAAGGGAAACCACGTTAAAGGGGGGGAAGTGGGTTGTTGCTTCACTGGCTTCGGACGACAGAAAACGGAAAGGAACGGAAACTAACGTAAGGTAAGGGATCAGTGGCGGGGAACAGGGTTATGCGGGCGGGCCCGGTCCAGTGTTTATTCACGGAGTGTGGCTGGGGGCGTATCTAGGAAAATGGAAGGTCTTGACATATAAATGACTTCGGTTCGGCCAAGGAGGGGAAGGGACTAAATTCTCCAAAAGTCAGGGCTTCACTCCATGGCAAACCCTGGTGTGGCCAAGGTCGAATATCGCCAAGGAGGGGTGGCAATAAGAAGGGTAAAGGAAAGTCAGGCCTACTACAGAGAGGGGCTGTAGCGGGGCCACAATATGCTTGGCGGGGGAAACTCTAGCTGACTGCCACCCACTTGGGAGAGACCCGAGCTAAGCCTTTTAAAAAACAGGCTGTTTAAAAAGGTGTGGAGGAACTCCTGCCCAGGAAAGGAATCGGTCGGCGTGTTCAAGGGAATTGCCAACAACAGGTCATGGTTAGATTCCACCGGGCAAAATGGAAACGCTTCTGCTACAGAGACTAAGCTAAACCTAAGGCATAAGCGGAAGTGGTTGGGGGGGAGGAGGGCTGGAAGGTGACGAGAGAGCTAAACAACACGGTAGGATCAGGGAGATATATAGGGGAATGAAAGTATCTGCGAGGGAATGCAGGGGGGGCTCGAAAGAGAAAAAAGCCGGCTTAGGGGGTAGGGGGAGGGAATTTTGTAGGGGAGGGGTGACATGCCAGCATCATTCCAAGGGAAAAAGATGGGGGGGGGGGTAGTGGTTGTCAGAAGAGAAGGGGAAATCCAGGCAAGAAGACATCGAAACCTGTTTAATCTTGGTGGGGGGGGAGAAATGATGCGTGGAAAACAGATTTGAAGTTCTCCCCTTGGGGCAAATCATGCTTGGGAGGGAAAAAAGAGGACTCAAGCAGAACGATTTAAGGGCGAAGGGGAGGGATCCGGTAAGAAAGCGTGAGGGGTCCCTCAAGGAGAGAACACGACTCCGGATATACAAAATAAGGTATTTGAAAGTGGGATGGAAAAAAAGCGGCTGCACCACGTAAACAAGGTCCAGTGGGACGGGCATCGCGAAAGAAGCAGAAGGAGAATGAAGGCCGGCGCTCTCGGACGTAAATTGTGGACCGGAGCTATTTAAAACTAAAAGGCCCGACTCCCGGGTGAGGGCACAGGGCCATGGCAAGTATGAGTGAGTCAGGTGATTGGTGTGCAGACAGGCAAGTTTACAGTCAACAGAGAAAAGGTGGGACGAGTCCATCGAAGGTTTCAAATATGACGGGGACGAACGTCGTTTGAACACCCGGTGAGAGAAATCTAGAATGACGTGGCGGGGTCCTAACGAGAAAACTCTGATGGGAGTGGAAATCGGGCGCCGCAACGGGTGGACTTATACCAAAACTGCTTGGCAAACAGACGCAGCCAAACCGTTCGGGGGGGTACCGGGCTTGGGGGGTAGTAGGGGAAGGGAAAAGATCTGTAAGGGGAAGGCGTTGTCAACCGAAAAAGAAACTGACCGCTGAAAGAGAGGTCGCCACGGAGGAATTGGGAGGCAATGAAGACCTTTGGCCGTGCGAATTTCCCGAGCGGGCTGATGTGGGAAAGAGTCGCGTGTACAATAACTGTACCCAGTGGGCCGTGTGGGGGAAACTTGGGTAAGAACTTTTGGCCGTTAATTTGGCTGTCGAAGGTGTGCCAAGGGCTTGAGACAGGGAATGTCGGAATGGGAAGGCGTTCGGATTCAAAGCGTGTTGTAGGAGCTGCCTTCGACTGCAGGCGGACGTTTAAGGGGGACAAGAGAATCGGGAGGAAGGTGAAGGTGGGCCAACTGGGTAGGGCGGGGCTGTAAAGGGGGTGGGGGAGTGAAAATGATCGTTAGCTTCAGGGACCAACCGTAGGTGACGCTTCGGAGGAGTTGAAGGGGGACACGTTTCCAGGAACGCTAATGTCCCGCATAGTGTAGGGGAAAGGGCAAACTGCAGAGAGTCCAATAGGGGGGCTGACAGACTGGTTGAGCGGTTTGGACACTTAAGTACGGCTGAGGGGTGGTGTGAGCGTAGGGACAAGCATGACCGTCCCTCCAGAAATTACGGAACCCAACTGCCGGGGTAAAAAGGGGGGGTTTGAGGGGAACTTTTTCTTAAGAATAAAAAATCATTGGATATATAAAAAAAGGGGGGTATAACACCGGTCTGCTAAAGTGGAAGGTTTTAAGGTGGGATGGTTTGGGGAGAAACCTCCACGAAGCGCATTCCCGCCGGCTCTCTGCGCTGCGTCTGTGGGTGATCGAAACAAAAATAAATTAGCAAGGTCGTAATCTAACAAAAAACAGGTACGTGTCCGGGCTGCAGGGGCGAGAACGGAGGGGGAGAAGGGTTTCGCTTATGTGAGCTACAGGGGGCTATCAAGAAAATGACGCTTAAGCAAGAGCATTAAAGCGTTTCTTAAGTTAAAAAAACGGGTAAAAAACTGTTGCTTTCCTGGTAATAAAATTAAATTTCTACGAAACTTTTTTGTGGGGGAAGGGATCGGAGCGCCATTTTATTTCGGAACGCGTCTTAACAACCGACGCTACGGGGTTCCTTGATTTGGGGGCTAGGGGTTGAGGAAGATTCCATTTATGTACGGGAAAAAATATGGTCTGGCTGCATTAATTCGGGGCAAGAGAATAGCGAGGTAAGCGCTTGGGGCTCTAAAGGAAACAACAAAACGGATTAGAGATAGTGGAGATACGCAAGGTAACAGCGGCGCGGTGTCGCGGCTAAGAACGATGAATGCACTAATCCTCGGCAATTCAGGGAAAGAAGATTCAGCCAGCCGAAGGAGCCGGGAAGTGAAAACAGGTGAACACGGGTGAAGGAACGTCAGTACCACGATGAACCCTGGCAGCAGAGACCAAGGGATTGGGGGAACGCTTAAACGGGAGCGATTTCTGCATCATTGCGAGGGGGTAGCGAAAAAGGGCCTCATCATCGGGCAAGTATAGATTTGGAGAAAAACGGGAGATCTTCTAGGGCTGAGAAGAGGGGGAAGAAGAGGCAATGAGGAGTCATGGCCAAGCGACAGCAACGTCAGAGGGCATCTAGCGCAATTTACATGCAGCGGTTACGTAACGACAAACAAAACCCTGTCATCCAGATAGGGGGGACTTTGTGCAGCGACGATGACTAGAGACCGTGACGCTTTAGATAGTACGGTGATAAAAAATTTGGACAGCAGGCACAGCAAAAAAGGGAGAAAGATGCAGTCGGTGTACGAAGAACATTGCTTGTACGCCACCTTATAGCAAAAAACAGTCCAGACCGTCACAGGGTAAGCGAACCGATAACGCAACTAGAGGTCGTGCGGTCCACTAACAACCCGTGTGTTGGAGGCAAGGCAGTTCGAGCGGGGCGGGGAAGGCGTGGAAAAGCAAAGAGAAGAAAAAAGCGGGGGCACGCTCAAACTGAGTCAGCAAACGGACCGTCACGGGACGTACCAGCTCAAAGGGAAAATTGACTGGGGAAAGTAACTAGGTAACCCGAAAACGTCACGGTGGGGTCTGACACAGGGCTGCAGGAGGATCCACCGGGACGAATCCAGCAAAGTCAGGGGGGATGTCCCAGTGGCCGACAAAAGCCGCACCGCTCTCCAACAAAGGAGCACATACCCAAGTAAATCACCGCCAAGGAGAAAACGTTCCAGAGCTTGCAGGTCCCGTTCACGATATGGCTGGGGGGGGACCCGGCAAAGGGAAAAAACCCAAGGTCACAGACAAAAGAGGGGCCAGTTCGCAGGTTCTTTGGATCTGACAATCTATCACCACGAGGGAGCTCTATGCCTCACCGAAGGGGCAAGGGTATATACGTTGTTGCCATTATCGTCGCGTGTTCTAGCGTTTTGTGCCAGGGGGGGAGAGCAGGGGTTGTGGGGTTGAAGACTAGTGCGGATGCCGGATCGCACCTTTTGACTTCCAAGTGGAGGATCCCGCCGTTCAAAAAAAAATACTGACCAACCATGGCAGCGCCTAAAAAAAACTAGTGGGCTCCGTCCTGGAAAAGAACACACGTAAAAACACAACCGTGGGATCTTTTCTCAAGGGCAACTCTACAACGGTATCAAAGGGGAACACGGTGCTTTGTCATTCAGCGTCGTACGGACACGTAAGGGTTTGCAAAGGAGTTGAGAAGCTATATTCGTGTAGTTTTCGCTGCCCACGTCAAACGTAAAGGTCACGCGAAAAAATCAGGGGAGTCCTCAACTAGTTCTTAAGTCCCACGGGCGCAATAAATCGAAACGGCGGACCTTACTGGATTGAGAAGGGGAGGTAAAGCCAGAGGTTACTTGTGTTTGAGAAGGGGACACAACAAGGGGGCTCTCCCGACCTCTGTGCCACCGTGGGAGACCCAAGATTACCAGGCCGCACGCTTTCGAATCTCGTAAGTGGACAGTGGAATGGGCAATCCCACGTTCAGGGCAAGTACGTAAACTACCAGGTCAAGGGGAGACGTTGTCGAACCGAAAAAGAGTAGCAGGGGGAGTTGGAAGCTTAATGTGGCT
>Ga0179593_1458067_pt1 | contig 10388 bp, 7 predicted proteins | sample CZODoug2_1_08_16_FD_185931 | JGI IMG/M metagenome (GOLD analysis project Ga0179593, IMG submission 185931) | Vadose zone soil fungal communities from Angelo Coast Range Reserve, California, USA - CZODoug2_1_08_16fungal (PacBio error correction) | ecosystem: Environmental > Terrestrial > Soil >...
ATAAATAGCATGCCGCTTCGGGTACGAATTCGTGGCGTCCGCGGCGAAAGAGTCATAAGGAGTAGAGCCTCTCTCGTGCCGGGTCAAAGCCACGGAGGAACTTGAACAATAGAAATGAAGGACAGGAAATCCCTGACAGTCCAGGAATCCTTGATTGAAACCGCGAACGAAGAAGGCGGTCCAGCCAAAAACAAAAAAGCCGAATGCGTTCTGGATATTTGATAGCATAGTAGAAACATCTGATGATGCCCGACCAAGAAATGGGGGAGGAAAACTGTTGTCACGATGAAAGACACGATAATAGGCGAAAAACGCAGTCTGGGGGTAAGAATCGGCAAGGACAAAAGCAGGGCGCAGGTTAGGGAGCGTAATCACGGGTGTGAAAGAAATTTAATCGGGAAAGCAAACAGGGAGGGGGGGAGGAAAAAAATTCAGCATCACGACGGGAAGAACCATGCCGGCGACAATTACAGCTGATCGCCTTTAAAGGCGAGAACTGAGGGGAAGGAGAGTGCGCAAATTCGGACAACGGATTGGAAAAAAGGTGACTCGACAAAAAAGATCGAAAGAGAGCTATGACGGCACCAAAAATCTCAAAAACGTCGCACATCCGGATGCCGGCGACTTGGAATGAGGTACAGTAGAAAATCGGACCGTTGTGTGGTAGGGGGTGGAGAAAATGGCACCAGGGTCGACGATCACCATCCCAACTTAAAGGATCGGAAGGAGGAAATGAGTCCGTTGTGCGTGGTAAAGGTGCGGTCGCAGGATGGGTGGAATCGTCAAAAGAAAACAGCAGCCCACATCCGCGATTAAAGTCCGAGAGTGGGGCAGCCATAGCCGCTGCAATCGGCAAGGGAGTGACTAAATCCAGAGCGCACTCAACGTGACGGAGCGAGGTCCGGCGATAGGGCTTCAAATTGGCGCAGAGGGAAGAGGGAACAAGGCCTGCCTCTTAAATGCAAGGTGGCTTGCTCTGTAAGGGATTGCAAACTAAAAAGCACATGCGTGGAAAAGAGCGGGGAAGAATCTCCGGAGGCCGTAATCGGGGCGGCCACCACATAATAACTCGCCTCCGGCCACAGAAAAAGGACCTAGCTCTGAACGGACTTCAACGGAATGAAAACAAAAATGCAAGTAGTTTTCGACTGCGATCTAGGAAAGGTTGAATAGCTACTGTGCTCTTTGACAAAGGAAAAGTCTATCGAGCGTTAAGGGCCACAGTCGGAAACCGGTGTGACTGGGATTCGGCCACACGAACAAGGAACGGTGAGAGCTACTTAGGTCAGGTATCCCACAGTACAGCCGCTGCGCCGCGCAACCGAGAAAGGAGAGGAGGTCGCTCCGCCGCTGGCCCGCGACTTCGGGAGTTAACATCGTCTCTTATTCGAAAACTCGATTCGGTAGGGAGAAGTAGCGACATCGGGCAAAAGTCCTGAAGCAGAGGAGGATAAGGGGGTGTAACTCTTTGATGCATGGCCGAAAGAAAAAAAACAGCGGACCTCCCCTAAGAAGGCAGCCGAAACGATTGCAGACCTCCTTGAGGAGCTAGCAAAAATCGTCCGGAACGCCCATTACAAAGAACCTTCGATTTGTCCAGTTTTTTCACGTCTTCCGACGGTAGAAAGCCGCGAGGGAACACGACTATCGAACACGCGCACGCACGCCCGCGCCAGCTATCAGCAAATGAAGAAATCAGGCGACTCCGAAAAAGAGACTAAGGCTGGCGCATGAATCGAGAAGATGTCGCGCCGAAGGGAGGGACGGAGGCATAACGCTAACCGACACAATGCCCCGGGCAAACCTGCGGGAAAAGAACCTGATATGGGTGGATAACAGTCGCTGTGAGGCATTAGAAAGGCCAACCATATTCCCGGCGTATAGAAAAAAAACCGAGAAAGCCTTCACGTAAACATAGAACCGCGTCGCATCCACCGGCCTCATCCTACGAGGGTCGGCTCCGATTGTTGTACACAGCGTAAGCGATCAAAAATGCCAATCGAAGGCAGGCTTTTCTCTCTATATGACTAAACACGTTCAACTCAGAAGCAAAAACCGCGGACCGAGGTAAGAGAGGGGGGAAAAAAAGGCGCTGGTCATTTCTCGTCGGAGAGAGCGATGGACGAAATGGCTTGGGGATCCCGCGGGGAAGGGCAGCCGGAGACTCTAGAATTGGAAAAAGGAAATATAAAACATCCACGGGCGCATCACCTGCCGGATAAGGTTGAAAACTGAAAGATCATCTATCTCATGATAAGGGGACGCCCGAGACGGAGAAGATCCAAGAAGGGCTGACTAAAAAAAAAAAAGCATCAACAGCGTCTCTACGGAGCCCGAGTGAAAGAAGTCGCCACGCGAACCCAGGAAAAAGGACAATAGTCTATAACCATGCCAAAACAAGCTGTTCGACAGGGGGAAGAATGGGGCAAGAGAAAATCGAGGGTGATCTCTACATGGACCGGACAATGGACAGGGGAGAAAACGAACCGGATTAAAAAAGGGAAGTCGAACATCAGCTCAAGGCACCGTCATTGTAGTAGATATCTCCTGACCTGAGAAGCCGGTAGTTGCAAGGATCGTTCAATTCATGTTAAGGGAGGTAGAAAAAAGATCGCCGTGCCGCCTGCATTGCTATATCTTTAATCTCCTGACGGACGTCGCCATCCTTCTCAAACAGAAGAAAGGCGGCGGGGAACAGAGTCGCCGTTCACTCCACCCCTGGGACGCGGAACCCGGTACATCTCTGTGGAGGAGTGATGGTGAGAGGAGAGTCGGAATGTGGGACAAAAAAGGCGGTTGCGCACTACCTGGATCGCTGGAAAGACTCGGCAACGTAGTTCGAGGGGACGCGCAATACGGGCGAGATCGAACTCGTGCCGCGAATCACACAAATGGCGATTTCTGCGCGCGCTAAGCAGAACGAGAGGGGGCGTCCGTCATGTGTGTCCAGGGTGACAACATCAAATTAAAAAAAAAACCAAAGGAGGAAAAGAGATATAGAGCAAAGCAGAGTATCGTCGGGGAAAAGGGACCATCATACGGAACAGGGAAAGAGGGGGAAAGGCTCTCCGTCCATACAGAGAAAGGTCCGGATGAGAGGCACTATCGCGGGAAAAATCTCGCCATTCGCGACACTCTCTCAAAGAAGGAAAAAAACGAAAACTACAGAGCCGCAACAACAGGGTCAAGCGCAAATGACAGAAGACCCTCAAACCCTCAATAATACTCCCTAGATGATTATAAAAAAAAGTGATGACCGGCGCTCCGGCAACGAGCCATTTGAAAGAATCTGCGAAGGACGATGGAGGAAGGGGACAGACTATATCAATTTCATTAAAGGCGCGCAAAGGGGGACTTGAAGAAAAACGAAAGGATGGGAGCGCCGGGAGTGGAGATCGCCGGATGGCAAGGTGGCTTCGATCAGATCCTGACCGAACGAGCAAGGGCTTTTCGGAGAAGACCCGGGGCCGGGAAATTTTTTCAGGTAATGCTGTCCTGAAAGGGGAAAGGAGAAGGGGGGCGGGGGGTGTGTTGGGGTGGGGGGTTGGGGGCGAGTCTGAGGGCCACATTAACCAAACCGGAAAGAGAAGGCCTTTCATGTGGCGCCCGAGGTCGGCGGGTCACTCCTTTTCCAAAAAAGGCTTTGGGGGAGCGAGACGTCGATAAACGCGGGGGAGTCCGAAAAGTGGCGCGACCGGGGGGCGTCAGAAAAGGACGGGGAGACGGCGGGTGGGGGGTGGGGGTGCGTATAGAGTAAGAAGTCGAAAAAAGCGACGTGTCAAACCCGGATCAATGGACCGAGAGAAAATCGGTATGGGGACCTGAAAGGACCAGAGAGTCGCGCACAGATGCAGATTGGATTACTCACACGGCCAAAAGATACAAAACCAGGCATCTGCACTCGATCCCAAACATCAACGATCATACGCAACAGTAAGTATCAAGCGCTATAGACAAGGGAAGGGAAGAAAGGAAGGGTGTGGACTAACTAGACGTCACATGTGCTGGCAGAAGAGAGATGAAGAATCTCCCTTAAACCGAAAGATCGGATGCCAAAAAAGACCCAGCAAGACCAAAGAAGAAGAGCGGAGTCAAAAACGTGACTTGACGACCTGCTGTGCTATGCCCGAAAAAACGAAATAAGGGGGTACTGTAAAAAGCGGGCAATAGGTGAGGCCAAACAACGCAAGGGGAAGAGGAAGAAATATCGAGGTGTTACTGAGAAAGGGCCTCGTTGGGCCATACGCTGGAGGGGTGGAGCGGAGGAAAGAAGGAGAAAAATTCTTCTGCCGTACGATCCCCGTTCAGCGAATCGGATCGTTGCAACAGAGACGGCGAATGTAAAAGCTGTCGCTCAGGCGGAAAAAAAGTGGCGGGATCGGTGTATATGAATTAGGTAGCGGAAGCGTACCTAAAGGGTAGGAAGGGAAGTAGAGAAAAGGGACAATGCGAGAAACGGGTCTTCCTGGTACTTGGAGGTACCAAAGAAGCGGGGGGAAGCGGCTCTGCAAGAAGAAGAGAAGATAGACCCATAGGCGAGGCGGCAATTCGGCGTTGCATGGAACCATTCTGGAGTCCTGCCATGCGCGCAAGTTGGAACAATGTCGTAGATCCAACGGGATGTACTTCCTTGCATAGGTCCCGGACGCAGCATGTAAAATGCTGAAAGGGGGGGGGAAAGAGGGGGAGTCTAAAGATGGGACAGATCTATGCTAACGAAAGTCAGCTGAATTGGACAGAACACTAAGAGGGAAGAAGAACAACGCCTCTCTTGATCATGGGGATCAGAAGCCGGAATGCCGGCGAAGAAAGAAAAGACTCAGGAAAAAAAGGGGAATTAGCTGCGCTATCCCGGGACACCGGATGACGAAAGTCGGTTGAAAGATCGCCAGCGCCGGTTAGGTGTCACATGAGAAGATACGAGAAAGAACGGAAAAGAGAGAGCAACTAGAACGGTGAATTTCGTCTTCGCGGTAGGACGTGACCTTTCCGCTCGGTCAAGAGTGTCACGAGCGGAAGGCGCGCAGTGTTGGGCCAGCTCTTCAAGCTTTCAATCGAAGATATAAAAACCCGCGCTTTGATGAACCAGGGAGTTAAGGGGGCAATCCCTTTTGCTTCAAGAGAAGAACTTGCTTTAAGAGGCACGCCCTTGCTGGAAGAGAGCATCCCGGAAAGGTTGGCAGCCATATACGCCGCATGTGAGCGTCCCTCCGTGGGCGGGGATAATTCTATGAATGAGGGAGGGAGCAGACTAGGGGGCTGCATCTTCGGTCAAAGCACTGGAGCAAGGTTGTCTGAATGGCAAAAAGGAGCCAAACAACAGAAACGAGAGTTGAAACAAACACCTGAACAAGTGAGCTCTCGCCACTAATGGCTTGAGGAAAGTCTACAAGGTTTTTAAAAAAGTGAGTATAGGGAAAAAAACTACACGAATATGACAGAGAGAAGAAGGAGGGCCCCTCATCAAGAGATCTGGAGGAGAGAACGTCTTAGATGGGTGTGGGGTCCGTCAAGTCGGAGAAATCGTGTAGAGGGGCGTTGTCTAGAAACTACAGAAAAAGCATTGGGAGCAATAAAAAAAGTGTCGCAGGACGACAGAGGCGTCAGCCTGCAAAAAATATTCGAGGAGCCCGGCACGCGCCCTCGGGAGGGGATGAAATGGGTGGGGCAACCAAAACACCTTGCTGCAGCGATAAACTACTCGCCCAAAGCAACGGATAGGCGAAAAAATAAAAATGGCCAGCGGGTGGGAAATAAAGAAGTAGGACAGAGAAAACGTAGACTGCTACACCAGAAGGATAGGAGGAAACAAATATTCGGCGTTTAAATCTAACCTCAAAGCGAGAAAAAAACGACTGGTCGGTCAACTACCAAGGGCCTTATGGTCGCAGAGGACTTGGCGCGAAGATCCCTACTAACTTCGACCGGGACTGGTGAGTATTGAAAGAAAGGAATGCCCAATCGCAGTGGAATAAAGGGTATGCTTGACGCAGATCTCTGGCACTTCAGGGTAGTTCATACGGGAAGATGGACTAGTGGGACCCTGACGCGGCGGGGGGGGAGAGACACGAAAAAGAGGGCAGAAAAAGTTCAAAAGGGAAAGCCACGATTCCGTCCCAAGGAAGAGGAGTCGAATGGTACTATGGAATAAGGAATAAGCAAGAGACTAAAAAAAAAAAAAAAGGATGCAAAGATAGATATGCTTATTCAGGCGGAGAGAAACTCGCGAGACAACCGGCCTTAGGGGTCGTAAGGAAGAACGGAAAGTCCAAAATTTCGAGGTTAGAGCCGAGGGAGAAACAATCAAGAGGGATTCTGCCAGAAGAAAGGACAAGTCGAGCATAAGGAAGACGTGATACCCTACCGAAACCCGGACAGTAAATGCTTGGGACCAATCAGCAAGCCGGTCGACTGCGTATGAATTGTCAGACTAGGAATAGAGAAGGCTACCATCAAAACGATAGGGAAAGAAAAAAAAGAAAACATAATTGGGGGAGTGAAGAGGATGTCGAGACGCCGACGAAAAAATACGTGCGCCGCCGGGAAAAGTGGGCCGGACTAGTGGAGCGACTCGTAGGGCCAAAGTCAGGGCGAAAGGGAACGTGTGTGTAGAAAGTTTAAAAAGAGGAGAAGAGGAAACATTTTCTGTTTCTCAGAAAAGAGGAAAAACGGAACGCCCTTGCAAGACGAGATAGTTAAAAATTAAAAGACTGGGGGGCGAGAGTGCTCAAATGAGGAACGGGATGACACATATAGACAACGAATCCCCCTATAGATGACTTACACCAAAAAAATCTCAAGCACGAAGGGAAAGAGAACGATATTGGGAGGAATCAGAGTAAGCACGTTTCGGGAAACACGGGGGGGGGGTTGTGAATAGAGTGAGGGTGGAGCAGGACACTCCAGATGTGGATATAAGAAACCGGGAGAAACTTAAATGGTAGGAGTATATGCTTCGAGGAGATGCGTAGCCTTCGGAATTTAAGAGGGGAGTGGCCGGGGATGAAAATGAGCGCGTTCTCAAGGCTTGTTTGGAGAGGAGGATGGCTCAAACATGTACGCAGCTAGAAGATGGAAACATCAGAAGGCTGGGCGTCCTCTTCATTAAGTCCGAGAAATATCGCACAGAGAGTGACGTCAGAAAAGAAAAGGGGCTTCAACGGTTCGACTAGTTCCGCAACGAAAAGGGCGGGAAGAGGAAAGCAATCTTTCCCTCTTAAAGGCTGAAGAATCACAGCTTGATCAAAGCTCTAGGGGTGGCAACTCAAGGATAAAAAAGAAAGAACACCACTGCACTCCAAGAAAAGGAGGGGGCCGCCTGGACCCAGCTGACCGAGCCTTAAACTTACGGCACAGAACAGGAAGACAGCCGCGCAAGGGAGGTTGACCAAAGTGCGAGAAGAATTGAGCGCCGACTGTGCGCCTTTGACAACAAACCGCTCGGTCCGAAGGGAAGACGCCGCAGCCGTCCAGGCAAATCAAGGGAGGGAATAACGCCGGATAACAGAACAGTTTACGGATATCGGAGGGCGGATCAGCTCCTGAACCAGAAAGGCACCCGCGAAGTAATGCGTGCCGCCGGACTTAGAGCCCGCGAGCGGAAGGGAAACGAAAGCTAGAATTCTTCGTAGACAGAAGGAGGGAGGTGCGGATCCTGGTACGGAGGGAACCGATTCCGAAGCTCGGAGGAAAGGATGGGACAATGGAACAGGAAAAAAAGGTCCTGAATCCTAATGAAGACGCCGTAAGGCGAGCAGAGTTGAGGCTCAGAGCCGCGCCTCGGCGGGCGCCAAGAACCGCGGCCTTCGATTTGTTCAAATGTTTGAAGGTACTAAAGAACGGCGAGAGAAAGAACAGCTATAGGAAAGAACAAGGCAAAGAGGAAGCGTGCGACATCGCGAAGAAGGCGCCGGCGCGCCGGTCGACAGAAAGGGATATTGCTCGATCGATAATGAGGACGAAAGTGCTTCTCAAAAAGGGAGGGAAGGAGGAGGACCCGCCAGCGCCTGGCCGCGTAAGGGAAAAACGAGATAGTTTGGTGAACAGGAAGCTTAAGGAAGGAAAAAAATCTTCAACTCGTAGAAAGGCACCACCGAAGGAATTCGAAGGGAATAGACCGGCGGTCGCCATACAAAGGGTGCCGTCAAACGCAATGGAGAGGGGGTAGAGTTGGTTACCAAAGAACGAGAACCAACGCGAGGGAAAGGTCAAAGGGGAGAGAAGAACAAAGCACGGTGGCCGTCATCGAAACCAAAAGCAAGATCCGGCGGATGGGAGTAGGCAATGGATAAGGGAAGTATAAGTCATGATCTAATGTTGAAGAGAAAAGGAGGGTGGTGTGGAAAGCACGTGCGTGGGGAAAAAAAAAAAAAAACTCTCGGGAATTTTCGTAAAAGTCACACCGGAAAAACCTACAGCCTGATAAACAGGGGGGCCCCCGCAGAAAGAAGCGCGCGCATGATACTTCGCCAGAAGGCCTCGAACAAATCGACGAAGCGGAAGGCGATGAAAGGAAACGCCCGCAGTCAAGCCGTCGTACCAGAGCGAGGAGAAAGAAAATGCCAACCTCGGCGAAGGAAAAAAAAAGATCTAATCACCGTTGGATGTGGAAGAACGAAGAATCGGATGGGAGGAGAAAATGGCCGTAAAAGGCAAATGCCCCTAAAAGGCGGGCAAAGGAAGAAAACAAACGCCGGCTCTGTATAAGAGATCTCCGACCGAGATAAGCTGGTGACCTGAGGCTTCAAGGCAAAAGGAGGGGGGGTAAACGCAACAAAGTTTGCGCGAATGAAACCAAACGGGCTCGCTGGAAGGATCCGAAGACAAGGAAATCCAGCCTCTCACAGAAAACAAATTTCTCTGGCCAAGAGAAGGAAAGAAAAGGGCAGCGTTCTTATAAGCAGAGAGGGGGTCCCTTCAAGAAGGGGATGGGTACGAGAAGGAGGGCTTTGCCGCAGAAATAGGTTGAAAAAAAGTCGTCGCGGGACAGCCTGCTACTGTAATAGAGGGAGTGGAAAGCGAGAAAATTCAGACCTCTCTTTCCTGCGCAAAAAATAAGGGGAGGGAGAGCAGGCGCTCCTTCCTCTTCCGCGAGTACGCCACTGTAAAGAAAAGGAGGAGAGATATCGATGATTGCGGATCTCAGAGCACAAAAAAAGGAAGAAGGAAGAGAATCCAGACCCTCATCGTCAGTCGGGAAAAAAGGAAAAAGAGAGCTCGGGAAACAGAATAAGACGCGACAGAAAGAAAATTCCTATAGGAGGCACAGAGGAGAAAACTCAGCGGCTAGAAAAAATCTCAAAAGGGACGGAGAGGTTAGCAGGCCATGGAACGCTACGAAAGAGCTCAAGAACCCCCACAGCACAAAAAAGGACGGGACGAAAAAAAGGAAGACTCCGGGAAAAGAAAATACAGCACTCAGGAGAAAGTAAAGAAAAAGGTGAATGACAGTGAAGATACCGGTAAAGCTGGGTTATATAAAGCTGATGGCGACCTGAGATCGGAAAATCCTGACTGCGGCAACGGCCAGAAGGGGGATCGAAAAAGACCTTCCCTGAATTTACGCCGGGACAAAAGAAAGGATGCGAAGTTTCTGCGAGATGCCGAAAGAAAAGGGAGGTTCGAGGCCGGCATCAGGGGCGGGGGCGACCTACGGGAGGAGAGAGCACCACTAGGAGGTCAGGAAAAGCCTTTGATAGGGAGGAGGGGGAAGCAGGTGTCTGCGGCAGAGGTCGTAAAGGGAGAGGCAAGCTGGTCGACAGAGGTGCCGAGGGGCGACGTCAGAGACTCAGGGGAAAGGGTGTATCTCAGCCTTACAGATTTCTGGGCTCAACTGCTGGGTTAGAAGGGGCAGTGATCTGCGAAAAACGTGTGAACAGAGAGCGGGGGGCTCACAGGTCACCTTATCCGGCTGCTTAGGAGGCAACCGTATAGGGTTTAGCAAATTCACAAGACAGACCCGACGGAAGAAGATCAACCCTCCACTAGGGACCCCAAGAGAGAGAGAAAATCGAGTCAAATTAAACGAGAAGAAATAAACAGAGGGAAACCCTCCTGTAACTACTGTTCCTGGTGTGGAGATCAGCTGGGAGGTGAGGAAGACGAGCGAATAAACGCTGGACCAAGATGGATGGGGAATTATCTTCAGTCCAGGGAGGAAAAAAGAGACGACTCCACCTCCGTCGGCGGAGGCCGCTAAATGAAAGGGAAAATCGGCTTGCAGGGAGAAACGGGAAGATTTCTTGGGGAGACTCTGGCCTATTGGTGAAGGGGGGCAGCCTGCCAATTCGAAAACTATCGTGTTAAAACAGAGCTGCCCATGAGGAGGGTCGTTTAAAGCAGGACGGAGTCAAAAGGATGCTCAATAAGAAAATATAAAGAAGCGCCAG
>Ga0179593_1549712_pt1 | contig 10388 bp, 13 predicted proteins | sample CZODoug2_1_08_16_FD_185931 | JGI IMG/M metagenome (GOLD analysis project Ga0179593, IMG submission 185931) | Vadose zone soil fungal communities from Angelo Coast Range Reserve, California, USA - CZODoug2_1_08_16fungal (PacBio error correction) | ecosystem: Environmental > Terrestrial > Soil >...
AAGTAGTCCTTCTGTAGGGGGAAAAAGATGTGATGCTGGGAGGAAAAAAGAAAGACGCGGTCTACAAAGAACCGCCGATAGCTAAAAGGGGGAAGGGGGTGTGATGGTGTGCGAAAAAGAGGGATCGGCAAGGGCAAGAAAGGGTAGATCTACTGAAGAAGAAAAGGGAAACGTCGAACTAACCGAAAGAACAGATCGCCTGACGGACGCAAGAAGCGCCGAAAGGAAAAAAAAGCGCGTCAGCGTCCTAGAAATAAGAAGAGAGCTTCTGGCCCGCAAAAAAAGAGAAAAAAGCAGTCGCCGGGGTTCGGGGAAAAGGGAATTGTGCCGCCAGGTCGATTGATTTGAAAGAGAGCCGGACGCATAAAGTGGAAAGGGGAAGTTGAGTGGGTCCAGACTCGTCATGGCTGTCAAAAAAAGGGCCGCACGCCAGAGGAAGAGAGGCGATCGAGGAGGAAAAGATTTTGACAGGGGGGCAAGAACGCCTCGGGCATGAAAAAAAAAAAGGTCGGCGATCGACGAGAAGAAGAAAGGATTTCCCACCGCTCCGAAGGCGATGGATTCGAGGACATAGGTCACCGTAAAGGAAAAAATTCTAGAGAAGAGCGGGCGCCCAGGTGTGGGTGAACAGGGGGATGGGGTAGGAAGGAAGGGGGAGGAGAGCAGTAAAGGTGAGAGGGGGGGGGGGGGAAGAGGGGGGGGGGGGGGATCAGTTGGTAGGGTAACGGAGAGTGGGAAGGAGAAGAGGGGAGGGGGAGAGGGGGTGAGGAGAGTGGGGAGTGGGAGGGAGATGGGAAAACAGAGGAGTTGGGAAGGAGGAGGGTGAACATAGCAAGGAGGGGGGCGACGTGGGATAGGGGGAAACGGATTGGAAGAGCAAGGGGAAGGAAGGAACGGAGGCCAAGAGGTAAGGGCCACGATGGAGATCAAAGCGAGGGAAGAAGAGGGAGAGGAATGCGGAGGGAGGGTGAGGGGAAGACGGTAGGTGGGGACAAAAAAACTGCTGCTTTGGAGGACATCTTAACCGCGGTACAGGGAGGTAGGGCATCACTACCCCCATCGAGGGGGGGGGCATGGTGCAACGCAAGTGTACCAGAAGGGAATTGTTCAACAAAAGCGTGCCTTGGACATGGGGCAGCGCCGGCGGATGTTACGAGGGGGAAATTCTGTAAACCCTGAGAATCGATTAGGGTTCACGAAAAAAAGCGCCAGAGCTTCGAAAGGGGGACGTGGTGGGAATAAAAAAAGCGGCTCTGTACAGCTGCCAGGGAGAGGGGGGGATGTCTCTATGTGCCAGGAGGAAGACAGCATGGAGAAGCGTCGACCTCGTTTGAAATGCTCGAGGGGAATCGGCAAGTCGTCGGTCATCAGGAAGGAGGGCTTTCACCGTCGTGAAAGGGGGATCACCGCGTCGGAAAAGAACCACACGGCCTTCTCAGAGCCGAACGCGGGGGGAAGGAAACAAACGGCCTCCTCACCGGTCTGGTTGAAAGAAGAGCGATCGTGCCATTAGAAGAAAGGGGAGGGTAAAATGTCGATCGGCTGAAGGGTTGGCAGAAGGACGATTGAGGCGCGATTTTCGGAGAAAAAAAGGGTCTCGCTATGGTAATCGCCGAAGACGCGTGCCGTGAAAATCGCAGGTTTGAGGGGGGATGATTATCATGGGGGAGGTGATCCTGGAATCCTGGGGTGCCGGGAAGGGGGGACGATGACCAAGCCCAGAAAGGGAAAAAAAGTCCGAGTCCATAGGAAAAAAAAAAAGGGGCCGCATGTAAAGGTGAAGGCCCCCATCGGGAAAGGATCGTCGATCATGCGCAGGAGGAAAAAAGAGACCGGGAAATCTCTCTTTCGGGGGGGGAGCCGCGCATTGGCGCGGACCGTGCAAGAAAAAACTTATCGCGGCGCTCGCCCTTGTCAGAAAGCGGGGGCCGACCGACGCGAGGCGAGAAGGAAAGAACGGTTACATCCGCAAAAAAGAGCCGGCCGTCTACGGCAGGGAAAGAGGGGGGCGACCGGCACCCTTGATGATAAACTTCCCGAAGGGAAGGCGGGGGTTGCTCATCCGTCTGAGGAGGGGAAACCTACAATTAGAAGAGGGCTCGCGCCAGCCAGAAAAGGAGAGCCCTCATCTCGTCATTTTATTTTCAAGGGGGACGCCGGATTACCGCAATAAAGGAGGGGGGGGCGCTTTTAAAAGAGGATGACGGCGTTGGGGGAATCGTCGGCAGAGGGGGAAGATAATTCCTTCTGAAAAGAAATTTGAATTAGGAAGGCGGGGCGCTCGATGAAAAAATCTCCGGCCGAAGAGGAGAAGGGGGAATCGAGATGAACGGGCCCGAAAGAGGGCCGGCTACCCAGGGGAAAAGGGAACTCGGCATGGATCGCCAGGGAAAAGATGCGGCGCGACGAGGGGGAGGATGCCATTGTTCGAAGAAATTCCTGGGAAAAAAAACCGGAAGTTCACGAGAAGCCGCGTTGACAGAGGTAGGGGGAAGACGAAAGATTGTTCATAGTCCCGGAGGGTGTGCGGATGGAGTGAGTTGGATCGCGCATCTCCAGGGGGGAAGAGAAGGAAAAAAAGAAAGAGCCTTCCCTCGGAGGGCATGGCACTGCGTTTCTGGAGGGCGCGAAGGCGGCGTTATTATAAAAAAGGTAACATAGATGAGAAAGAAGGTGCCGACCGCCGATGGAAAAAAAAAAAGTCCTCTACGCGGGCATCCGAGCGCAAGAAAAAGGGTTCGATAGCACGTCGAACAAGCCGTCTTCTGCGCAAAGAAAAAAAAGACCGGCCCCTCTCAACCCGAACGGAGAAGCTGCGGCTTAGGACAAGGGGGGAAAGCTCATCCTTGAAAGAGTCGATCACCATGGAGAAGAAGCAATCATATCTCTCTCAACAAGAGGAAGGATTGCGCGCTCCTGGGAAAGAAAGAAAATTGTGATCGCCAAAGAAAGAAGAAAAAGGAAAAAGAAAAAAAAAAAAAAAAAAAAAAAGAAAGCACGCTTTCTTGATAAAAAAAGCCGCATCGATGAGAAAGAACGGGCTTCCTCAGAGGCTGCAAGGGGGAGCTTCCTTCAGGGGTGGAAAGAGGAGTGGCCCATCGCTCTAACCAGGGAGGGGCGCTCGGATGCAAAGGGTCGCGTGCATGGTCGGGGGGAGACCAGAATCGGCTGTCGGCCACCTGGAGAAGGAAGAGGAGAATCTATATACAGGGGGGAAGGAGGTCGTCCACAGACGCATGTGAGAAAGGAAGAGTCCTTCCCCGAGGGGAAGTACAGTCTCTCTTTCACCTTCTCTCTAGAGGGGGCGATTAATGATCCTCAGAAGGCAGGCGTACGATGAACCTAAAGGTGTGTCGCTCTAAAAAAATCAAACTCTTCAGGGGGGAACTTCTCAGAGAAGCGGCGCTGAAGCCATTTCAAGGAGACCATTTCTAGAAGGAGGACTGCCTCGGAAAGGGTCCAGTCGTGAAAGACTAGGCTGAAGAAAAATGTTTCTCCCTTCGAAGTCTCTCTGGAGGATGCAGCTGAGGTTCGGGGCAGGAAGTCAGGGTTTCAAGAAAGAAGCCCCTCCGAGGTAAGACTCTTTGGAGATGCCCGTCATCCGGCATAAAAAAATGTGCACTCCGACCTCGGGGGTAAAAAAAAAAAAGGAAGCTGGTCTACAAGCTGAAAACAAGAAAAATCGATCATGTGTGAATCCCAGAAAGGGGATCAAAAATGAAATGGACGAGATGATGGAGGGAAAAAAAATCCGAAAAAGAGACCGCTAATCAGAGGAAATGTGTCGGCTGAATTTCGAACGACATAAAGGGCACCGGAGCAAACCAACCGCCTGGCAACGAGGAGAAAAAAAAAAAGACATCCTTGCTGAAAAGAGGCGCAGCCATGGTTTTCCTCTCCCGGGAAAAAAGGGAAACGTTTTTTCGCGAAACTCGCCGTCGGTCGCACGAAACCGTGAAAAAGAAGGGAAACGGTCGATCGCCGCAGGAAGGGGGAAAAGAATCCTTTGCCCGGTCCGGCCAAGAAAAAACGGCCATTGACCAAGCACGCACGTACAGCCCGTAAAGCGGCCATACGATCGAGGGGAAAAAGAAAGAGGGCGTCACCACCGAGAAAAGGAGTCGGCCAAGAGGGGGGGATCGCTTTTTCTCAGCTTGGTCATCGCAACGGAAAGGGGGCACCATCAGGGAAGAGCGCAGGATCACCAGGGAGGGAGCATCAGAATTCAAAAAGACAGAGGCCATCGCTGAAACTCCCAGGGACAACCAACATAGGGGAATGGGGGAACCGAGAATCTCAACACGCCCGCAATTCGAGAGGAAAAGAACAGCGAATCGAAGGAAACTATTTTAATAAGGGAGTCGTCGAAATTGGAACTAAATCGGAGGGAGGGAACCATCGCTTCCGCGGGGGAAAAAGGGACGCTATCCTCGAACTCAGGGGAAGGGATCGTAGCATTCGTGGGGGCACCATCGCGGCGGATCGAACGGTGAAGAGGGGGGGGGATCGTTCCGCCGGAAAAATGAGGGCCGACTCCTATTCCTAGGAGGAAGGAAATCTAGGTAAACATGCCGGGGGTTCCTAAAAGAAGAGGACAGCAAGCTCCCATCGGAGTCCAATTCCCAAAGGAGAAAAAGGTACAGCTCCTCCAGGGGGCAAAACGTCAAATAGGTCTTTTCTAAATATCGGGGAGATTCCGAAAAAGTTAACCCTACCCAGGAGAAAAAAAGAAAAAGTTGTTTTTAAGAAAGGGTCAAATGAACCCGTAACTATATGTCCGGTAAAGGAAGGGGACTTCCAGGACGAAAGCCCTGAGAGGGGGAAACAATATCCTTGGGGCGTTTCACAAAAGAAGACTTAGAGGGGGGGGTAGTTTGCTGCCAAAGGCCCAAAGCCGGCCGCACGCCGCAAGAAAAATTCTGTACTGAGAAGTTAAGACGGGGCTCTATTCAGTCAGGAAGGAAAAATGCTCGTCGAGCTGTGGGGAAAAAAAGGAGGAGAACGGAACGCGTCGATCGCCGGAAAAAAGGCCCGGGGAAGAGGGAAAAAGAGGCTTTCTGGGGAAAGTCAAAAGCGAGGAAAGGGGGCCGAGTCCTATTTTAAGTCATGGAGAAGGCGCTCTACAGCCATGGGATGCCGCTCGACCAACACGCGAAAATCACTTAATTCGTCCGGCAGCAGTCTCCTAGAAGCAATCTGAGCCTGGAGGGGAAAGAGGTGAAGGAAATAAACCCCGGCGCTTCTTTTGAGAAGGGCCGACCCCTCGGCAGAGAGAAGCCAGCTATGACCGATGGAGGGGAGGATTCTATTGCGCGCAAGAATATCGTGCCGGTCGACTTGGTCGATGTCGGGCTGCTTAAGGGTACCCAAAAAGAAAAAACCCTTCCATGGGGGGGGAAAGGCGCCGAGAGAACCAGGAGTATGTTCTACACCATCCCCAACACCGGAAAAGGGAGCTATTCTGCGGAGCTGTGGGAAAAGGCGCTGTGGGGAAAAGCCTCATGAGGGTAAGGGTCGAAGAAGCGGGGGGGGAAAAGTGCTCTAGAAAAGAGAAACAAAACGTAGGATGGAGGAGGAGAGCACGTCGTCTGAGGGATTTCTCGAAAGGGGCTGGCTTATTCGGCAAAGGGCGCGCCGGGCCGGGAACAGCTCCGCCAAGATAGAGAAAGACCTTCAGAGGGGATGGTTTCTCAATAAGGCGGGGGTCGCGAGGGGGGGGAGCGACGGAAAGCCGGCCGAAAAAAACGACCCCGAAACAGCTGCGGGTAAGAGCCTGACTGACGCCGCGAAAATCGCAGACTGAAACTCCACGGAAAGGGAGCCTACTTGGCAGAGCCCGTCGGCCGAAAAGACGCAGCGCCGGGGTGCGGTGGGAGTCCCTGCGCCAAGGGGGAAAGCTCAGCTTGTAGGACGCACCGGACGCATAAAGAGTTGGGTGGTAGAAGGCAGAGGAATCCTCTTCAGAAGCGAATAGGCCATGCTTCACAGACAAGGCTATCGCTTCCGAAGGGATCGTGTGCATGAAAATACCGACGGGGCGGCGATCGACGCCGACGTCGAAAGTGAAAAAAAGTTTCCCACAGGAAGGGCCTGCGATGGATTCGGAGGCAAAGGCTCGGTAAAAGGAGACGGCACGACGTGCGCAGGGGACTGAGGGGGGGAATAACAGCGTGGCCGTTCGAGGGAAGCTATCCCCAAAAGGTGCTGAAAGACCTCAAAAAATTGGGGGACACAAAATCTTCAGGGGAAGTCCAAGGTCAAGCCGGCCAATAGTTGAGGGTGCACAATTCTTTACAAATCGATGAATCTATTAGGAAACAGCGTTGTGGAAAAAGGGGAAAGAGAAATACGCTGATATCTAGGATTTTGGAGGAGATGGGACAGGCAGGAAGGGTGGAAGGGACTGTGCTCTATTTTTCGAGGGAAAAAATCACCGACATCATGGCGGAAGGGGCAGAGTCGACCTGAGGGGCCTCGCATAGCGAGGCAGAGGGGGGGGGGTCCTGGAGGAGGCGTCCTATGAAGAACTGGTCGATCACCGCAAAGGTGTCTAAATGCCTGCTCGAGGAAAGCCGAACTCTGAAGAAAAAAGCGCAAAACTGAAGAAGGCTTATATCGAGGAGTCACTCCTATGGGGCCTCCGAACGTTCCAAATAACAGGGTAAAATTCTATCTCTGGGGGAGGGGGGGTCATTCCTTGGGAAAGAGCGGATTTTCGGATGAAAGGGTCCATTGCTCGCGATTGTGGTTTCATAAAAGAGAGGGGTACGCGCCGGACAGGTCTCAGGGGGGGAAGGGAATTCTTGCTTCTCAAAAGGATCCTTTCCAGTCGGTCCTTATGTTTAAATGGTCCGGGAGATGAAAAAAAATAAATGCCCTGGAAAGATCCATCTTCATCGTCTGAAATCAAGGAGGCCTGTGAAGGGGGCCACCACAGATCTTCAAAGGGAAGGGAGGGAAAGAAAAAAGGAGGCGCCGCTTTTATGAGGGAAAAGGAAGGCGATCTCGCGGTCGTTGTCACTGCCGCCAGTTGAGAGGGGTGCAACGGATTCTACCGAAGGCGCTGCTCTCGCAAAAGAAGCGGGAACGTTTTTGGGCCAGGAGAGGCGGAGAACTCCGATGAAAAAAAAGGGTGCAAAAAAAAGTACGCGTAAAAACGGCTGGGAAAGAAGAAGTCTAATAAAAGAGCCGCCAGTATCTCGAAAATGGCTCTTACAAAGTCGTTGCCGGGAGGGGTTGTCTCATAAGGGCGTTACTGTAGGGGGAATCGCCTCCCAAATTAACCTCGGGCTTTTACTATCTCCATCCTTCGATAGGGGGAGGGAATTTTCTCAGAAAAAAAATTCGTCCATTTGAGGGGGGGGGTTTGGCTACAGGAAAGCAGATCGTTGTTGAGAAAAAGGGGGTCCTCATCTTGTGAAAAAGAGAGGGGGGGGGTGACCAAAGAAAAGGTAGCCCGGTAATGATGGAAGAAAAGGATGACTTTCAATGGGAGGGGAAGTCTTACATTTTCTCCGGCTGTGTCTACGAGAGAGAAGCCCGCATCAGAATGGAAGAGATCCACTCCCAAGAGGGAGGGGCCGTCTACCCGGGGAAAAGAAAAGGACTTCTAGGGATCGACGTAAACCCCTTAAAAAAGAGAGGCGTCCTGAACAGTAGAAAAGAGAGAAGTTCGAAGAGAATTGCTCTTTTCAAGCCGTGGACGGAAGAAGTAAAGGCTTCCTCTAATCAAGTGGACGAATGTCTGGTGAGGGAGGTCTGTTTTGAAAAACCCTCCTCCTGGGAAATTGCGATCAAAGGCTGTGCCCGCGTAACGTCAAGGAGAGTCCTTAAAAGGGGAAATGAGGAAAAAGTCTCTTAATGGCAAAAGGGGCTTTCAGAAGCACCGCGAAGAAGTATAGAGAGCGCTCACAAAATTCTAATCTCAGTTGGAAAAAACCGGTCTTCGAAAGGCAGCACCAGAAGGGATAAAAAAGAGGCTTCATGTACTAAGGAGGAGCGCTTTCCCATCCGTAGGAGGGGGAGCACACTCAAGAAAAAGACCTTGAGGGGAAAAGCGTGTATTACAACGCCGCTTAAGAATTATTCGGAAGGGAGGCTTAAAAACAAGGGGGAATCTCAGAAGAACGTTATCTAAAAAATATCAAGCGATTCGGACTACTATAATCTCTCGAAAAACAAAAAGGGAGTATTATAGAACATCTAGGGTCTTAGTGGAGCTCTCTCTCTCAGAGGGAAGATCTCCCGGTCGCAAAATACGGCTGAGATGGACAGGGGTCGAGGAGAAGCTCACGGATCCATTTAGAAGCTGGACTCTGACTCTTGTGAAAAGGGGACTCTTCCGGGGGAAAAGGAGGTGCGCCTCCTACGATTTCCCCTGATCGGAAAAATTCGTCCTTCCGGGGGGCGAGGGAAATCGATTCTCTGCGGGGATGGCCGATATAAACGGTTCAAGAGAGTCGTTCCACCGGGAGGGGAAAAGCCGTTGAGCGCCTCTATATAAGGAGAAGAAAAAAAGGACCCCCAGAACGCATTGCCATGCGCAAGAGACCGGCCAGGGGCAGTCTCGAGCGGTTGTAAGAAGTTTATCCACGGGGGGCGGGCTCTAAGATCCGAAACACCTCCATCAGCACAAAAGGCGGCGGTACTTATTAACAACAGAAAGAAGAAGGATCACCAACCCGAAAAAAAGTCGCGACGTCTGCTCAGAAAAGACCAGTGCATCTTCGACAATGGAGTCTGGACGGGAAAGAAGCCTCGTCGCTTTACCTGGGGAAAGAAAAAAGAAGAGCTTACCAAAAAAAGAAGAGTAACAGCTGGCTTCGTATTAGGGGTCTCGCGATCTGCGGAAGGCGTTAAGGGTTTCATCAAATTCGAGGGCCCTCCTTCAAAGAGGAGGAAAGAGCTGCTCCCTTCCAGGGATGAAAGGTAAATGGCGCCTCCGGGGACGAGTTGTTCACAAAAGCCATAAGAAAAAGGGGAGAGAGTACCCAGAGAAAAAGCATCCCCATCGACATGGGAGAAAACAAAAAATTTCTTCGAAAATTGTAAATGGAAGGCTCTGGAAAAGAAACCTCTATCGCCGGCTGGAAAGGCCTAATCTCGGCAAGATACTTTGTCAAAAAAGTGATTTCTACGTCAAAAAGGGTGAGCAAAAAAAACGGACAACGAGAGCAAAATTAAGCCAGCAGGGGGGCCGGGTCTCGATCGGGAAAAAAAAGGAGCCTTCGCCGGCGGCGGAAAAAGGGAAAAAACGCGGCTTGCTCAGGTTTTTTTTCACCCAGAGAGGGGGCTCCCCTCGCCGTCGGGGAAAGAAAAGTCGCTGGCGCACAGGGAGGCTAAAAAAGCGATCATAGCCAAGAAGCCGTGCAACCGAACGCTAAAATGCGCTCTCGAAGAAAAATACCCAACGCGAATCTCAGAAAAACCGAAAGCGGCTCCTGGGAGAAAGTTGACTATCGGGGGAACTTAAAGGCAGCTTGAAGCGGGGAGGCCAACTCGATGAAGGGAGGGGAGAAAACGTTCCTGGGAGGGGGGTCAATGCACAAAACCATCAAAGGAAATGATCACCAATGATGTATAAAATTCCGGAAAAGTTCTAAGAAAGGCCACGCGTAAAAAAACGCCTTTTTGAGGAACAACCAACATATGCGAGGAAAAGACCGTTCTAACCAATCAGAGAGAGAGCCTCACTATCTCAAGGAAAAAAAAGGAAGAGCCATTTACCCTATCTAAGAGGCCGAAATTTGCACGACGCGTTGAAAAGGACCATCTCTCTCTCGCAGAACTTTTTTGAAGCTTAGAATAGGGACCTTATCGGGAAAAAAACGTGTTGCAGGCGGTGCTCGACGCGGGGTATCGGATCGTCCGCCCGTGTGCAAAGGAAACTCGTATGGGACCTATGCCGAGGCCCTTAGGGAGAAAAACGCGGTCCAGGCCCGTCCTTAGTGGAAAAAGGGAGGACTCTGCCGAACCCAATATGGGAAAAAGTAAAGGGGGCCCGTCCTCCTTTCCCCAAGAAGAAAAAGAGGAATCAAACGTCCAATAGATATCAGGCGTCAGAGAGAAAGGAGTACGCCACACGAGAAAGAAGCATTCATCTACTAAGGGAAAGAAACCTCCGTAAAGAAAGAAAAACTACAAAGTGAAAAAAGAGCGTTTGTTGCTCCGTGGGAGGTCCCGGGCGTGCAAAAAAAAAAAGGCTCTGTTGGGTAGTGGAAGACATCAGACCGCCCAAGGGAAAAGTCCGCACGCCGAAGTCGTGCCGCCGCTGCGGGAAAAAGGGAGGGAAACGGACGTTTCTCTAGAGAGGGGAAAATCCCTAGAAAGGAGGGGGGAATGGGGGAGGAGACATTACGAAAAGGAAAAAAAAAGAAAAGCGCATCTCC
>Ga0179593_1363566_pt1 | contig 10387 bp, 7 predicted proteins | sample CZODoug2_1_08_16_FD_185931 | JGI IMG/M metagenome (GOLD analysis project Ga0179593, IMG submission 185931) | Vadose zone soil fungal communities from Angelo Coast Range Reserve, California, USA - CZODoug2_1_08_16fungal (PacBio error correction) | ecosystem: Environmental > Terrestrial > Soil >...
CGAAGATGCATGAGTAGCCGGCGCCCTTACTAGTATCTCGGATGTCGTTTTTTCGGAGAAGGGATGAGAGAATCAAAAGTGGAGGCGAAAAAAAGAGTTGTGGAGGCGGTCCTACTGGCTGCACTGCTGCACACAAAAAAACAAGAGGGAGTCAGAACTGTTCGCCAGGACGCGGAAGAAAGAAAAAACAGCTCAAGTCATTGCCTAAAGGTTACAACGCAAAACCGGGGAACAAAGAGGATGGAGCTCAAGTCGTTCGAAAAAAACCAGGCATCAGCTCGACCCTTGCGTTTCGCTCGGTTGAAAGGGGAGAAGCTCCGCGGGCAAGGAAGTACCGAAAACGTATCGAATTTATCTTGCCGGAGTTTGATAGACCACGGAAGGAAGGAAATCGGGTAAAACTCTCGCAGCATCCGCGCCTAGGTGTTAAAGGAGTAATCAAGATGGGGGGTCAGCGAGGGGCACCTTGAGAAAGGGTGGAATTTTCCGGCTGAGACAAAGTGCCGAAATGGACGGGGGCAGAAAGACCAAGCCATGAGATGGCAATATGAAAAAAAGCAGGCTCAGCGACAATGAAGACCCGGATAAGGAGAGCAACTCTGGATTGGGGTGGGGGAAAACTTGGGAAGGTGTACTTTGCGGACCTGCGAGAGGGGAAAAAAAAAAACGAGGGCGCTGCGGGGAAAGAATACTTGTTTCTTTCCTTCCCTGGGGGAAATCGAAAAAGGGAGTTAAAGGTTGAAAGAGGGAAGAAAGGGGAGCTGATTCGGGACTTATTTAAGAAAAAGAAAAGGGGCAACAAAGCAACGCGCCACCAGGGGGTCAAAATGACCAAAAGTGGACGGGACCCGAACGGCAATACGTATGATCGAAGGTGCAAGAGGGTTGCCCCACAATAGCGCTATTTCTGACACAATGAGCCCGCCTGCTTGACTGACGTAGTAGACAGGTGGCTTTGGCGCGGGGGGGGGAAACCAAGGGGCGGGAGCTTCGATGAGGTGACTGTGTGACTAGGGGATTGAAAGGTGGCCGACCAGGACTATCAGGTGGGGGGTAGGTACCCTTAGTTAAAACTTGGAGGAGTACCAAGAATCCGCGGGAAAAAAAAAAAAAGCAACACGAGGGCGAAAAAAACACCGACAGTACCCTCACAACGGATAAAGAAGGAAAGAGGATGGGGCTGCTTAGCATGAAAACAAAACTCTGAAGATCAGAAAAGCACCCCAGGCCCAGAAAAGGGGGGAACTAACCCGCAGACGGGAGCGGGGATGAGAAGCCTACACTGTTGGGGACGAAAAACCGCGAACAGACTAGGAGGGAAAAGAAGTATCGGCGCCAACCGTGCAAGGGGACCGGAGAAAAAAAACGATAACGCCAAGGGGCAGCGTGTGAAAAAGGGGTAAGCGAGGTGAGTCGGGGAGATCAAGAGGATGGCTTCAAGTCTCGGATAAAGATGCCATATCTCAATCAGGGAGAAGTCAAAAGACAATCGACACGTCGATGTTCAATCCCTTTTAACCGACAGAATTCAACTCGCCGAAAGCATCAGGCAGGGAGAGTAGTCTCGGCTTCTCAGCTGCTGTGTCCTGAAAACCTACACTAATTACAGTCCAGGAGGGGAAGCTAAATATAAACTGCTGACCCGAATATGGGCTATCTTGGCCAGGACTATCCACTATGATGGAAGGCCAGGTCCTAATGGATCTCCCAAGAGGGGAGGGTCTGTTGCTCCATCAGAGACCCTTGAACCTTAAATGTCAAAAAAAGAGAAAGCCAAATGACCAGCGATCCGACACAGACACGCGGATGTCCCGTCCCTGAGTAGCCAAGAACGCACGTCCGATTTTGAAAAAACACCAACAATAGTGAAAGAGCGGGCAGGAGGGACTCGTTGGATGGGGAATCTTTCAGGGCCTATCGCTTAAAAAAATACCGGCCAGCGGTTGACGCCAAAAAAAACAGGAAGCGCGGCCAGAAAGGGCGTTGATTAAGCGCTTTAGTTCTGGGGATGTTGGAACGCAAAATCCGACAGACCATTGACATGCTTTGGTTGTGGGAGTGAGGAGGGTGGGGTAACTCATACTCAGAAAGCTTAGGTTGAAGGGAAAAGAAAGAGAATATGAGTTCAACCACGTCTTCAATAGAACTAAAGAACGAAATGGGGCAAGGGTAAATGACAAATTAAGGGTGGGGGTTTTTTTTGGGTGGAAATCCAAAGAAAAAGGAAGGGGACCGAAGCAACAAGAACCAATTGTTTTTCGTCCTTTGGGGGACGGGGGGCGGGTCAAAAGCGGCGGTGGCGCATTTTTAATCGATCAGGGGAGACGCACAGAACGAGGGGCCCCCGAACTGCGATGGCGCGGGATAGGATTTGCATAATAGGAGTGATGGCAGAAAATAAGAGGAGGATCTCGCCTAACGGTAGGGCGGAATCCATCTTTCATGCGGTCGAGTTGGGTTACCGAACATTTCAGGAAGATCGGGGACCCGAAAAAAGGGAAAGCTTGGCGTCGCGCGCCATAGCGAGACATTGCTTCATATCGGGGGAAAAGAGGCCTTCGAAAGCCAACGGACAAAGGGGATAAGCTGTTGTCCGTCCTAAGAGGACGGGTAACGGCTTCGTTAATGCCGAGCGGAGAAGGCGAGAAACTGCACAACGGGAAAAGATTATGCCTACGTGCGATGGAGGGGAGAACGCTTGGTTAAGACAAACGGGCGAAAATCGACGTTCTATTTGGAAACAGCCCAAAAAATAACGATTGGCAATAGAGGCGTGACCGCTTCCATTTCTTTACTAACGAGAACTAAGAGGGCTAACAAGTGAAAAAAGAGGGGGGGGAAACCACTTGCCGGGTCAGGTATCGGGAGGGGAGTACCTCGCACTGGCGCCGATATCTGATGTCTTGCTGTCGCAAGGTACATGGGTCGGACGAAAGCATCGATAAACTCGGAGGGTTATGGAAAAAAAAGGGAGCATTTGGGGGAAGAGGGGTGGGAAGAGGAAGTTGCAGCTTTGGTTGTGGGTGGGCAGAAAAAAAATAAGCATGGCAGAAAGGAGTGATCAGGGAACCCGAGGATCAGGAGGTGGTCGAACCGCTCGGTAGAGGGGTTTGGAAAAAGACGATAGGGGTACGCACCTAAATTAAAAGAAGTCAATAGAGAACGGAATTCCGGCCACCAGGAGAAGACAAGCAGTCAAACGCAGAGCAAGGACCTCATCGAAACCTAAACCAGCTGCCAAAAAAAACACCTTCATCTCCTAAGAAGAAGCCGGTCGAGATCGGGCTCACGTGAAAAATCGAGGTTTAACCTGGAGTGGATAGATGTTGAACAAGGCGCAAGGATGGGCCTGTTCACGGAGGGCATTCGCTAATAGTGATTTTTGATCCGTGTACCTGCTACAATCTGTTGGGGAACTCCGGAAAGATCATGAGAAGCAAACGGACGCAAAGGAAAAAACTTGAACAACATTTGTTAAGATCGGCCAACAGACGACTGCGGGGACGGTGATAGAGGCAAGAGAACAGTAGGGTTACAGAGAACACCGTGGTGTTCGATCGGGTATGAGAAAAGGGAAGAGCGCGAAAAAACCTTCCCAAGGAAAAACCCCATTGCGCTCTTAGAAAGTTGATTGATAATGAGTCGCGATCAATACGGAGCTACTTGCAATCTCATGAAATAAACAAGGCAACATACTATTCACTGATAAGACACCGGAAAAAGTTCACCGAGAGCAAGGGGAAAGATACGCATCTGGATATCACGCCAAGTCAAAAGGCGTTCCTTATACTCCCGCGAGAGATACCGGGGAGGCGAAGCAGCCTGAAGAGGATACACGCTCCAGATTATGAAGATAGTTACGGCCCAAAGAGCGATGATCATGAAAACCAAGAGAAAAAGAAAGGAGGGTCGAAGGCGGTTAGTGCCCCTGGTTCGGTTCGACGACCTAAGCTAAAAGAAGAGCGTTTGGGGAGGGTTTGGAGGCAAACTGTCTCAATTCTAGGAAGCCTCCGGAAGATGGGATAGGTCTTCCAAGTACAAAAAGCGCACAAGCGAGGGAGGGGTGGGGAGGGCGCAGCGATAAAACGTGCGCTAAGCATTTTTGACCAAACCGAACGTTTACTGAGAAGACACTGGTGGGATGCGAGAAATAAACAGGCACAAATTCTGACCTGCCTATTGAAGAACTCACAGAAACTTGAGAGCTCTCTCAACAACGGAGGGGAGGGGAAAGAAAGGAAGGGAGTCAAAAAAAAAGTAGCGCGCCAACTAGTAGCGTCCTCATATTCAAAAGGGTGTTTCAGGAGAACAGGGGAATTTGGAAACGAAAAATGACAAAAAGTGTAGCGCAAAAAAAGGTTGGTAAGTGGCCTAAAAGGAGGGAGCAAGACCAAGATCACGAAGGCTAAGACGAAGGGCGGACGCAAAAGAGGGAAGAGAACAGCTCAGGAGGCAAGGTCACGAGAGAGTCTCTCTACAAGGGAAACCGGCACCAAAGAGTGGGTTTAGCTGCGGTAGAACGCCAGCACAAAACTGGAAAACAAGGGAGGAAGAGAAGGTTTGGAAGGATAATAGGCGAGGCCGAGGAAGACGATCGCATTTCCTTAGGTATAATCATTGCGGAGGGGAATAAGGATCCACTAACGGCAATCCGTAACTAAGCGTTCTAGGGGGGGGGGGACATGAGGAGATTAAATCCAAGAATGGCCCACGCGGACTGGGACTAGAATGGGGGACTTGGTTGTCACGAAAGGAAAACTCTCCGCTGAACGTTCGGGGGATAAGAAGCCAATTCAGGATGAGAAGGTGAAGAAAACAAAGCATTATCTCACGCTATCTAAGGTCTCATTGGGGTTTTGTCAACGGGGGGGGGAAGGGTAATTCTATTCTCTGAAGTGAAACCAATCGGTCGGAAAACGAGTCCAACGCTGGGGGATTGAAGGACGGGGGTGGATCTTACGCATATTTACAAACCTCGCTGTTCCTCGAAACCAGGGAGGGAAAAGTGGGACCTTGAGTACGCTTTTCTCCGGAAAGGGAGTGGGAAACGAGGCAAGACAAAATCACTTCTAAAAGAAAGAGTAGGAAAATCGCCGCCGAGGACCATTGGCCGTCAGCGGAAGTAAAGGAAGGTTGAGAGTGTTACAAAAGTGGGAATACCTTTAGCAGAGGAGATAGGGAGGAGGAAAGGAAGGTGCGTGGGAAGCCCAGAGTCGGCTTCTTCTATTAGGGTTTTAGGATTTTGACGAGGGTGACTTTAGGGGGACGTTCCGACTGGGGGAACCGGAGGAGAGGTCATAATTTGTTGACAAGATCGGGAGAGGAAAGAAACAAGCGCAACGCAGCTTGTTGCTAAGCAATAACGAGCAAGGAACCGAATCACAAAGATCAGTAATAAATGAAAAAGCATAGGATTGCATGCTTAGCATTCCACCACAAAAGGGATGCAATCGAACAAAAAATGAAAAGGGGAAAACGGTTTGAACACAGAATACATGATAGGAGGACGTAGGCCGGACAACTGTTTGATGAAAAATACCGAAAAACTCGAAAGATCGGAGAAAATGACGAGGACGGGAGATAACCGAAAGGGAAACTTTCTTGTCCAAATACAGTTGGCCACATTTGAAGGACAGGGAGATGAATGGAAAACTGGCATAACAGTCCGATCTCGGTGGCACTGCAGTGGGAGCCGCAGTGCATGAACAAAGAAACGTCCGAGTTCCCCGCATTGCCTAAGAGAATACTCAGAAGTAGGCAATTGTGGCATTGCTGGAGGAGGGCAGAGAGCCGTGGCGCGGCGCCCCTAATGAGATTCCGACAGTCAGTGAAAGCCTGCCCAGGCCGGAAGAAACCTGATAAAAAGGCTGCAACCAGGATGCCTGTGAGGGGAGAGGAGGTGTCCCTATCCTAATCAATAACCGATCGATCTTGCGAAAGCTCAGACACAGCTTGCCATGGGTGGGTCTAACCTACCCTGGTCCTTTGAATAAAACAAATAACAAATGAAATTTACCAAGAGGTCGTCGAAAGAACCCCTGATGTATATATTCGAAATAAAGCACGACATGATGAAAACCTATCACCCCTCCCTCGGAACAAAGATCATGAGGAGGACTCGGAAGGGAAGGGGGCCTAGCTGAAAAAAGTAAAGCCATAGTTTTACCCTCGTCCAAAGAGCTGAATGCGGAGGGGGAACAACAATGTGTAGGGGGGGAAGAGTGACCGCGTCCGGCTTTTTATCGGCAAAAGGTCACAAAAACAAAAGGTGCACAGTGAGGGGAAGGTTGGGAGTTGGCCTAGGAATCTGTGACCTATCTCAAAAAAAAAAAAAAAAAGAAAAAACTGGAAAGAGAAGGGAAAAAAGATATTATTTCCAACCAGACAAAGAAAATAAAAAAACACGCAATGAGGGGGAAGGGTCCATTGGCACCCTTGGGATTTGGCCAGGAAAAACCCCAGAAATTCTCGGGAACAACAAAAGGGTTCCGAATTCAGCCCGTTTGGAGGGGGGAGGGAAACGAGGGCGGTTACGCTTTGATCGGGGAAGAAGCACAAAAATGACGAACACAAAGGAACGAGGAGGAGGGATAGTGTTGACATAATTGTGAAGAATGGGCGGGCGGGAATACTCAGAAGGAGTGGTAGTTCTCGATCGAGGTCCGGCGTAGGGGGGACAAGAGAACTGAAAGTAGAAGGAAGAAAAACTACCCATTTCAGATGTTTTAAAGACGCCAGATCGAAGAAATTGCTTTCCATAGTTTTAGATGGCCCTAAGAACAATCGTGCGACATAATATACAGGTGAAGGAGGCCAGCGGAGTTAATATTTCTACGAATTCGGGCCGCCGCGGAGGGAATGCTGAATGGCAGCGCCGGCAGGTACCTAATTCCTAAAAACTGATAGGGAACGAACCAAAGAACCAGGATCCAGTTAGAACAGAGAAGTGTAGAGTGTCATGAGCCACTCCGAGGATCTGCCGAATCGGTCTGAAGAGATGGAGAAAGTGACTTGAGAAACATCTTCCTTAAACCAGTTGACCAATGAGAAAGACATGGCGCCGAAAGTGATCGGCAGGAGGGAAGAGAAAGGGGGGACATATATAGGCAAGTAGTCTCTTCAATCCGGGAAACCAGTGGAGGAACCCATCATCCGAGAAAAAGCTGATTGTTAAAACTTTCTTCAGGGTAGGGTTTTATCGTAGATTGAGAAAACGGGTGTGTGGGGCAAAATGCTATGAAAAAAGGATAGTGTGACTCCGTGTTATCAGGGGTCACTCGGGTTTCGAAAGAGACTGTCGGGAAGAGGGGGTTTGAACAGGACGAGGGGAACCATAAATAAGAAAAGTCAATAAGGTAGCCCAAAAACGAGGAAGCAAGGAAACCCGGTAAAGAGGGAGAAGAACCAAACCCCCAACTAGAGTGCCTAGAAAACGACACAAGGGCAAAGCCTAAAAAAAGCCAAAGAATCAGTTATGGAAAGCTCTATGGAAAAATCTTGGGGACGCGGGGATTAGGTTGAGTCAAGACAAGGAGGAGCAAGGGGCTCATTCATAACTTGCCGTGATGGGTTCCTCTACTCGGTGGGTGGAAACTCCGCAAGAATTCAGGAGAGAAACTGCACAAAGGTAACGACCAGGGGAAAAGGCGAGCCCAGGCCTCTGGGTGGAAAAGAATGAACGATCGAAAGGATTCACACTGGATAGCTGGAGAGGGGGTCCGGCACGCAGAGCTCGATCAAAGAAGAACAGAACCAATAAGATTGAGCTCTAGAAAAGGGGTCATGAGGACAAGAATCAAACGGCTGAGGACGGAAAAGAGGGGCTTGAAGGGAAGAACACTGCACCAGACGGAAGCTGCTCCTCAGCAGAAAAAAAGGGGCCAAAGAGCTGTTACATGCTTGGAGCAAAAAAGCGGCAAAACGTCCGGATGCCCGAAAAGGGGATAATGATCCAGAGGGACTGACCGGATATGATGAAATAGGGGGGGGAAGCGGCCAGAGAGCTATTATCAAAATGCAACGCCGAGCTACACTCCCGTGGTCGGATTTTGGGGTTGGGTTTTAGAGGTCACCGGGGGGGGGGGGAAAAGTCGACGCCAGCAGCGAATTGGGCGAGTGCCCTGATCTCGAGATCATAGTCCGAAACTGCCTAATGAGAGGGGACTCGCTTCCCTTCCGTTCAACCAGGTTGAGGCTGGGAACGAAATGGTGAGAGAAAAAGTAACGCTCGCCAAAGTGGGGACCGTACAAAAAAGGTTTTGAGGCAAAAATTTTGGAGTCAGAGAAAATTAAAAAACGAATAGCTGAAAAGCTACCCTGCAGATGGGTCAGGGAAGAGACTCATGAAGCCTGGAGAATAAAACTCCAAAACAACGGAGGATAGAAAAAGAATAGGAAAGACAGGAGAAAAAAGAAAAAAAAAGTTACCATCTTCTTGGGAGGGAAATTGATTTATAGAAGTCAAGTTTCGCGAAACGATTGGGTCAATCTTGGACTAACTTTGGCGAGCGAACATTTCGCTTCATCCCACCAAACGAAATTGAAAATGGTGGAGAAAAAAAGGAACGAGAACTCTCAGAGAGTCGAAAGATGAGAAATAGCATTTCAAGCCAACACCAACTATGAGGGGATTGGGGCGAAGCAAAGTAGGTCTCGAACGACGCGCAACACAGGGCAATCTAAAGTAACCTAAAATGGCTTGGTCTCTCGGGGTGCAAGGAAGAAAGCTAGGGAAGCCAACCGATCGAAAGGCAAGCTGGGAGACCGAGTTGATAACATCGAAGTACTCTGTTAGAGATCGCCGGAGGCATCGACTCCAAGGGAGATTGGCATGCTACACATAGGTTCAGCTTTAGAGGGGGGGGGGACCTGGTTTCCAACGTTGAATGAGACGGTGGACCTGGGTGTCAGAGACAGCCGAAATTTCATAGGAGCAACGAAACCAAATATCAAGGCAGGAGACGAGAGGACGCAATAATTTTGGATGGGAGGTCTGAGCGACGCTGGGGCGCCGACTCGAATCGACGAGCGCGGTCCATGGGGGGGACCGTTGTGTCGTGGGCTAGGAAGCAGGCGCCCGGACGCCGATCTACCGGGGGCGTGTAAGGTTGGGAGCTTGAGCGAACTCTCCTGATTCTTGAAAGTGGGAAAAAAAAGAGGGGAAGGACAAAAATCACTGCTTCCAAAAAATGGCCAGTTAAAAGGGCAAGGCAACGAAGGAAAACAGGCTCATCGGCCGGTTAAAAAGAGTTTCAAGAAGAGGAGAATTTCTTCAACCTTGAGCCCTATCATACAGAAAAGTCAAAAAGTCAGGCAGGTGATTTGGCGCTCGCCCAGGAGAGAGTCACGATGAGGTGGGGGGGGCGGCAGCCGAGTGTGACCGGGTCTTTCCGGTGCCGGCAGGCCTCAGCAGGGGGGGGAAATAACCTGACTTCCTTGTAGGATTAAGAGCGTGAAAAACAGGCCAAGCAGCTGTCAAAAAAAAGAGAAAAACCCGAACCGAAACACAACGAGCTTGTCCAGGATACCAGGAGTGAAAGGGGAAGGCTTACAATGCCACCCAACCAAGGAGGCAATGACAAAATCCCAATGCCAGAAACTGTGAACATCACCCAAAAGGAAGATTAGTGCAGGGCACCTGAAACTTTCAAGTTCGGCATTGAAGGGCAAAGAAAAGTAACGAATGCTTCGCCCATGACGAAGGAAAAGGGGGGAAAAAACGGAAATGCTCAAGAATGGGGGCACGGGTAGGACTAAAGTCCGGAGGTCTCTCCACACGGCTATTCTAAAGACGAAATCCGGATCGAAGGGGGCGAGTCTAAGCGAAAGGGACCGTGTTCCAGGAACGTATCCAGGATTGAAATCAAGGAGCATTGAAGCAAAAGGACTGGCGATGTCAGTCCTCTCCTGCGCCCAGGGCCCCCAAATGACGGAACGAAAGACGGGACCGGCCAAGCTAGGCCAGGAAAGAGTAGAGGAAAACAGTGATGGAGCGGCTGCACTAAGAGCACGATAGGTAAAGCCATGTCTGCGATCTGTGGAAAAGGTGGACCATGGTCGTGTTAGTATCAAAAAAGGACCTGGGAATCTCGGGAACAAAAAAAAAAAGAACAGACGATTGGGAACGGCAGAAACGAGGGAGGCCCGCCCGTAACAAATCACGCTTAGAAGGGTATGGCAAATCCCATCCACCTCCATCGGGCAAGAGTTGGGGATTACTCTTTTCGGGGAGCGTGGAGTCGGATTAAAAAAAGAGAACCGCCAGCGTTAAAGCGAAAAAAACACAAAAAAAGGGTGCGGGGGACTTAGGGGTCCCGCGCTTCTGGGTTCCCACGCCGTGGTCAAGCAATTTAGGGAGTATGTGGGAGGGGGGCATTAGGAGAAAGGG
>Ga0179593_1429515_pt1 | contig 10387 bp, 13 predicted proteins | sample CZODoug2_1_08_16_FD_185931 | JGI IMG/M metagenome (GOLD analysis project Ga0179593, IMG submission 185931) | Vadose zone soil fungal communities from Angelo Coast Range Reserve, California, USA - CZODoug2_1_08_16fungal (PacBio error correction) | ecosystem: Environmental > Terrestrial > Soil >...
CCTGTCCCATTAGTGAAAAACTCAAAGGTAAACGAGGGGGAAATTGTTCGTCAGGCGTAAGATAGGGAGAAGAACATCATGGGGGGTGAAGCCGGCGGGTCCGAGGGGAAGCAGATCGTAGGACGGAGTGCGTAGGCAGAAATACTTTCTTTCGGGGAAGGGGAGGAATCTCGGGTTTGCGGAGGGTGGATGGTTCTCACCTATGAGACCGGGGAAAAAGTCGTAGAAAAAGATCGGTCAACGGAACTCGGCAAAGAAAATTGGTAAATGACAATGTGAGAGCGATTGAAGGGGAATAACGCTGACCGTTACTATAAAAGTAAACCGGGGGGGGGGATCGTCGGTGGGGGAAAAATCTAATAGTCAGGGGGGGTCAGGAAAGCTCAGTAGCCGGCCTATGGCATGTCAAACGTTTGAAAAAGAGGGGTATAGCTACGAGGGGAGGGAGCAGTGGGGCACAAGTAGGAAGATATGACTAAGTAAGGTAGTTGTATTTCCATCCTGCCCAAACGACACACTCCCTATTGAGGTTACATGAGGAAGGAAGAATCGGGGCCCGGGGAATGATAAGTTCAAGCGGGTTCTGAGGAAGGGGTTATCAAGCTTCATGGGTGTAAAAAGGGGGAGGAACAAGGGGGGGCCCGGGAAAAGACGTGACTTTTCGAACGGAGCGAAGAGTCAGTGAAGCCAGGGGGAATGGAGATGATATGGGGATCTTTTTAGGGGAACAAGGGACGTCTAGGCGGAGGGCGAAAAGAAGGAGCAGAAAAGAATCCATCGCAAATCGAGAAGCAGAGGGGGGAAGGAACGATTCTGGCCTAAGGGGGAAAGGGGAAAAGAAGAGGCGGGGGGGTAACTGTAGGAAAAGGGGCGGGACTAAAAGCCCGCATCTGCTCGAAGAAGAACAGACAAAAGATGCGGGGAAATCATCAACAAAATTAACAATCCGCACTCGAATGGCGGGTGGGGCGTTCTTACAAAGGGCACAAATGAAGAAAAAGAAAAAAAAGGAGAAAAAAAATTCATGGGGGAATACCTGGGACACACAAGGGAAGGAAGATCGGTCACCTCCTATTGAAGGGAGGCAAACTAAGGACGCAACAGGGCGCTATCACTGTCGAGTGGCAACTGGGATTAAAGGGGGGGAGCTATCGGTTTGTCGCTTAATTTCGAGGGGGGAGGGACCAGCTAAGCAAAAGGAGAGTCAACGCACATGGCAAAGGTGGGGAAATGTCTCAGTGACTGGAAGGTGCGGCGGGTAAGGGGGGGGGCTGGACAAGTAGGTGTCAAACATTCTTTGGTCGGGGTAAATGGACTGGGAAAAAAAGCTCATACTGTTAGTCTGCACTAAAAAGCACCAAAAAAAGTAAGCGTGAAGGTAAAAAACTCACCTCACACTAAAATCCGCCGAGCGGGACAGGAGAGCGCAGGTAACAGATTCTCGGATCCGAAGGCGGAAAAAGCAAGCAACCTCGCTAACATGGACCTTGACAACGAGAGTCCAATATGGACACACAAGGGTAAGGAAGTTGTCCGATTTTGGTGCAAAAAACACACCGTCAAATGAAACCGAACGTGATATGAAGTTTGCTCTATCCTGGGGGGGCTTTGAACAGGGGAGGGGCCCGAGGTGGATATGTCCTCTGGAACACCAGAAGAATAAACTAGGATTCACGAATAGGACTTAAGAAAACACAGAGAGGGGAAAAAAAAAGAGGTGTAAGCGACAGTTCTATGAGGGGGTTGCCAGAGAGAAACAACAGAGGGGAAAACATACACATTCGTAAGGCAAAACAAGAAAGGGGTTGTACAGTAAATAATGGGGGACGCTAGCACCGGAGAAGACTAGCTGCAACGAAGTTGAGTATCGCGCAACTCGGGACGAAGAAGGCTGTATTATCTGGGGGGGGCCGATCGGTAAGGCAGGTCAGTGCCATCTGCATTCCGCGATACCAAAAGGTGAAAGATGGATTACACAAACTCAAAAGAAAAAAAAAAAGCGGTGCTGGAAGACGGGCTCAAGCGCACCGAATGTGCAGGGCAGGAGACAATCCGCCTGAAAAAAAAGGGGGGAAAAAAAGGGCCTACTGAGGAAAATGAAGAAAAGCGGATCAGCAGAGTTGAGGCTGATTGAGGGGGCGGGAAAGATATCGACAGGAATTGTGCAAGCGGGGACGCAAGGAGGGTACTAGAACACCGAAGGGTTAAAAAATTTAGAAGCATTATGGCTGCATGGGGGAAGTGGAGGAGGGACGAAAAAAAAGCAGCAGGTAAGCAAGAACGGGAGTGCGCGAAAGGGACGAGGTTGTACAAGATTTAGGGTGAGGGGGGAGGCCGATTTGGGCGACTAAGATACCCCCACACGCCACTAGCAGGACGTATGGGGGGGGGGGAATCTTTTCGAAAACCGATCATGAAGGCAGGACGGTTGCAGGGGAGTAGGGATAAGGTGGAAAAACTAAAGACGCCGCTTGGGAACGTGGGAAGGAAAAATTTAATCACCCAGGACCGAGGTAGGGTGTGTAGGCGGGCACTGAAGAAGAAAGAACGCGGCACAGTTGGTGGGGTAAGAAAAGGCGGGAGGAGCCTGCGAACTTACAAATGAGGAAACAAGGGGGGCCAGTCATCACCTGCTATTCTTAGTGATCTCAATCGAAAAAGGGACACGGGGGGAATATGGGCAAGAGAGGAAGGGATGTTCGAAAGTGTCCGGGACAGCAGGAAGAGTTCGCCAAGAAAGAAAAAAGGACGAAAACGAAAAAAAGTAAATTGGTGGAATGCCCATGACAGGGAAACAGAAGGGGTCTGGGTTTCTGAAAACAGGAACCTGACTGAGGTCTCGGGAGGGGGGGGACAGTGGAGAAAAGGCGTTCAACGAGGAAGTTAAAAGAAAACGAAATGGCGGGAACAGAAGGAAGGGGGGGGAGCACGTAGCGACAGTGGTAAAAAAGACGCACAAGGGGGGGTCCCGGTGGTTGGCGGAAACAACAAAGCGAGAGGGAAAAGGAGCGGGGGACAAGGGGGGGGGGGGGGGGGGTTGGGGGGGTAGGGGTAAAACGGAGGGTGGTTCGAGTCTTGACCAAGACGAGTTAGGATGGAGGTGATAGATGGAGTAATGGAATTACAAAACCTCAAGATGAAAAAAAACCCTCCGGCGTTAATTAAAAGAAAAGGGGAAGGTGCGAGGTAAGAAGATCACAACTTAATTTAAAAGGTTAATGAGGCAGGGTACTAGCGAAACGAGAAGGTGTTGACGCAATGGAAACTTCAAGCGCGAGAACGGTGGAAGAAGGGGGAAAAGTTCGGTCGGGAAAAAGGCACGAGCGGAAGTGGGCGGAGTTAGTGTAGGATTGCGTGTGACAAGGGAGAGAAAGGGGATGGCAAGACTTTCGTATCAGGCGGCAGATGGGGTTCAGAAGGCATTTGTTCCCAAGGGTTGTGGGGGGGGACAAAAATAAAATGTCGCAAAAGACCTAAACAGACAAGATAGCGAGAAAGGAGTGCATATGCGGGTTTTGCCGAGACAGATAAAAGGGAGGGCGTACAAAGGAGCAGGGGGCAGGACGGGGAGGGGAGGAGTAGGCGCATTCTGAACATTGTGGGAATTATGCGATACCAAATCGTAAAAAAAGGAGAGAATAGAGCGTCCAAACGGATAGTTAACTGGGTAGAAAAGTCTCAAAACAGGAGGGAAAAAAAAAAAAGAGGAAAGAAAGAAGAAAGCGGGTTGGCGTCCACAAACGGGAGGACGCTTGGACAAAGGGGGGGGCAGTTGAGAAAAATGGGGAGAGGGAAAAATTAAACGGGCTTCTCCTGAAAAAAATTTAGAAAAGGAGGTTCAATCAAAGCAAATCTCTTACTGAAAATGATATCGAGAAAGGGGGGGGGGACGGGGGGTGAAGGAAAGCACAATTGTGTGAAAGCCACCTATATTGACAGGCACGACAAAAAAGGGGGGGAAAGATAGATAGGGGCTCGCGAGAAACCCTGCGGGAAAAGAACGAAAAGAAAGGGTGACAAATGACCTACGCTAAAACAGTGGGGAACTCCGTGGCCTTAGGTCATACTACGAAAACTTGGACTTCAACGTTTCAAAAAACTCAAAACGTCGAAGGGGGAGGATGGTCATAATCTGAGGCCGCTTGAAGCAAGCGCAAGTAGGAAGGAATCGACCGATTATCAGGCGTATTTACGGCAGGTATTCCTCGTTCGGCGAAGAATTCGGGAGGCAAGGAGTTGGGGGTCTGGGCACGTAAGGTGAGTAGCACCTTGCAGAAGCGAAGACAGGGAAGTGCCTTTAAGACTCGGACCAAAATAATTTTGACAAAAGAAAAGGAGAGGCTGGAAGACGGAGGAAGGGGGTCCTAAGGACACCCTAAAACAACGGAAGGGTCCGAAAGTACCCAGCGTCGACACTTTAGTTCCGAACAGGGAATGAATCACACCGTGAAGCAATGCGGGGGTGGGGAGTAATACTGGAGGAAAAGCCAATCTGACCCAATCTGAAGAAGAGTCTGTTGGGGTAGATGCAAAAAACTCTCTAGCAACTACGAAAAAAGAAGAGAGGAGGTGCCAGGGAAAAACCCTTCCAGCAGGTGACGGGGGAAACGTGACGTCCGGCAAAGTAGGGAAAAAGGACTTGAAAAGAGGGGTCGGAACCTCAGACGCGGATCTGGATAGACTCGCATTTACGAAGCGAGCAGGAAGGAGATGTGGATTTACGAGAGGGGGAAGGAGGAGTGGGGAAGGGGAGAGATGGGGGGGATGTACGCAAACTAAGGGAGAGGGGTTGAGGGGCAAGAGAGAACGGAAGGTCTAAACCATCGGGGCATTAATGAATACGGGAAAGGAGTGTCGAGTTCACTGGACCGCGCCGCGAATAGTATGTGAGAAAGGGGGATCAAGGAAAAAATAATCTTAAAACAAGGGAAGATTCCTTAGAGGAAATGCTCAAACCGAAGAGAAGGCAGGGTCGATAATACATAAAGCTAGTAGCTCAACCAAGAACGGTGCGTTGGTGTGGGATCTCGAGAAGGGGGTTGAAAGTAAACTAAATCAAAAAAAGCAAAATATGAGGGGGGTGCTACTGCCACGAGGGGGGGAGGGAAGGGAGAAAGGGGAAAGAAATGGCTGGCAAAAAACTGCTGCTCTAGGGACAATCGTCGACCAAAAGAGATGAATGATCTCATTGTAAACTATAAAAAAGGGAGGTTGCCTGAGAATCGAGTTCCGGAGAAAAGGGAAAAAAGAGAAAATACCGCCATTCTTAGCCAGACATGGAAGAAGCCAATAAAAAAGTGCTGTCTTGAAGGAAGGGTCAATTTCTCGGAAAAGGGGGGAGAAAAAGAAGAGAGAAGGAGGAAATGGATGTAAATTGTCACAAATAGGCAGATGAGAAGGGGGGGGGAGGGGCAAACGAGAGCACCTAGAACGCGGGAGGAAAGGGGGGGGTTGGACTCACGCGACCAGCAAAAGGGGGGGGCGGTAGAGAGTGTACTAATTATCTCGCATGGATAAGGCAAAGGAGAAATCCGCTTATCATGATCTCATCGCATACGGCATGCCTAATTAAGACCGACGGGGGAGAAGGAGGGAGGGGGAAGTGCACTCACTTCGTTCTGCTTTACAACAAGGAGGAGGGGGGGGAAAAGCGGTTGACAAACTGTGTGTAAGGGAGGTTCCCGGGTGTTTGGAGGTACGACGCATCGAAAGAAAGAGAGCTCAATCAACAAAAAGAGAGAGGAAATAAGAGGAGGGGGGGGCAACCGTTCGATGGGTGGGGCAGCTCTAGGAAAATAGAAAAAATGCTCAGGGGCTCGTCAAAAAGGGGCTGCGGAGGTAGACATATCGGGCAAGATGCTGACAAGAACCTCGTACTGGTGAGTTAAAGCCGACCCAGGATACCACTCTCGACACGGGGGTAGCTGATCTTATCCATTGAATAGAAGAATTGGAGAGAGGAGGTAGAGGGTCCGGTCCTCGGTAAATGGCGGAGCAGAGGAGAAGTCTCAATGATCGACTGTCGGGAGGAGTGAGAGGAAAAAAAAAAAAAAACATCAAGCTCCGCTGGTGCAAACCAGAAAAAAAAGAGAAAAGGAGGGGGACCAAGCTAAGCATGAAAGTGAAAGATGTGACGGCCCTAACGTAACCCAAGAAAAAAACCTGCTGTGAAAGGGGGGATACAGGAAAGGGAAAACGGAAAGTTGGGGAGAGGGGGGGACGTAACGTAGAGGACCCACAGGGCGGCTCAAAGTCGGCGAAAAAAGCAAGGGGTTACCTCGGATCCTAAGGGTCTGACGAGCGGATATACACGTGATGTCGCAAAGGCGGGGGGAAGGGAAGGATAAATGTCACTGCGCAGTGCTTGGGCGAGGGGGAGGACACAAAGCAATTTGATTTAGAAGTTTACGGTTAAGGAACCTGGTGGGGGGGAAAGGGAAAGAAGAAAATACACGCGCACATGACATATCGGTGGTTTGTCATCACAAGGGGGTTTGGGGGAATTGATGAGTCAAACGGGAGGGGAGCAACTGGCTCGACAGTCACGAGCGCGCACAAAACGCTCGGAAGGGGGAAGGAAATGGGCTAAGCTTCCCATCTATGCTGAAACGTGCGAGTCACTAAGGACCGGGAAAAAAAAAAAGAGGGGGGGGTAAAAACCCTGCCGGTTCTGAGGAAAAACGAGAAATGAACAAACCCCGTACACAGTAAAGGAGGAATAAAAGGGTAAGAGAGCAGAACACCTATTTCAAACATCCGTAGTCAAGATACGGCGTAGGGGAAAAAAAAAAGGGCCGCGGGCCGATGGACGTGTTAAGTAGGTTCGCCAAGAAGGGGGAGTCGCTACATCATAAGGGGGGGAAGGAACTGGAAAAAAAGTCAGGGAGTGAAGAAATAAGGTTAACTCTGTGGTTTGTGAAAATTTGGATAAGAGGGAAGCAAACGAGACTTCAGATAGGGAACAAGGCAAAGTCTCATCCTTTACGATGGTAGTGAAGAAAAAAGATTGTCACTGCCGCCTTGCCGAGGGAAAACTGGATGTCTGGAGGAAAGGGAGGTGGAACAATCGAGCAGGGATCTTTTCCGGTTGTCCATCGCAAAAAAAACGAGAAAGGGACTTATCTACAGGACACATTCTCACGTTCAATCACTGGGGACGGACTGAAATACAAGGACGGAGGAGGGGGAAAAAAAAAAGGGTAGGGGTACTGGTAAAGGTGAGCATTATGGCCACCGGCAGCCAACAACCCAAATAACAAAGTTGTAAGAACCTGCAAAAAGGGAAAAATGAAAACCGAGCGACGAAAGGGGGGTAGAAGAGGAAGGAAGAAAGACGAGGGGGAGTCACGTCCAAGCGAGTCACATATGGCGAGGAAGAAGTAGAAAGAAAAGGATTAAATCAAGAGTGTTGAAGTCACTAGCCACGGAGCAGAGGAAATTGGGGCAAACGGAGGTATGGGGTGGGATGCAGAAAGGTGGCACGGGGATCGAAAAAAACGAATGTGCGGAGGCTTTCTATTAGGTGCGAGCTATTTTAACTGGTAAACCAGTGGGAGAGAATATATGTTGTGTCAAAAAACACAGACGCTAACAGAAAAACCACCTGCTCTTGCTGCGATTATACTTTTCAGGCGGGAGGGGAGGGGAACTGAAAAGGGCCCGACTCGGATTCTTCCTCTTAAAAACAACAGTTTGAATTTAGAGCACAATCAGGGTAAAAGGGAAGATAAAAGAAGAAGGAGTTGTAACATTTCAGGAGGAAAAGCTCCACAGAACACAAAGGGAAGAGAGGGAGGAAGAGACAGGGGAGGGGAGCAAGGGAGTCGCTAAAACTTAGGCGCTTTGGAAAGAAGGTGTACAAATAAAGAGGGTGAAGCAGAATATTGCAAACGGGGACAATCCTGTGGGGGGGGCAAGAAAAAAAGGGGAGCTACTTCAGGGATCGGAAAAAAAGGGGGAGGGGGGTTAGCGGTTAGGGGGAGAAACAGTTGCAGAAAAAAAACTAGGAGAAAAAGGGGGGGGAGAAAGCATCAATAGATCCCGAAGGCAGAGGGGGGCGTCGCAGATACATCACTCAATCGCACACCATGAAAGGGAATAGCCTCTACAGGCTCAACCATGCAGTTAGCTCCAATATGTGCTGACTCAGAAAGGGGGGAAGAAATGCTAAGGCAGAAGGCGTGAAGAAGAGGGAGCGCAGCATTGAAAAAACACGTCGAGTGCGCCCAGACGACAAGTACGGCGTAAGGAAAGATCCAAGGTTCAGTGGCTCGGCGGCTAATCATTCATGGAAACAGGCAAGGTCTGGAAAAAAACAAGGTGCTTAGTGGCAGAGAAAGAAAGAAAAAAGGAAACAACACAGGCATCCCTGACTTGTGTACACTCTCGGAAAAGAAAAGTGGAAGATGGAATCGCGGCCTTGGAGCGGATCGGGGGATTTAAGGGGCCACTCGTCTGTGTAGACACAACACCGCGCCTGTGGGGGAAGGGAAAACAGGTACGGGCGGCTCCACTCATTTTACGAAGAAAAAAAATAGGAAGTGACAATTCTTGATAGTGGACGGGAGGGCACTTTGAGAAAATAATATCAATCTACTGACAGTATGGGGGATGAAGGAAAGAAGGAAAACCACCACCCACAGGAAAGTCAAGTTATTAGTTATGGAAAACTGCCACGAAGGGGGAAAAGGTAAAAGGGACCTGCATAACGCGGGGCGAAAAGAGGTCGGCAGACAAGGTAAGAAAAAGTTGAGGGACGAAACTCGAGAATGGAGGAGGATGTGATGAAGTCCGGTTTCCCTTAAGGAAAGAGGGATCTGAGGGGAATGAAGCGCTGAAGGGCGAAAAGGGGGTGGTTTGTGGTAAGAGAAAAAAAGCCAAGATCAGACCCTCAAAAAGGTATGGCAGCGAGTCGGGGAGAGAAACGGAAGATTGGCGGAAGTTAAAAAAAAGAGAGCAGGAGCAGGAAAAAAGAGGAGAGGCCAAAAAAAACGCATTCGTTTCGCAAATAACAACCTGAGGAAGTCTAACAACGTAAGATGGCGGGGGGGGTTCGTGCGGTCTAAAGGGTGCAACTATCTGAAAGAATACAAAAAAAAAAAAAATAGAGTGGGGGGGTGTTCGACGCACATCTTCATCTCAATGCAAATGGGCTTACGTTTCCGGGGCTGAAAGAGTGTCTGAGTCGCAAAGCAAACAGTCCACCAGAGCAATAGGGGGAAAATCTAAAAACACAACAGGGAAGGAGGAAGATAAGATGTTCTAAGTAGATGTATGAGGCATGCTGGGCGACATCGGAGGTGGCCGACAACATCAGCAAAAGTGGACAGGGGGACGGGCAGCATAGGTCGCCTTTTCATCGCGCTGAGGTCAAGAGGGGAGGAGAATGCGGAATGGGGGAATCCTTGGACATCTAACGCGTCTATGAAAAAAAAAAAGAGGGGGAAGAAGGAAGAGCTAACGCTCGAGAGGGGGGTATCAAAAAACCAGCTCAGGGGAATAAGAGGGCAGAAAAGAAAGGGGGAAAGGGGCTGACAGAACACAGCATGCATCCCGGCAAATCGATTCGAAAAAAAGGCAAATGACACGTGTGATCAATTATGAAGGACTCATGTGAGGGGGAAGGCTAGTTCTGAGGGAGCACTGAGTCTCCAAGTAAACTATGCTTAAACTAAATTGCTCAAAGCGCGGCCAATAGGGGGGGGGACTGAGCCTGCGATTATATTGTAAGCGGCCAAAGAACAGAAACTAAAAACCCGGAGCTACAGCTCACGAAAAAAAAGGGAGGGGAAAAGGGAAAAAGGAAAAAAGGGAGCATGGGCGGGGAAAGGGAAATGAACGAGGACAATCTAACACCCCGGTCAAATCCAGTAAAAAGAAGGGGGGAAAGAGATGAGTGACTCCGGCGGGGTCACAAAAAGAAGGGCAAAAAAAGGCAGTCGACACATTCTACTGGATGAATATAATTGCAAGTAGTAGAAAGTTATGAGTGTGGGGACGGGGGGGGGGGAATATGCAGAGGGGGGGGAAGGGGGGGAACGGAAAGCTTGTCTCTGGCATCTTCCGTCTGCAAAAAAAGCAATGGGAAAAAAGGAGTGTGAGAAAACCCCTCATCGAGGAGGGTTAGGGACTATAAAACTGAAAGCAGCAGAGCGAAGAGTGAAGAGGGAAAAGCAAGAATCGTCCATGTTGGGTACAACGCTACTCGAGGAAGGAAAATCCAGATGACGAGGAAAAAAGGGGGGCACACGGGGGGGGGGGAAGCAGTCGGAGCAAAAAGGGGGAACGAGGAATGGGTCAATTGAAAATCTCATAGCGAAAAAAAACCAACGTCACAGGGGGGTGGAAAAACTCGGAGCCAATACTCCACGGCGTATAGTGATTGGCA